>Ga0209048_10004146_pt1 | contig 13917 bp, 7 predicted proteins | sample FrelakmetCRP12CR_FD_187146 | JGI IMG/M metagenome (GOLD analysis project Ga0209048, IMG submission 187146) | Freshwater lake sediment microbial communities from the University of Notre Dame, USA, for methane emissions studies - CRP12 CR (SPAdes)... | ecosystem: Environmental > Aquatic >... | reverse complement strand
GGCTGTCGTTCAGGAACCCCGCGGTGGCGGGGATCGCGGCGGCGACGACGAGGACGACCACCACGAGCACGAACGCTCCCCCGCCGTAGGCGGCGCCGCGTGGGACGTCGGCCCGCTCGAGGCCGAGGTCACGCAGGGAGAGCCCGGCTCTCCACGCGAGGACACCGAGCACCGCGGTGAGCCCAACGGCCTGCGCCACCTCCGTGGATCCGAAGAACCCGGCGCCGCGTGCCACGTTGAAGACAGCCAGGACGAGCGCAGTGACGATGAAGCAGGCGCGCGGGCTCACCTCACGAGTTCAGGAGCTGCGCCCGCAGCCGCATCGTGTCCGCCGTGGTCCACCCGGTGGGCGCGGCCACGGCCACCCAGCCGTCAGCGATGGTGGGTCGGTAGTCGTGGCCGAAGCCAGGAGGCGCGCCGAACCCCTCCATGAGGTCGAACGTCGACTGGATCATCGTGACGGCCGGGAACCACAGGACGCCGTCAGGTACGTCATAGCCGGTCGGGCTGTCCATCCAGCTCGGCGGGGACCAGAGGGTGTCGACGCTGGCCCACGTGACCGGGTCCGACGGATGGGTGAGGTACACGATGGACGGGTGGGGTTCGGCCTGCCCGTCGGAGGGCGGTCGGCCGGCTCGACCGAGGATGACGACCTGGCGCCCGTCGCCGTAGACGGGATCCCACACCGGTGAGCCCGGCCGGCGCGCGTCGACGATCTGGTCCCAGATCGGGTTGGCGAACGTGGGGCCGATCCACAGCGCTCCCTGGACCTGGGACGCCACGGCCGCCACCGAGGCGGCCGCATCGCGACCCTCGAACGCCGACTCCGAGCCGTACGAACCGAGGCTCTCCCCGAAGGCCACGAGGCGGGGTCGATGATCGGCGGGGAGCTGCGACCAGTGCTGGCGGACGGCGGCGACGAGCGTGCGCCCGCTGTCCGCGGCAGCGTCGAGATCGACGAGGAACGAGATCCAACTCGGGAGGTAGGAGTACTGCGTCGCGACGATGGCGGTGTCGCCGTGATACATGTACTCGAGGCCGTCCGCCACCACCGGGTTGATCCAGCCGGTCCCCGTCACGGTGGCGATGGCGAGCACGGAGCGCTCGAACGCACCCGTGCGCTCGAGCTCCTTGACGGCGAGCTGCGCCTGCGCTGTCAGGGAATCAGCGGCGCGCGAGCCCACGTAGACGCGAATGGGGTCTCGCGCCGTGGTACCCGCCGGCGCGAACGCTTGCAGTTCGGCGACCGATGGCCCCCCGGCGACGAAGCTGCGACCCTGGAGACCGAGAGAGTCCCAGGTTACGAGCGACCCGGGCCCACCGGACCGCAGCGACGACTGCGTCGGCTTCACACCCTCGTCGGTTCCGGTGTCGAAGACAGCGAACCGGTCGTTGGCGAACCGACCCAAGGGTTGCACGACGAACTGTCGCGTGATCACCACGCCCACGACCACGACGATCGCTGCCGTGAGGACATGGGCGCCGACACGAGGCATCCATCGAACCAGCAGGCCGTCGAAGCGCCGCACCGGATGCGCGACGAGCCGTCCGAGGATGAAGAACACCAGCCCGACGACGCCAGCCACGACGACGACCGGCACGACCACCCCAGCCGACATCGACGACATCGTGACGAGGTGGCGCTGGTCGTTCTGCCAGCGCCACCACACCACCATGCCCACGATGCCCACGACGGCAGCCGTGGCGGCGAACCACCGCCGGCCATGGCGAGGGATCACTCGGGGCACGGGCCGGTCGAGGGCAGCCAACGCCGCCGTCACGGCCGCGGCGAGCAACGAACCGACGACGATCCCGAGATCGACCGACAGGCCGGTGACCGCACCCTGGGCCCACCACGCTCGAGGCAGCAGCGTGGGATACAGCGACGCCCAGAAGAACACCAGCGCCACCCAGCACGCCGCCGGCCGGACCGGTCCGACGAGCGCCGCTCCCAGCTTGCGACGTGCCGGCGCAGGCTCCGCATCGGACCGGTCCTGCGCTACGGACCTGACCGACACGACGTGCCTTCCTCGGCCTTGCGACCACGCCGACGACTCACCGCGGCCTCGGGTCGCACGTCAGCTGAGGATCTTGGCCTTCTGCTGCTGGAACTCGGCGTCGGTGATCACGCCCCGGTCCTTGAGCTCGGCGAGCTTGGTGAGCTCCTCGGCGCTACCACCAGCCGGGGTGGCACTGCGCACGTAGGCCTTGAAGGCCTCGTCCCTCGCCTGGGCCTGCTCGAGATCACGTCGGCCCATGGAGCCCCCGCGGGCGACGACGTAGATGAAGACGCCCAGGTACGGGAGCACGAGCACCAAGATCAGCCAGCCGACCTTGCCCACGCCGCTGAGATCTTGGCTGCGGAAGATGTCGAGGACGATCCTGAACAGGAGGAAGAACCACAAGACCCAGAGGAAGAACCACAGAAAGGACAAGAAAGCACCCAGCACCGGATAGTCGTACGCGAGCATGTGCATTGCCTCCAATCGCTGCCACGGTGCAGCCGAATCGCCGATGCTACCCGGCTCGGGCGCGCACGGGCCACACCCGATACGGGTGCCTGTGCCGAGGCCGCTCCGACCTCGTCGCTCGCGAGAGGAGGGGCTTCACAACAGACCCGCCTGCGACGCCGCGTCAACAGCGTCAGTGCGAGATCCGACATCCAGCTTGCGGTAGATGGACTTCAGGTTGCCCTTGACGGTGTTGATCGAAAGGTGCAGCCGTCCACCGATCTGTGCGTACGACAGGTGGGTCGGGAGCAGCTCGAGGATGGTGAGCTCACGTCGCGTCAGTGGTTCCGAGAGATCGGGCTTCATCCGCATCGGTTGGTGCTGCGGCCGCAGCACGCCGGCGAGAACAGGGTGCAGGCTCTCGGTCGGGACCTGGCGGAGCAGTTGGTTCGCCGCATCGCCGTGGCCGAGGAACGGTGAGACCCATCCGGTCGACGACCCCTCCGCCAGGGCCTCCCAGAGGCGGGTCTGCACGCCGGACCTGGAATCGGCCAGTCCGACGAGGACCTCCGCCTCCAGTCGCTCGGCGACGGTCCATCCCCGTCGGTCCTCGAGGAGGCGGTCGACCGAGTCCCCGGCGCCATCCGGCGGAACCAGGCGCGCGGTGAGGAGTCGCTTCCTCGGGCCGTCGGCGAGGGACTCGACCAGCCGGCGCGCCGCAGCGTGCTCACCGGAACCGATGAGCGCCTTCGCCTCGACGACGTCGACGTCATCGCCGAGGTCACCCGGCACCCCCAGCGGGAATTCGACTCGGAGGTCGTCGACGATCGCGAGCGAGGAGCGTGGACCACTCGTCAAGCGGCGAACCTCCGCCGCCAGCACCGCAGCGCGCACCCGGTTCCACGGGAAGCCGAGCACGGCGGCGTCGCTGCGGGCCCGTTCGGCGAGCACGCCCGCCTTCCTGGTGTCTCCTGCCGCCAGATGGCAGGAGGCCGCGACCACGAGCGCGTCGAACGCGCCGTGGTGCGGCCGCATCCGGAGCCGTTCCGCCGCGGCGCAGGCGCCGTCCGCGTGCTTGGTCGCCGCTCGGCGGTCGCCGACCTCCAGCTCCAGCCATGCTTCGAGAGCCGGCACCGTCACTGATGTCACCGACTCGGGGTCGCTGATCGTCTTCGCCCGCTCGACCCAGACCCGCGCCTCGTCGAAGCGGCGCGACGCGAGGGCCACGCGCGCCGCGATCGTGGCGAAGCGGACCTCGATGTGGTCGCTCTTGCCGACGTGTTGGACGAATTGCTCGTAGCCGTCGACGTGCTCGGCCGCGAGCCCGAGCTCGCCCCGCATCAGGGCGAGCAGGCATCGTGTGGTGTGGAGGCGCAGTCGTGCGGCTGGATCCTCGAGCGACATCAGCTCGCTGGCACGGTCGCACCACCGCGTGGCGTCGGCCTCGCTGCCTGCGAAGAACCAGGCGACGGCCAGATCGAACGCCAACCAGGGGCTGTCGACCTGCATGGACGGCGACAACGTGCGCATCTTCTGCGCGAGGCCGGAGCGATCGCCCCGGTCCACGAGCTCGAGCGCCGGCCGCACGAGGAGCTCGAAGGCCGTGTGCTCCTCACCGATCGTCATCAGGTGGCGGTAGGCCGTGCTGAGCTCACCCCGGTCCGCCCAGGCCACGGCGGCTCGTCGGTGCAGGTCCGTTCGCCGCTCGGGGTCTCGCCAACGCAACTCGCTCTCCAGGAGCTCCCGGAACAGGGAGTGGAACCGCATTGCACCGGTGCCTTCGTCGACGATCGTCAGGAACATCCGCCGCCGCGCGATCTTGCGCGCCAGCGGGACCGCGCTCTTCCCGAGGAGCTCCTGACAGAGTCTTGGGTCGAACCAGTCGAGCACCGACAACGCCAACGCCACGTCTCGCTCGGCGGCGGGGAGACGATCCAGGACTTCGGCGACGAGGTAGTCGGCGAGCAACCGATCGGACCCCGCCACCTCCAGCGCGGCGGCGTCGGGGTCAGGAGCGTTGCGGATCGAGAGCAACGCGAGGTGCAGACCCGCCGGCCATCCCTCCGTTCGCTTGTTCAGCGCGATGACGGCTTCCGCGCTCACGCGCAAACCGGCGAACGTTCCCGCTGCCGCGAGAGCCTCGGTGTCGCTGAATCGGAGGTCCGCCTCGCGGATCTCGCCGAGCCATCCGGCCGAGCGCCAGCGGGCGATCGGCAGCGCCGGGTCGAAACGTCCGATGAGCACGAAGCGGAGCAGGTGCCCGACCCGGTCGACCAGCAAGGCGATGCCATCGAGGACCGATCGGTCCGTCACGTGGGCGACGTCGTCGAGGACCACGACGTGGCGGCGACCGTCACGCTCGATCTCGGTGATGAGCACGGCGAGGAACAGATGATCACGCGGGCCTCGCTCGGCGAGGAGCACCTCCGGCTCGTCATCCAGGTCGGGCAGCACGTTTCGCAGCGCGCGGATGAAGTGCAGCCAGAACAGGTCGGGGTTGTCGTCCAGGAGATCGAGGGCGAACCAACTCGTCGGGAGGCCGTCGGTCTCGATCCATTGCCGGACAGCCACCGTCTTGCCGTAGCCCGGTGGTGCCACCACCAACGCGAGGCGCTCACCGGCCGAGAGCTGGTCATCAAGGCGCGGTCTCCGCACGACGCCCTGGGGCAAGGTGGGCGCCACCAGCTTGCCCATGATCACGAACGGCGGAAGCGACCGCTCGGCCTTCGTGCCGCTCACTGCCCGATGGTAACCCGGCCGAGAAACGCTCCCTGGGATGCCCACGCTGGACATCCGGACCCACCCATGACGGGTGTATCCGGCGCATTCGAGCTCGTTCTACCATGGGTTGAGGGAGGAGCGATGGCGTACGAGCTCGAAGTGGACGGCCGAGCGGAAGGCTCGCTCCGAGCAGCGTTGTCCGAACGCATTGGCGAAGGCTCGATTCGAGTCGACGAGGGCACGCTCACGTTGTGGATCCCCGATCAGTCCGCCCTGCTTGCGATCGTGCGACAGCTCCACGACCTCAACATCACCGTGGAGCAGGTCCGCCACCTCGGGCGCTAGCGATGGCACCAGGCTCCGGACGCAACGACGGCGCCGTGGGGACCGCCACGCCCGACCGACGGGCGACGGCGAGACCGTCTGCGAGACGGCGCCGCCTGCGTCTCTACGCCGCGGCGAAAGCCGACCCCCGGTCGCGCCGGGCCACCGACGTCATCCGACTCGTCGCCGCCGCCAGCGGCTTGGCGCTCCTCAGCCTGATCGCCATCCCGCCGGCCGGCTTCGAGCGCGCCCTGATCACCTTCATCAGCGCCGGTCCCGGGTCGTTGGCCAACCTGTGGCAGTTCCTGGTCGACCTCCTCGCGCTGCTGGCGGTCGTGCTCCTCGTGGCGGCCGTCGTCCGACGGCGACTGCTCCTCGCGCGCGACCTGATGGCCGCCGCCGCGGTCGCCCTCGGCGCCTCACTGGCGATCGCGCGACTGGTGCAGGGCTCCTGGCCCCCGATCTGGGACGCGCTGAGCTCGGCGGAGCCACCGCCGTTCTTCCCGTTCCTGCGACTCGCACTCCCGTGCGCCGTGGTGATGACCGCGTCGCCACACCTCAGCCTCAGCGCTCGGCGCGTGGGGCGGTTGCTGATCCCTGTCGCCGCCGGTGCCGCGGCCGTGCTCGGTGCGACCACGCCGTCCGGGGCGCTCGCCGGCGTCCTGATCGGCGCGATGACAGCGGCCACCGTCCACCTGATCTTCGGTTCCTCGAGCGGGCGACCCAGCGTGGACGCCGTCGCCGCTGCCCTCGATGCCCTCCGGATCGGCGCCACGTCGCTCGGTGCACCCGACCGTCAGCCCGCCGGGTTCTTCCTCGTGCACGCCGAGGACGAGCACGGAGATCCGCTCGTCGTGAAGGTGTACGGCCGTGACGCGCACGACACCCAACTTCTCACGACGCTCTGGCGGACCGTGTGGTACCGCGCGCCCGGCTCACCCATCGTGCCCGGCCGCCGCCAACAGGTCGAACACGAAGCCTTCCTCACCCTCCTGGCCGGCCAGGCCGGCGTGATCACCCAGAAGGTCGTGACGGCTGGAGCCACGGCCGCCGACGACGTGTTGCTGGTGCTCCGCCCCGTCGGCGAGGAACTGGCGGACGTTCCCGCTCGATGGTCGCCGGACGTCGTCAAGGGCGTCTGGTCGGTGCTCCAGTTGCTGCACCGAACCGGGATCGCGCACGGGCAGGTCGATGACCACCACCTGGTCATCCTGGGCGACGACGTCGGGCTGATCGACTTTCGCGGGGGTGTCGTCGCCCCGTCCGAGGAGCGGCTGCGCACCGACGAGGCGCAGGCCCTGGTCGCGACCGTGCTCGCCGTCGGGAGGGAGCCCGGGCTCGAGGCCGCCGCCCGCGCGCTCGGCCCTGACGGTCTGGCCGCAGCGCTCCCGTTCGTGCAGGTGACCGCGCTCACCGGAGCCCAGCGGGCCGACGTGCGGCGGGCCGACCTCGACCTCGACGATCTCCGGGACGGGGCCGCCGTCCTCACCGGCGTGGAGCCACCCAAGCTCGTGCGCCTGCGACGGGTCACGTGGGGCTCTGTCCTCCAGGTCGCGCTGCTCGTGTTCGCCTTCTTCGCCATGGCCTCGACCGTGGGCGGGCTCGACCTCGACAACCTCCGCCAGCAGCTCCGGGACGCGACGTGGTGGTTCGTCGTGGTCGGCGTCCTGCTGGCGCAGCTCCCACGGCTGTCCCAGGCCGTCTCCACGCTGGGTGCGTCGCCGATCCCGCTGCCGCTCGGACCCGTCTACGCCTTGCAGCTGGCGGTGTCCTACATCAACCTCGCCCTGCCGAGCACGGCCGCCCGCATCGCCGTGAACATCCGCTTCCTCCAGCGCCACGGCCTGCCCCCCGGGTCGGCGCTGGCCGTCGGCGCCATCGACGGCTTCTCCGGGTTCGTCGTCCAGATGGGCCTCTTGCTCGGCATCCTGCTCTTCACCCCCGCCTCACTCGAGCTGGACCTGGGCGGGCAGGCCCCGAGTGGCATCGTGCGCCTCCTCGTGGTCGTGGTGCTGGTGGCCGTCGGCGCAGTCGCCACGGTGGTCATCGTTCCCCGGTGGCGGCGCGCCGTCCTCGCCCGGCTTCGCGTCCTGCTCGGGGAAGCGCTCGGGGCGGTGCGGGGGCTGCGTTCGCCTCGGCGCATCACGATGCTCCTCGTCGGCGCCATCACGACCGAGGTGCTGTTTGCAGCCGCACTCGGCGCGACCGCACGCGCCTTCGGCTACCCCATCGGCCTCTCCGAGCTGCTGCTCATCAACATGAGCGTGGCGCTGCTCGCCGGCGTCCTGCCGATCCCCGGTGGCATCGGTGTCGTCGAGGGTGGTCTGACCTTCGGACTCGTGCGGGCAGGCATGCCGGAAGAGGCGGCCTTCGCGGCTGTCCTCCTCTACCGCCTCGCCACGTTCTACCTTCCGCCGATCTGGGGCTTCTTCGCCTTCAGGTGGCTCCAGCGCAACAAGCACCTCTGAGAGCCAGGGCCCTGAGAGGGACACACCTCTCGGTGGGGCGGGTGGGGATCGAACCCACGACGGTGCCGATTATGAGTCGGGTGCTCTGACCACTGAGCTACCGCCCCGAGGGATCGAGCAGGGATGCTAAGGCCTCGCAGGGTGCACGATCCGCCTCGCCCGCACCCGCGCCCGCGATGACCGCACCGAGCTCCCGACCCGCGACACCACCGGTGATGGCCTGGCTCCGGGGGTGGGGCTCGAACCCACGACAAACGGATTAACAGTCCGTCGCTCTGCCAGCTGAGCTACCCCGGAAAGCGCCCGCACGATAGCAAGGCGGCGCCCTCCAGCGGGAGCACAGCACGGACCCCACCGTGGCACTCACTGGTCCTCGAGGAACTCCTTGAGCTTCTGGCTGCGCTGGGGATGACGCAGCTTGGCCAGGGTCTTGGCCTCGATCTGGCGAATGCGCTCCCGGGTGACGCCGAACTCCCTGCCGACCTCTTCGAGCGTCTTGGCCTGGCCGTCCACGAGCCCGAAGCGCATCCGCACGACCTCCTTCTCACGGTCGCTCAGCTCGTCGAGGGCCTCCTCCACCGCCTTGGACAGCATGTGGCGGGTCGCGACCTCCAGCGGCGCCTCGGCCGCCGAGTCGGGAATGAAGTCACCGACGTTGACATCGTCCTCGTCGCCCACCGGCGAGTCGAGCGAGACGGGATCCTGGGAGATCCGCAGGATCTCGCGCACCCGCTCGGGGGGGAGGTCGACCTTCTCGGCCAGCTCGTCGATGGTGGGCTCCCGCTCGAGCTCCTGGGCCATCTGGCGCTGCGTGCGCACCAGGCGGTTCATCAGCTCCACCATGTGGACCGGGATGCGGATCGTGCGGGCCTGGTCGGCGATCGCCCGGGTGATCGCCTGGCGGATCCACCAGGTGGCATAGGTCGAGAACTTGAACCCCTTCGTGTGGTCGAACTTCTCGACCGCTCGCATCAGCCCGAGGTTGCCCTCCTGGATCAGGTCCTGGAACTGCATCCCCCGGTTCATGTACCGCTTCGCGATGGAGACCACGAGACGCAGGTTGGCCTGGATCAGCTCGGCCTTGGCCACCTGCCCGTCACCGACGGTGCGCTGCAGGCGACGCTTCTCGACCCCGTCGGGCAGCTCACCGAGCACGAGGCGGTCGGCGGCGCGCGCCCCCGCCTCGATCCGCCGGGCCAGACCGACCTCGTCCGCGGCCGTGAGGAGCTGGACCCGCCCGATCTCTTTCAGGTACATCCGGACCGAGTCACCGGTGAGCGGTCCCTCGCCACGCTCACCCGGGCGAGCGGACCGGCGCCGTCGCACGACCGGCGGCGCGACGTCCTCGTCGAGCGGACCACCTGCGTTCGCCTGGAGGAGCTCACGCGGGACCTCTTCGACCTCGACGCCGAGTGCCTCGTCGACCTCGATGCCGCGCGCCGCCAGGCGGGCCTTCAGCTCGTGGAGGAACTCCAGGGTGAGCTCGGCTTCCTTGTAGAGGGCCACGACGTCGTCGACGTCGACCCGACCCTCTTGCGACCGGCCCTTCGCGACCAGGGCCTCGAACTCGTGCGCGCCGTGCTGGTCGCGCTCGGGTGTCAGCTGGCCCGGGATGGTCATCTCACAGCCTCGCGTGGCTCGTCCAGCCACCTTAGCAACTGCCCGAGCGCATCCTGGCGGGTGCCGTCGTGACGAAGGTCCTCGATCCAGTTCATGACCGCCGAGACCACGGGCGTGACGGACAGTTCCCCCGACGCCCGCATCACCGCGATCCGGCGGCGGGCGACGTCGACGGCCAGGCGCTCCGCCTCGATCTCGGGATCGGTGGTCGGCTCCTCGACGGCCAGGCGCCCGAGCAGCTCGGCCGCCTCCGGTCCGGCGTGCTCGATCGCCTCGTGGACCTCACCGTCGGCGGTGGCCAGCGCCCGGAGCACGGCGAGGTGCACCGGGTCGTCGAACAGGCCTTCGACGACCAGGCCGCAGGTGTCACCCCAACGGTGCACCAGGAGCTTGAGCACCTCGAGCTCGGGCGATTCGTGCCGGGTCGTGACGGGAGCGGCAACCTCGATCCGCACCGTGCGGGCACCCCGCTCGGCCAGTCGCACGAGGTCGCCGACGGGGAGGTTGCAACGCATCGCCACCTCGCCGGCGTACTGGCGCCGCACGATCACGTTCGGGTGCTCGTTGATCAGCTCGATGGCCGCCTCGGCGGCCCGGGCACGGGATTCGGCCGTGTCGAGGCGGGCCGAGGCCAGGAGACGGTCGATGCGGAACGCCAGGAACGGACGGGCCTTGGTCACCGCGTCGCGCAGCGCACCCGGATCTGATCGGGCCAGATCGGCCGGATCGGCACCGGAGGGGAACGAGGCGACGGCCACCGACACGTCGTAGGCCCGCTCCCACGCGTAGAAGCGCTCGGCCGCGTTCTGCCCGGCACCATCGGCGTCGAAGGCCAGCACGATGCGGCCGGCGAAGCGCTTCATCAGCCGGACGTGCTCCTCGGTCAGGGCGGTCCCGCAGGTCGCGACGGCCCGCTCGAGTCCGGCGAGGTTGAAACCGATGACGTCGGTGTAGCCCTCGCAAACGATGATCTCGCCTTCACGCACCACCTCGGCCTTCGCCCAGTTCAGGCCGTAGAGGGTTCGGCTCTTCGCGTAGATCTTCGTCTCGGGCGAGTTCTTGTACTTCGGGCCCTCTCCACCGGGCAGGACGCGACCGCCGAACGCCACCGGTTCGCCCTGCTCGTTGGCGATCGGGAACAGCAGCCGGGCCCGGAAGGCGTCGCTGACCCGACCACCGCGGTTCAGGTAGCCCAGGCCGGCGTCGACGAGCACGTCGGCCGGCAGACGCAGCTCACGGGCGAGGGCGTCCCATTCGTCGGGAGCCCACCCGAGGCGGAACCGGCGGACCGTGTCGGCGTCGAAACCACGTGAGCGGAGGTAGCCCCGTGCCGCTCCGGCGTCGGGAGCCGACAGCAGGCGGTGGTGGTACCACTCGGTCGCGGCGGCGACGGCCTCGTGGAGCTGACGGCGGCGGCGACGGTCGCGATCGCCGCCGGGGTCGGTGTAGGTGACCGCGATGCCGACCTTGGCCGCGAGGGTCTCCACGGCCTGGGCGAAGTCGAGGTGCTCGACCTCGCGCACGAAGGTGATGACGTCACCGGACTTGTTGCAGCCGAAGCACTTGTACAGCCCCAGCTCGTCGTTCACGTAGAACGACGGCGTGTTCTCGGCGTGGAACGGACACAGGCCCTGCCACCGGCGCCCCACCCGGCGCAGGGCGACGTAGGGCCCCACGACGTCGGCCAGGTTGACCTGCGAGCGCACCTGCTCGATGACGTCGGTGGAGATCGCCACGGGCCGAACCTACCGCCCCTGCCGCCGGTTCCTCTCTCGGCTCCGCGCCCGGCCGCGCCGCGGGTCGTGGTCGTCTCGCACCGCGCGCTTCGCGCCCTCCCCCGACCACGGCGCGCGACGACGGCCACCCGCTCGGCTCAGCGAGTGTCGCCACCTCGTCCGATGACGGCCTGGGCCGCCGCCAGCCGGGCGATCGGCACCCGGAACGGCGAGCAGCTCACGTAGTCGAGGCCGGCCTCGTAGAACAAGGCGATGGACTCGGGGTCGCCACCGTGCTCACCGCAGACGCCGAGCTTCAGGTGCTTCTTCGTGGATCGGCCCCGCTCGGCGCCGATCATGACGAGCTCGCCGACACCGGCACGGTCGATCGTCTCGAACGGGTTGCGCTTCAGCAGACCGAGCTCGAGGTAGGTGGGCATCATGCGGCTCTCGACGTCGTCACGGCTGAAGCCGAACGTCATCTGCGTCAGGTCGTTGGTCCCGAAGCTGAAGAAGTCGGCCTCCTCGGCGATCTCCGCGGCCCGCAGGGCGGCGCGGGGCGTCTCGATCATCGTGCCGATCGTGACCTCGGCCTTCTTGCGCTGCCCCTTCGTGGCGGCGTCGATCGCCTCCTGCACCCAGGACCGGGCCAGGGCCATCTCTTCGCGGGTCACGGTGAGGGGGATCATCACCTCCACGATCGGGTTGTGCCCCGCGGCCCGCAGCTCCATGGCCGCCTCCATGAGGGCACGCACCTGCATCGCGTAGAGGCCGGGCTTCACGACGCCGAGGCGCACGCCCCTCGTGCCGAGCATCGGGTTGAACTCCGCCCAGCTCTGAGCGGCCTTCATGAGCTCTTCTTCCTCGGCCGTCAACCCGGTCGTGGCCCGCTTGACCTCGAGCTCGTCGATCCGGGGAAGGAACTCGTGCAGGGGCGGATCCAGGAGCCGCACGGTGACGGGCAGACCGTCCATCGCCCGCAAGATGGCCAAGAAGTCGACCTTTTGGACCTTGCGCAGCTCCTCGAGGGCCGCTGCCTCCTCGGCGGGGGTGTGGGCCAGGATCATCCGGCGCACCACCGGGAGCCGGTCCTCGCCCAGGAACATGTGCTCGGTGCGACACAGCCCGATGCCCTCGGCGCCGAAGTTGCGGGCGTTCTGCGCGTCCGGCCCGTTGTCGGCGTTGGCCCGCACCGCCAGCTTGCCCTTGCGGATGCGGTCGGCCCAGCCGAGGATGATGTCGAACTCGCCGGGTGGCTCGGCCTGCGAGAGGCGGACCTCGCCGAGCACGACCTGGCCCGTCGAGCCGTCGATGGAGATGACGTCGCCCTCGCGCACGACGACGCCACCGGCGCTGAACTGGCGGCCCTCGATCTTGATCGCCTCGGCGCCGACGACCGCCGGGGTCCCCCAACCGCGGGCCACCACCGCGGCGTGGGACACGAGTCCCCCTCGGGCCGTGAGGATCCCCTGCGACACCATCATCCCGTGCACGTCCTCGGGCGAGGTCTCGCTGCGCACGAGGATCACGTGCTCGCCCCGCTCCGCGGCGTCGGCGGCGGCGTCGGCCGTGAAGTACACCCTGCCCACCGCGGCACCCGGCGACGCGGCCAGCCCCTTCGCGATGACGGCGAGGCTGTCGCCCGCGAACTGGGGATGCAGGACCTGGTCGAGGTGCTCCGCCGTGATCCGCTGCAGGGCCTCGGGGCGGCTGAGGCGGATGTGGCGGTCCTTGGTCATGTCGACCGCCATCTTCAGGGCGGCCGCACCGGTCCGCTTGCCGACCCGGGTCTGGAGCATCCAGAGCTTGCCCTGGTCGATCGTGAACTCGGTGTCGCACATGTCGCGGTAGTGGGACTCGAGACGGTGGAAGATGGCGAGGAGCTCGTCGTGGATGTGCGGGAACTTCACCGCCAGGGTGTCGAGGTCGTCGGTGTTGCGGATGCCGGCCACGACGTCCTCGCCCTGGGCGTTGACGAGGAAGTCTCCGTAGGGACGGTTGTCGCCGGTGGCCGCGTTGCGGGTGAAGCCGACGCCGGTGCCCGAGTTGTCGTCGCGGTTGCCGAAGACCATGCACTGCACGTTGACCGCCGTGCCCAGCTCGTGGCTGATGCGCTCGCGGACCCGGTAGGCGATCGCCCGGGCGCCGTTCCAGCTGCGGAACACGGCCTCGATCGCGCCGCGGAGCTGCTTCAGCGGGTCCTGGGGGAAGGCCTTGCCGGTCTGGGTCCTGACCACCGTCTTGTACTGCTCGCACAGCTCGCGCAGGACGCCGGCGGGCACCTCGGCGTCACTGGCCACGCCGGCCCGGGCCTTGGCCTTCTCGAAGGGTTCGTCGAAGGCGTGGGCGTCGATGCCCAACACGATCCGCCCGTACATCGACAAGAAGCGCCGGTAGGAGTCGTAGGCGAAGCGCTCGTCGCTCGTGGCCTTGGCCAGGCCCTTCACGCTGCGATCGTTGAGCCCCAGGTTGAGGACGGTGTCCATCATCCCGGGCATGGAGAACTTGGCGCCCGAACGCACGCTGACGAGCAGCGGATCCGCCGGGTCCCCGAGCGTGCGCCCCATCTTCTTCTCGAGGCGGGCGACGTGGCGGGCGACCTCGTCGGCGAGGCCGTCC
>Ga0209048_10004145_pt1 | contig 13918 bp, 10 predicted proteins | sample FrelakmetCRP12CR_FD_187146 | JGI IMG/M metagenome (GOLD analysis project Ga0209048, IMG submission 187146) | Freshwater lake sediment microbial communities from the University of Notre Dame, USA, for methane emissions studies - CRP12 CR (SPAdes)... | ecosystem: Environmental > Aquatic >... | reverse complement strand
CACCGGCATAAAACATACCGAACTTCATCCCGGTGTATTCGATATGGAAGCCAGCTACGATCTCCGATTCGGCCTCGGAGAGGTCAAATGGCGCTCGCCCGATTTCTGCGATAGAGGAGATTAAGAATATGATCGCCGCAACCGGGACCATAGTGATGTACCACCAGCTTTGGGACGCCACGATCTTGTTGACGCCCATTGAGCCTGCCAGGATTACCGGCACCAGGAGCGTCATCACCATCGGCACTTCATAAGAGACCATCTGTGCCACGGTGCGGAAAGCGCCTAACAATGCGTACTTGTTATTTGCGGCCCAGCCTGCCATAATAATCCCCAGGGTGCTGATTGCGCCGATGGCCACGATATATAAAACGCCCACATTCACATCCGTGCCGACCAGGTTGGGAGCGAAGGGGATCACCGCCCACAATAATATGACCGTCGCCAGCGCAATGATAGGAGCAATATTAAAGACTACCTTGTCTGCCCCTTTAGGGGTGATGTCTTCCTTAATTAATAGCTTGATGACGTCCGCGATGGGCTGGATCAGACCATACGGGCCAAGCCGGTTAGGTCCCAGCCGGTCCTGAAAACGAGCTACTGTCTTGCGCTCCACCCATACCAGAAAGATGTCAACCAACAGAACAAAGACGGCGATGACAATCACCCCCAACGCCGTCATCACGAAGTTGACAGCGGCGGGCGCCAGCCCCCAACCAGCCAACACCCCTTGCAGCCAGGTCGCAATGAGATTGATCGGATCTGCCATACCAACTCTCCTTAACAAAAGAAAGGCTGAGGGAAAATCTCCGCCAGCCTTGTCAGGACAATCCAGTCCCCCTTAAATCCATTCCAATGCGCCTTTGCGCCAGGCATAGACAAGCCCCAGGACCAGGATGAGAATGAAGAGCACGCCTTCAAGGACGGCGTACAGAGACAACTGGCCAATGGCGGCTGCCCAGGGGTATAGGAAGACCGTCTCTACATCAAACACCAGGAAGATCAGGGCAAAGATGTAATATTGGATTTTAAACTGTACCCACGTGTCACCGACAGTCTCCATGCCACATTCGTAAGTCTGCGATTTAATTACATTCGGTTTCTTTGGAGCTATCAGTCGGGGGATGAGAAGGGCACCGGCAGGAAAAATAGGGGCAAGAACAAGAAACAGGCCAATAAATAACCACGATTCGTTCTGCATGGACACTCCTTTAATAATTTGATGAATGAATAATACAAGCGGGGTCTGATTGCCTGTTATTTCAGGAGGGTTTCATTGAGAATGATTTTACCATAAGATAAAACGCTTATCCATTTTTTCACACATTCGGATCGAGTCTCACCATGTTTTGGAACCGAACGGGAGGCTCGAAGAATTTATTCTCATTTACACTGCTGACCAGATTGACCCCGGCGATAAGAAAGCCCTGAGAAAAGTATCCCTGCAACTACACAGGTAGTAAGTTTTGGTGTAAACTGAACCCTGAATAACTTATTGGTGTAGATAAAGTGGAAAATAATAAATATGAATTCACCATCTAAGACCTTTTCTCAAAATCTGCGCTGGTGGGACCTACCCGCCGCTTCATTGCTACTGGTTGCAATATTGACTGCCGCGTCCCGGCTGGTAGCCACGCATTGGACGGATCACCTGGCAATCGTGCAAACCATCGCTACTATTGCCACATTGTCTGGACTGGCTTTGGGGCAAAGCCGCTTTTCTAGCCGTTTGGCGGCATTTATATTGGTCGCCTACGGGCTGTTTGTGGTCCCGTGGCAACTGGGAATGACTGTAAATGGTGACCTGCCCTGGTTGCAGCGCATGGATTTGCTAGGCAGCCGGTTACAAGTCATCATCCAGCAGCTTACCAGCCATGAGGTGGTGCAAGATTCCTTACTGTTCATTGCCTTGATGGCGGTTCTGTTTTGGGTGGTTGGAACCATGGCCGGCTACAGCCTCACGCGCCATGGGAATGCCTGGCAAGCCATTTTACCCACCGGCCTGGCGTTATTCGTCATCCATGCTTTTGATGCGCTGATTGCGCCGCGCGCCTGGTACCTGGCAGTATACATCTTCTTTGGCCTGGTGCTGGTAGCGCGTGCTGCTTACCTGAAGCAGCATGAGCGCTGGCAGCAAAGCCGGACTGCCCTGCCACCCCACCTGGGATTAGACTTCATCCGCTTTGCGCTGCTGGCAACTGCCCTTTTAGTAGTGCTTTCCTGGACCGCGCCAGCCTTTGCCAGCGCAGTGCCGGCCGCCGAGAAAGTCTATACCAGGATCAAACAGCCCTGGTATGAATTCCGCGACCGGATGGATAACGCCTTCGCTTCATTGCGCTCTTCGGTAGGTATTGTCAGTGACTATTATGGGGATAGCGTACTTCTGGGGCGAGGCAACCAGTTAACTGGAAGCCAGATCTTCCAGGTGATTGTCCCCAGCAATGCCCCCAGCAGTCTTCGCTTCTACTGGCGGGCTCGCACGTATGATTCATACCAAAACGGGCAATGGCTCAATACTGTCTCTCACTCACAGTCCTTTGATCCCATTAACAGCGTGGTGCTCCCTACAGATAACGGTCGTTGGCTGGGCACATTCGATTTCGCTACCACAGCCCCGCTCTCAACGTTGTTCGTGCCGCCTCAGCCCTTGTGGGTCAGCGTGCCGGCGATCGCCGATGCCGCAATAAACCCGGATGCCAGTAAAGATGTGACAGCCTTCCGGGCTAATCCACCGCTTGAAGCTGGAGTGTTATATACGGTCCAGGCTTCTCTTACCGACGCTAGCGTCGCACAATTGCGCAAGGCAAGCACAGATTATCCCGCCTGGGTAGCTGCGCGCTACCTGCAGCTGCCCGATACTGTCACCGACCGCACGCGCCAGCTTGCCCAAAAAATCACTGCCGGGTTGCAGACCCCCTATGATAAAGCTACCGCCATCACCAATTACCTGCGCAACACCATCCCGTACAGCGATGTCGTCCCAGAACAGCCTGCTGGGCAAGATAGCATCGACTGGTTCCTGTTCGACCTGCAAAAAGGTTTCTGCAACTATTACGCTTCAGCTGAGGTTGTAATGCTGAGGTCACTCGGCATCCCGGCGCGCTTCGCGGTTGGCTACGCTCAAGGTGAGCGCCAGTCCGACGGACGGTACGTCGTTCGCCAGAAGGATGCCCACGCCTGGCCGGAGGTATATTTCACCGGATTGGGCTGGGTCGAGTTCGAGCCAACCGCCTCCCAGCCAACGCTGGTGCGGGCGCCAGGAACAGCGGGAGACGCCAGCCAGAGCTCAAACCTGGCAGACAACAACGCTTTAGAGCGCCAGCAATTAGCAGAACAGCTGGCCTTGCAACGCGCAAATAGGGGCGGAGGGGTGATACCATCGCCGATAACCACACCCAACCGGGTTAGCTTGCTGTTCTGGGTGATCCCTCTGGTACTGGCGCTGATCTTGCTGGGGTTAGCTTTCCGTTTCCGAGACCGGATAAACCTGCAACCAGCCCCAATCTGGATTGAAAGGTCAATGCTACGCTTCGGCATCCGGCCGCCACAGACTATCCGGTTGTGGGCGCGCCGCGCCGGGTTGCCAGCGCTAACCCGGGCTTATCTGGAAATCAACCATGCCCTGGCGCGGTTGGGCCAGCACCCCGCAGTAACCGCAACCCCTGCCGAGCGCAGCGCTGCCCTGATCCAGGCAATCCCCCAGGCTGAAGCCCAAGCTAAACGGCTGGTAACGGAGTATCAAGTAGGTATTTTTAGCCCACAGCCTGCGGATATGCAGGCTGCGCGCCAGGCCGGTCTCGAAATTCGGCGCTTATCGTATAAAGAGCTGGTACGGCGCCTCTTCAGTCGCCTGAAGCGACCGGTCCGGGGCAGCCTGCAACCAGCACGGAAAGGTTAACTGGATCAGTCATTGACAAACCCTCCACCCGATGCGCAGCAAGCCAACCTGCTGGCCCTGGCCGATATCAGCCAGGTAGTTAACTCATCTCTGGAGCTGGACGAGGTCCTGTGTATCGTAATGGACACCATCGTGCGGCTCACCGGAGCCGAGCGGGGGTTCTTAATGCTGCATAACGAAAACGGGGACCTGGAAATCCGCGTTGCTCGTAACTGGGAACGCGAATCAATCGATCCTTCGGAATACGCAATAAGCCGCACCATCGTCAACCGGGTGGTAGCCCAGGGCAACTCCGTGCTGACCACCAATGCCCAGGAAGACCCGCGCTTTGGCAACCAGGAGAGCATCATCCTGCAAGGACTGCGCTCTATCTTGTGCGCCCCGCTCAAAGTCAAGGGCACCTTGATCGGCGTAATCTATGCAGATAACCGCATCCGTAGCGGGATTTTTACCGAACGAGAGCGCAACTTGCTGGCAGCATTTGCAAACCAGGCGGCAGTGGCGATCGAGAACGCACGCCTGTTCGAGTCGGTCAAGTACTCTTTGGCCGAGGTGACCGCCTTGAAAGGTCTGATGGATAACGTGTTCGCCTCAATAACCAGTGGGGTGATCACGGCCGACAACCAGAACCGTATTACCCTGTGCAACCATGCCGCCCAGGCTATCCTGGGACACAGCCATGCAGACCTGGTTGGGCAGTGCCTGCCAGAAGCACTGCCCTTCATGGCAGGCGACCTGATCCAAAAGGTAGATAATGTTCGCATGACAGGCCAGAATGTGGTCGGTCTGGAGTTTGACGGCAGCCTGCCGGGCCGAGGGCCGATTGCTCTGAGCCTGGACATCTCACCGCTAAAAGACGCCACCCAAACCACTCAGGGCGTCGCCATCGTCCTGGACGACCTTACCGACAAAAAGCATCTGGAAGGGCAACGACGCCTGTTCGAGCGTATGGTCTCCCCGGCGGTAATTGACCAGCTGGATCCAGACAAACTGCAATTGGGCGGCAAGCGCGGCGAGATCACTGCTCTGTTCGTGGATATCCGCGGCTTTACCCGTTTTAGCGAACAGCTGGCGCCCGAAAACATGGTTTTGGTGCTAAACCGCTACCTGGCGGTTTTCGCAGAGGCAGTGCTGGCTCAAGAGGGTACGATAGACAAGTTTATGGGCGACGCGGTAATGGCCTGGTTCAATGCCCCCATCCCACAGCCCGATCACACCTTGCGCGCCGTGCGCGCCGCGCTAGGCATCCGCGCCGCGGTGCAGAGGTTGCAAAACCAGCTTCCGCCCGAGTACCGGCTTTCATTCGGGGCTGGAATCCACTATGGCGAAGCAGTGTTGGGATTAGTAGGCACCGAAAAACGACTGGAATACACCGCCATCGGCGACAGCGTCAACACCGCCAAGCGCATCCAGGAGAATGCAGGAGCCTGGCAGATATTGATCAGCGCGACCGCGTTCCAATTCGTTGCCGGGAGAATCAATGTGCGACCGGCAGAACCGGTGCTCGCCAAAGGCAAGCGCCAACCGGTGGAGGTTTATGAGATCATCGGGATGGTGTAATACCAATATCCTGGTACTTCTCTGCAAACAATGCTGGCGTGCCTCCGGTATGCCAGAATAGCACAATCTGGCTTGAAGCGAAGAAACCCCGATGGGCCAAATCGATCAAACCGGCGGCGGCCCGGGCCGTATAGACTGGATCGAGCAGCAAGCCTTCGGTGCGGGCGAATAAGCGGATCGCTTCCAGCTCCGGCTCGCCCATTACCCCATAACCACCCCCCAGGAAAGAGTCATCCACCAGGATATCCTCCGGCAAAAAGGACAGATTTTCCGCCAGTAGGTCGGCGGTTGCGCCGGCCAAAGCAGCCACGTCATGGCGCAAGCGCGGCCCAGGCTGGTCGACGCTAATACCCAGGACTTTCCCCTTGTAACCGAACAGGCGCGCTCCCAGGGCTAAACCTGCCTGGGTGCCGCCAGATGAAGACGGGAACACGATCCAGTCAGGGCTGGGGTCCTGTTGGAGCAGCTCCTGCATGGCAAAGACGTAGGCAGCCGCGCCGGTGGGATTGGAGCCGCCGTATGGGATCAGATAGGGTCGCCTGCCAGCCTCCCAGGCCGATTGAAAAGTATCCTTGGCAACCTGGTCACGCCGGTCGGGGGGAGCCCAGACAATCTCAGAACCGAATAACTGGTCAAGCAGCAAGTTGCCGGAGGGGGCACTCGGCTCGCCAGCCAGGACCAGGATGCATTCAAAGCCATAGCGCGCCGCGGCGGCGGCTGTCTGGCGGCAATGATTGGACTGGACTGCGCCGGCGGTAATTAGAGTGCGGGCTCCATTGGCCTGCGCTTCGGCAATCAAGAACTCCAGCTTGCGGGTTTTATTGCCGCCTAAAGCCAGGCCGGTCAGATCGTCGCGCTTGACCAACAGGCGAGGCCCGCCCAGCGCTGCCGATAAGCGTGGTAACGGCTCAACCGGAGTGGGGAGATGGGCAAAACGGAGACGAGGGAGGGTTTGCATAGGGAGACTCCAGGGGATAAGCACACAGGCAATAAGGGAAAATTAATTTAGTAACTGATCCCTAGTTCTAGATTTACCTCTGCGACGCATCATATCCAGCAGGCGCGGCAAAACTCGTGTATAAAATGAGTACATTAACGGCCGTGCAGGCAGGTCCCAGGCGCCCAGGGTGCGGATCACCGAGCCGCCCAGGCCTTCCTTGAAACGATAGACGCCCCATAGCCGATCGCTTTCGTCGAAATGGTCGGGGGCGCCCCACAGATCGTACACCTGGCAGCCAGTGATCTTAGCACGCCGTATGGCTTCCCATTGCAGGAGGTGGTTTGGCATAACCTGGCGGTGGCGCTCACTGGACATGCCGTAAATGTACCAGGCTCTGCCTGCGAAATGGAAAAGCACCAGCGCTGCTAACAACTCAGGGGGAGCACCAGGTTGGTGCAGCTCGGCGATTAAGGGCTCTGCCAGCCCGGCCTGCATAAAGGTGTCCCACACCGTCCGATAATATGCTTCATCGCGGATCACAAAGCCATCTCGTAAGGAAGTCTCAGCATACAGGCGGTATAGTAACTCGAGATCAGAGCTATTGCCTATACGCACTTTTACACCTTTTCGCTCGGCCAGGTGAATATTGTAACGGGTTTTCTGCTTCATGCGCGCCAATAACTCGGCTTCAGTTGGCTGCAGGTCTATCAGGACTGTGTTCCGGAACTGGACCTGCTCCTCCGAAAAATGCCAGCCTGCGGCTTGCAGCTCAGACCGGATTGCCAGCCCTAATTCAAACTCTTGCGCACCAGGCTGGCCCGGGAACCTTTCACCCAATATTACATCCGGGTCGATCTTGATAAATATGGCTCCCCGTTGCCGGGCTAAATCCGACAGGTCTTTGAGTACACGATGGCGCAGGTCTGCATCGCGCCACTCCAGCAGCGGCCCCTTGGGTACATATAGAATATTCAGCCGGATCAGGCCACCCAGGAGCGAAACCGCACGCTGGAGTACCAAAGCCGCAGCCGTCACCCGCCCCTGGTCGTCACGCCAGGTCTGGGGCAGCGCATGCCAGCCATAACGCGCTTTCACCTGCCCCCACTCCCAGGTTTGGAGTAAATGAGGGTTAGGGAGGGAGGCGATTAGAGCGTTCCAGGCGGCAGCATTCACAAATTCGGTTCCTGCCAAAATATCTGCAAGCCACACCTAAGACAAAAATAGGTCATCTTCTTTAAGACCTTATAAGGTCTGCTGTCTGCGTGGATCCCAAAAACGATAGAAAGCGTACAAGACCGGGTTATAGACGCGGTCCCAGGGCCCCTGTGAACGGCATAGCTGGCCACCAAAACCGCGCTTGAAACGGTATACGCCCCACAATCCACCCTTTTGCTGTTCGAAATTGGCTTCCAGGGTCTGTTCGTCGGCGTCCGGTACACCCCAAAGGTCATATTCAGAGCAGCCGCGCCCTCGCGCCCAGCGCATGGCTTCCCATTGCAGCAAATAGGTGGGCATGACTTCGCGGAACTCGTCTGCCGAAGCGCCGTAAAAATACCAGGCCCGCCGGCCATGCGCAAATACCATCAAGGCCGCCAATGGCAGGCTCTGAAATTCCGCCAGCAGCAGCTCACATTCGCCCCGCGGATAAAAAAGCTCATAAACGCGGCGGTAATAATCCAGACTGTGCACCCCAAAAGCGTCCCGTCTACCAGTGACCCCCATCAAACGGTAGAACAGCTCAAGGTCAGAGCATGGGTGTACCAGAACCCCTTTTTTCTGCGCCAGGCGGATGTTATAGCGCGTTTTCTGTTTCATGCGCGCCAGCAAGTGTTGCTCATCCCCGCTCAGGTCCACAATGAGCGTGCGGGAAGGTTGGATGGTCTGCTGGCTCAACCGAAAACCGCCAGGCATGTGGAGGTTTACACCCGGCGCATCACACAGATCGGGCTCGACCTTTAGGAAGACGCACCTGCGCTTCCGGCACAGGTTGTCCAATGCGGGTAATAAGGTTTTCCATTCGGGGCCAACTGGCCCCCGGGGGATATAAGCCAGGTTGAAACTCAACGGGAGGCGCCGGAACAACACCTGGGCGCCGGCCGCGCCTTGCGTCAGGCGAGCAGCGCTCCAGCCGAATGCAGATTTCAGCTCACCCCAGGCGCTGGTTTGTAAGACGTGAGCGTCCGGGTAGCCGGACAGGAATGCGTCCCATTCAGCAAGATCGAGCAGCGCCATTGAACTTATCAGTCAATCAGGACCACTTCACTGGGCGAGGTTTCGTTCAGCAGCTCATATGCCCAACCATTGCCATGCCGTGCCAGGCGGTAGATGCCTTCTTCAGTAAGGAACTTGACATTGCTGTACCTGGCATCTTTATAATCGCCCACCCTGCCGCTGCGCAGGGCCTGCAAGACCTGTTCGACGCCTTGCTCTACTGTCCAATTGGGCGCAAACCCGAGGGCATGGTGAATCTTATTGAAGTTAACCCAATAGTTGCGCCGGTCAACGTCTTCGCCCTTGTTTACTACTTTGGCTTCTGCCACAAAGCTATGGACAATCTCGCCCACCTGCCGGATAGTGAAGTTCTGCTCGTTGGAGCCGACGTTGAAGATTTGGTTGCGCACTAAACGCATGGGAGCTTCCATAACTTGTAAGAGCGCCTGAGCGGCATCATCCACATGCAGGAAAGGCCGCCACTGGTCGCCGCCAAAAATGGTGATTTCTTTGTCCACATATGCCTTGGCGGTCAGCAAATTAACCACCAGGTCAAAACGGGTGCGACCGGAGAGGCCATAAATCGTCCCAAAGCGCAAGATCACCGGCGCGAAGTGCTCGTCAGCCATTTGTAACAACACCTTTTCTGAGGCGATTTTACTCCGGGCGTACAGTGACACCGGGTTGAGCTCTGAGCGTTCGTCCAGCATCTGGTCGCTTGCGCCGTATACCGAACAGGTGCTGGCAAAGATAAAGTGCCCCACTCCGCTGCCCTTAGCCACCTCGGCGATCATGCGGGTGGCGATCAAATTGATCTCAGTGGTAAGCTCCTCGTCCAGGGCGCTGGCTGGGTCGCCGACGATCCCGCCCAGGTGGATTACAGCATCAACGTCGCGCATGGCTTCAACGATCTTGTCAATCTGCCGGAAATCCGCTTGCATCACTTCCAGATGAGGGTGGTCCAAAAACTTCTCGATTGGCTCTGTCCCGTAAAGCAGCAAGTCCACCAGGCGAACCTGGTAACCTTTCTCAAGCAACTTGGGCAGTAAAGCCGAGCCAATGTAACCGGCCCCTCCAATCACCAATACTTTATTAATCGGTCGATTTTCAGGACGCTCCGCGCTCCGTTCCTTGCGCAGGACGGTCCTCCATACGTACGACCAGGCACGCGCCATCGTAAGGAGAACAATGCTCAAGGCCCACGATAGCACCAGCACACCACGAGGGATATATAAAACTCCTCGGGATAAAAACGTCAGAGCGCCAAAGATTAAATAACCAAGACTGACCGCCTGGACGACAATCAAGACTTTATACCGCCCTCTGTAGAAACGTCCATAGGTGTAGAACCCACTCAAGGCAAAAATAGCCAGGCAAGTTAAGGTCAGCAGCCAGGCGCTGTTGCCATACGCCTTCAAATATTCCCAAAAGGTGGTGCGGTAATTGAGGTTGACCTCGGGTTCGCTGAACGCCACAATATAGAGCAAGCGCACTGCCAGGGCAGACAGAGTGGCAATGTTGATCAAGAGCGCATCCGCAACCACACGGATCACCGCCACCACTGAGACCTTGCTGAGGATCCGGTGGAAAGGTTTCCGTCTTCCTGCTTCTGGGCCCTTGTTGAGGCGAATTTCGCGAGCGCGGTCAGCCCGCTCCCGTCTATTACGACGCCAGTTTTCGATGGACTGCCTGAGCATTTTCTTGAATCCTTTGGACAGCCTCACAAATCCGCAAAGCTACTTCGGATGTCATGTTAGACCAGATTGGGAAGCTTAAGCTGTGCGAGGCCAGCCAATCCGTATTCGGCAGGGGTCTCCCATCGTAGAAATGCCGGTAAGCGATCTGGCGGTGGACAGGAGGCTCATAATACTTGCGCGTGTCAACATTTTCGACAGCCAGGGCAATAGCAAGCTCATCACGCGTGAGCCCAAAGGCTGCAGGTTCGATTGTAACCGAAAAATCCTTGTAGGAATTACGATCTCCAGGCCGGACGGCCTGAAAACCGACCCCAGGCAGGCGTTCCAGCAATTCCTGGAAGATAATCACTGTCTCATTGCGAGAGCGAGCGGCGTTCTCCAAATTTTCTAAGCTGCGTAAACCTAGCAAGGCGTTAAATTCTCCCAGGCGAGCGTTCAGGCCAGGAAAGGCGCTATCGTAGTTGCCATTGTTGCCATATTCGCGCCCCAGGCGGATCTTTTCCGCCAGCGACTCGTCATTGGTGGCGACGACCCCACCCTCGCCGGCAATCAGCAGCTTGGTAGGGCTAAGGCTGAAGACCTGGGCATTCCCCTGGGAGCCAACCGGAACACCCTGGTATCGGGCGCCGAAACCATGTGCAGCGTCGAAGATCAATTTCAAGTTATGCCGCTCAGCTACAGCCTGCAAAGCCGGGATATTGGCTGGGTTGCCAAAATTATGCACGGCAACTATGGCGGTAGTGCGTGGAGTGATGCAGGCTTCGGCCGCAGCAGGATCCAGGTTGGTTGTCCTCGAATCCACATCGGCAAAAATCGGGCGCAGGCCGCACCACACCAGGGCGCTGACTGTCGCCATAAAGGTAAAACTTGGCACGATGACATCACCGGTCAGGCCCAGCCCGGCATACGTCAGCATCAGGCCTGAAGTACAGCTCGAGACCCCAACCGCCTGTTTAATCCCTAAGTGATCAGCAAGCGCTTTTTCAAATGCCGCCAGGTGCTGGCCTTTGGTGACCATGCCAGATTCGAGCATATGCTGCAAGTCGTCACTCATCTCAGGAAGAGACGGTAAAACCGGGCGGACAATCGGTATTTTTTCAGGAAAGGCAGGACCACCGCCCAAAATGGCAGGAGAATTTTGCATTGACATCACCTTCCTCGAAACCCTAATACCGTCCCCGGTGTGCGTAGCAGGATGAGAAGGTCCATAAACAGGTTGCGATGCTTGATGTAATACAAATCATACTCCAATTTGATCATTGTTTCCGAGATCGTAGAGGCATAGCCGAAGTTAACCTGGGCCCAGCCGGTAATACCCGGTTTCACCAGCAAGCGCGCCCGGTAAAAAGGCACATGCTGCTCGAACATCGTCATCAGCTCCGGGCGCTCGGCGCGCGGCCCAACCAGGCTCATATCGCCGCGCAGCACGTTGAGGAACTGGGGTAGCTCGTCCAGGTGGGTTTTGCGTAAGAGTCGCCCGATACGAGTAGCCCGAATGTCATCCTCCCTGGCCCATTTGGGCTTGCCGTCAGGTTCGGCGTCCCGGTACATGGTTCGGAATTTCAGGATGTTATAAAGCTGGCCGCCACGCCCCGACCGGGGTTGGGTGTAAAAGATCGGTGTTCCATCGTCAACCACTATCGCCAGCGCTAAAAATGGAAGGATCAGCCCGAAAATCGCGGTTCCGATCAGACCGCCTAAAATATCAATCAATCGCTTCCCCAGCTCAAAAAAGCCGCTCACCCGGGCATGGTCCACAAATGAGCGCAGGATCCAGTCGGCTTCCAGGCATTGGATCGGCACCCGCCCGAGCAGCTCTTCATAGGCCACCGGCATGCGGGTAATCTCGACGCCATGCTCTTGAGAGTCTAACAAGGCCTCGAACATGCAGCTTTGCATTTCACCTGAAATTGCGACGATAATATCAGAGATATGGTTCTCGGTGACGATCTCCAATAAATGTTCGCTGGTGCCAATCACGGGGATGTCTTCGATCAGCGTGTCTACCTTGTTAAGGTCATCATCGACAATGCCAACCATGAAAAATGGGGGGGGCCACAGGTCAGCGATGATGTGGAGTAAAATCTGGCCGGTTTTACCTCCACCGACAAGCAACACCCGGCGCATGAACCGAGAAGCAGTAAAAATACGAATATACAACAACCGCCAGGCCAGGGTGAGCAGCGCAGCCGCTACGACAAAAACCGCCACCCACCGGCGAGGCAATTCTTTGGTAGGATCGGGGGTAATGAAATAAAGCAGGAAATATATAGACAATCCGATCAGGGAAGACAGGATGATCCCGCGCAGCGTTTCGCCTCGATTGCCAGCGCGATGCATATCGTACAGCTCGATTAGCAGCAAAATCCATAGGAAGGGCAACAGGAAAAACCAGTTCGGTGGGCGCGTCTGCAGGAACCTCAGGGCATGGTGGCCCAGGAAACGATCACTGAGGGCCCAGAAATAAAGCGCCAACCCTAGGGCAATCAAGGCCATTAAGAAATCGCCCACCAGCAGCAATGAACGCCGCTCGCCTAACCGTAACTGCCAGGGGCTTGATTTTTGGACGCGCCTGGGAACAGCCATCTACCTTAACCAACTCCATAAGAAAGCGCTGCCCCAGGCTACATGCATCACTGCTATAGCCAGGGGGACACCGGCCACCAAAACCAGGTCTTTCTTCATAATAACGGATTGCACACCTACCGCCATTAAAACCAGAATATACACCAATCCCTCGGTCACCAGAAGCATGCGCGCCACAGGAAACCAGACCGCCAGCACGCTCAGCGCCAATAAACTGAGTACAAAAATCGGCGGGAGGGCCTGGCGCCAGCGGAGCGAAGCCGGGTGACGGCGCAGCATGCGCACCTTCCAAAACCCATAACGCCAGTACTGGCGCGCCAGCGAAACCAGGGTGGGTGACGCGAAATACGTCGAGCGAATTTCAGGGTCAAACCACACCGCTCCCCCGGATCGGCGCACGCGGGTATTAAACTCATAATCTTCGTTGGTCAACAAAGTTTCATCGAACGGGCCAACACGTTCGACCAAAGCGCGCAAAAAGGCGCCAAAAGGCACCGTGTCTACCAGTTGAGAGTGACCGCCCAGGCGGTAGCGGACATCGCCAACGCCCAGGGGATGAGCGGCTGCCACTACAATCGAGCGCGCCTGCCACGTCTTGCCACGCGGCTGGATTTCCCAAAACCCTCCAACCACATCACCCCGACCATCAAGCAGGTCAGCTACACATCGGGCCACATAATCAGGGCCAGGCGCCGAATGGGCGTCCAGACGAACAATGAAGCGACCCTGGGCAGCTGCAATGGCACAGTTCAACCCGGCTGGGATGGTGCGCTTGCGGTTATCCACTACCCGGACGTTTAAATCGGGGCGCTCCACCTGAAAAGCAGCAATCTGCTCCCGAGTGCGGTCGGTAGATAGACCATCGGCAATGATCACTTCCAGCTCGGGGCGTGGATACGTTTGAGCGTACAGAGCATCCAACAGCAGGCGGATCGTGGATTGCTCATTGTAACACGGTACAACGATGGAAACGATGGGCATTAGCGGGTCATCCACCATTATGCTACGCTATGCTCTGTCTTTCGG
>Ga0209048_10004144_pt1 | contig 13923 bp, 17 predicted proteins | sample FrelakmetCRP12CR_FD_187146 | JGI IMG/M metagenome (GOLD analysis project Ga0209048, IMG submission 187146) | Freshwater lake sediment microbial communities from the University of Notre Dame, USA, for methane emissions studies - CRP12 CR (SPAdes)... | ecosystem: Environmental > Aquatic >... | reverse complement strand
GGACAGAGCGCGAATGGGTGCGTTCTTTGCTCCTTCCCCAAGAGAACAAAACTATTCCAGTTCGTTCCGTTGGTTCGGAATACCAACAGGGATCCGGCCTTGCGGAATCGTCTTGAACTGAAGAAAATGCGCTTAGATAGCGGCAAAAAGTAGACTATCTTGTTTCTTCCATTTTTTCTGAGTCGACACCTAACTTATTGTTTTGGCGCCAGTAGTTCGGGTGCCGCGTTTGAGCAGTACCTGCAATCAGCTGGGAATCCCCCTTGCGGCTATTGAGTCTATATAGATAAAATATAAAAACCGGATACTGGATGGTATGAAACGTGACAGATCAGCGCAAAGAACCCCTAGAAGTGTGCCCCGGCGTCTTCCAGATCCCGGCGCAGCGGCCATCGTGCCACGTTTACCTCATCGTTGGGACCTATAAGACCGTCATGATCGATTCGGGAATCGATTCGAGCTTCGGTGATTTGAGGGACTCGTTGAACGACATTGGATTCACACCTTCCGATGTCGATCTGGTCGTTAACACGCACGAACACTTTGATCACATCGGCGGCAACAAGTATTTCTACAGCACGGCCATTATTGCGGCCGGACGACTCGCTGCCGCAAAAATAACCGAAAAAGACGAATATGTCACCATGTACTCGTCATTTTCGGCCGATTATCGGTACACGAAACCGCATCTGTGGTTTGAGAGCGGAGCGTTTATCGACTTAGAAAACGCAAAACTCGAAGTAATCAATACTCCCGGTCATACGTCAGGCTGCATATGTATCTATGAGGAGTTTAACAAACTGCTCTTCTCGGGAGATACCGTGTTTGCACACGGGACGCTGTCGGCGATAGCACCTTCGGGAAGTGCTGGCGACTACGTGCATTCCATGGATGTGCTCAATACGAAAAAGATAGAGCGACTTTTTCCCGGCCACGGATCGCTCTCGCAAACGCCCTCTGAAGACATAGACCGCGCGGTGAAAAACGCCAAAACAAGACTGCAGGAAGTGAAAGCTGGCGATACGTGGTCTGAATCCACGCCTTTAGACGAACCGGGTCAGTGAACAGAAGCTACTTGAAGTAGCGCCGCACTATCTCGCAAGCCCACCGTTGCCAGATGCCAAATATGAGCTGATCCTTCAACCGTTTAGTTGTCGTGCAAGCGGTCTCTTTCTTATGACATTCGTCAGGCGCATTTTCAGTCGACGAATCTGCAAGACGCCAGGCTGAGCACACAAGGAGACCTCCGCGTTTTAAGATAAAAGCGCTATGCCTGCGAATAGCTCCTATTCTTCCAAAGTGTGAACAGGCGATGTCACTAGATGTGCGGATTTACTCCGAGGGGGGCCACGTTTCGTGAAAAGGCCGATTATTTAAGCACGAGTGGAATGGGCAATTATCGGCATCCGCTTGCTTCTATGCAATAAGGGCAAAGATGCAAAAAAATATTGTAACCAGAGTTGATTAGTCTTGCCTGCTCCACCATCGTCCGCGCGCTACGGTGTTGTACCCCGAGAGAGTCCCGATCAGGAGGCCGAATACGAGTCCGAGAGCCACACTGGTTGATGAGGTGAAGTAAGTGAAGAAGTACGCGCCGAATATCGCTGTGCCCACCGCCGTGCCTACGGCGCTAAAGATCACGCCTACATTCTTTGTGCTCCCCGCAAGCGCCCCAGCGACAAGGCCGGCGATGATTCCGACAACCCCGCCGATGCGCGCTCCGTCGACGATCCCTAACGTACCGCCGAACGTGACGCCGTAACGGGTAAACACGATCCACGCCGCTGCAGCCCCGAGGACGCTGAAAAATGTCGTGTGAAACGCAACTAGCCAGCGCCGGAGGTGCGTTATCAGGCCAATGAAGGCGCCAAGGATCCCACCGATGATCCCACCGAGGTACAGCCCAGCTAGGGCACCGAATATCCACGAGCCGATAACGTTCGCGATCCAGCTGAGGATCACTGTCACGATGAAGTAGAGGATGAGCTCAAAGAGGCCACCCAAAATAGCGCCGAGCACGAGACCCACCACGAGGCCGAGTATGATGGCAATAAGCGTGCCGCTGGTTAAAGCCGTGTTTGCGCTGTGACCCCCCACCGTGCGGGCGCTTCGTAATAGAAAATGTTTGACTTTACACAAACTCACTTTGTTTACGGTATCTTGTCGCGCTTTCGTCTATTACATTTCATGCAGAGTAGTTGCACGTTCTTTCCTTGTTGCCACCACCCTCTGCAATGGGGATGACGTGATCGTATTCAGGCCTTTCAATATAGCCATTTTCCGCACAGCACCCCATATCTCTCCGACTCGATCCATAGTGCGATAACCCTACTCATCATCGCTGAATGTCTCTTTGAGCCACGCCTTGATCTGGTCACGCACGCGCCGAAAACGTGCACAGTTCTCTTCTTCCGAGCGCGTGGACACCGGATCAGGGAAGGCACGCTGGAGGTACGTCCCGCCACCGGGAAAGATCGGGCAATTCTCTTGGTTATCGGCGCAGAGGGTCACGACGTAGTCAAAATACATGTCGTCAAACTCGTTGAGTGATTTTGCGCGCTGTGATGCGATGTTGATGCCTTCCTCGGTCATCACTTCGATGGCACACGGGTGCACCTTAGTCGGTTCAGTGCCAGCGCTGTACGCCTCATATCGATCAGCATACATGGCGTTGACGAACCCTTCGGCCATCTGCGAGCGCGCTGCGTTGTGCGTGCAAAGGAACAAGATCTTTTTCTTCGCGTTCATCTTCTTAGAACATCCTCCAATGTAGAGTGCGGAATGCAATTTGGGTAACAGGACACATGGTAACCCCTTTCTTAACCATATCATATGACCTTTCTGCAGAAGTCGCATCTGTGCAAATAAAGACCTGAAAAAAGAAAGGGGGTGAAAAACGGTCGGATCGCGCATCCAGCCGTTTTTTGGTCAGGTGGCGGACCAAGGTCTTTTTGTCAAGCATCGACCGAGGCAGGCCGAAGCCTTGGACGCCAGTCACAACCAAGTTGCGACAAGCACGTGTCGAGCTGCAAATGCTTAGACCTTTCCTCAGGAGATTCCGGAACACTATATAGTGTATGAGGCGAGCGTTGATGTAGATCTGCTCCCTCCTTGACTATCGAGGTGAGAGGGAAAGATGCTAGCGAATGAGAAACAGGAGAAACTCCTCAAATGGTTTATCCTGCCGAATGAATCGTATCAGTGGGACTTCATCCTCGAGAAGTACGTTGTTGAGGATTCTCAGCAGGAGGTCACTTCCGACAGCGTGGGGACTAAACATCTCGCTGACGATGGCTTTGACAAGGACTATATTGTCACGCACAAGAAACGAAAAAAACGAGATAGCTACTACTATTAAGCGGCAGAGCGATATGTTTTTTACAGCGCGTTTTTATCATTTGGGGCAATAAGCGCGTCGGATGGCAGCATCTTCTCTGCCCTGTCAATTCACTTTGGCCGTTCTTTGCATTTTCTCCATAGACAGTACAAACGGCTACTATCAAATCTTAGGCGCGGGTAATAGGATTACGACTTGAGCTGCTGCTTTCAACGAGTTTCTTGATAGCGCGCCGCACGCAGTATAGTTCGTGATAGCTAAGCACCCAGCCCTTCATCAGGTCTTAATCGCCGCAGATTGAACAATGCGGTCTATTGGTCTTTATCATTGTCTCTTTATCATTATCACGATCCGTTGCAAAGCGTTAGTCAATAAAAAAAGCGAAGCGATCCATCGCCAAAGCAGAGAGCGAAGCGAATATCGTCGAGTGCGCGTTCAAGACAGTAACACGCCTCGTCCTTCACCCTCAGACGGCCTTTCGCACATTCTCCGTCAGGTGATAATAGCAGTTCACTACTTTTTCTACCTGATCTGTGTTCCTCATGATTTACCTCCTTGAGCGAGGCTTGGGTCAGACCGCCGATATACATTTCCTCTGTGCTCTCCTAAGTCGTATTTCCTCTCCTGAGTTGATATGCGCCTTGATACAGCCGTCGACCGAAGGTAAGAAGACGCAGCATCGAAAAACGGTTTGTCCGTGGTGAGCGCGGTGAAAAATGGTCAGGCACCAAGACGGAGGTAGTCGATATACCAACACGCGCTCACCATATGGAGATAAAGGAAGTGGACGGTCGCTTCAGAAACACGCGATTAGTCTTGATTGCAGTGGAGAACGGCAGAGCACAGCTTGATTTAAACGTGCTTCCGTTCTCCCGACCTTTTCCGAGCGGTTCTTTTTGACACGACCGCATCTATGTTTGCGTTATGTTAAAAATAGTCACTGTTTAGAGACTACACAGTCTCTATACCTGTTCTACCACATTGAGAAGTGCCAGAATTTATATCGTAACGCTCCCAGACGAGGGCCGCCAAAACTTCCGTTGTTGATGCCCGTGACATACTTATCTTCTTCTACGCTTTTGAACGACCTTTTTGGCGACGTCACTCGTGCATTTGCCAGAAACGGTCGCCAATAATGTAAATAAACGGAGAATGCGACTAACAAACAGGGACAAGAGTCGGACTAACGGACGAGAGAGCTTCGTGGGCGGTTTCGCGAGAGCGAACTCCATAATGCAAGCAGCACAAGTGCGGCAAGCACAATTAATGGCAGCAAATGGCTAACAACGTAGATTGTTACAAGCGAGATTACGATAATGGAGAAAACTGTAAGAAGATCCGACATAATGCCGACGACGAAGACCAACACATATACGTGGTCGTCACCTCTTGATCACCTTTTTTGTTTTTCTAGTCAGAATGTATTAAGAATGCTTGTGAGGAAAGTACAAATCCCCAGAGGTCTGCCCTACTCGTACGGCGCCAACGTAACCGTCGCCCCCAGCACTATTCACACGCCCGTATAGCCCCATAGCCCTCGTCTTTGTACCCTTCGCATTCTGCTATTTCAGCACCAATCTGCTAGTGGAGGGGGCTATCCATTTCTATGTCGCCTCGAGCTGGCTCGAGATCAAAGACGTCGTAAACCCAATAGGTGCGCTTTTGCCAGTCCTGCCACAGCGCCTGTTTGGATATACTATACTTAGCCGAGATCTTATCAAGAATCTCCGTCATGTTCTTTTTTTGCACATAAAGATGGTACATTTCCCGCCTTCTCGCATAAAGCCGTGCCTTGTTCTTCATAATTACACTCCTTTGGAGCTCGCGCACAATTTACCTCTGGTAAAAGACTTTGTGGACAATCCCACTAATAATAGGTCGAATGACATCTCTTTCTCTAAGCATACTGCGGCGTGATTCACGTCCTTTACCTTATTCTCTAGAGAGAATGGAGTTTCCTTTCATCGCCAGATTGGCATAAGCACCTAGCCTGCGAGAAGATAGATTGCACTATTAAATACCTAGGTGGGATCGCGATGGACATTATGAGCCACAAAGCGAAGATGTTCGTCCCAAATCCACCAAATTGAGCGCGAATCTTCAGCATAAGACAAAAAGTCCAAAGAAACCGCACACGACCAATGGAACTCGATTTTCCAGCAGCTGTAGCTTTCGAATCTTCATAAAATTTAATAGTTATATCTAAAAAATTCAGAGATATATAGTTAATTCTCAAAGAATAGAGCATGCCGGGGGCGGGAGTTGAACCCGCGCTCTTCAGATATCTCAGGTGTCGAGTTAGATTACCCTATGAGTCTGACACCTTAGCCATCTAGATCATTGCCTGCGTCTGCAACAACTTACTAGGCCACCCCGGCTGCGAGGTGCTGTAAGAGGCTAAGCAACCCCTTCAGACACTCCCGCTATTACGAGCGCTCTATAAAAGGCTTTTGTCGCTCGCGTGCACCACTTTATATAAAAATAATATAAATATACTTCTATAATTAAACTAAGGCATTTTTGATCGAAAATCGAAGAAATAATTTGAAAACGTATTTATATCGTCAATATAATTTATATGATAAAAATAGTAAGGGGGATATAATGAGGGACGGATCCTTACCGGTATTCGACCAAGATGAAGAAGTGATGGCCAGCCTTCTTTGCAATGTCGGAGTCAAGAGGAACTTGGCGAAAGCATTGGTGTATTTAGCCAACGTCAATGAAACGGTTTCCCGCAATATTGAGCTTGGTGCCGGCTTGCGACAACCTGAAGTTAGCATTGCGATGCGCGAAATGAGGGAACGCGGTTGGATTGAAGAATGGGAACAAAAAAAAGAGGGCAAAGGCCGCCCGCTTAAGTGTTACCGTCTCTCCACACAACTGTGCGATATCATCGACTCTCTCGACGACGTGCGCAAACGCGACGCGCAGCAAGACGAAGAGACCATCGCTATGCTACGGAGCCTTTCACGAACCGTTGGAATAGATAAATAGTCCACTCAGCGTTTGAGTTACCTCACCAAGACCTCAACAGAGGCAGCTTTTCCATCGAGTCGCGCGACGTGCACCTCACTGACTTCAACAAAAAGGCCGTGTTCTACTACCCCAGTTATAGTGGATAGCTCCTTTGCTAACTTTTCAGGATCCTTGATAATTCCAAAGTCCGCATCAAGGATGAGGTTCCCTTGATCGGTCACAGAGACGCGATCTTTCTCAGATTGCCGAAGTTTTGCAGTGGCCCCCATTCGATTGACCTCGTTCTGAACGAGCGGACATGCAAAGGGCAGCACTTCGAGCGGCACGGGCAGATTCAAACGCGACGCCAGTTTTGAAGCATCGACTGCAACACAGAACCGCCTCGCCGAGCGCGCAACGATTTTCTCGCGCGTATGAGCTCCGCCGCCGCCTTTGATGAGGTTAAGGCGTGCATCGACCTGATCAGCGCCGTCGAGGGCGATATCAACGACTTCGTGCTCGTACAACGTCGTAAGCGGGACGCGATGCTTCACCGCAAGTAGCATGGACTGATGAGACGTTGGAACGCCCGCAATGGAAAGCCCCTCGTCAACGATGCGTCTCCCCAGATGGGCGATCGCACGCGCCACAGTGGTCCCGGTTCCGAGCCCTACGACCATTCCATCTTCGACCAATTCGGCGATTGACCTTCCGGCTGCTTCCTTCGTTATATATGAGGGCTCCATAAGGGAACAGATGAATGGACTGGGCTTAGCCGTTTCGATTTCATCGTGCCTCTGCAACAACGAAGCTATTTAGTCAAGAAGCACAATTGACGAATAAGACTGTGTAAGATCGCCACCCTGGCTACACGGAGGAGAAAAAATGGGAATATTGGATCGCCTCACGACTATGATTAAGGCAAAGATTAGTTCGTTTCTTGATCGGCACGAGGACCCACGTGAAACGCTCGATTACTCTTATGAAAAGCAGCTCGAGCTGTTAACCAATGTTAAGCGCGGCATTGCAGACGTCGTTACGGCTAAGAAGCGACTTGAACTTCAGAAAGCAAAACTCGAGTCAAACATCGAAAGCTTGAACAATCAGGCGCGAGAGGCGGTAAGCCTTGGACGCGACGATCTCGCCCGTATTGCGCTCGAGCGGAAAAAAGACTCAATGGCGCAGATCGAATCACTCACTGCACAAATTGCTGATCTCGAAAATGAGCAGACGAAGCTCGTGAACACCGAAAGGAGGCTTTCTGCCAAAGTCGAGGCCTTCCGAACGAAGAAAGAGACCATAAAGGCGCAATATTCAGCAGCAGAAGCGCAGGTCAAAATAACCGAATCTGTTACTGGGATCTCTGAGGAAATGGCTGACGTTGGGATGTCAGTTCAACGTGCTGAGGAAAAGACAGAATCGATGAAAGCGCGATCACAAGCGCTCGATGAGCTTATTGACTCCGGAACGCTCCAGGATTTGACTAGCGATCAGACGAAGGTCGAAGAGGAGCTGAGCAAGATTAAATCGAACGAAGAGGTCGAGCAAGAGCTCAAAATTATGAAGCAACAGGTCCCCATAAAGAAGAAAGCCACGACGGAAGAGACCCAGGAGGCACAGCAATGATAGTGCGAATCCTCGGCGACAACCAGTACGTTCTCGACAGCAAGTATCTCGATAAACTCAATGAGCTCGACAACTGCATGGTCGACCACCTAAGCAATGAAGAGGTCGACGAGTTTAGTAGCTGTCTACACGAAATGATCCACACCATTCGAGAGAAGGGAACGCTACTCGATCCAGCAGAAATCCGCCCATCAGATCTAATAGTTCCGTCGCCTGACATCACACCAGAAGAGGCGCGTAAGTTGTTCACCGAGGAGGGCATTATCCCTGACTAGCCACGAACTAAAGCGGCACATCCCAAAGAGGGTACCAACGCTCGAGCTCTTGTTCTATCGGCAGCTCACGTTGCAAGACTGACCGAAGTCTGAACTCATAGGCGTAGTCGCGCTTGTGTTGCTTCGGTTCGACAGGCACAAAGGGGTAAAACTTTCCACGTTTGTAGTTGTAAATCCAAAAGACACTCTTTTGGTTCCGAAATGGGAAAACCGCGCATAGGACCTGTTCGCCATATCCGCCGTCGATAAGAGTTGAACTCACCTCGTGGATATCGGCTACTACATTTTCAAACTGCACGTCAGAAACGATAACCCACGCGTAGCCAAACTCATCTTGTTTGATCTCAAAAGCGGTTTCGCTTATTTTAAGCAACTCCACAATCTCGTTCTCACATTGAGCAAACTCGCCTGATTCAACGGGCTTGAAGCAGATCCCCGCCTTTCCCGTCGAGTTCAAGCTAAACTCAGTGCTGAGCGTGATATAGACAGTCGCCATTGAAAACAAACCGTCCACTTTTGGAGCTATGCCCTTTGTCCGTCCGAGCAATGAGTCCAGAAATCCCATAACAATTGACCGTTAGTCTCGTCGCAATTTTTTCGTGCAGCTGAGAGAAGTTACGACACGCGTGCGCTTAACGATATTTTATTCTTATTGCATCGACGATTTTATCCGTTGAGTATAGTGGAGCCTTCTGGGGTAAAACGAATGCTACCCAAATCCGCAATGATCTGCCCTGGCGACGTTAGACGCTCATCGTAATTGACGTAAACGGTGTACAAGTCAGCGATTACTTCGACTTTTATTATTCCTTTCCGCCGTGCAAGAAATTTGACGAGTTCGGTTGCATCAGAAGCTTCTCGCAACTCGTGCAAGCGGATTTTTACCGTCTTCATATGTTTCTCATTGGAGTGCGTCTATTGCTTTCGCATGTTGCCTCATCAGTAGATAAAAATGCCCCCCTTGCATATCAGAGGTCACGTTCGTATGCAGTGCTTTACGCGAGCAGCATTCAAAACACTCGTCGAGCAAACAGACAGGCAAAAAGCTAGCCCTGAATAAGCTCGGCTATTTTCCCTTACAAACAGCTATTTACCTCAGTACACAAACCGTTAGTCGATGACTGAGACTGAAGCCATTCTCTTTGACGCGTATGGCACCGTGCTCGATGTCGGTACGTATCACCGCGATATTACCCAACGCGTCGTCCAACAGTCAAAAACGTTGTTCGGCATCGCAACCTCAGTGGACGAGTTCAACGCATACTGGAATAAAGAATTTGAACTCGCTTTTCAAGACGTGATCGCTTACTGCGGCGAGTTTAGAAATATGCGCGATCTTTATGGAATTAGCACACGGAACGTCTTTCATCGTTACGGGATACGTGTACGGGACACTTATATTCAGGAGCTAAACTGTATCTATAAAAAAATGCTCGACGAAGCGGTTACAATCCTCCCGAACGTCAAAAAGACGCTCGATACGCTCTATGCAAATGGTATCCAGCTCGGAATGGTTTCAAATGGAGACACTGCGGAGCTTTCGGCTCATCTCAACGGAGTTTCTGACCTTTTTGACGTGATCGTCACCTCCGAAGAGCTCGAAGTCTACAAACCACATCCCCGAATATTCAACGAGACCCTCCAGAAGATGGGCATCGAGCGTGAAAAGGCTGCTTTTGTCGGAGATTCGATCATATCCGATATTTGCGGAGCAAAGAAAGCAGGGCTGACCACTATATGGTATAACAAAAGACAGCGCACACCAACGAACGGAGTGCGTCCCGATTTTGAGATTCGTGAAATGGCAGAAGTCTTAGAGATGGTCGAATTCACAACGCAGCGACGCACGTAGCGACCGACTCGTTCCCTTTAGGCGCTCTGTCCAGCGAGCTGCGCCTCCATCTCCCGCAGTCGCTCAATCCGCTTTTCAATGGGTGGATGGGTCGACAAAAGGTTCAGTGCAGAGCCTCTCGATATCGCCGGTATAATGAAGAATTGGCTTATGCCCTCAACTTTACGGATATCCTCCGTGGGAACGCGTCCGACGTAGCCGCTGATTTTTAGGAGCGCGCTGGCGAGGTTCGCGGGGTGGGCTGTGATAATGGCAGAGCCCCGGTCAGCTGCATACTCGCGGTACCGCGAAAGCGCCCGCGTGATCAAGAAGCTGATAACCCATATCGCAGCGAGTGCAACAAAGAAGATGACGATATTATTGTCTCTCCGGTTGCCACCTGCGCCAATAAAGAACCAATAACGCATGAGGAAGCCCGCAATCGTCGTGACGAAGCTCGCGACGGTCATAACCAACATGTCCCTGTTCTTGACGTGTGACAGCTCGTGCGCCAGCACGGCCTCTATTTCAGGCTCTTCGAGTCGTTGGAGAAGGGAACTCGTCACCGCTACTACTGCGTGCTTTTGATTTCTGCCGGTCGCAAAAGCGTTCGGAACGGCGCTGTTTGCTATGGCCACCTTTGGCTTTGGCAGGTCTGCCATTGCACACAGGCGTTCAATCGCACTGTGGAGCTCGGGGGCCTCATCCTCGCTAACGATGCGGGCGCCGCTTGCCGCGAGGACTAACCGGTCGGAGAAATAATACTGCGCTCCAAGAAACAGCGCTACAAAGATGGCTACTAACGCGATGTTACGCACGTAAAGTAAGATGATCCCAATGAACGCGACGTAAACGAGCCCAAGCAATATCATCGTCAGCAGCATACGTGCTGAAAGACCGATATCGCTGCCCCACTTGCCTCTCATTTTAATTAATCACCTAATTATTCGTATATATCACACATGATCGCTCAAGCTCATAAAGATACCGTCAGTCGGTTTAGTCGTATTACGGGCTGTATTCGCACGTCAAGGGGCGCCGAGCCGCGCAAGGCACAAGGATATATAAGTAAGCAGCATGTTAGCTACGAAAGTAGCAAGATGCCCACAGATTACAAAAACGAAGAGCCTGTAGCTGCCATCGATTGGGATGAGTTCCATCCGACGAGTCCGTACGACGTCTATGTGCCGCGTGGACCGCCAAGGAAGAAATGGTCAATCGTCCTGGGCCTTTTGCTGTATTTGGTTGGTCAGTTCAGTGTATCGCTGTTCTTGCCACCGATCCTCATCGCTATGGGTATAATAACTTCCAGCGAAGCTCTCGGCACAACCACTGGAAGTATTACCGCAGGGACCTTCTGGTTGCTGAACGTCGCAAACATCGTTTGCATTGCACTCATCGTAGCAGTCGTCCTCGGTTTCTACAAAGAGAGGCTCTCGTCACTTGGATTTACCACGAATAAACTTCCAAAAGCGCTCCTCTACGGCGTGGTGGGATTCGTTGTTGCCTTTATCCTAGCTGGCATTGTTGGCTACCCTATCCAACAGCAGCTCGGCGTCGACCCGACTCAGGAGGCTTTGTCGGTATCTGCCGCCGTTCCGGGGCTTTTGCCCATCGTCTTCTTATCTGGGGTTATAATTGCCCCCATCGCAGAAGAGATCGTGTTTCGGGGGTACCTCTACAAAGCTTTCAGGGATCGTTTCAAACCTTCATACGCGATCGTTCTGAGCGCTGCGCTCTTTTCGGTCATCCATTTAGAGCTGTTGGCCGCTGCCCCGTTATTCGTCATAGGTGTTGTTCTGGCATATGTGTACGAGAAGACGGGCAATCTAATGGCTCCGATTACGTTACACGTGCTCAACAACGCGGTTGCGTTCCTGTTTGTGCGTTAGGCACCCATCTTACCGCACAAGTTTCGCAATGAAATCACCGACGTGGGCCCCTACCGATTCTGCAACTGGCGCGCACTTTACCCTCATCAAATAGGCGACTGGTTTAAAGGGATATTCAGAGAGCATTTCATAATTAGCCATCCCTTTTGCGATAATAAGCGACGCTCGGGGCAAAATCTCACTCAACTCAGTCGAGATTTCATCGAATTTGATGCCGATCGCGTTTGAACCCGTCGTCAGGACTCGGTCAGCGACTTTGTCTAGTCCGAACTCCCAAACATCCTCAATCGTGGCATCCGTGAGGATATAGCCTCCGCGCACGACGAGAGTCACGCGCCCGCCAAGCTTACGTAGCTGCTCTATGAGAAGACCGTCGTATACGATCTCTCCGACGTTATCAGCGACGTATACTACATCTTTGATGAGCGCCTTGATGGCGTCCGTATCATCGATGTCTAACCCGTGTCGGTAGATCGTGGCGACTTCCTTTTCAAAATCGTCAGTTGCTACTTCAAAACCGAGTACGCCAAAATCAAAGGTATTCCCAATAATCGCGGCGATGACAGCGCTGCGAAAGGGATCGCGGCTCATTTGAATATTTGACCGAACCGTCGGTAAGAGTTTGACCGCGGTCTCGTTGGCGAGTCGTTTCACCTCGCGGTAAGGATCGTCATTGCCAAGCACTCTGTACACCGCTCGGTGCACGTCTGTCGAAAGCAGTGCTATAGGGCCATCAAACCCCCTACTGCACATCGCTTTTGCTGCCGCCTCTTCAGCTTTGAGCTGTGTTTTAACATCGTTCGTTGATAACTTCGCTTCGTACAGCACCCGCGACGTGAGACACGGGATACATTCGGGGAATACCTTCATATGAATCGACCTAGGGCTCACTGCGCTGCTGAGTAGAAGCGCTTATCGGGTATAAATGCTCACGTAACAAAACGGATGAAGGTCGGCGAACTTGGTGAGCGGGCGCTGGTAAATCTGATAGCTGAGGTGATTGAGTGTACAGCAGTGCTCTGTCCAGGGGCTGACGATTGTTCGGCAATCGCGTACGGTGACCGATATTTGGTCGTCACGACCGATATGTTGCATAAAAAAACACATTTTCCACGCGAGATGTCGGGTTATCAGGTTGGTTGGATGACCACCGCCGCGACTTTGAGTGACATCGCCGCGATGGGGGCTGCGCCTATCGGCGTGACGATGGCCATTGGCATTCCCCGCGATACTGAAGTTTCTTTTGCACTTGACGTTATGCGTGGCTGTAACGCGTGTTGCACGCAAAACGGAACCACACTTCTTGGTGGCGACACTGACGAGCACGAGGAACTCACGCTTGTCGGCACGGCCATAGGCAGTGTATATCAGCATAAGATGCTCACGCGTGCAGGGGCGAAAGTCGGAGATGTTGTGTGTGTTACGGGGGAACTAGGCGTCGCTGCCGCCGGTGTCAGAATGTTGCTCGACAGTCGATATGCAGACCATCACTTACGGGAAAGCGCTCTTAAGAAATTATTCGAGCCGCAGCCGAGAATTGTCTACGGACAAACGCTCGCTGATTCGGGGGCGGTGACCGCACTTATCGACACAAGTGATGGGCTCAGTCTCTCCCTGTACGAGCTGTCAAAATCTAGCAACTGCGGCTTCTGTGTGCGGGCGGCTGCGCTTCCCATTAGCGAGGAGGCAAAATCGGTAAGTAACGACCGATGGGACGAATTAACGCTTTCGATATATCGCGGTGGTGACTATGAACTTCTTTTCACAGCGAAACAGGAGCGATTAACCGCCATCCCCATTCCATACACCATCATCGGTAAAGTCACGGAGTCTGAGATGCAGCTCGACGTCAATGGGGTCTTATACGAGCTCAAGGCTGAAGGTTACGAACACTTATCCGCTTCCGGACCGAGCGTGTAGTCACTGGCTGGTTATCTCAAACGCAACGGATTACCGAAGACCTCAGAGGAGATTCCAAGCCCGGTGCAGTTGTTGTACAACACT
>Ga0209048_10004143_pt1 | contig 13923 bp, 11 predicted proteins | sample FrelakmetCRP12CR_FD_187146 | JGI IMG/M metagenome (GOLD analysis project Ga0209048, IMG submission 187146) | Freshwater lake sediment microbial communities from the University of Notre Dame, USA, for methane emissions studies - CRP12 CR (SPAdes)... | ecosystem: Environmental > Aquatic >... | reverse complement strand
CATAGGTCGTGCCGAGGGCAGTGGTAAGCAGGTTGGCATGGCCTCCGGCAGTTGTAACGGCAGTGGCATTGAACAAAGCACCTCCATCGGCCATAGTCGGGCCAGCTGCGCTGTTCTGCGTGAAGATGGCGGCCACCTGCTCGCTGATATTTCTCATGGCGGCGTTGCCGAGTTCCACGGCATACTGGCTCAGCTTCCTGCTATCATCACGATCGATGGCTTCGAGCGTGAGCGGGATATAGCCACCGTACTTGGTAAAGCTAGCGGTTTCGGGATTGTCGCCTACGGCGAGCTCCGTATATTCTGCCTGCTCTGCCACGGACGGGAGCGAAGCGATCGTTCCGACCAGCGTGCCGGTGATGGTATTCAGATTATTGAAATGCTCGACCTGGACGATGTACTTCCACCAGTCGTAGCCAGCGCGACCCATGCGGTCGAACGAATTGACCACGATCTTGTTGAGGGCGTTCTTCACTAGGCCCGTAAAATCGGCTGTAGTACCGCCGAATTGGGCTCGTACGCCGTCGTAGCCGCCGTGCAGGTCATAATCACCGGTGAGCATCATATAAAGCTCTCTGATGCCACTGAGACGAGCCACCTTCAAATTCTTGGCAGCCTCGTCACGCGGAGCGCCGAAAAGATCTTCCACGGCCACCTTGAGCTGGTCGGCGGTATCAAACATGGAGCGAACCCGCGCCGGTCCCTGCACTGAGGCGGCGCCAGTGAGCGCGCTGACTTCCTTCTGCGCTTCGCTGATGGCGAGCTGCAATTGGGCCGGCTGAAAGACCATCCCCTCGAAGGACTTGCGGAGCCTGGATTGAGTAACTTCGGGCAAATGCGAGACAGTGAGGGCGCTGGTGAGCAAATACTTGCACTGCTCAGCCAGCAGCTTGTCCGACGCGGCGATCTGCTCTTGAAGCTGGGCTTGTTTGGTGGCGTTTTCGGCAAGTTTCTCTGTCGAAACGCCATCCTCTTTTACTTCTTCCTTTTCTTCTTTCTCTTCGTCTGACATATTTTCTCCTTGTAAAACTCGAATGAATTTACCTCCACGCGCCGGATGCATTACAACGTCAAGACTATTGACACGTGTAATTTCCAGCACGGTTTTCTTGTCGACGCGCATGAGAATATCTGCACTCATGCCAACCGGCAAGGTAGGATTTGAGAGAGAGGCTTCGGCCAGGTCTCTGATCACCTGGGCAGCGGGTCCAGCCGGCGTGAGAACGGCTTTGATGCCGTTGGCAGCCTGGTCCCACTGTGGATTTGACAGAACGCTTCCAAGGTCACGCACGGAGTGCGAACCCTGGGTGTGGTCGGTGTAACATTCTGCCTTATCCCATTTAGTTAACGAGGCTTGCAGGACTTCTGGCTTGAAATCCCACCCATTACCAATTCCCGCGGTGATGGCAAGGACTTCAATACCTTTGGCTGACGGATTGACCTGGAGTTGCATTACTAACGATTTATCTGACATAGATCACCTTTCATAATCAACCTCTAGATCTAACGGGGCAACAAGGCCGGGGGTTATGATTGAGGGACTGGATTAAACGCGACAAGCGGCGGAAAATTGACCGTCGCTTGTCTGAAAACATTATAGAACTAATGTTCTATTTTGTCAAGAGGCAAAACGTAAACATTTCCTGCCCCGCCGCGCGTGTCAAAGACCGCTCTGGCCAGGGGTAAGCAGAAGGATAACCCGGGCGAAGTTTTATTTTATCGATTGCATATTAAAAAGTTCTGCGGTATATTATTAAGTGGTGCACAAGTGTACGCTCAAGACCAACAGCGGCCGCACGCAGGTTCGGGGGGAAATGGAAAAAAGCAGCTCATTTCCCGTCTGGTTGCCCGGCTATTTGTCTCCGCTAAAGGGAGTATCCTCATGAACTCTAAAAAGAAACCCAACGTAAAGTCAGAGAGCCCAAAGCTGAAGAAGATGGCCGCGAAAGTTGCCAGCCCGCAATCCGGATTTTCTTACGACGGCACCCAGCGCAGGCAGGCACAGGCTACGCAGCGCGAAAGCGAAGATAAATTCAAGTACGTGTTTGACCATTCCGTTACAGGATTATCGATCACCCTGCCTTCTGGCGAGATCAATGTCAACCGGGCCTTTTGTAAAATGCTGGGATATACCCAAAAGGAACTGAAAAGCTGTAAATGGCAGGATATTACCCATCCGCAGGATGTGGAATTAACCCAGGATGCCATCAACAAGTTGCTTTCCGGTGAAAAAGAATCGGTGCGCTTCAATAAAAGATACATCCACAAGAATGGCTCAGTTGTGTGGGTGGATTTGAGCTCAACTTTACGGCGGAATAAAGCTGGCAAACCCCTTTACCTGATAACCTCACTTACCGACATCACCGGGCACAAATTAGCAGAGCAGGCGCTTATACAGAGTGAAGAGAAGTTCAGGCTCCTCACCGAAAAGTCTATTTTTGGGATCTACATCATCCAGCATGCCAAAATGGCCTATGTAAATCCGAGCTTTGCAAAAACATTTGGGTATTCACCCGCAGAGATCATTGGCAGACTCTCTCCTCGAGACCTGATCCACCCCGACGACATCCAGGCTGTGATGAAAAGACTTCAAGAGAGGCTGGACGGTCAGATCGAAATAAGCAGTAATGCCTATAAAGCCATCAAAAAAGATGGGTCCCTGATCTACATTGAAGTTTATGGCATGGTCATCGACTATCAAGGCGGCCCCGCTGTGATGGGAACCCTGATCGATGTCACCGAACGCAGTCAGGCAGATGAGCAATTACAATACCAGGCTGCTCTGCTGGCAAATGTGAATGATGCCATCGTCGCCTCCGATCACCAATTCCGGCTGACCGCCATGAACGCAGCCGCTGAGTCTCTTTATGGTTGGAAGGCAGAAGAAGTTCTTGGGCAAAGCGGAACGGAAATCTTCCGGACCGAATGGCCCTCGGTGGATGCGGATGAGATGAGGCGCAAGATAACAGAAATAGGTTACTGGCGGGGAGAAGCGACGCAGGTACTCAAAAATGGGGCGCGTATTCCCGTCGAGATTTCTTCGATGGTATTACGCGATAAGAGCGGGCAGATTACAGGATATGTCAGCATGAATCGCGATATCACCGAGCGCAAGCGGCTGGAAGAGGCTTTACGCCAGAGCGAGGAGCGCTTTTCCAGATTGTCAGCTGCCACCTCTGAGGGGATTGCGATTAGCGATCAAGGGAGAATAGTGGATGCTAATCCCCAGTTGGAAAAAATGCTGGGATGTGGTCCGGGTGAATTGATTGGGTTTAATGCCATGGATTTCGTGGCGCCCGAGTCGCGCGATTTGGTGATTGCCAATATGAGAGCCGGAATTGAAGGCCCATATGAGCATCTGGCTCTAAAAAAGGATGGATCCATTTTCCCGGTTGAAATCCGTGCCAGAGCAATCCTCCATAAAGGACGACAAACCAGAGTGACCGTCATACGTGATATCACCGAGCGCAAGCAGGCGGATGAAGAGATCCGTCAACTGAATGCCAGACTCGAACAGCGTGTCGAAGAACGCACCCGTGAGCTGCGCGCCGCTCAGGAGAAACTTATCCGCCAGGAGAAGCTGGCCGTGTTGGGCCAGCTGGCCGGAGGTGTCGGTCACGAACTGCGCAACCCGCTCGGCATCATTTCCAGCGCCGTCTATTACCTGAAACTTGTCCAGCCGGAGGCGGATGGGAAGATCAAGGAATACTACACAATGATCGAACAGGAGGTGCGCAACTCCGAGAAGATCATCACCGACCTGCTGGATTTTGCCCGGGTCGAATCCATGGTGCGCGAACCGGTATCGGTTAATGAACTGGTAGAGTACACCCTCACTCGTTTCCCGATCCCCGATTCAGTCAAAGTCACGCTCAGACTATCCTCTTCAATGCCGGTGGTCTTTGCCGACCCGCGCCAGATAGTGCAGGTTTTGGGTAACCTGACCGTCAACGCCTGCCAGGCCATGCCTGCTGGCGGCAGGCTGACCATTTCAGCACGCCGCCAAAAGGGGATGCTGGCCATCGCCGTGAAAGATACCGGGGTGGGTATACCGCCAGAGAATATAAGCAAACTCTTTGAGCCGCTCTTCACCACTAAAACGAGCGGCATCGGGCTGGGACTGGCTGTCAGTCAGAAATTGGCCGAAGCCAACGACGGCCGTATAGAGGTCAAAAGCGAGCCGGGCAAGGGTTCCACCTTCACGCTGGTTATACCCATCCATGGCAGGTAAGCGATGAGTGAAACGATAACCATTCTTGTTGTGGATGACCACCCGGCAGTGGCAACGACCCTGGCCGATATCCTGGACGCCAGGGGCTTTAAAGTCTACGCGGCTTTTTCCGGGGCAGAAGCCCTGGAGGTCTTGAGAAATGAACATGTTGATATCCTGTTGACGGATGTCAGAATGCCGGATATGAACGGCGTGGTCCTCTACCGGGCAGCCCGCAAGACCCATCCCCGCCTGACCACTTATTTGATGACCGCCTATGCGGCCGACGACATTATCCAGCAGGGCATGAAAGAAGGCATCAAAACGGTGTTGACCAAGCCGCTGGAGATCGATCTCATCATTGCTCTTTTTTCAGCCGCCAAAAGACTTTCTACAAAGAATGGTTGACAGGCGGGAAGTAATGCCAAACCAACCCCCGCTATCCTCCCTGGGTGGGAACGGTCCCTGAAGGGGGTTGGCGAATCTTCCAGGACCCAAAAACGGCGTTCCCTTCGGGGGCACCCCGCGTGTACTTTTTTTTAAACCGGGACTTGCGTTAGATAATGTTTTCTTGTATAGTATGTAATGCGTACAATCCTGGAAGCCGCCCCGCGCCTTCTGTTTTGTAACATGTATGAAATTAATAATGGGTTTGCAATCCTTGAATCAAAAACGCCATAAACACTAATGAGGAGTTCAAATTATTCGATTGGAATCCGCACCGCCCGCATTGTCATCCACACATTTTATATATATTCTACAAATGATCAGATGAGATCTCGGAGGAGAAAATGAAAAATCAAATTCGGTTATTATCAGGCTTGATGGTCGTGGTGTTAGCCATTCTTGCTTGTAATTCCCCCACCCCTACGCCAGGCTCAAACTCAGATTCGAGCTTATACCAGACCCAAACTGCTTTGGCATTGACCTTGACCGCTTTAAACAATAACCCGCCTGCCCCAACTCAACAACCTCCCCTGGTTATCCCCAATCCAACTGAAACTCCGCAGGCTCATACTTTCACCATTCCAACTGAAACTCAACAGCCCCCAATTCTTGCCACTGCCACAGATTCAACCCTTTCCTCAAAGCAGATCCAGGACAAAATAGCCTCTGCGAACATACTCATTTACGAAGATATTGCGGGGGATCCATATTATATAACCTTCGTTTCCAAGGCTGCCGCCAAAGTCGGTGGAAATCGCGTCTATGTTGGCGACGCCATGGGAACTTTTATGAACAAGCTGAATTCCAGTACTAAATGGGATTTGATCATCGTTGCTTCGGAGTACAGGAGCGCCATCAGCGGCGATTATTGGACCGCCATCAAACAGCAGATCGATAATGGTGTTGCCGTCATTGCAGAGGTTTGGTACCTGGATAGCATTAACTCTGGCAAGATCACGCCTCTTCTGGATGAATGCGGCATTGAATTTCAGAAAAATTGGTACAGGGGTACCGGGTTCAACCCCATCGACTATGATATGTATTGGATTTATCCGAATAGCCCGGTTTTTAATACTCCCAACCAGGTTGACAATTTCACCTACACCATACCAGATCCGTGGATGGGAGATGCGGGTGACTTCCTGCAGCTTGCTCCGGGTTCAAACTCTTTAATCCTTGCAAGCCATTCAAATGGGCATAAGACCGATCTTGGCTTGCTCACTTCCTGCCTGGATGGTCGGGTTCTATTTCAAACTTTTTCAAGTCATGACTATCCAAGCGATCCCATGATCAAATTATGGGAAAACTATATTACGTTTACCCTGACCAATCATTTTCAATTCGTTCATTGACCATTTCGATGCGCCTCTCCGTGCAGGGCTGCAGCCCTGTGCCGGTCGACAAGTTGTGTAAAATCGACATCCTGGTTTGTTCTTCCAATGCAAAGGTGAGTCATGCCCAAGGTTGAAAGGTCTGTATCCATCAAAGCCCCAGTCGAGAAGGTTTTCGGCTTCATGGACGATCCCAAGAACCTGGTTGGGATCATGCCTGGCATGACCGAGGTTAAGGACGTCTGGCCTTTGCCCACCGGCGGGTCCAATTTTAACTGGACCTATAAGATGGCAGGCATGCGCTTCGAATGCGCCTCAGAGGCAACCGAGTGGATCGCAAACCAGCGCATCGTAACCGAGACCACGGAAGGCATCCCGAGCAAGTTCACCTGGACCTACCAGCCGGAGGCGGATGGCATGAAGTTGACGGTGGAAGAGGAATATATTGTGCCCATCCCCCTCCTTGGCAGGCTGGATTTTGATGTCATCATTAAACAAAACGAGCGTGAGGCGGATGAGATGCTGGCGAACCTGAAAGCACTCATGGAAGCTGAAGCGCCGGCTGTTGCTTAACGAAGAATTGGCACTGCCCCCGCTTCAGGGAAATTTCCCCTGCCTCGCTGCGGAATGCCTCAGCCCGGGCAGTCATGCGCCGCTCGAAGTCTTGGTAAGAAGCATCGGTTAACCAATGAACATTCTTGCCTCTCTTAAACAGAGAAGTCCCCTCTTCTGGATAATGGCCGGGTTGATCGGAGTCGCCCTCGTGGGGGTCGCCGACTTCTCGACCGGCCGCGAGCTGGCTTTTTCCCTGTTCTATCTTATCCCCATCGTTCTGGTTACATGGTTTTCAGGAAGAAATCTTGGATTGGCGCTCAGCATTGTCAGCGCCCTCACCTGGTTCGCCGCGGATGCCCTGGCTGGCCAGGTCCATCCCCTGCCCATGATTCTCTACTGGAATGCTTTCTTGCGCTTGAGTTTCTTCGTGCTGGTCACATTCCTTTTAACATCCCTGCAAACGCTGGAGCGCGAAAAAGAACTGGCCCGCCTGGACGACTTGACCGGTGCCGCCAATCGACGCTCTTTTTTCGAAGCCGCCCAAATAGAACTGGACCGGTCTCAAAGATATAAGCGTCCCTTTACCTTCGTCTTTTTTGACATCGATAACCTCAAGCCGGTGAACGACCAGTGGGGTCATCGCATGGGGGACCAGTTGCTCTGCGCAGTCGCCCGCCGGGCCAAACTCCACCTGCGGAAATCAGATTTCCTGGCCAGGCTGGGGGGTGACGAATTCATCGTCCTTTTACCCGAGACCGGCGCCGACGCCGCCCAGGTCGCAGTATCCAAACTTCAGCGTGCCCTTTTGGATGAAATGCGCAGCCACCATTGGTCCGTGACTTTTTCCATCGGAGCGTTGACCTGCCTGGATGCCCACCTGACCACCGACGAAATGCTTATGAAAGCGGATGACTTGATGTACTCGGTAAAGAAGAACGGCAAGAACGGCATTGCCTATGGGATCTTTGCCGGCTGACCTCCGCTTGTTTCCCCCCTGCCATTCCAGCGCTTAACCTTCATCAACCAGGCCCGCAATTTTCAAGGCACAGGCTTCCTTTGCATCCATATCCGCCAGGCGCGCCAGCATGATTCGCTGCGCCATTGGAGATCCGGCACCGTGCATGGATTCGACCAGGTAGCCCACTCCACCTGTCCCCAGGGTGAGGTTCTCGATCAACCGCAACAGGCGTTGTCGCCGCTCCGTCGGGAATTCATCTGTTCCGACCAGGTATTTTTGCAGCAGCGGTCCTATCTCCGCATCGTTGAAGTCCTTCTCGGACGGCATCGTCACCAGCAGTCCACCTGCAATATCCTGGGCCAGCCTGGCAATTTCATAGGGGAAACGGGTGACATTTAATTTTGTGACATTCGCCAGCAGCCCGTCGATCATGAAAGTTCCAGCCGGAGAGCGTCTTCCTTCGTACGAAGCCGCCAGCCCGCAAGCGTACAGGCTTTCATTAAGATGCACCATCTCGACCAGCTTGTCTTTAATATGGGCAGCCTGCTCTGTCCCCTGCACCCTGGCAACTGCCTGCGCCGCGCCGATCAGCACATCCCCCACCCCCACCTTGCACCCCCCATAACTTGCCCGGTGGTGGGCTGCAAATAGTTCCACCAGGTCGCCCGCATACTGGGTTTCCCGGCACATAAAGACCCATTCCCGGGGGACAAAAACATCCTGGAACAGGATCACTGCTTCATGCCCGCCAAATTGGTAATTGCCCACATCGATCCTGCCGCCTTCCAGCTTTCGGGTATCACTGGCTTGACGACCATATACATAGATGATGCCCGCTGCGTCTGCCGGGACGGCGCAGGCAACCGCATAATCCCGGTCCGCTTCCTTGAGGCTGCGCCCGGGCATGACTAGGATCTCATGCGAATTGATCGCCCCCGTCTGGTGGACTTTGGCACCCCGGATAAAGATCCCGTCTTTATTCTCCCGGACGATGCGTACATGCAGATCGGGGTCCGCCTGCTGGGATGGAGATAATTTCCGGTTGCCTTTCGGATCCGTCATGGCCCCATCCACCACCAGGTTTTCCGTCTGCACATGCGCAAGATATTTCCGGAAGCGCGGGTTGTAATCGCTGCCCAATTCCTGGTCCATCTGGTAGGTGACCACATCCAGCGCGTTGAAACTGTCCATGCCCACACAGCGCTGGAAACAGCATGCCGTACACTGGCCCAGCAAACGCTGCATCTTGACTTTGTTGACCAGGTCCTGGGTGCTCTGGTGCAGGTGGGTGAACCGATTAACGCGCTTGCCGGTCAGGTTGGATTCTACCGTCATCAGCTCAACCTGGGCCGGGTTATTGGCGAGTTCATAGGTCATTGCCACCGCATTCAACGATGGCCGGATCATGGCATGCTCAACGTAGTTTTCGATTTCTTCCCCGAACATAAAAATCCGCTTCTTCATCCCCCTCAGGCTTTCCCGGTAATCCTCTTGAGTTGTTATCATCTTTATTCCCTCGGACGGTACCAGGCAATCCCCTGTCCTCCAAAATGCCGGGGGACAAGCGGGAACGAAAAGGATTGAAAATGTCACGCTGGAGGCGTGACCTGCGCGCTACTTCTTGTCAGAAACGATAAAGATCACCCACTCACCATCCACTTTTTGGTTGTACTCCAGTCCCAAATGATCCGCGATGGCAGCCCACTTCTTGTTGAAGAATTGGATGTAATCATCCACGCTGATCTCCTGCCTGGGTCGTCTGCTGACCATGACTTCGCCAAACCCTTTCATCCTGGCCTGGATATCCCCCGCAGACTCTTTCAGAATTTCCACCTCAAAATTTTGAAATAGTTGATTGCTGGAGGCGATCCCCTCCACCAGCCCGCGCGGACCCTTGCTCTTCTCTTCATCCCAGGAGGGCGCCGCAACTTTACCTGCCCAGCTGCCGAAGTCTTCTGCGCTGCCTCCATGAGACTTTGCATAGGATATGCCGCAGGTGATAAAGTAGATCAGGTTTGCCTCCGCAGTTTTCCACTTTTGTGCAAGGGATAATAGCGGTAATTCAATGCTCATGATATGCCTCCTGATTTATTTATCAGTTGATTACGCGCTCCAGCCGGATTTTTTACTGATGAACGCCCAACGGTTAAATGTATAGATCGCGTTTGTTGTAGATCCAGTAGGCCGCAATCACGCAGACGACGATAATTGCCGCCGAGAGCAGCATGTACATCGGGTCCAGCTTGCCGGAATGGAGCATCACCCCGGCGTCGAAATATTTGAAGGGACTGAAGTATTTGAGGAAATCCAGGTTCGCCTGCATCCCCGACATCACGGACAGGAAGTAGGTCGTCAGGATGATGCCGATCGCAATGGATCCAGATTGTTTGTACTGCTTCATGGCACAGCCCAGCAGCAGCCCGATCGCCAGGAAGATCAGTTCGATCAGGAACATCCCCGCCATTTCAAGCGCCAGGAACTTATTGAAGGCCTGGTCGGGATGGAACTGCTGCGCGGCCCACAGCGACACCCCCCAGGTCACCAGCACGAAGATGATGCAGTTGACCAGGGCGGCCAGCAGCTTGCCCGTGACCACCCGGCTGCGCGAGACCGGCAGCACGAGCGAGAACTCGACCGTCTTGTCGCGCTCTTCCTTTGAGATGCTGTCGCTGGCCCACATGGCAGCCGCGATCCCGCCCATCAAGGCATAATAGATTAACATTATCCCGTAGAACCCGGTCACCGTGGTCAGGTTAAAGGTTGTCAGTTCCATGGCTTCCAGCATTGCTTTGGGAAAGGCGTTCAGAATACCCAGCATCGCGGGATTGTTGTAATAGGCGGAGAACTTGGCTGCGCCCACCAGCACCAGCAGGATCAGGACGACGCACCAGATGATCAGGGATTTGAGGTTGGCTCTCAGTTCACGGAAAAAGATGTTCACTTGCGCCTCCTTACGACACCGCATGGATATCGCGGCGAATGTACAGCCAGTAACTGATCACCAGCGCGATCAGGGTAACGGACGCGTTGAGCAGTACCAGGGGCGTGTCATAGCTGCCGTTCTGGATCATATAGGTGGGGTCCATGTGCTTGAAGGGTGTGATGTCTTCCAATACCGACGTCCCGAACATGCCGCTAAAGGCGTCCAGCACATACATCCCAAAACCCAATCCCAGCGAATAGGGCGTCACACTGCGCACGCGTTTGACCAGCAGGGAAATAACCAGTCCGACGCTCAGGAAAAAGAGCTGGAAGATCACGATGCTGCCCAGCATCAGGAACAAGCTGCCCGTTTCATAAGGGTAACTGCCGTGGAAGATGGCTAAGGCCCCGAACGAGACCGCCCACACCACCGCGTTGGTAATGGTCAGGCTGGTCAGCGCGGCCAGCAGCTTGCTGGTCAGCACCTGGGTGCGGCTGACTGGCTTGCTGAGCAGGAAATCGGCGGTCAATTCGTTCTCCTCCACCGAGACCAGCCCGAAGCCGTAGTTGCCGGCCTGGATCGCCAGGCAAATTTGGACGAACTTGAAGATAAGGCTGTAGAAGCCCAGCACTGTGGCCAGGTTCATCCGGTTCATCCCGAAGGCCTCCAACAGCGCCGGCGGGAATTTGGACATCATTTGATTGATGAGCACGGCCTGGTCGGCAAATCCCGAATAGATGGAGGAGAAGAAGAAGATAAGCGCCGCCACCGAAAGCGACCAGATGATCACCGACCTCACCCGGGTGCGTAACTCATGTAAATAAATGTTTGCACTCATGATTCCCGCCTATTCGTAGTAGTGCATGAAGATCTCTTCCAGGGTTGGTTCCTCGATGGTCACATCGGCAACCTGGAAACTGCTGATCTTTTTTAGCATCATGTTGATATCGCCTTTGAAGAAGAAATGCAGCGTGCCATTTTCCATCTGGACGTTGGTCACCCCCGGCAGGTCAAATGTCTTCGGGTTCAGCTTGTCAGCCGTCACGTTCACCTTTTTATAGTTGTTCTGCTGCAGGGCGCGGATGTCGGAGATCTCCACGATCTTGCCCTCGCGGATGATGCCCACACGGGTGCACAGCCGCTGCACTTCACCCAAAATGTGCGATGAGAAGAAAACGGTCACACCCCGGGCGTTCTCCTGGCGGATCAGGTCGAAGAACTTGCGCTGCATGAGCGGATCGAGGCCGGCGGTCGGCTCATCCAGGAAGAGCAGCTTGGGGCTGTGCAGCAAACCCTGGACGATGCCCACCTTTTTCTTGTTGCCGTACGACAGGTCGCTGATGCGCCGGTTCAACTCCAACTCCATCAGATCGGAAAGCTCGTGCAACCGCTTGGTGCAGTCACATTCGTAAAAGCTGGCGGAGTACTTCAGCAGGTCGATGACCTTCATGCCTTCGTAGTAAAAGACCTCCGACGGCAGGTAGCCGATATCGCGCCGGATTTCCGTGCCGTGGGTCACCACGTCCTTGCCAAAGACTTTGGCGCTGCCGCTGGTCGGATGGATCAGCGACAGGAGCAGGCGGATGGTGGTGGATTTCCCGGCGCCGTTCGGCCCAATGAAGCCGAATATTTCGCCCTCTTCCTCGCTGAAGGAGACATCCACGATGCCGCGCGATTTTCCATAATACTTGGTCAGGTTGGTAACTTCGATAACGCTCATAGAGTTGCTCCTTTGTACAAAATAGGCTTGACACCCCGTGGCTAACCGGGATTATTCATGCCAAAATAACACCGCGAGCCCCGAATGGCCATCGCGGTCTCTTCCATGCGAGATTGCTTTGCCTGTATGTGAAGTGTATTACCAGAGAAGATTTAAGTCAACCAAGTCAACTCACCTTCCAGGACGTATTTCAATTCCGAACGATCAACCCTATCCCCGGGCCCTCGCGACCTCCTCTCCGAAAGGGAAAACATACCCGCCGCAGGTCCCCGCGCAGGTCCCTCAGGCTCACGATACTTCATTGCGCCTTATCGTTTGCTTTATAAGTTTTCCTCAATTCGAGCAGGTGTTGGTATTGCCAATCTCGTTCTTTGGCTGCGGCAGCCTCGGCATCCGAGGTGATTGTGGCTCTATGGATGGCCTGTAAGGCATAGTTTGCGGCACCCATGGAATGAGTGGGAACATGTGCAGTTGCCACCGCTTGACCTGCGGCACGGGCCGCAGAACGGGCTGCATTGTCTTCTCCCACTTCACGGGCAGCCGCATGAGAGCTGAGTGCAGCCTTACGGATAACTGCCATTTTAAACACTCCCGTATTTATCCAGGTCTGGAGTGCTTCCATGGCTAGTTGAGGGCGATGGTCTTCTGGATATTTTTCCTCAAAGTATGGCAGGACCCGCTCGACACAATCAATTGCCCAGACGGCTAATGTTTTATGGTCAGTTTTGCTGACAAGTTCTGCAATTGACTTGTCTTTGTGTTTAATTGAGAATATGGGGGTTTTCATTTTATTACTTCGCTAATTGAAACGCCCAACGCCTTGACGATTTTCGCCATCGCTGCTCACCGGTTGCGCCTAACTATAATTCAATAAAAATATTTTCATATCATGCAAATTTGCATTCTATATTAATGCAGTATAAAACTTATTTCCGCTAAAAACAATCACCCCTTTTTCGCCGATTGGGGAAAAGGAAGCAACCCCATAACCGGGAGCAGGTCAGGAAACCCTACCCATACAGGAGAATTGAGGATGGGGTGAATCCAGTAGGCGAGGTATTACATAACTATGATGAACATCACTTGCCCGTGATATTCCAACTGGGGATAATGACTCATTAAAGTAAAATGGAGGAGTCCCCCAATGCCAAAAAAATTCCTGCTTATTTTCATATTATCGACCATCCTGGCGGCCTGTACAGCAGCCCCTCCCACTTCTACTCCAGTTCCGACTGCCATCCCAACCATCACTTCCTCGCCAATACCCCCCACTCCCACCATCCCACCCACCGACTGCAAGGCTTGTCACCCGGATATATTTTCGGACTGGCAGAGTGGAGCACATGCCAATACCCAAACTGACGTGGCGTCTGAGCTGGTCGCTGCTCGCAGCGGGCAGACTCCCAATGATGTCATCAACGGTCCGGATGCTGAAGACTGCATCGCCTGTCACGCTCCACAGGCTGTCACACTCCCTGGGATCAAGTCGGAAACCGATGCGCTGAGCCATTTTTTCACCACCACCGGTGGCATGTTCACAGCCGATACCAAAACTGCCGACACCACCAGCTGGCCTCAGATCAACTGCGGAACCTGCCATAATGTCAGCGATAATCACCTGACTGCAAAACTCGAGTTCGGAATATTCAATTCTCAAACTGCCCAATTTATTGCACTGGCCGACAGCAGCAAGGTTTGCGGCCAATGCCATGGCAACCTGCTCATCAGTAGCACCGATCATCAGGTCTACAATGCCTGGACGACCAGTAAACATAGTGT
>Ga0209048_10004142_pt1 | contig 13925 bp, 18 predicted proteins | sample FrelakmetCRP12CR_FD_187146 | JGI IMG/M metagenome (GOLD analysis project Ga0209048, IMG submission 187146) | Freshwater lake sediment microbial communities from the University of Notre Dame, USA, for methane emissions studies - CRP12 CR (SPAdes)... | ecosystem: Environmental > Aquatic >... | reverse complement strand
TACTGCCCACGTTAATAGATGCCTGCGTAAAACATTTAAAAGAAAACGAAGATAATGACGACGAGGAGATTGAAAAATACATGACTGCGTTTATTAACAACGAATTACGTGAACGAGGCATTGAAGTTTCGATTCCAGAATTGCATTTTCTTTGCTTTTACCTTGCCGTAAGTACAGTCAAAAGAATAATTATGGAAAGAGGAACACATGGACGACTATAAGACGATCGAACGACCGTGGTTGGTGCAAAGGGGCTCTTTTAAGAAAATAGAGGATAAAGACGTCACTGGCATCGACTCCCTCATATCCTTTGATTACATGGGGTCGTCGGAATTCGAATGGGGCGCCCTTCACCATTCGCTCATGCGCATGTCGACCCAATGGGATAAGTTTATCGTCTTCCAAATCGATGAGATCAAAAATGCTGACGGTGAGTACCTCCAGGTGCTCTGCCGACAAACCCAAAAAGACGACATTAAAAAAGCCATCTTGCTTATGGTTGAAGGAAAGCTTGATCTCAAGGAACGTGCCGGTCTCAAGGAGTATCTCAACTGTGAGTCGGAATGGTCGATGAAAACTGATCACTGGTGGGATGTAACGGAGGACTTCGGTAATTTTGGTAGCGAAAACGACTACACTCAGGTCAAGAATGACTGGATGTGTTGCTTTGGCGACAATATGCGACGTTTGGTACTCTCTATTACGACCTATAAATTCTTATTCAGCTACTTCCTTGGTGTTGAAACTGCGACTAAGGCAGGCTCGAAATTCAGGGATTTTAACTCGAAGGACTACTTCGAACGACATCCTGAGACCATCGAACAAATCGCTAAGATCGTGGAAGAGAAAGTGCCCATTACCTACAGCCGTCCAAAACCCTCTTATCTCACAGTTAAAGAACACGCAAGCATTATAGAGGTGGCCACAGTCGCAGGTCGTCACACTGTCATCAAGAAACAGAATGTGTTGGCGTGTATCGAACATCCGACTTCCCTTGAAGTCGTGGTTAAGAAAGTAGCTACCGGAGCAGAAATTCACATTTTAATACAGGATGTCGAGCCCTCAAAAGAGAGACAATTCTTGGTTAAGAAACTCTTAGAACTGGCCGAGTTTAATGCCACTAGAAATATAACACAAGAAGCATGAAGCAACTAACATTAGATGATTTTTGTCGTGAACTATTTTCACTTGAAAATGAAATGGCAATTTTCAAAGAAGAAAATCGATCTTTGCGTTATAGTCGTCATCTTTTGGTCATAAAAAACAAGATCAAGTCTACAAAAGAAAAAATTCGTCGACTCAAGGAGAATTATGATAAAACCTGTTGTGCAAAAGAAGCCCTACAAACCTGATATTGGTGACATCCTCAGCGGCGGCGAATACATTAAAACTAATGTGCATTTCGGTGCGACTGTGGATTTTAAAACAATTTTCGGTGGTATTGGGAAGGGCTTCATACCTCTTTACAGAAATGCCTGGCAGCGTCTTGAGGAGATGAACGTCGAGGTTGTTAATCTTGAAAAAGCTTTCCAATACAAGTGCCCTTACACGGAAAATACATATTATCATTTCATGCCGGTTGCAATCATCATCAACCATGACAGTAATGTTGAGCAGTACCGACAGCCGAATTTTGCCCATTCGTTTCACGACTATCTCTTTGACCTTGAGTGGATTTTACACATGGATAAAATGCCTGAGATAGACGACATTGGGCGGTCAATGCTCGGTCATGGGTACACAAGCGGCACATTGCCAAGTGACGGCTCTGGCAGGTTCATCAACATCTTAATCGAGCTTGACAATAAAGACCACATTTTTGGACACTGTTGGGAATGGTATAATAAATAATCGGGGGAAATAAAACGCGTAGAAACAATACACTAACACGTAGAAACAATTATCTACGCATTAACACTATGTTAATCTATGACTTTTAACATGATTATTCTATTATGGATAATCAGGCCTTAGCCGATGCTCTAATAGACGTAGCAAATATTAAAAAAGCGAAGGGTGCCAATAAATTTTCCATAGGTTCCTATAAAAAAGCTTCACTTTTAATATCCAATTTAGCTACGCCTGCATCCACTTTAGACTTCGAAAATACCAAGGGAATAGGGCCAAAAATAGCTGCGAGTATCAAGGAATTTCTTATCACTGGTAAAATCCAATTTGTCGAAGATAATCGAAGCTTACTTCAGTCTACGATAAAGATTGATGAGTTATTGAAGGTTGAGGGCATAGGTGAAAAAACTGCATTGAAAATCTACCAAACGTTGAATATTACCACTATCGGACAGTTAAAGAAAGCTGTAGAAGACGGCACAATCTCCCAATTGTTTAAAGAGAAAACTATTGCAAATATTAAAAAAGGCCTTGAGTATTTAGAGTTATCGAAGGGCCGTATCCGTCTTGATCAGGGCCTCGAGTTGGCAATAACTATTTACGGTTATATTAAACCTTATGTTAAGAGGATTGAGGCCTGTGGGTCATTACGGAGGTCAAGGGAAACGATTGGTGACCTTGACATAGCCGTGATCGCAAAGGATAATGTAAATGTCCTTGAAAAATTTGCTACGATGCCAATCGTAAGCAAGGTCATAGATTCAAATATTGAGGACGAAGAAGACAGGAAGAAAGTATCGGTCTGGATAAACGGCGTCCGTGTAGATTGCTATGTCTTTACGGAGGATGTATTTGAGTCAGGCGTCATGCATCTCACCGGTTCTGCCGACCACAACACAAGGCTCCGTGAAATTGCAAAATGGAAGGGCTGGATTCTCTCCCAATATGGCATCTACAAGGCAAAGGTCGTCGATGGTAAACGGGTGCGAACAGGTCCTCGACTTGATGACGGGACGGAAAGAGGGATTTATAAACTCCTTGGATTCGAGTTCATTCCACCTGAGCATCGAGATGATGTCCAGAAGTTCGATAAATATCGTCTTGGCAACAATGTCGAACTCTTAAAGGTTGATGACATCCAATTCGACTACCACGTGCATACAACATGGTCGGATGGTGTGTCGACCATTGAGGACGTAGTCCAATTTGCCAAGAGTCAAGGGTTGAAAGGCATCGCAATTTGTGACCACTCCCAGAGCCTGAAAATTGCAAAAGGTTTAAGTGTGGAAAAATTGCTGGAGAAAAATAAAGAGATCGATGTCCTCCGGCGCAAATATCCGGACTTTCATATCTTAAAAGGTTCCGAGGTCGACATTAAGAGCGACGGCACTCTCGATTATCCTGATGACGTGCTCGACACCCTTGACGTGGTCGTCGCGTCGATCCATTTCCATTCCACGAATGATGTGACGGAAGTTTATAAAGCAGCCATTCGATCAGGACGAGTCCACATAATCGGTCACATTGTCGGCCGGTACATCAACGACCGCAAGGGCCACGAATTTAACATTGAAGAAATTCTTCAGGAGTGCAAACTACACAATGTGGCCATCGAGTTAAACTGTCAGCCGAACCGGCTGGATGCGAATGAGAACATTCTCAAAAGGTGTAAGGAGTTGGGAGTGAAGGTTGCACTTGGCTCCGACGCACATGAAAAAAATCAAATAAAATACGTAAGGAGCTATGGACTATGGATTGGAAAAAGGGCCTGGTTAACGCAGCAAGATTTATATTAGGCACAAAAGGCACAAAATGGTTCGCGACCACATGGATGAGTGACGCCGGCCGTCAATATATGATTTGCGTCACAGAGCACAGGTCCAAATTAATAGCATTTCTCCGAGCCAGACTCAGGGCTATAAATTTGAACATCATGTTTCTAGGTGAGGACACCGGGATTTATTGGGCTATCAAACCAAACGAACCGCACAGGGTAAAACATTATTTATTCGGATAGGAGAGGAGCATAATATGTCAAACACACTCGAAATGGACGTAACAGACAAGAATGTTGTACTATCGTCTGAATATTATCAAGGTGATGAATCTGACCGCACCTTTCATTGCACCGACGGATTTGGTTGTTTGGCATTTACAAGAGGACATGCAATTTTTGGCAAGTTTGTAAAGAGCGGAGAAAACTCTCGCGTTGAGGGGTACCAAATAGAAAAATTGGCCTAAATGGACGAAAAATCTAAAACTATCATACAGCGGTTTATTGACGGTGAGAAGGACCTCTTCAATAAGCTCAAGGTAATTCACGAGGACATCGGAGATGACGATGACATTTATGCTAAATATCTCCGATCACTTTTTAACGACGACACAAAAGAGTCTTTCCGTCTCAAACGGCTGATTCGAGATGAGATGACAAAAAAGTACAAGCCAAGTTTTACATCGAGGAAAAAAGATGTCGAGCATAAACACCGAAAAATTGATTAAGAAGCTCACGGAGCAATTTGGCGACAGAGTTAAGGTTCGTTCTCAGTACCACGTGCAAGTTGACTCAAGCAAAGGACCTCATGACATTTATATTAATAAATTCGGTGAAATTAAATTCAGACGAGCAGGCAATCGTACTTCAATTGAAAATGCTAATGTTGAACAAATATTATTGCGCATTGAGTCGAATCAAAAATCATATCTTGACAAAATGCGAGAGACTTTTGATCTAGCTCGTTTCATTAATCAATGCGAACGGCAACCGGTCATTGACGCTGCAATTTTTACCGACGCGGGATTTAAGGACAGCAAGGCGCGGATAGCTGCCGTATTTGTAAATAAAGACGGGGAAGTTGAAGCAAAATCCAAATTAATTCAGGCAGAAAATGCAGCTGCTGCTGAATTAGCAGCCATTAATCTCGGCTTATCTATGCACGAGTCGGTAACAGTGTACAATGATTGTCAGTCGGTAGTTTCTAATATACAGAATGACCGAGTGAAGTGGCTCTCAAGGACTGAAAATAAAATGGCAGATCAAATAGGCAACCTGAGGAGGAAATGATGCCGGTAACTAAAGATGCTGTCGAACAGAAAGTTCATAGAGTTCATTTTGATATTGAAGGCAAATGGTACACGTGGTTTTTACGCCATTTGTGGGTGGAGGGCAATGAGTTAAAGGCTGTGAGGAATTGGCAGGCAGCTTTCCCAAATCTCTGCTCGGTTGAGCACATGAAGAAGTTCTTTCTTCCAATTGTCACAGGCAAGAAAAAATTCGTAGGTTGGGGCTCGACAGGATTTGATGTCCAAAATGACAATCGAAAATTTTGGGACCCTGACCAGTCAGGTGAAGACAACAAGTCATTTCCGTTGCTTGATAGTTGGGAAGATGTCATCTTACTCAAAAAGGTCAAACTTTACATTGCTGAGTTGGAACTTCGTACTTTTAAGATGAACAGGATGAGTCCAACAACATATGAAGCCTGTCATTTTAACTCGTTAGAATGGGTTAAGGCCACAGAAGAAAACAAGACTGAAAACATAATGAGGCGGTTAGTAAATCAATATTGGACTGAGATAAGAAATATCACTTTACAATTTGCTGATGATGTGCAGCTTCAGCTGTTACCCGAAGATGAGACACCTCTCCAGACAGGCCCCACTTTTAGAAATAGAAAAGATAGGACAACTTTAAATCAAGCTAAGACTGCTTACGAAAAAATAATGTCATATCTTATACCCATCAGAGATTATTTTGAAAAAAAATATGGTGATAATCTCGCCCATTTCAATGAGGGATTTATAAAAGATCTTTGCGGATTAAGTGAGCATTTTCGCACAGATGATGTGTGGGAGATGGCACAAAAATCGGAATCGCGAGAATTACTGGCAGAATCTGCGATCGCAAGAGCATCATCAGCTTTATACAAAACCGCATGCGGAGGTGTTGCTTCTCAAGCAATGCTTAAGTCTGCCGGAATTGATATAGATGTTAACTCTTATGTTGAAAGGTTGGTTGAGGATAGCCACAGAGACAGGGTGGTCCCTGACGACCCTGGGACTACGAAATGGAGCTCCGGCTACATTGACAGAGACGGTACACTTTACACTTGTGCCGATTTAGACCACATAAACTTTGCACAGGAATTATGCGAGCATTTTAAAATAAAAACAGAAATTAAAATAGCCGGCATTACTATTACAGATCATCAGCAAATTTTGGATAGTCTTGGCTGGGTAAAAGTTACAATGAATCGTTTTGCCTGGGATTACGGCCGTACCCGCCCCACAGACGCTCAGAAGAGCACAATTTTTTCTTTTATGCAGGGTAAGAACATGGACAAGGCTCTTTTCAACACCATCACACCGTCAGCGGCAAAGACGATGGCGGAGGCCTTTAAAGAGTATGACGAGTACACCGATGACCTTCAGGACGACGGTAAGAGAGAGGCACCGCAGGAGTGAATTATGCTCAAAAGATTTAAACTGATATTGTCCAATCCGACCCCGATGCAACTAAAACGGTCGCACATTAAACAGATACGCCGTGACTGTTTATATAAAAGGCTACAACGTATTGAGCAGTCTAACATGAGGCGGCATCACTCATCCTTACAAATGTCAGCGGTCTTTGAGTGGATGAAGGACACTTGCTTTATTTCTGATGAAGGTAAGCACCTTCTAGTCTTTTGGAATAGAGTCGAAAGGGTCTTTAAGAAGTATAGGAAGAATGCCATACATTCTCCGGCAGACATGCCGCCAAAACTTAATCTTTTGTTTAAATTAATCGCAAGTGGAGCATTTTCGGAATGTTGAACAGTACCACATTTGGAGGCAAACGATGGGCAAAATTAATCTGAGACACGGGATGAAGATAGGGCTAGTCCGCAAGAATTGCGACCACCTGTTTCCAGCACACGTCGAGGAGCGAATGGTGGGCCAATATCCTGACAAGAGAACTCAACTGGTAGTCTGTATAGACTTGTCTGAGTTGCCTGTTGTGCCGTACACGTTAAAAGAATTAAAGGATCTGGGTTATAAGATCAAGAGGCTGTCGAAACTGACGATCGCTCTACAAGTATTGCGCAATTATGCTAACATTGACTTCTGGAAATACAAGGACGTCAAGGACAATAAAAATCCCCTACACACCAGCTTTGAGGTACAGCCATTACGGGACGGCTGGGAACTTGCAGAAAATGCATTGCATTACCTTACAGGCAAAGTACGACTTCCTGAAACGCAAGAAGAAAAAAAGGAATTATGATAAAGGGACATAAGACTCCGCACAGAAATATAAAAATTGACATTGATGACGACATCGGTCTGCAGATGAAGACGATCTGCCAACAATTAAAACTTAAACAGAAAGATGTCGCTAAAGCCATCGACCAACCCGCGTCTCTCATGTCATATTACATAAACAATAAGCGGATGCAGCGAATTGATGTCCTGCGCAAATTCTTAGCATACTGCCGCCAACAAAGCAAAATATGCACCGTATTACACTTGAAGTTCTAAAAGAGAAGTTTTATGAAATCATGCTTGAGAAAATGCATGCTAGAGGTTTTAGTATCGGTAGAGGAAAAAAATTATATTGGTACATCACGGCCAATAACCAATTAAATAGGTATAGATGCCCCCATCGAACATGACGGGGAGCTTGGGTGGCCGAGGTGGTGTAGCTCGAAGCAAAAAGTGGTTGTCCACTATTGAAGTAATTTGGCTAATCTACGCTATTTAACGTAATTATCATACTTGAAAATTAATACTATATTTATATCATACTAATATTGATCTTTGAAAGTGGTGCTCCTGAGTGAAGTTTCAGAATAGCTCAATTGGTAGAGCAATACACTACTAATGTATAGGCGCGGTTCAAATCCGCATCAAACAAAAGCTTCATTCGACTTTCACCCTTTCTTAGATCTTTTGTTCTTTGAAATACTGTAGAATGTGGCGCTTAGGAGTAAGACTTCAGTATAGCAAAAACAGCTCGATTTCGAGCGATAGTCTAATCAACTGTAGGTTGCTGGTGGAAGTCCAGCTTTTTGCACCATTTGAAAACTTTGTTTTACTCAATATCGTCCATTCTACTTTATTTATATTGATTACTATACTTGACTTCCTTGTTAAGGGTTAAGGGTTAAAGGTGGGTGGGACTCTTGTAATTGGGAGTCCCACATTTAAAAAGGAAAGGCAATGAAAAAGTACCTCACAAAGTGTAGCTCCAGTACATGGAGTAACTTTTGCAGTTTTAATTGCAAGAGTGAACAGGTGGGGTTCGTGTAAAAGCCAATCTTGATCGGCAATTATAATAGAAACCCCACCGACGCAAAGGTCGATGGGGTTTTTTATTTTTAGGGAGCGTTGACGAATTATGCAAATGACTGTTGCCACTTTAGCTCAGTCGGTAGAGCAACGGACTGAAAATCCGTGTGTCCGCAGTTCAATTCTGCGAGGTGGCACTTATGGCTGTGTAGCTCAACTGGTAGAGCGTTGGGCCGAAGACCCAGAGGTAGTGGATTCGACATCCACCGCAGCCACCATATTTGGGATGTTGGGTAATGGCAGCCCAGCAGATTGTTAATCTGCCGTAGCGAAAGCTCAATTACAGGTTCGAATCCTGTCATCCCAGCTATTTTTAGATAGTAGAGAGGATTTATGGGAGACGTTCATCTTAAGGTAGGCGGTTTTATCATTGACGGGATAAAATACAGCTTTGATGAGGCTGTCCAATATCTCATGTCAATAGGCTTTTCACGAAAAGAGGTGACTGAATTTCTTAAGGCTATTCCTGAGGAAACTTAATTGGCAAGTAGCTCAGTCGGCAGAGCAAGTGGCTGTTAACCACTGGGTCGGGGGTTCAAATCCCTCCTTGCCAGCCAATATTTGTTCTTTGAAATTCATTGTTCTGGACTTACGCTCTTCGGAGAGGAAACTCAGGACATCACTGCTTAAGGAAGGAGATCTAATAAATCGCTGGCACTTCCGAGGATGCAACACAAATAGACCTAGTCGGTGAGCAGGACTACGATGGTCGGGTTGTGGCATTAGACAAATGTAAGTCACTCATCTAACAAATGAGTACAGAATCCTGGTTATAAGAACAATGTTTTTCACACTGGGGTGTAGCTGAGGTAGGCACAGCACCCGGCTGTTAACCGGAAGATCGGGGGTTCGAGGCCCTCCGCCCCAGCCATTTAACTAAACGAAAGGAGGACATGATGGCTATCATAACCGAGCGGCAGTGAGTGCCGCGAAAGGAGCCATTATGTCTCATCCAAAAGATAGGCGTGAGCGATTTTTAATTGCTCAACGTAAGGGTTTTAAACGCATAGCAACTTGGCATTTTGATCGAGACAAGATTAAAGATGCTGAAATAAGAGAAAGAGTTGCTCGTAGTCTTAGAGAAACTACGAAACGTTGTGGTGGAAGCTGTTGTACAAATCCAAGACACAACGGCTGGGGTAAAAGCGGAAATCGTTTTACTTTGCAAGAACAAAAATTTAATGAAGCTTGTTGTTTTTAATGTTAATTAAAAGCTGATGAAATGTATAACGGAGAGATACGCTAATGGTAAGCGACAAGTTTGCTAAACTTGCGTCCGAAAGGATTTCGGGGTTCAAATCCCCGTCTCTCCGCCATTAAAAAGAGATCAATTATTGAAATATGACGGTATGGGTCGAGCCTGGTCGAAGATCACAGTCTGCAAAACTGTTGGACGAAAGTCCCGCGTGGGTTCAAATCCCACTACCGTCTCCAAATTTATATGAAGCAGTATCCGTCAATTCCTCATGACATACGATTCATCCCTGCTTATGTGTTTGATAAGCTAGATGGTTCTAACATACGTGCGGAGTGGCATTTCAGGAAAGGTTTTTGGAAGTTTGGCAGTAAGACGAGACTATTAGGCACTGATCAATTGTGGATAAGTTCAGCTGATCGGTTAATTCGACAGAAGTATGAGGACGATTTGTCGAAGATATTCAGGCAACAGCGGTATGAAAAAGTAGTGGCATTTTTTGAATTTTATGGTGCGAGCTCGTTTGCGGGACACCACATTGACCAAGAAGACCACACAGTCATTCTCTTTGATGTCAGTCCGCATAAGAAGGGTTTAATACCTCCAAATGAATTCCTTAAGATTTATGGGCATCTGGACATACCAAAAATGCTTTATATGGGCAATGTCACCCATCCTCTAGTGGAGGATGTTCGCCAGAATAAATTGTCGGGTATAACATTTGAGGGTGTAGTGTGTAAGGCCAAAGTTAATCGAGACGTGGTGATGTTTAAAATAAAAACACTACAGTGGTTAAAGAAGCTTAAAGAATACTGTCACGGGGATCAAAAATTGTTTGAACAATTACAGTGATTATCAATGTGTATTTAAGTTCACACTTCCTACATTTACACCTCACATTAAAGTGCCTCAAAAATTTCTCGCAGTAAATAAACAGTAAAATTGTATATAAGTTTATCATATTTAAAATGATGGACTTGTATTAGTTTACTATAGGAAAACACGATCATGGAGATAAACACTCCGTATTATTTAATTGATGAAAGTAAGTTACTGTGTAATCTTGAGAAGGTTAATTGTGTCCGTGAAAGTACCGGTGCTAAGATCGTGTTGGCTTTAAAATGTTTTTCTGCCTGGTCAGTCTTTGATCTCATTAAACAATATTTAGACGGCACGACCGGCAGCTCTGTCTATGAAGTCAAGCTAGGTCACGAGGAATTTGGCAAGGAAAATCAGGCTTATAGCGTCGGTTTTTCAGAAGACGACGTGCTTGAGATTAGGAAATACGCCAATAGGATTATTTTTAATTCGGTATCACAACTGAGACGTTTTCATGATTTAGTGCCAAACATGACGGTTGGCCTGCGGATAAACCCACAGATTAGTTATTCACATTTCGATCTGGCTGATCCGGTCAGGCAGTACTCACGGTTAGGCGAATCAAGCAGAGAAAAAATTTTGGATGTCCTTCCGTTGATTAGCGGCGTGCTATTTCATTTTAACTGTGATAACGACGACGAGATGCAGTTTGATAATTCTCTAGATTATATTTGCAGTATTTATGGCGATGTGTTTTCGAGGCTCGAGTGGGTGAGTTTAGGCGGTGGGATTTATTTTACAAAGGACAAATATCACTTGGCCAGATTTTGCGAGAAAATAAAGGCATTCGGTGACAAGTATAACGTGCAGGTGTACCTTGAGCCCGGGGAATCTGTCGTGACAGGGTCCGCAGAATTGTGCACGACAGTTGTCGATATTGTGCGCAACGAGGTCGACATAGCCATAGTCGACGCGTCCATAGAGGCGCACATGTTAGATCTGTTGACCTATAGATTGTCGGCAAAATTAGACGAGCACGGCCAGCACGAGTATATGATCGCCGGAAGGTCTTGCCTGGCAGGCGACATCTTTGGGACATACCACTTTAGGTCTCCGCTTAAGGTCGGTGACAAGATAAATTTTATAGACGCTGCAGGTTACACTATGGTAAAGAAAAACTGGTTTAATGGATTGCAGATGCCATCAATTGTCGTCAAGAGGATCGGTGGATTGATTGACGTAGTTCGGCAATTTGACTATAACGATTATAAAAACAATCTATCATAGGAGCACGTATGAAACACAATGTCCTAATAATCGGGGCCGGAGGAGTGGCACAGGCTGCCGCCCACAAGTGTGCCCAGCACAATGACGTTCTAGGTGATATTTGTATAGCGTCACGAACGAAGTCGAAATGTGATGACATAGTCGAGAGCGTTTATAGAAAGCATAATTTAAAAGACAGGTCTGGGATATTATCCTCAAGAGAACTTGACGCGATGAATGTCAAGGCGACTATTGATCTTATTAAGCACACACACTCGTCGATTGTCCTCAATTTGGGGTCTGCGTTTATAAACATGTCCGTGCTTGAAGCCTGCATCGGGAGTGATGTCGATTATATCGACACTGCCATCCATGAAGAACCCGACAGGGTCGCGACCATCTGTGAGCCACCACCGTGGTACGCAAATTATGAGTGGAAGAGGAGAGATCGCTGTGCCCAGGCGGGCATCGCTGCCATTTTGGGCGCAGGTTTTGACCCAGGCGTCGTCAATGCATACTGCGCATTAGCCGTCAAATACCATTTTGATGAGATCAACACCATCGACATTATGGACGTCAATGCGGGTAGCCACGGCAAGTATTTTGCGACAAATTTTGACCCTGAAATAAACTTTCGCGAATTCACGGGCAAGGTGTGGACGTGGATCGATAGTCAGTGGGCCTGCAAACAGACGCACACTGAAAAAATGATGTATGATTTTCCGGTGGTCGGCGAGCAGACAATTTATCTCACCGGTCACGATGAACTGCACTCACTATCGAAAAACATCAAGGCTAAAAGCATCCGTTTTTGGATGGGATTTAGCGACCACTACATTAACTGTTTTACGGTGCTTAAGAACATTGGCCTCCTCTCAGAAAAGCCAGTTAAGACAGCTGAGGGTCTTGAGGTGATTCCGCTTAAAGTCGTGAAAGCCTGTTTACCAAATCCAAAATCTCTAGCTGCGAATTACACAGGAAAGACGTGCATAGGCTGCCTTGTGAAGGGCAAAAAGAATAATAGGGATAAGGAGATCTTCTTGTATAATGTCTGCGACCATAAAAGTTGTTATGAAGAGACGGAGTCACAGGCGATCAGTTATACAGCGGGGGTGCCTGCGACAGCGGCGGCCATACTTTTGGCAAAGGGAGACTGGAACCCTGAGACGATGGTGAACGTTGAAGAATTAGACCCAGATCCTTTTTTAAAGTTGTTAGATGAAATAGGCTTGAAGACAGAAATGCAAGTTGAATAGCTATTTTCTTCAATTAATCTTCTAGTCGTTCTTCTGTTTTGTGAATATCATTTTATAGTTTGTTTAATAGTGAATATAAAAGAGTCATTAGAACTTAATTGAAAGGACAAATTTATGGCCGGACCTACAATTGACACCCAACCGTCGGATCAACAAGTTGAATTAGGCGGAACTTTAACTCTCACTATTGCAGCTCATGGAACAGGCACTCTTCACTATCAATGGAAGCAAGACGGAGGTAATGTAGGCACTGATTCAGATACCTATACTAAATCTTCGTTTGCTGACAGTGATCGTGGGTCATACACATGTGATGTGACTGATGATGGTGGGACCACTACTAGTAATCCTGCTGTTGTGACTGTTAAGCCAAAAATTACTGTTCAACCAACTAATCAAGCAGTTGCAATTGGTGGGACATTGACATTGACTGTGACAGCCACAGGTCATGCACCAATTACTTACCAATGGAGACAAGATGGATCTCCTGTTGGAACTAGTTCAAACACTTATACAGTAGGTACGTACGCTGATACAGACCGCGGGTCATACACTGTAGATGTCACGTGTGATGGTAATACAGTAACTAGCTCTCCTGCTGCAGTTGTGACTACATTACCTACAATAATAACTCCTCCGGCGTCTCAAAACGTTGAACTTGGTGCTAGTATCACTCTTACTGTAGTGGCTACAGGACATGCACTTTCATATCAATGGAAAAAAATAGGTACTGGCAATGTCGGGATTGACAGTGCCTCATACACGATTAATCCATTTACAAGCGGTGATAGGGCGTCGTACACAGTTGATGCTACCAGTGACGGTCATACTGTAACAAGTGCCGCTGCTGTTCTGCACGTTCAACCAAAAATAACGACCCAGCCACTGACACAATCTGTGGGCGCACATGCCACTGTCACATTTACCGTTGTTGCCACTGGTTGGTCGTCTGCACCGCCACTTATAGCTTATCAGTGGAAAAAGAATACTGTCGATATAGGGGGCGAAACTAGTGCTAGTTTGGTGCTAACTAATGTATTAGATGCAAATCAGGGATCATACACAGTGACTGTGACATGTGATGGCAATACTATTACAAGTGACCCTGCTGTCTTGACTGTCAACACCCAACCGACGATAACGAAACAACCGTCACCCATGCAAATTGTTTCAGGCCAGTCTATGACATTACAAGTGGTGGCTGTTGGTGA
>Ga0209048_10004141_pt1 | contig 13926 bp, 14 predicted proteins | sample FrelakmetCRP12CR_FD_187146 | JGI IMG/M metagenome (GOLD analysis project Ga0209048, IMG submission 187146) | Freshwater lake sediment microbial communities from the University of Notre Dame, USA, for methane emissions studies - CRP12 CR (SPAdes)... | ecosystem: Environmental > Aquatic >... | reverse complement strand
CGAAGAGCAACTCGCAAAACTGCAGCAGATGCCCCACCTTGTGCGGTCATTCTTCCGCGCTCCTTCTGTCGCCTATATTGGCGACTGCTGAGTAAGCGCCGGATCGGCGCGCAGCCGCTCGATCGCCATATCCAGGAACGCCCGCGCCTTCGGTGATGCATGCCGGCCCTCGCGATGCAACAGATTCACGGGTATTGCGACGGGTTCGAATTCGGTGAGGACGGTCTTGAGCTTTCCGTCGCGCAATTGATCGGCCACCTGATAAGAGAGGAGCCGGGTGAGGCCGAATCCGCTCATGGCTGCCGCCACGGCAGAATCGTTGCTGGTCGTGATCATCCGGGCGTGCACCTTCACGACGCGCGCCTCGCCGCCTTCCACCATTCGCCACTCGTGAGTTGGCGTCACGGCGGCGGCGGAGACGATGGTGTGCGCCGCCAGGTCCTCGGGTGTCAACGGGATTCCGTGCTGTTCGAGGTAACGGGGAGCAGCGCAGATCACCCGCCGCACGGTGCCCACGCGGATCGCCTGCATCGAAGAATCAGGCAACTCGCCGATCCGAACGGCTACGTCGACGCCCTCGTCCATCATGTTGACGACCCGGTCCAGGAACCAGCACGAAGCGGTGACCTCAGGGTACCGCAGCAAGTATTCGGTGACGATGGGCGTCACGAATTTGCACCCGAACAGCACCGGCGCGGTGAGAGTGAGGCGCCCGTGCGGCGAGCCGTGCGTGCCACTGGCTGATTTGTCGGCTTCCAGCAACTCGGCCAGGATGCGCCGGCAGTCGTCGCCGTAACGCGCGCCGGCCTCGGTCACCCGCACCACGCGAGTGGAGCGCGTCAGCAGGCGCACGCCCAGATGGCTTTCCAGCTCGTTGATCGCGCGCGTCACCGCCGGCGGCGAGATGTTGAGCTTGCGCGCCGCGCCTGCAAAACCGTTCGTGTCCACGACCGCCACGAAGACCCTGATCAGGTGGAGCTGGTCCAAGCTGTTCCTCCGCGCGCAACGGTGTCTTCGATTCTACGCTGAATCCCATTGGCTCCCGGTCCACGAAAGTGATTGCGTGTAGTCTCCGTGTATAACGTCGGAGCCCGCCTTCCGAAGATCGAGAGGACAGCGCCATGATCACCTTGTGCGGCTTCGCCGTCAGCGGCTACTACAACAAGCTCAAGCTGATACTCCTCGAGAAGGACGTTTCGTTTCGCGAGAGACTGGTTTACCCGTGGGAGCGCGATTCCTTCGCGCAGTCCTCGCCGCTCGGCAAGATTCCATTCGTCGAGACGGAATACGGCGCCCTGTCCGAATCCCAGGTGATTCTGGAATATCTGGAGGAGCGCTATCCGGAAAAGCCGATGTACCCGAAAGACCCGTTCGCCCGGGCAAAGTGCCGCGAGCTGATACAGCACCTCGAACTCAATGCGGAGTGGGTCGCCCGCCGCCTGTACAAGGAGTCGTTCTTTGGCGGCGCCGTTTCGCAAGAAGACAAACGCGAAGCGAAGGAGAGACTGCCCATGGGCCTGGCCGCCGTGGCGCAATTTTCGTGCTTCTCACCGTATATTTTGGGCCCCTCGTTCACGGCTGCGGACTGTGCCGCCTACATGCATTTTCTCAACATCAGGATTACGACGCAGAACATCTTCGGGGAAGACACGCTCGACCGATATTTTCCCGGCTTGACCGAATACACCCATTTGATGGAAACCCGGCCGCACCTGCGGAGAGTGATGGCGGAGCGGGAAGCCGCGCTGGCGGCGTTCCTGGCACTTGACGTGAAATACGACGGATAGAATCTCGCCACATTCGCGATTCCATTTCGCGCGCACGATGAATCGCGGGCGATGCGCGTTTGAGCGAGAATCGCGGCTGAAATCGATCTAGCGGATTGCGAAACCTCGGTCATTGACGATGGGGTCGTCCAATCGGCTAGACTGACGTTTCCCTATCTGTTTGAATTCGGGCACCGAGTCGGCTAGATTCCGCTCGCGCGCGGGAGAAATGCAATGGGCGTTGCCGTTGTCACGGGTGCGAATCGCGGAATCGGTCTCGAGCTCGTGCGCCAGCTCAGGACGCGAGGGGCAAGCGTGGTCGCGGTCTGCCGCACGAGCTCTTCCGCGCTCGACGCGCTTGGCGTTCGCGTCGAAGGCGGGCGTGATGTGACCGACCCTGCGTCGTGGTCGAATCTCGCCGGGAATCTCGCCCGCGATGACGTCGACCTCCTGATTCAGAACGCGGGAATGCTTGTCGGCGACTCGCTCGAGAGCGCCGATGAGGACGATGTGCGCGCGCAGTTCGAGCTCAACGCAATCGCGCCGCTGTTTCTGACGCGCGCGCTGTCTTCGCGCCTGCGCCCGGGCGCAAAGGTCGCGCTCATCTCGAGCCGCATGGGATCGATCGGCGACAACGGGTCAGGCGGCTACTACGGCTACCGGATGAGCAAGGCCGCGTTGAACGCAGCGGGCGTCTCGCTCGCCCACGACCTCAGGCCGCGTGGTGTCGCCGTCGTCATCTTGCATCCCGGTGCGGTGCGCACCGGGATGACCGGCGGACACGGCAACATCGACGTGGACGAATCCGTCTGCGGGCTCCTGCAGCGAATCGACGAATTGCGGCTCGAAACGACAGGTCGCTTCCTGCACCAGAACGGCGAGGTTCTGCCGTGGTGAGCAACGCGGCCGCTATTGAAGCACGTGCCGCGCCGCTCGGCGCGTCGCCGCGCCGGCCGAGGGGTCCGCTTCCGCCTCCTTGGCCGCGGGAACGAACAGGGGGATCACGCGGGTCAGATCGTTGCGCTTGTCCCGGTCGAGATGCGCGAACAATTCATCCCGCCCAGCCTCGTCCAGCGCGCGGGCCTGGAGCGTGATCGTTGCCGTGAGCGCATCGAGCGCCGCTTGTTGCGTTGTCGGCGGCGGGTTGGGTTGGGCGAACTTGAAGCGGCCCATCGTGTCGGCGTAGACGCTGTCGCCGAGACGCCAGACCATGCGCTCGCCGGATGCGAGCGTCGCTTGATCTGGGTCGGTTGCGACGATGCGGTCGGTCTTCGCGACATCGGCGATCATGTCGGTGAGTACGCTCGCGACGTCGCGGCTGAAATAGGTGAGCGCGCGCGGAAGGGAATCCATCCACCATGGAAGCGTCAGCAGCGGCAGCGCCGACAGGATCCAGCGCCCCGCGGGCGCCATATCCCGCAGCAGGGGGATCAGCGCAAGCGCCTTGAACCAGACGACGCCGCCGACGACAAATCCCATCAGCATGGCGATCCAGTTCGGTGTCTGGGCCATGCGCTTTTCCACGAGGCCGGCCGGAAGCGCTCCCGCGGGGTTGGCGGGGTCGAAGGACATCGGCAACACCGGCGGCGGGGCGGTCCAGCCCCAGGTCGCCGCGTCGTCCGGGCGGTCGAGCTCGATCCGCAACCAATCGAGCGCCGTGTTCGCCGGCCAGTCACGGTGCATGAACTTGTTCGGGGCGTTTTTCGCCAGCCACTCGCGCGTCGCCGGCGCCATGCGGATTTCGGGCAGGACAAACCCGCGTTCATCGCGCGCCCATGCGAAGGGGACGCCTGGCGAAATGTCCCGCAGGTCGGCGAGCAGGTACGATTCGTTGAACGGGACGCGCGTGCCGCAGAACGCGCGGCGCAGCGGCGCGCCCCAGTCCCCGCTGTATTCGGCCACCACGCAGCGTGCGGCATTCGTGCTGGCACGCCAGAACTCGGGGACGCGGACGCTGCTCGCATCGAATTCGAGCGCGAGCCAGCCCTCGACGATGTTCGCGTCAACCTGGCTCGTCATCTTGCGATATTCCTGCGTTTGCAGCGTGACCAGAGGACCGAACTGCCAGCCGATCAGCAGGAACAGGCTGGCGAAGGCCATGAGGCCGGCCGCCAGCAGCATGTAGATCCTGTCGATGAGCCCAAGCCCGACTTCCGCGGCGGCACGCGCGGGAAGGGACGGCGGACTGTCGGCTTCGGACTTGCCCGGGGCCGGCCGCTCGCGCAGTTTGGCTTCACCTTCCGGCTTCTTCTTCTCGGCCATGCCGTGAATCCTCTTCATCGGGCCCGATTGCGCGGGTCATTCGTCCATATCGAAGACCGGTCGCGACCGCAATTGTGTTGCAGTTTGCCGATCGGCGGGTCGAAGTCTTGCGCCTTTCGGCGGCGAAAGGTCGGCGGGAGGTGCAGCGGCGCGACGAAACGCGCATGATCCCGATATCGTCGTTTGATCGCACCGAGGAACCATGAAGCTCGCAGCCTATGTACTGACCGTCGGCATGCTTGCCTGCGGACACGTCCGGGCCGAGGACGTGCAGGCGCTGCTGCAATCCTACAACTGCCGCCTCTGCCACTCCGCCTACGAAACCAGGACCGGCCCGGCCTACGTCGACGTGGCCGCAAAGTACCGGGGCAAGAAGAATGCCGCTTCGACGATCGTCGCCGTGATCAGGAAGGGCGTCCACGGCGAGGGCCCGTGGCCGATGCCGCCGCTTCCCGAGGTATCGCCTGCCGATGCACGGAGGATCGCCGAGTACATCCTGTCGCTGAAGCCACGCGCGACCAAGGCCTCCGGAATCCAGGGATCGTGAATCGCAATCGGGGAAGCCATCGGCTCCCTGAGACCTTGCGCGCCCGGCCATGAAGCTTTCGTTCCATGGCGCCGCGCGGGGCGTGACCGGATCCTGCCACCTGCTCGAGGCGGGCGGCCTCAGGCTCCTGATCGATTGCGGCCTCTACCAGGGGCGGCAGGAGATCGAAAACGAGAACAGCCGACCGCTGGGGTTCGATCCGGGCGCGATCGACCATCTGCTCCTCACCCATGCGCACCTCGATCATTGCGGCCGGATTCCGCTTCTCGTGATTCGAGGGTTCCGCGGCGAAATCGTGAGCACCGCCGCCACGCGCGAGCTCGCGCAACTGATTCTGCTCGATGCTGCCCATCTCCAGGAGGAAGAGGCAAGGCGTGCCGGGCGGAAGCCACCCCGGCGCCTGGCTGCATCGACCGCGCCACTCTTCACGGTCGCCGATGCGGCGCATTCGCTCGAGCGCTTCGGCCGGATTGCAAACTATGACGAACCGATCGCACTGAACGACGCCATCACCGTCACTTTCGTCGACGCCGGCCACATCCTCGGCTCGGCGTCCGTCGTGATCGACGTCAGGGAGGGAGCGACGAGTCGGCGCGTCGTCTTTTCCGGCGACGTAGGCGGCACGGGGCACCCGATCGTGCGCGATCCCGCCCCGACGCCGCGCGCCGACTACGTGGTGATGGAGACGACCTACGGCGATCGACTGCACCGCGGTTTGCAGGACTCCGTGGAAGAGCTCTGGCAGGCCGTGCACGCGACCCTGGCGCGCGGTGGCAACGTGATCATTCCGGCCTTCGCGCTGGAGCGCAGCCAGGAGATTCTCTATTTCCTGCGCGAAGGCGTGGATCGGGGACGCCTGCCCCGGACCGTGCCCGTGTTCCTGGATTCGCCAATGGCGATTTCCGCGACCGAGATCATGCGCCGGCATCCGGAATGCTTCGACGACGACGTGCGGCACGCAATTGCAGGTGGCGATCCTTTTGCGCTGCCCGGCTTGCACTTCGCGCGCGACCCGGCGGATTCGATGGCCATCAATCGCATCAACGGCGGCGCCATCATCATGGCCGGTTCCGGCATGTGCACGGGAGGACGCGTGCGGCACCATTTGCGCCACAACCTGTCCCGCGAGGCTTCCAGCGTGATCTTCGTCGGTTACGCCGCGGCGGGCACGCTGGCACGCGAGATCATCGATGGCGCGCAAGTCGTCCGGATCTTCGATGAAGAGGTGCGCGTCCGGGCCCACATTCATACGATCAACGGCTTTTCCGCCCACGCCGACCAGGGCGAGCTTCTTGCCTGGCACGAATCGTCCGGCAATCCCAGGATGACCTATCTCGTGCACGGAGATGCGGACCACGGCATGCGGGGCATGGCCCGATTGCTGGCCGATCGCGGCCGCCCGGCGATGTGCCCCGAGCTTCATCAGTCGGTCGTGCTTGGCTAGCGGGATAGTCTCAGATTACGTAACGCAGGATCGCGACGTAATGGGCGGCGCTGCCGGCCATCACGAACAGGTGCCAGACGCCGTGCGCATGGACGATTCGCGTGTCGAGCGCGTAAAAGACGATGCCGACGGTATAGAACAGTCCGCCTGCCACGACCCACGCGAAGCCCGCCGTCCCGAGCGCATGCCACAGCGGCACCAGCGCGGCGAGGGCGGCCCAGCCCATGACGACATAGATCACGATCGACATGATTCGCGCCTCGCTTTTGGCGCGGAGCTCCTGCAGGCCGCCGAGTACCGCGAGCCCCCACACCGCGCCGAAAAGGGACCAGCCCCACGTGCCGCGCAGCGTCACCAGGCAGAACGGGGTGTAGCTGCCGGCGATGAGCAGATAGATGCCGTGGTGGTCGAGCTCGCGCAGAAAGTCCTTCGCCGGTCCGCGCACGCTGTGATAAAGCACGGAAAACGTATAGAGCAGCACGAGCGTCGCGCCGTAGATCGAAACGCCCACGATCTTCCACGGATCGCCTGTCATGCCCGCCAACACCACGAGAACGACCGCGCCCGCCAGCGCCGCAATGGCCGCGACGAGATGCGTCAGCGCGTTGAATTTTTCTCCGTGATACAACGCGACGATCCTACTTGTCCGGCGCGGCCAGCCACGCCTTTATTCGGGCGTACACGCTGCGCCGGCTGAGCAGGTCGAAGTGATTCATGCGGTAGCCGATCCATTGACGCGAGTCCGGAACGTTCAGCGCAAGGCGGCGCTTCGAGCTCCGACCCAGCGCGCTTTCCAGTGGCACGATGCCATCGCCGATCAGGTGGTCACCTGGGCTGCGCCCGCGCATGCCGAGGGTCGCGGCGATGTTGAAGCATTGGACGCCCTCCGGCAGCGGCACCGCGCGTCGAACGTCGCCCGTGCGCTCGAAACGATCGCGGCCTTTCCAGTCGTGTTCGGAGACACTGCCGTACCGCAGGTCGGTGATGCCGGCGCTCCTGATCTTGCCGAGACGCGAAAAGGGTGCGGTGTACCGACTGATGCCGAGCAGCAGGTCCACGGCGTTGCCGCCGCGCTCGAGCGGCGCGCCATGGTGCGGCGTGCCGAGGAAGACCAGCGTGTCGAGTCGACGCAGCCAGCGGTGGCGCATGGCAGCGGCGTAATGGCAGGCGCTGCGGGCGAGGAGTCCGCCCATGCTGTGCCCGACGATCGCGAACCGCGTCACCGGCACCGGCCATATCCGCAGCAGCGTCTCGAGGAGATCGGCGAACGCCCGTCCGTTGAGCGAGACGTGAAGGCCGGAGTTGTAGTGGAGATAGACGGGTGTGTAGCCAAGGTCGCGCGCGAGGGCGGCGCCGTGATCGTGACCATTACGCCGCCATTGCAGGTCGTTCATGCACAGGCCATGCACGAGCACGACCACCTTTCCTCCGGCGTGCGGAATTGCCGCGGCCAGCGCCTTCGCGTCCAGCGGAAGCGGATGACCGCCGTGGCGCAGCTGCATGGTGATCGCCAACGGGTTTTTCGATGCCGCGAGATAGTCGCCGAGCACGCCGTTCAGCGCCGCCAGCACGGGACCGCGCCCCGGCCAGGCGCTTCGCGCGCCGAGCAGCGGATCGAGCGTGGCGAGCAGCCGGTCCAGCCCATGACCCACCAGGACGATCACCCCGTTGATGCTCCGATAGACGAGCCCGGTGATCCCGCTGGTGCGTTTCGGCGGCTTCGCGCGCAGGAATCCAGGAACGCTGGCGATGTTGACGTGCATCGCCTCGACCAGGTCGACCACGCCGGCGATCGCGTCGATCGTCAGCCGGCCGAGGCCGCGCGCGTCGGCGGTGGCGTGATTCTGTTCGACCATGGCCGATCATAGACAACGACGGGGCCGCTGCCTATGACGCAAGTCACGATTTCGCCTGCACCGCGCTGCCGATCAGGCGCCCCACGCCTCGACGATCTGGTCGCGGCCTTTCCGATAGTCGGGAAAAGTCTGCGTCCATCCCGGCACGCGCGGCGATGGCCCCCGCGGCGGCATCGCCAGCGCCGTTTGCTGCATGTGTTCCTCGCGAATGATCGCGCGCGCGAGGATGTGCGAGAGCACCGGAAGGGGCAGGGGTGTTGCCCTTCCGACGCGACGCGCGAACGCATCCATGAAATGCATGAACGACACGGCGTGGCCGTCGGTCGCGCGCGAAAATCCGTCCCAGCTCGGAGCGTTCTCCGGTGATGGATGGGTTCATGGTTCCCTCTCGATGACAGGAGAGTCCGTCAAACGGCTAGAATGGGCGCAAGTCTTGCCCATCGAACGAAAATACCAACTGGACGGGCTGCACCATGATGGCCGAATTGCGGGGCGGAACGGATACCGTGGAAGTGTCGGCGGCGCCTCGGCATGCGCGAGAATATCTTTGGCTCGTGGGGCGGCTGTTTCCGCCCGGCGTTGCGATCGACGCGGTGACCACGCGCGCTCATTTTGCAACGCCGCCCGACGACGTGTGGCAGCGGATGATGTTCTACGAAGAAGTGCCGCACCGTCCGCCCTTGCTCCTGCGGATTTTCCTGCCTAGCCCCGTGAAGACGCAGAGCGACGGCAAGGAGGTCGGCACGACCGTCGAATGCACGTACAGCCGGGGCAAGCTGCTGAAGCGGATCACCGCGCTCGACCGTCCCCGGCTCGTGCGTTTCGAGGTGCTCGAGCAGCACCTCGGCGTCGAGCGGTGCGTCACGACGGTCGAGGGCGCCTACGAGATCCGCGCCGAAGGTTCCGGCTCCGAAGTCGCCCTCACCACGACCTACCGCGGGCATCTGCGGCCGCGCCGTTTGTGGCGGCCCTTCGAGCGGCTGCTCGCTCACCAGTTGCATCGCCATATCCTCGGCGGCATGGGCGCGATGTTATAGCCCGGGCGTCAGCCGCCGAGCATCGCCGCCGGCCGCACGTCGACGATGCCCCACAACAGCGAGCGGTCGTCGGCCGCGCGATTGGAAGGCAGGGGTCCCGCGGGTTCGCCGAAACTCCTCTGCACGACCATGGCGTCCGGCGCGGCGGCGCGCGACACCGCGCGAAAGAGCCTCTGGCGATAGGCGTCGTCCGCGCCATCGAGGATGTTCGAGAGCGTGAAGCCGTCGAACGAGGCCGGCGCCGCCTGTTCCAGGAACGCCGCCGCGTCGGACGCCACGAGGCTTATCGCTTTCGCCTCCGGCGCGACGACCTCGCTCGACAGTTCGCCGGCAAGCAACGCGCGCGCCCAGGGATTCGTCGCGTTCGGGTGGGTGCCGAAGCAGCGCTCCATCCGCGCGCGCATCACCGCCCCGAAGTGCTTCGGCAGCGCCGCGAGCAAGCGCGGTGCGTAGGCCGCGCGCAGCGCCGTGACCGACATGAGTGCATCGAGTCCGGCACGGAAGCGCCGGGTGTCGAGGCGCGCCTTCCAGAAATCGCGCTGCTGCGCGGGGTCGTCGAGCGCGAGAAAGGCTTGCAGCGTCGACATGTTCCAGCCGGCGAGCGGCAACAGCGCGCGTCCCATGCGCATCAGGTGTTCCGCGGTGCCGCGCACCATCGGCGCGCCGGCGATTCTCTGTGCCGCGTACTCGAGTTGCGCGGGGTTGATGTCGACCGCGACGACCTCGTGGTCCGGCGCGAGGTGCATCGCCGTGCAGCCGGCGGAGGCGATGCAGAACACCCGTCCACCGGCCTTGAATGCCGCGCGTTCGATTGCGGAATCCTCGTACATGCGCCCGAAGAGCACGCGCGGCGGCCCGTGGCCCGCGTCGAGTCGGCCTGCCTCCCATGCGGTGCCCGGGGTCATGGACTCACGCCGCAAGGCCGGCGTTGACCCAGCACAGGACGAGGAACGCGGAGTTCTTGAACACCATGCCGCCCGGATCGTGGATCAGGTGCCGGGACCAGAGGAGCCCGCTGGCATTGAGCGCCACGAGCAGCACCGTCTGGACGAGCGCAGCTACGCCGGGCGCCCAGCTGCAGAGCACCCACAGGCCGAGCAGGAGCTCGATCCATCCAAGGGCCGTCAGGAAGGCGCGACCGAACTTCTCTCCGTAGCGCGGAACCGCCAGGACGACGCGGAGCTCGCTCTCGCTTCGCCCGAGAATCTTGCACCACAGCCCTTCGTAGATCCAGACGCCCGCCACCGCGACGCGCACGAGCCATGCCGGGGGCATCAACAGCAGAAGTGAATCCACGCGCTCGAGGCGTCCCTCAAGGGGACGGTTGCCGGCAGTTGTCGCCGGTTGGATGATACAAGAGCCACGGCTCCCGCGCTGCCGTCGTCGTCGATAAGGCAACGAACGTTGACAGCGGTCAATGCGCGCCCGTGCGCCGGCATCTAATGTAGATTCCCGCCTGCGCTCATGGGTACCCTGTCCGGAACAATCGTCGGCACGAGGAGATTCGCGTGAACAAGCCCTGGCTCAAGAATTATCCCGCCGGAATGCCCGCGGAGATCGATGCCGACCTGTTCTCGTCCGTCCCCGATATGTTCGAGAAGGTCGCCCAGAAATTCGGCGACAGGCCGGCGTACCACAATCTCGGCCGCACGCTGAGCTACACGGAGCTTGCGAAGCTTTCGCGCGACTTCGCCGCGTTCCTGCAGGGGCTGCCGGGCATGGCCAAAGGCGACCGCGTGGCCGTGATGGCGCCGAACCTCCTGCAGTATCCGATCGCGTTGTTCGGCATCCTGCGCGCCGGCATGACGGTGGTGAACGTCAATCCGCTGTACACGCCGCGCGAGCTCGAGCACCAGCTCAAGGATTCGGGCGCGAAGGTGATCGTCATCCTCGAGAATTTTGCGCACACGCTCGAGGAGGTGCTGCCGCGAACGCCTGTTATGCGCGTGATCACGACGCAGGTGGGCGACATGCTGCCCGCGCCGAAGCGCTGGATCGTCAACCTGGTCATCAAGCGGGTGAAGAAGATGGTGCCCGCGTGGCGCATCGACGGCACGCAGACGTTCGGCGACGCGCTCGCGCTCGGCGCCGCGGCATCGCTCACGCCGGTCACGGTGACGCGCGACGACCTTGCGTTCCTGCAGTACACCGGCGGCACCACCGGCGTGTCCAAGGGCGCGATGCTCACCCAGCGCAACGTCCTCGCCAACCTGGAGCAGACCGGCGTGTGGGTCTCGCGCAGCTTCGAGGAGGGCAAGGAGATCGTCATCGCGCCGCTGCCGATGTACCACATCTTCTGCCTGACCTCGACGCTGTCGTTCATGAAATGGGGCAGCCTGATCGTGCTCATCACCAATCCGCGCGACATGCCGGGCTTCGTCAAGGAGCTGCAGGCGTGGAAATGGAGCGTGCTGACGGGGGTCAACACGCTGTTCAACGGACTGCTCAATACGCCTGGATTCGGGCAGCTCGACTTTTCGTCGGTCAAGGTGGTGGTCGGCGGCGGCGCGGCGGTGCAAAAGGCGGTGGCCGAACGCTGGCAGAAACTGACGGGGCATTTCGTTACCGAGGCTTACGGCCTGACGGAGTCGTCGCCGGGGGTGTGCGCCAATCCGCTGGGAACCGCGTGGAACGGCTCGATCGGGCTGCCATTCCCATCCACGGATGTTTCGATCCGAAACGACGATTTCGGCGAGCTTCCGCCCTGGACCGGCGAGGGCGCCATCGAAAACCACACGGGCGAGCTCTGTGTTCGCGGGCCGCAGGTGATGAAGGGCTACTGGAACAATCCGGAGGAGACCGCCAAGGTGATGCAGGACGGTTGGCTGAAGACCGGCGATGTCGGCTTCATGAGCGCCGACGGATTCTTCACGATCACGGACCGCAAGAAGGACATGATCCTGGTCTCGGGCTTCAACGTCTACCCCAACGAGATCGAGAGCGTGGTGATGGCGCATCCGGGCGTGCTCGAATGCGGCGCAGTCGGCGTGCCCGACGAAAAATCGGGCGAAGCGGTCAAGGTGGTGATCGTGAAGAAGGATCCGGATCTCACGAAGGAAGGGGTGATCCAGCACTGCAAGACCCAGCTGACCGGTTACAAGCTCCCGCGCCACGTCGAATTCCGCGACTCCCTGCCGAAGACGCCGATCGGAAAGATCCTGCGGCGCGAGCTGCGCGATCCGCCGAAAGCGTAGCGGCGGGCTTGGGGTTCCGCGCTATTCGCCGCCGACGGCGTCGATAAGCGCCTGGAGCGCGCGCGTTTCATCGTCGCCGAGCTCGGTCAACGGCGTTCGCACGGGTCCGGCGTCGCGCCCGATGAGGACCTATATCCCCGCGATTTCGCTGTGGTTGCCGCGCATGCTGGGGCTCTGACGCAATCCCGCGGCGGGGGATTCGCGCTCCCCGGGAACCGCGACGCGGCGTGGACTGCGCGGCGCGCGGCAAGGTAGCATGTCCGCCTCCTTGTCCCTCCAGCGGTTGCGATGACGAGCTGCGATACGAGCGCGATTGCCGATTGGCTGGTCGACGGCGCACGCTCGGCGTCGTTGCCGCAGGACGTGCTGGCGGAGTTGTGCGACCGCCTCGTCGAATGCGGCATCCCGCTGTGGCGGGTCGGTGTCTTCGTGCGCACGCTGCATCCCGACGTGACCGGCCGCCGGTTCCTGTGGCGGCCCGACACCGGCGTCGCGGTCGGCGAGCTGGTCTACGAGCGTCTCACGACCTCGGAGTACGTCGAGAGTCCCGTGACTACCGTGTACGCCACCGGCGCCCCTCTGCGGCGTCGTGTCGCCGACGCCCGCGAGGCCGCCGACTTCGAAGTGCTGCGCACGCTGCACACGGAAGGCGCAACCGATTATCTCGCCTCGCCGATGCCGTTCATCGACGGATCGATGCACGTCGTGACGTGGGCGACGCGACGTCCGGGCGGATTCAGCGACGCGCATATCGCGGGCCTCGAAGCCGTGGTGGCGCCGCTCGCCCGCGTTGCCGAGATCCGGGCGCTGCGGCGCACGGCGAAGAACCTGCTCGACACGTACGTCGGCGGACACGCTGGCGAGCGCATCCTCGCCGGAAAAATTCGGCGCGGTGACGCGGATGTCATCCGCGCCGCGATCTGGCTGTCCGACATGCGGGGATTCACGACACTCGCCGACCGGATGTCGCCGCCGGGCCTGATCGCGCTGCTCAACCGGTATTTCGACTGCCAGGTGCCGGCGATTCTCGAGCATGGCGGCGAGGTGCTCAAATTCATGGGGGACGGCCTGCTGGCGATATTTCCCCTTCGCCCCGAAGCCGACGTCGCCGCCGTTTGCGACGACGCGCTGGCCGCGGCGGTTGCCGCGCGGGGTCGCCTCGCCGAACTTCGCGGCGAGGCGCGCGCGGACGGCGCCGCCGAACTGCGTTTCGGCGTCGCACTGCACGTCGGCGAATTCCTCTACGGCAACATCGGCAGCGGCAATCGCCTCGACTTCACCTGTATTGGCCCCGCGGTCAATCTCGCGGCCCGGTTGGAAAAACTGACGGGCAAGCTCGGGCGCTCGGTCGCCGTTTCGAGTGATTTCGCCGCGCTTTGCGCGCGACCGCTCACGCGTCTGGGCGAATTCGAGCTGCCGGGATTTTCCTCGGTGCAGACGGTCTACGGCCTCCCCGACGACGTGCCCCACGGCCCGGCGTAGCGCCCTTTTTCGCGCACCCCTTGACATGCAAGTATTTACTTGCATAATATCGCGGTGAGGCACATCGACAAGGTGTTCAAGGCGCTGGCGGATCCCAGCCGCCGGCAATTGCTCGATCGCCTGCACGCGCACGGCGGCCTCACGCTGACCGAGCTTTGCGGGCACCTCGAGATGACACGGCAGGCGGTTTCGCAGCACCTGGCGATCCTGGAGGGCGCGAAGCTGGTCACCACGGTCTGGCGGGGTCGGGAAAAGCTGCACTACCTCAATCCCGTGCCCGTCCACGAGATTTACGAACGCTGGATCCGGAAATTCGAGCGCGGGCGTCTCGACGCCCT
>Ga0209048_10004140_pt1 | contig 13929 bp, 6 predicted proteins | sample FrelakmetCRP12CR_FD_187146 | JGI IMG/M metagenome (GOLD analysis project Ga0209048, IMG submission 187146) | Freshwater lake sediment microbial communities from the University of Notre Dame, USA, for methane emissions studies - CRP12 CR (SPAdes)... | ecosystem: Environmental > Aquatic >... | reverse complement strand
CGAGGAGATCATGCGCGGAGCGCTCAGGTATCTCAAGGAAAGCGGCAAGCTCGAGAAGGGGCGCATCTACAGCCATGTCGGCGTCTTCCAGATTCCGACATATCCGAAGCTTCTCACGGTGACGGACGCCGCGATCAATCCGAATCCCGACCTCGCGCAGAAGAAAAAGATCCTCGACAACGCGCTCCAGGTGATGCGGTATCTCAACATCGCGAAGCCGAAGGTGGCCATCATATCCGCCGTCGAGACGCGCAATCCGAGCGTGGAGTCCTCCATCCTCGCGGGGCTCCTCGCCGAGGAATACGAGCACCGCGACGACTGCATCGTCGAAGGACCGCTTTCGCTCGACGTCGCGATCGATCCGCACTCCGCCTCAGAGAAGAATTACAAGGGACAGATCAGGGGAAACGCCGATATACTTCTCATGCCCGACATCGAGGCGGGGAACGTCGTCTACAAGACGCTCACCGTCTCGTCGGGCGCCTATCTCGCGGGAGCGGTGGTCGGCGGCGGCATTCCCATCATTCTCGCCTCGCGCGGCGACTCGTCCCGGTCGAAGCTCGCCTCGATCTGCCTCGCGTGTATCGTCGCGATGCGGCTGGGGAACTTCGAAGAGACGCAGCAGAAATAACGACTCGCGGACGGAGGTTTCACGTATGACGGAGCGTTCGAAGCGGCTGATCCTCATTTTCTTTCTCCTCGCTTTCCTCGTCGTCATCCCGCTCCTTGCGATCATGACCTGGGGGCCCGCCGTCAAGCCGATGGGCGGGAGCTCCGCGGTCGTGCTCGAGATCAGCGGCGAGATGCTCGAATACCGTCCGACCTTCACACCGGGTGTTTTCTTCGGCAAGCGGGAGCTCACCCTCACCGACGCGCTCACGTGCATCGACGAAGCGGCGCGCGACGCCCGCGTCAAGGGGCTCGTGCTCAAGATCTATCCGTCGGACGCCGGCGTCGCGAAGTGCGAGGAGATCCAAAAGGCCGTCGATCGATTCAAGAAGTCGCACAAGCCGGTCATCGCCTTCTCCCCCGTCCTCGAGGGGCACCATTACCTCATCGCCTGCGCGGCCGATTCCATCTTCATGCCCCCCGCGGGATACGTGATCATTCCGGGACCCTCCTCGAGCGCGGTCTTCGTGCGCGGCGCCCTCGACAAACTCGGAATAAGCCCGAACATTCACCGGATCGAGGATTACAAATCCGCGGCTGAGATGTACACCGAGAAGGAGCGGACCAAGAAATCCCGCGCGATGACGGAGCGGCTCCTCGGCGACATCTTCGAGAAGTACGTCGCCGATATCGCCGCCGAACGCGGATGCGGCGAGGACGCCGTGCTCGCGTGGATCGACCGCGGGCTCTACTCCCCCGAACGCGCCTTCGACAGCGGGATCATCGACGGCGTGCGCTACTGGGACGAGATCGAGGCCCGTTTCGACAAGAAGGACATACGCCTTCTCGACGCGCAGGACTACCTCCGCGCGAAGCGCGCCTCCGGCGTGCCCGGCGGCCCGCGCATCGCCGTCGTCCACGCTCAGGGGCTCATCACGATGGGGGAGAGCGGTTTCGATCCCATGAACGGTCTCACGATGGGCTCCGAGACGATCATCGCGGCGCTCCGCGCCGCGCGCGAGGACGACGCCGTGAAGGCCGTGATCCTCCGCGTCGATTCCCCGGGCGGGGACGGGCTCGCGGGTGACATGATCTCGCGCGAGGTCGAGCTCACGGCGAAAGAAAAGCCCGTCGTCGTCTCGATGTCCGACGTCGCCGCCTCGGGCGGGTACGAGATCTCCTACCGGGCGGACCAGATCATCGCGATGCCGGGAACCATCACGGGCTCCATCGGCTCGATCACGGGCAAGATGAACATGCGGGGCCTCTACAACAAGCTCGGCATCACGAAGGACGAGATCGGAACCGGGAGAAACTCTCTCATCTATTCGGACTACCGCGACTTTTCCCCGGAGGAATGGGATCTCGTCAAGGAGGAGCACTGGGCGTTCTACCGGAGCTGGATAGAGGATATCGCCGGGTTCCGCGAGATGTCGGTCGACTCCGTCGACTCCCTCGGCCGGGGAAGGGTGTGGACGGGCGAGGAAGCCTCCGCGAACGGACTCATCGACGAGGTCGGCGATATGACGAGCGCCGTCAGCGTCGCCTGCGAGCTCGCCGGGATCGCCGACTCCTCCCGCGCCGTGCTCGTACATTATCCGCGGCGGGTCACGATCTTTCAGGAGATCCTCTCGCGCAATCTCTTCGAGGATGCCGCCTCCTACGCGATCCACCGCGCGCTCTTCGGGAGCGCATCCTCGTGGAGCGGGCTTTTTCTGCGGAACGTCGGCGGCGAGGAGAAGATTCGCTGAGAGACCTCTAGAAAACGTAGCGGACGTCGATCATGCTGCTCTGCGGCTGCGGGATAATCGCGGATTGCGAATACACGTCGATGAAGAAACGCTCCCGGTAGTGGAGCGAGAACCCAAGCGTCACCGTGGACCCCGAGTCCCATGCGCGCTGCCAATTGGTAGCCGTCGCCGTGGGGTGGACCGTCATCTGTGGAGAGGCCGGCGCCATCAGGACCCGGGAGTTCGAAACGGTGCCGCCCGGACGGCTGTAGTAGAAGAGAGACTGCGCCGGCTCCTTGGTGACGTACTTGTACCACTCTCCGTATAGCGTGAATCCCGAAAAAACGCTGAAGTAGCTTGACGGCCGGAACTCGATCGAGAGGGGAAGATAGAAACTCGCCGCCGTGCCCGTGTATTCCAGCGTAGCCGGCTCGTCGATGAGAACGGAGCTCGTGTCCTCGCGATGCGTCTCGGAATACCGTATGATCGGCTCTTCCTCGGCATGGTTCCATTCGAAATTGCCGTGCAGGCCGAGGTAGAGGTCCAGGTTGTCGCGGAGACCGAACGCCTTCCCGCCCTTTAGAAAATAGCTCGCGCCCCGCAGCGTGCCGTCGCAGCCGAATCCCCCGGAGAGAATGTTGTCGGCTTGGATGTGCTGCCCGCTCCAGGAGTAATTCTGCTGAAATTGGCTCCACTGGGCGTCGTATGACGCGAGCGAAATTTTTCCGCCGGTATAGATGCGCATCCCGCCGGCGAACGCGTGCCGCATGGAAAGGCCGAAGATCCAGAGATCTCCCTTCCTCGCGTCGCTCCACATGTCCCGGTGGTAGTCGTATAAATCCACCTGCTGGGATTCGTCGTAGTACTGACGGATCGAGAGCGAGGCCGTTTGGTTCTGGTAGTCCACGGGATGCACGGACGCCTGGAGGATGAGCTCGGTCTGAGATCCTCCGCTGTTTTTCTTCACGAGACCCGTTTGAAAATCGAAAGAGATCCGGCGGCCCAGGTAAGAACTGGCGCTGTTGTTCTTCCACTCTTCGTCCAGTTTCGTGAAAATAAGGCCTTCGTACCAATCACCCATCGATCCGTTCGCCCCCGCGTCGGATTCATAGTATCCCCATACCTGAAGACGGATCCCCAGGGCGTACACGCTCCCGAGCGATCGAGCGGCGATGAGATCGATCCTGCCGAAGTCACTGTCACCGCCGCTCCACCGGCCTTGCGATTCGACTGCGGTGCCGTTATTATCGAGCTGGTAGTTGGACCAGTTGTACTCCGACTTGAAGAGCCTCACCTGGGCGAAGAGCGCCGCGCGCCAGCTCGAGAGTCCGAGGCCGTAGATGGACAGCTCATTCGCCATATAGGAGTCCCTGCCGTAGGACAACTGAGGATTCTCGCTCAAGTACGAAAATACCGGGGCGAAACCGTATATCGACCGGCGATCATAGTTGATCGTCAGCCGGTCCGCGAAGGCCGCATTCGCCGGATTGACGGTGATGTCGGTGTAGAGATCCGGGATGACGCCCGAAACGTGGTCTCCCCCGAGCGAGTATATCCGCGCGGAGGGGTGCTCCTGGGCGGACGACGATTGCGCGCAGAGGACGAGCGCGAGTGAGATTGCGGCTCCGAAAGTTATTCTTCCATGCATTGTATTCATTGGCGCAGCCGCTTCGGGCGGGTGGATACATGATACGCGCGCGGGCGTGAGCTATTCAACAGCAAAATGGCGCCGCGGCGGCGCGGCGGCACTTTTCTGTATCCATCGGGCGGCAATTCGTGTTGAATGATCGTCGACCCGTTTGAAGAAAGCGCGGCCGGTATGAGCGGAAAGGTGCTTCTCGGAAGAGCCGGAGTCGAGCTCGAGCGTTCGCTCGTCGAGATGGTCGCCGCGGCGCGGAGCGAAGAGCCTCGAGCGCCGCTCACGATCCTCGTCGGATCGAACATCCTCGGCGCGCACCTTCGCCTGACGCTCGCCGAGAGGCTCGGCGGCCTTTTCAACGTCCGCTTCCTCACCTTCGCCGACGTCGCGGAGGCCCTCGCCCGCGGGGCGGGCGAGGGAGTGGCGTACGCCCCGCGGTACGCCGACCGGATCATCGTCCATGAGCTCGTTTCATCTGGCGGCGTTTCGCGGGTCTTCGGCGAGGCCGCCAAGTCGAAGGGCTTCGGTGACGCGCTGCGCGCGACGTTCAGCGACCTCGCCGAATCGGGCTGTTCGCCGGAGGTCGCGCGGACGATCGCCGGGGCCGGCGCCTCCACGGCGCGCCTCGGCGAGATGACGAGAGAAGTGCTCTCGCTCTATGTGCGATTCAGGGAGAGGATCGAGAGCCTCGGCGGGGACACTCAGAGCGCGTTTCATACCGCGCTCTCCGGCCCCGTGCCGCCGTCCCTCGGGACGCGGATCTACGCCTACGGGTTCTACGATTTCAACGAAATGCAGCGGCGGCTTCTCACGCATCTCGCGCGCGAGTGCGCGGTGAGCCTTTTCATTCCCCGGGGAGAAGGGGAAGCCTACCGCTTTGTCGCGACGACGCGAAAGAGGCTCGAGCAAAGCGGTTTCGAGACGGCGATACGTGCCGGGACGGGAAACGACGGGGCGGCGCCGAAGCCGAAGCTGATGAACGTTCCGGGCGAGGAGCAGGAGATCCGCGAGATCGTCCGGCGGATTCTCGCGCTCGCCGGCGCAAACGGCGTGCGCTTCGGAGAGATGGCGCTCGTCCTTCCGTCGGTCGAAGCGTACGGGGCGCTGTGCAGGGAGGTATTCGACGAGGCGAACGTTCCATACTACCTGCACGCGGGAGCTCTTTCCGGGCGGAGCGCCGCGGCGAAGGGTGTGCGCGGGCTCCTCGCGATGCTCGGCGGGGCCATGGGGCGCCGCGATCTCGTCGAGTTTCTCGTCTCGCTCCCGCTTCGCCCGGCCGGCGCGGGAGCCGGGACGTCCGACCATTTCGCGCTCTGGGTGAGAAAGAGCGCCGAGGCGGGTCTCGCGGGAGAGCGGGGCTGGATCGAGGAGAGCGCCGCGCTCGTCACCCGGCTCGCCCTGGCAGCGGAGAAGGGGCTCGAGGAGCGCGCCGCGCTCGATGCGGCTGTCGAAGTCGACTCCCTGATCGGGACAATCGTTCGAGTGGGCGAGGCCGCGCGAAGGGAGTCGACCTGGCGGGGTCATGCGACGGCGCTCGCGGCGCTCGTCCGGGAGCTCTTTCCCGAGTCCGAGGACCGCGAGACGGTGTGCGGCGCCATCGAACGGCTCTCGGCGCTCGATCGAACGGGTTCGAGCGCCTCGTTCGAGACATTCTCCCTGATCGCCGATGCGGCGCTCTCGGAGATCGGGTCCTCCGTCGGGCGCTTCGGGGGAGACGGGGTCAATATCCTCACCTTCGCCGAGGCCCGTGGTCTTTCGTTCAAGGCGGTCTTCATTCCGGGGCTCGCTGAACGGATATTCCCGACGACGGCCCGCCAGGATCCACTGCTCGCCGATCACGTGCGCCGCGAGCTCAACGCGATGTCGGGAGGCGCGATATTTCTATCGGCAAAATCCGACAGGCTCGATGAAGAGGCGCTCCTCTTCGAGCTCGCGCGCCGGTCGGCGCGGGACGAGCTCGTGTGCAGCTATCCGAGATTCGAGGAGGGAACGGGCAAGGAGCGCATCCCCTCCTCGTTTCTCAGGTTCATCGAGGGATACTCGATCGACGGGGCGCACGACGCCGGGCTCGATCATGAGCGGGTTTCGCGGCTCGCCCCGGCCGAGCGGGGGGTCGAGCTCCTGAGCGGGGACGAGTTCGATTTCGAGAAGGCGCGGGGCTACGCGGGAGGCGCTGGCGGCGCTCTTCCCGACAATATCTTTTTCTCGAGGGGAGCGCGGCTCGTGCGGGGGAGGTGGGGAACGCCGACTTTCACGCCCTACGACGGCGTCTTTTCCTCGAAGGGAGCGCTCGCCGGGCTGCGGGCCATGCTCGAAGCGCAGAAATGGCGATTCGCGCCGACCTCCCTCGAGACCTACGCGGGCTGTCCGTTCGACTACTTCGTCACCCGGGTCCTCGGCGTCGACGTGCTCGAGGAACCGGAGCGCATGGTCTCCATCGCGCCGCGCGACCGCGGGATTCTCATTCACCGGATTCTCGCGCGGCTCTTCGGGGAGCTCAAGGAGCGCGGGCTCCTGCCCCTGAGCGCCGCCCCGGCCGAAGAGGTCTTCGGGGTCGCCGAGACCGTCGTGACGCGCCTCCTCGAGGAATTCGCGAAAACGGAGCCCGTCGGGCTTCCCGTCTTTTGGGAAATGGACAAGCGTCTCGTGCGCGAATCGGTCAGGCTCTTCATCGAGGAAGAGCGTCTCGAGGGAGACGGTTTCGTTCCGTCTCAGTTCGAGAGATCGTTCGGGAGAGAACGAGACGGCGCCGACGTCTCGTGCGAATGCGGCGGGCGGGCCGTGTTCTTTCGGGGACGGATCGACAGGATCGACACCGCCGCGGACGGCCGTTTCCGCGTCATCGACTACAAGACGGGAAAGCTCGCCGGCAAGGACCAGGACCTCGCGTGCGGCACCGCGCTCCAGCTTCCCATCTACCTCATTGCGGCAGCGCGCATTCTCGGAGCGGAGATCGGCGCGGGGGAGGCCCGCTACCGGCACGTGGGCGCGGGAGAGGGAAGAAGCGCCGTCGTGTTCTCGGGGAGCCTCTGGGACGAGGGCAGGGCCGGGTTCGAGAAAACCATCGACGTGATAACGCGCGGCATCGAGCGCGGAATCTTCTTCGCCCCGGCCGACGGCGAGGAGTGCAGGAACTGCGGCGTCGGGATCGCCTGCCCCGCCGGCATGCCGCGCCTTTTCGCGATCAAGGCGGCGAACGACGAGCGGGCCCGCGAATATATCGATCTGAGAACCGGGCAGGAGGAGGCCGAATGAGCGGGAATCGCAAGCCCCTCGTCGACGCCGCGGCGCGGGAGCGCGCGACGGCCGACCTCGAGACGTCGTTCTGCGTCGAGGCCGGGGCGGGCACCGGCAAGACGAGCCTCCTCGTGGGCCGCTTCCTCGCGATCGTGGAGAGCGGAAAGGCCTCGTGCAGCGAGATCGTCGCGATAACCTTCACCGAAAAGGCCGCGGGGGAGATGAAGGTCAGGCTCAGGCAGAAGATCCTGGAGCAGCGCCGGGACGCCGCCGCCCCGGCGAGCGTGCGCGCCAATCTCGATGCCGCCTACGACGAGCTCGAGCGTTCGCCGATCTCGACGATCCATTCATTCGCGGCGACGATCCTCCGGGAGCACCCCATCGAGGCCGGTGTGGATCCGAACTTCACGCAGCTCGACGCCCTCGAGAGCGAGCTCTTCTTCGACGAGTGCTGGAGCGATTTTCTCGTGGAGGAAGCGGAGAAGTGGGGCCAGACGCTCAGGAGATTCATGATGTTCGGCGGCTCGATCGATTCCCTCCGCGCGATCGTCGACGCGATGTACGAGCGGCGCTCGGAGCGCTCATGCGCTCATATGTTCGACGCGGGGGCGCGCCCGAGCGCGGGCGGGCCCGCGACCGGCGGAAGACCCGGCGGGTGCGCGGCGCTCCGGGAGACCTTCACCGAGGCGGCGGGGCGCCTTTCGGCGCTCGAGCGCGACTCGTGCGTGAATCCCGACGATCTCGGCCGCAGGGCGATCGCGGAGTTCGTCGGGGCAGTGGAGGCGCTCGAGTTCCTCGAGGAGGACGACGTCGCGTATTACCTCCTCACGCTCCGGCTCCCGAAAGGCAAGGGCAACAAGGGAAACTGGCGGCCGGCCGACGCCTGCGCCGAGCAGAAAGAGATATTCAGAAGTCTCGCCGCCGAGCAGGAGCTCTGGCGGAAGCGCGTCTCCGATGAGCTCGCGGAGCGCATCGAGGAGTTCGCGGGCCGCTTCCTCGACTTTGTCGAGGCGAGAAAGGCCGCGATAGGCGCTCTCGATTTCGACGATCTCCTCATCAGGGTGCGGGAGCTCTGCAATGACGCGGACGCGCTCGACGCGCTCCGCGAACGCTACCGGTACATTCTCGTCGACGAGTTCCAGGACACGGATCCGGTTCAGGCGGAGATCGTCTATCTCCTCGCGGGCGGGCCGGGCGGCCGCGGGGCGCCGGAACCGGCCCCCGGCAAGCTCTTCATCGTCGGCGATCCCAAGCAGAGCATCTATCGCTTCCGGAAGGCGGACATCGAGATGTACGAGCGCGTGAAGGAACGCCTCTCGGAGAGCGGGGAGCAGCTATCGATAACGCAGAATTTCCGCTCGGTGCCCGGCATCGTCGAATGGGTGAACGACACGTTCTCGGAAATCATGCAGCCGGGCTCGTCCGGTTTCCAGCCGCGGTACGAGGCGATCCGCGCGGCCCGCGAGGGCGAAGGGACCCCCGTCACGCTCCTGGATCTCGAGCTCGACGAGGAGAATTCCAATGCGGGCGCGGTTCGCGCTCGCGAGGGGGAGGCGATCGCGCGGCTCATTCACCGGCTCACGAGCGGCGGGATGACGGTGATGGATACGAAGACGAGGGATCAGCGCCCCGTCCGGTTCGGAGACATCGCCGTGATCTACCCCGGGACGACGGGTATCGACAACTACGAGGAGCCGCTCCGCGCCGAGAATATTCCCTACATCGTCGAGGGAGGGAAGCTCTACTACAAGCGCGAGGAGATCCGCGACCTCGCCTCGGCGATCTGGGCGATCGAGGATCCGTACGATCCGCTCGCCCTCGTCGGCGCGCTCCGCTCGCCGATGTTCGGCGCGAGCGACGAGGAGCTCTTTCTCTTCGTGAACAGCGGAGGAAGGCTCTGCTACCTCGCCCCGGGTGGCGGGGCGGCGGCGAAGCGGGATATTCTCGCCGCGGCGTTCGAGCTCTTCGCGGAGCTCCACCGCGCGCGCAACGAGCTCGGACCTCCGGGAACTCTGCTCGAGCTTCTCCGCCGGACCAAGTACCTCGAGCTCTGCTCCCTGCGGCCCCACGGCGAGCAGCGCGTGTCGAACATCCGGAAGGCGATCTCGAGCGCGCGGGCCTTCGAGGGAAGACCAAGTTCGTACCGGCGTTTCGCGCGCTGGTTCAGGGATCAGGAGGCGCTCGCCTCGGCGGAGAGCGAATCCCCGATCGTCGAAGAGGAGGAGAACGCGGTGCGGCTGCTGACGGTCCACAAGGCGAAGGGGCTCCAGTTCCCCGTCGTGATTCTCGCGAATCTCGTTCAGACGAAGAGGCATTCATCCCGTATCCTCGTCGACAGGGGCGCGCACGTCGCCTTCAAGCTCGGTCTTCTCGAAACGAGCGACCACGCCTCTCTCGCCGAGGCCGAAAGGGAACGGGATTTGGCCGAGACGGTGCGGCTCCTCTACGTCGCCGCGACCCGCGCGGGGGATATGCTCGTCGTGCCCCGGATGCCGGACGGGGGAACCTACTTCGATCTCATCAAGGGCCGCCTCGACTCGGAGCGCGTCGCACGCGTGAACGTCTCGGCCCTCCCGCCGCTCCGCGGCAAGTCCCGGCCCTTCGTGAGGTTTGCGGAGCCATCGAGCGCCGAGAAGACGCGCGCGGCCGCCGAGCGCGGCGAATGGCTCGAGGCGCGCAAGAGTCTCCTCGAGCGGGCCAAGTGCGCCCCGCTCGTGCTCGCCCCCTCGAGGATCGCCGGGGAGGCGGCTGCAGCCGGCCCGGGCCTCGAATGGCCCGGAGCGAATGCGCCGGGCGCCGCCCTCGGGACGCCCCGTGCGGGCGGCGCCCCGGGCCGTCCATCGCGCGAGAGGCTTCTCCTCTTCGGGCAGGCGTTTCACCGGATCATGGAGCTCGTCGATCTCTCTCTCGCGCGGCCGCCGGCCGGCCTCGTGCGGTCGGTCGCGGCCGGACTCGGGATCGAGGATGAGGCGGCCGAGCTCGAGCGGATCGCCGCGGCCGTGCTCGGGTCCGATCTCATCAGGCGGGCCGCGCTCTCTGTCCGCTCGTACCGCGAGACTCCGTTCACGCTGCCGTGGGAAGGGGACTTCATCGAGGGGAGGATCGATCTTCTCTTCGAGGAGGAGGGCGCCTGGACGCTCGTCGACTACAAAACCGATGACGTAGCGCCGGCCGATGTTGATGAGCGGCTCGCCGCCTACGGGCCGCAGGAGGCGGTCTATGCGCTCGCCCTCGAGCGGCTCGGCATGAAATGTTCGGGAGGGATCGTTCTGTACTTCGCGAGGCCGAACGTCACGAGAACGATCGAGCCCTCGGCGTCTCTCACCGCCCGCGCGGAGGATCTGATACGCGAGGCGGGTCTAGCCCGGAGGGGCGCCTGAGCGCGTCCAAAGTCCCCCCGTCAACGACCGTCACGCCGAGCCCGGGGCCTTCGGGGAGCACGAGCTTCCCCCGTCGCACGGTCACTCCCGCCGCGGGATCGTTCCGTATGAGAATGTTGCCGTCGAGGTCGGCGTAGTCGACGAGGGGGGCGAGCTCGGCGGCCGCGGTGATCCCGATGGAGCTCTCGATCATGCAGCCGAGCATGATCTTCATCCCGCACGCGCGCGCCGTGTGAATCATCCGGAGCGCCTCCCGCACGCCGCCGCATTTCATGAGCTTGATGTTGATCCCGCCAAAGGCGCCCGCGAGCTTCGGGATGTCGAGCGCGACATGGACGCTCTCGTCGGCGAATATGGGGAGCGACGTGCGTCCGGCGAGCCAGCGGACCCCCTCGAGATCGGCCGCGGGGAGCGGCTGTTCGACGAACTCGACGTTTTGCCCCTCGAGCCAGCGCATCTTCTCGAGCGCCTCCTCCCGCGTCCATCCCTCGTTCGCGTCGACGCGCACTGGCCGGTCCGTGAGGCCGCGGACCGTCTCCATGATCTCGCGGTCGTTTTCGAGCCCCATCTTGATCTTGAGGACGGGGAACTCCTCCGCCTCGCGGATCTTCTCCGCGATAATCTCCGGCGAGTCGATTCCGATCGTGTATGAGGTGACGGGGGTCTTTCCCGGATCGAGGCCGAGGACCGAGTAGAGCGGCGCCCCGAGGCGCTTCCCGAGAAGATCGTGCAGGGCGATGTCGATCGCTGCGAGAGCGGCCTTCTCGGCGCCGAGCCGTTCCGTCGCCCGGGCGAGCGCCTCCTCGAGATGCCCGGCCGGATCGAGGACCGCCCCATCGAGCTTCGCGAGCGCTCGTGCGGCGGATTCGGCGCTCTGGCCGTACCGCGCGGACGGCGCCGCCTCGCCGAAGCCCTCGAGGCCCTCATCCTCGAGGCGCACGATCACCGATTCCCGGTACTCGTCGGCGCTCCGGGCGATGCGGAAGGTGTGCGTGAGCTCGAGCCGCACCCTGGCGAACGATATTCTCACGTTTTCTCCATGACGGGGACGCGGGGATTGTTCGCGCGCGCGCCCCTTTCCATTTCCAATATTCTCTATGTCCGGTATAATAGACCTTGGTCACACTGCGGACAAGGCTCATGTTCTCGCATGACAACGCCGCTACCCGAGGAGGGGATTGGATGGCATCGAAGACACGGCTGCAACGGAGAGGGACTGTGAAGAAACTGCCGAAAAACCTGAATGAAATAATATTGAAAGCCCTCGACTACTCGGACGAGGGCATCATTCTCGGAAACCTTGAGGGAACGGTTTACTATCATAACAAGGCCTGGCTCAGAATACACGCGTTGGACGAAGATCTGGATCTCCGGGGGAAGAACATTCGGGACTATGAGCGCCCGGAGCTCATGCAGATTCTCACGAAGTTCAACGAGAAACTGATGAAGCAAGGGTCCTACTCGTATCAATTCGGGACGGTCCGCAGGGACGGCATGTATCATGACGTCCATCTCTCGGGCAACATCATTCGCGAGATCGATCCCCCGGTCGCCGTGGTGATCCTGAGGGAAGTCACCGATCTCGTCCAGACGCAGAAGGAGGTCGCGCGCCGGAACGTCGAGCTAGCGCTCCTCAACGAGATTCACTGGGTCATGACGAGGACGCGGAGCCGGAAAACGATCATCAGGCAGATCATGAAGCTTCTTGGCGATTTCATCGGCGCGAAAACGAGCGGATTCTACCTTATCGACCATATAAAGAAGGACGCGGTGCTTATTGATTCACTCGGTCTCCCCCCGCGCGTGAAGGAGCGGGTGATGCACATCCCGCTCGAGAGAAATGCCTTCGGGAGGATCGCGAAATCTCGCCACGCGCTCGTGCTGGAAGAGGATATGCCGGGTCACGATGGAGGCGCCCCCGACATACGTAAGACCATGGGAATCAAGCGGACGATCGGAACCGTATTCAAGACGGGCACCAACCGCGACTATATAGCGATCTTCGGTTTCCCGCAGGCGAAGTCGGTGGATCCCGACGTCCGCAGATTCTTCGATACCGCGGCGGGACAATTCGGTATAGCGATGGAGAGAGTCGAGCTCCTCGATTCGCTCGAGAAGCGGGAGAAGGAGCTTCAGAAGCTCACGACCCGCCTCTTCAACACGGCGGAAGAGCAAAATCGCCATTGCGCGCGCATGCTTCACGATGAGTTCGGGCAGGCCCTCACCGCCCTCAAGCTCGAGCTCGAGATGCTCGAGAAGAAGATGGGCCCCCTCGATTCCCCAACGACGGAGTTCCTCGAGGCGATGCGGAAGCACCTTCGGTTCGTCTCCGAGAGCGCACGGTCTCTTTCAAAGTCGCTCCATCCGGCCATGCTCGATGAGCTCGGGCTCGTTCCGACGCTCAACTGGTATGTCGATAACTTCTTGCGTACAAAGAACCTCGAGGTTGTCATACAGGAATCCGGTTTCGATGAGAACCTGCCGCTCGCGGCATCGCTCGTCCTCTACCGGGTGGCCCAGGAGGCCCTCATGAACGTCATCCGGCACTCGCGGGCGACGAAGGCCACAATTTCGCTTACAAGAGGATACCCCTATGCTATAATGGAGATTGAAGACAACGGCCAAGGGATCTCGCGAAAAAAGGGTAAAAGCGAAACAAAGGGACTCGGGCTCGTGACCATGCGGGAGCGGGTCGAGTATCTGGGCGGCACCTTCCAGGTCACGTCGTGGCCTGGAAAGGGCACGAAGATACGGGTGAAAATCCCGATCGAGGCACGCGATGTCTGAGAGGATCAAAGTTGTAATCGTGGAAGACCACATGATTGTCCGCGAGGGCTTGCGGCCGCTCCTCGAGAGCAGGGGCATCACCGTGATCGGCGAGGCCGGGGACGGACTCCAGGCGGTGAAGATCGCCAAGGAACTCAAGCCTCAGCTCGTGATCATGGACGTGGCGCTCCCGCGGCTCGGCGGGATCGAGGCGACGCGCAGGATTCTCAAGAACAAGCCGGCTACGAAGGTGATCATGCTCACGATCCATGACGAGCCGCAGTTCGTCTACAAGGCGCTCGAGGCGGGTGCGAAGGGATATCTCGTGAAGGAGGTGCCGCTCGAGGAGCTGATCACCGCCATCAAAGCCGTGATGGAGGGGGGGACGTACCTGAGCTCGAACTTCCCGCCGGGCCTGATGGAATCGTACGTGAAGCTCGTCAGGCGCGGCAAGAAGATCGACGAGTTCAGCCAGCTCACGAGGCGCGAGCGGGAGATACTCGGATACATCGCCGAAGGGTACACGAGCCCGCAGATCGCGAAGATGCTCTACATCAGCAAGAAAACG
>Ga0209048_10004139_pt1 | contig 13929 bp, 11 predicted proteins | sample FrelakmetCRP12CR_FD_187146 | JGI IMG/M metagenome (GOLD analysis project Ga0209048, IMG submission 187146) | Freshwater lake sediment microbial communities from the University of Notre Dame, USA, for methane emissions studies - CRP12 CR (SPAdes)... | ecosystem: Environmental > Aquatic >... | reverse complement strand
CACTGAGCGGCTCAAAACAAGGGGCGCCGAATGAATTCGGTTATGAACGACACAACAGCCGTGGATCAAACGGGTTGCGAAAATCCGAGTGCCATTCGTACCTGACACCTTTTCTTCTTCCCTTTTCTTCTTTGGTTCCTACTCGCCGTGGTGTGGCTCTCGGCCGCGCTCGCCGGCAGCCTGGGATCGCGTGAACTGTCCGCGCGGATGTCCCATATCCCCCGGCCGATCAGCAGTCAGGAAGCGATTGCCGTCTGGTACTGGGTCCACCAGGTTGGCCCCGACGACGGTGTCGTGGCGGCGTATGAGGTCACGGCGCCGCTCTCATCCCGCAAGCGGCTCTACAGCTATGTTCTCGAGCAGAACAAGCCCAGCGGCTTCCCCCAACTCGGCCCTGAGTTCCAGTGGATCTTGCTCCGCAACAACGGCCTGGATCCTGTGGCTTTTCTCGACCAGGGCTTCAGGTTCGTCCACAAAGGCGATTTCCTGACCATCCTGCGACGGTCCTCGCCGTCCCTCCCGGATCTTTGATGAAGTGGGAAGGTCTTTTCCCTGGTTTTCCGGTCGGCACATCCCTTCCCGTTCGACTAAATTATTTTTTCGATTTCGCGCGAACAAGGAAAGGCGATACGATGTCTATAAGCTGACACCAGGTCGCGATGGTCGTTCTCTTGACGGCCCTCGGGCGAGTTTTCCCTCGGCCGGGAGTCAGCGGACTGGCCGGGCACGGTGTCCGGTCGCATCGAGATCTCGGGAGCCAGATTGGAACCCATGACTCGGTAACCCAGATCAAGGACGTCCGGGAGACGTCCTTCCCCCAGTGAGGCCGCGATCCGAGAATCCGCTGTTCCTCCGGTTCCATGCACCGGGATGCCGGCCGGATCGTTCTCTGAAGCGGATCAAAGTTTCACCTCGTGACCCCGCCTTTCCAGGCGGATGTGAGGGTCTTGCCATGTTGAACCGCACGAACCTGACGCTGTCAGCTCTTACCAACCGGCTGAACCTCGGGACGCGGGCGCTCGTCCTCAATGCGAGCGACAACAATGGCAAACCGACCCTGCGCATCCGTCACTTCCATCATGATGTCATGCGCCAGAGGGTGGTGTGGTGTGTCGTACTTTCCTCCATTACAGGTAAGTACGACATTCCTCCCATGCCAGACTCGATCTTTCCCGGCCCGCGGCAACGTCCCATTCGATGTGACGGACAGGGAGCGAGTCTTTCTGCTTACCAGCGTCGCGTCGAACCCCAGCCCGGGCAGACCTGGCTTTTGAGCCAGGCCGGTCCCGGTCGGCACGAACTCGAATCCAGGACCGCCCAGGCGGCCGGGATCGAGGGTCGAGCTACGGTTCACGCCGCCAGGCAAGCAGCAGGGTCGGCAGCGGCCGCGAGAGCGGCGGTCGCCGCCGCCTGAGTCCCGATCGCCGGGCTCAAAGCGTCACAGCGGTTTCGTGGTCAAGCTCGACCCGTCCAGGGCTTACCAGGCTCGTGGATGGCTTGGATGCGACACACGCGGCCGTGACGAACCGAGCTGGCGAAAGGAACCGCGCGGCTGTCTCGGGCACTGGAACAATTCCCCCGGCGCCGAGAGCCGCACACGCGCATTGACACCGTCGCCGAGCCCGGGTCATCGCCTGCGGGACGAAGCGATTCATGGTTCTCGCCGTGATCGCAGGATCCTGACAACGCCAGACCGTAGCGCACGGCGTTTCGACGTTCATGATGCCGTCCCGATGATCTCCAGGTCTCCACCGCCGCGGGAGCGGCGGATGCGAAGGAGAAGTGTCGGGCTGATCCCTGATGAGGGGGAAGGTGGCGCCCGTGGCGATCTTGGAGATAGAGCAGATTCGAACTCGAAGCTGGACCGAGGTTGCGGAACTGGTCCAGCAGGCTCAGGAAGGTGACCGGGAGGCCTTTGGCCGGCTGGTCGAGCAATTCCAGCCGACGGTCCAGGCGATCGCGCTGCGACGGTTGGGCAACGTGAGCGAGGCGATGGAGCTGACCCAGGAGGTGTTCCTGCACGTCCTGCGGCGGATTCACCAGCTCCGCGAGCCCGAGCGATTCGCAGGCTGGCTGCGCCAGATGGCCGTGCGGATGGCGATCAACCGCGCGACCCGGAGGGTGGCGCCGGCGACCGTGGAGGCGGGCGTCCTGGAAGGGGCTTACGAGCACGCCGATCAGCCGGTTGACGAGCTGATCACCCGCGAGCGGGCCGAGCGGCTCTGGGCGGCCATGAGACGCCTGAAGACGCTGGATCGAGAAACCCTGGTCGCCTTCTATATCCGGGGCCTGTCACTGGTTGAGATGGCCGGCGAGCTCGACGTTCCGCTGGGAACCATCAAGCGCCGGCTGCACACCGCCCGCAACAGGTTGCGACTCGAACTGCAGGCCTCTGTGGCCGACGCCGACGAGTGGACCGATGGATTGGTCCCGAGGGCTGACACCGACCTTGACGATGAAGAATCCGGCTGCGTCGGGGCGGGTGCCGCAGCCGCCGGGTGGTGAGGTCCACAATGCGGAATGCAGGCCGGGCGGAATGCGAGAGCCACCGCTGCTCTTCGACGGAACCCGCGGCCTCGTGATCGACCCGGGCCGGTCACGAGGTCGTTGTCGTCTTCAACGAGGCGTCGAGCAGCCGCGTCCGCTCGTCCTCGAACCTTGCCCTCTCCGCGAGATACGCGGCGGCCCGGTGCTTCAGCTTAGTGTAGCCCAGCCACGGGAAGAGAGTCATCGGGACGAACAGAATCACCACCACCACGAGCCCGATGTCCGGCCGGCCGAAGACGGTGAAGAGTGTCAGGAACATGAGCGCGATGATGCCCGGGACGATCGCCAGCGCCCAGGTCGTCCGCCGGTAGCGGGCCAGTTGCTCCTCGAGCGGTTCGACTCCCAATCGAAGCCGGCCCAGCCTGCGGGCCCATTCCTGCTCCCGCGCTCTCCAGCGAGTATCCAGCTCGGTCAAATTATTGCTCACGTCGGCATTCATCGGCAATATCTCCGAAACCGATCCCGCCTCGGATGAGAAGAGATCGCGTCGCACAATGATGGTATTCTAGACCCGGCCTCGCCGAACGTAAACGAACATGCCTCGTGCCCTCCAGAAGAGAGTATCGATCATGGTGCCAGTCGTACCGCGGCACAAATGCCTCTTGGCGGTCTTGCTCGCCGCGCCCTTGTTGCTGCCCGCTGTCCTGGCGCAAGAGTCTCCTCCGGCGTCCTCCAAGGCGATCTCGGGGGCCTTGCAGCCGCTGGTGGACAGCCACTCCCTGGCCGGTGCTGTCACGCTTGTGGCCGACAAGGAGAGGGTCCTGAGCGAGGGAGCGGTGGGCTATGGCGACATCGCCGCCGGCAAGCCGATGACGACCAGTACACTCTTCTGGATCGCCTCGCAGTCCAAGCCGATCACGGCCACCGCGCTGATGATGCTCGTCGACGAGGGCAAGGTGGCGCTCGATGATCCCGAGGAATTCGGCAATAACGGACACTGAGACCGGCGGGCTGCCACAGGCCGGCCGGTGAACCGGCTCTCTGGCGGACTGGCTAACCGCCCAGCTCGCGGAGGCGCCTGACCAGGTCAATCGCCTCGGCGGGGCTCAGGCTGGCGGGATCGATCTGCCGGAGCTCGACGAGCAGAGGATCGGGCAGGGTCGCGAAGAGGCTGCCGGAAAGGGCGCGGCCGGTCTTGACCTTGCGGCGAATCGGGCCTTCGGGCAGACCCGGGTCGGGGCCGTGCTGCTTCTCGAGGAAGGCAAGAATCTCGCGCGCGCGGTCGAGCACCGGGGCGGGCACGCCGGCGAGCCTGGCCACGTGGATGCCGTAGCTCTGATCGGCGCCGCCGGGGACGATGCGGTGCAGGAAGACGATCTCGCCCTGGCTCTGGCTGACGGCCACGTTGGCGTTGCGGAGCCGCGACTTGGTCTTCTCCAGCTCGACCAGCTCGTGGTAGTGGGTGGCGAAGAGGGTCCGGCAGCCGATCGCGTCGTGGATGTGCTCCGTGATCGCCCAGGCCAGCGAGATCCCATCGAAGGTGCTGGTGCCACGGCCAATCTCATCGAGGATCACCAGGCTGCGCGGCGTGGCGTTGTTCAGGATGTTGGCCGTCTCGGTCATCTCGACCATGAAGGTGCTCTGACCGCGGCTGAGCTCGTCGGTGGCGCCGACGCGTGCGAACAGGCGGTCAACCACGCCGATCCGGGCGCGCTTCGCGGGGACGAAGCTGCCGATCTGGGTCAGGATGGCGATGAGCGCGACCTGGCGGATATACGTGCTCTTGCCGGCCATGTTCGGTCCGGTGATCAGCAAAATCGTCCCGTCCTCGGGACCGAGACGGGTGTCGTTGGGCACGAAGTCACCGGGGGACATCAGGGCGTCGAGGACCGGATGGCGGCCGGCCTCGATCTCGAAGACCGGAATGTCGGCCAGCTCGGGCCGGCAGTAGCCGTGACGGGCGGCCAGTTCGCCCAGCGCGGCAAGGACATCAAGCTGGGCCAGTACCGAGCCAGCCTGGATCAGCCGGGGCGCATCGGCCGAGACCCGGTCGCGAAGCGTCGTGAACAGCTCGTACTCCAGGGCGTTGGCCCGCTCGTCGGCGTTGCGGACCTCGTTCTCGAACTCCTTGAGCTCGGGCGTGTAATAGCGCTCGGCGTTCTTGACCGTCTGCTTGCGGATATAATCCGAGGGAATCTCACCGCGCTGCGCCTGGGCGTGGGTGATCTCGATGTAATAGCCGAAAACCTGGTTAAAGCCGACCTTGAGGCCCGTGATCCCGGTGCGGCGGATCTGCTCGGCCTGGTACCGGGCGATCCAGGTCTTGCCGTCCTTCGAGACCGACCGGAGGCGATCGAGCTCGGGGTGGTAGCCCGGTTGGATCAGACCTCCCTCCTTGGTCGCCAGCGGCGGGTCGTCAACCAGGGCGGCCTCGATGGCCGACCGGACCTCGGGGCAGAGCTCGATCGCGGACTCGAGCTGCGCCAGGCGGGCCGAGCGCCGCGCGGTGAGCCGGGCCTTCACCTTCGGCAACAGGGCCAGAGTCCTGGCCAGGGCCGCCAGGTCGCGGGGCGTGGCGCGAGCAGTGGCCACCCGCGCGGCCAGCCGCTCCAGGTCGTAGCCCTGACCCAGCAACTCGCGGAGCTCGCCGCGGAGGCCTGAATCCCGGACCAGCTCCTCGACGGCTCCAAACCGTTCGGCGATCAACTCGACCGAAGTCAGCGGCGAGGTGAGGTAGTCGGCAAGCAGACGAGCCCCCATCGGGGTGACCGTGCGATCGATGACCTGAAGCAGCGAGCCTTCCCGCTTGCCCTCGCGCAGGGTGCGGGTCAGCTCCAGGCTGCGGCGCGTCATCTCGTCGAGCCCGAGGGTGTCGGCCTTGCGGTACGGGGTCAATCGTATGATATGCCCGAGCGACGACTTCTGGGTCTCCCGCAGATAAGCAACCAGGGCGCCCGCCGCCTGGACCTCGAGCGCGCGGTCGTCGATGCCAAAGCCGTCGAGCGTCGTCGTGCCGAATTGCTCGTAGAGCGTCTTGCGCGCCTCCTCGGGCTGGAAGTCCCAGGAGGGGCGAATCGTGACGGCCAGTCCCGACGTCGCCCGCAGAGCACGCAGCCAGGGGGCATCGATGGCCAGCTCGGAGACCAAGGTCTCGGCCGGGTTGAGCCGGGCCATCTCGTCGGCCAGCTCATGACGCAGCAGGCCGGTCAGGGAGAAGCGGCCGGTGGAGAGCTCGACCCAGGCCAGACCGAGCTTGGTCCCGGATTCCACGACCGCGGCCAGATAATTGGACGTCCTGGGATCGAGCAGGGCCTCGTCGGTCAGGGTCCCCGGGGTCACGATCCGGACGACGTCGCGCTTGACCAGACCCTTGGCCAGACGCGGGTCTTCCAGTTGCTCGCAGACTGCGGCCCTCAGGCCAGCCTGGACGATCCTGGCCAGGTACGATTCGAGCGCCGGATGGGGGAAGCCGGCCATGGGAACGGCTTGCTCTCCCTTGTCCCTGTCGCGAGTTGTCAGCGCGATCCCCAAGAGCGCCGAGGCACGCTCGGCGTCCTCGCCGAAGAGCTCGTAGAAATCGCCCATCCGAAACAACAACAGGGCATCCGGATCGCGGGCCTTGAGCTCGCGATACTGCTGCATCATCGGTGTCAGGGAAGGGTCGCTCATGAGCGATGCGAGGCGCGGACGAGCCTTGTCCGGAAAGCCGAAGCGTCTGGGTCTGGTCTTTGCCTCGGGATGGCTCGACCCGAATGACCGATCCGCAGCCTTCGTCGCCCTCGGAAACGAAGGACGGCCCGCTCCCGCAACAGGTGCAGACCGCCACGTTTGCTCAGTTGTTTATGTCGCTCATCGGGCGAAGAGGGAGAGGACGGTTCCAAAGCGCGATCAGAACTTATCGAGCGCCGACTGCTCTTCGGGATAGATCTCGAAGACCTGATCAAGCCGGGTGATCCGGAAAACCTCGAGCAGATCGGGATGGATGCAGCAAAGCTTGAGCTTGCCCTTGACCGCGGCAACTTTCTTCTTGAGGTTGATCAGCTTGCCGAGCGCGGCGCTGGAAAGGTACTGGACGTTGCCGAAGTTCAACAAGAGATTCTTGTGACCTTCATCTTCGACCAGGCTATAGAGCTGCTCGCCCACTTCCTGGATCTGCTCTTCGGTCACGATCTTGGTATCAACGAAACTGACAACCGTCACTCCATCAACGTTTTCCAGGCGGAGGAGACGGCGAGGGCCTTGCGACATCGGGAAACTCCTGCTCGGGGACGGGAACCGCACCGGACCTAGGCAACTGATGTTTGTACAGGCCGGCCCCGCACGCGAGCCTCACAGGCGCAGTACCGGTAAACATGGAAGAACCCACCGAAGCGAGAACCCTGCGTTACCACCACACTTACCAGAAAGTGCCAAGGAATCAAGGGTCCACCGAGAAAAGATGTTCGGGCAAAGGAGACACGGTTCGAGGCCGATCGTCCTGTCACCGCTCAGTACTTGTTGAGCGCGACCTGCTCCTGGGCATGGATCTCGAAAACCTTGTCGAGCCCCGTGAGCTTGAACGGCACGAGAAGATCTGGATGGATGCAGCAAAGATTGAGTTTTCCCTTGGCGGCATCGACCCGTCTCTTGAGGCTTACCAGCTTACCCAGAACCGTCGAGGAACAGTACTGGACGTTGCCGAAGTTGAGCAGGATCTTTTTCTTGGTGCTATCTTCGACAAGCGCGTGGAGTTCGTCGCCGACTTCCTGGATCTGATCTTCGGTCACGATCTTGGTATCGGTGCAACTGACAACGATCACTCCGTCAACATTATCCAGGCGGAGGCGGGAGCGAGGACCCAGCGACATTGGAAAACTCCTGCTCGGGGGATAGCGGTATGCAGCCTTCATCCGTCCACAAGTCCGTTACAAGCGAAAAGGACGAATAATCGATGATAACCCAAACATTCCTACGCAGTCTGCCTCGTCCCATGACATCGACGACGGTAGCGGTGGCGGCCGCTGCAGCGCGGATCGCCGGGGCGAGGAACTTCAGGCCGGCACGGATAGTGGATAGAATGAGGGCTGAAGCCCGGGCAAGGGGACCCGTGACCTTCGACTCCAGTCGAACTGCGTTTTGGAGCGGCCAAAGAGGATGAGGACCTGATATGCCTGCCGCGGTGGAAGCGTTTCCGAACCAGTTTCCCAGCCGGGAATACGAGATCGAGATCACCTGTCCGGAGTTCACGGCGGTCTGCCCGAAAACCGGGCAGCCTGATTTCGGCACGATCGTGATCACCTACGTCCCGGCGTCGACCTGCCTGGAGTTGAAAAGCCTGAAGCTCTATCTCTTCGGCTATCGTGATCGCGGCATCTTCTACGAGCATTCGGTCAATACGATTCTGGACGACCTGGTTGCCTCGTGCCACCCGGTTCGGATGAAGGTCGTGGGCCAGTTCAGTCCGCGAGGTGGAATCAGCTCGCGGATCACGGCGACCTACGAGGCGGCTCGGGCTTGACCTCGCACCGAAGGTCAGCTCCCCGGCCAGGAACTGGGACCGGTACGAGCTTGACGAGAGAGACGAGGTAGTTCCATGAAACCTGGAATACTGACCCTGACCACCGACTTCGGCATCGGCGGACCCTACGTGGCGGCGATGAAGGGCGTATTGCTCGGACTGGCCCCGGGTACGCAGATTGTCGACGTCTGTCACACGATCTCACCGCAGAACATCCTCGAGGGGGCCTTCGTGCTCGCCGGGATCGTCGATTCGTTTCCCGACGGAACGGTTCACCTGGCGGTGGTCGATCCGGGGGTGGGCATCGATCGCAGGCTGGTCGCCGCCAGGCTGGCCGAGCAGTGGTTCGTGCTACCCGATAACGGATTGATCACCGGCGTTGTGCGGAACCAGCCGCCAGAGGAAGTCTGGGAGATCACGAATCCCGCGCTGCACCGGCACGTCGTATCCAATACCTTCCACGGCCGTGATATTCTCTCGCCCGCCGCGGCCCATCTGCTTCGCGGCGGCGACCCCGCCGAACTCGGTGCCCCCGTTTCCCGGCTGATCACCTTGCGCAACTTCGAACCGATGGCCGACGAGACGGGCTACGTGGGCGAAGTCATCTTTCGTGACACGTTTGGCAACCTGATCACCAACGTCAACTCGGCCCACCTGGCCGGTCACCCGGCCGACGCCTGGGTGGTCGAGATCGCCGGCGAACGAATCGAGGGTCTGTCGCGCACTTACGGCGAGAAGCCCACCGGTTCCTTGATGGCGCTGCCGGGCAGCTCCGGCTGGGTCGAGGTCGCCGTCGTCAACGGCGATGCGGCCAGGCAACTCACCGCCGGCGCGGGGACGACGGTCTGGCTCAGGCACAAGAGTCAAGCAACCGGCTCGTAACGGAATCGGCGGCTGCGGTAAACTGATCGCAGCGTTCCCCAAACTCAGCGAGCCGCCGACCCTGGCTCGCGGTGGCCTGAAAGCCGGAAGAGGCTCATTCTTCGATGTCCGCGAACTCGCTCGGCCCGACGCCCCTCACTCCGTTTCCCGATCCGCCCAGCCATTCCGGAGAAGAACCGCCGGACTTGACGACACAACCGGCCGCTTCCCCGGAGCCTAAGAACGCACCGAAGCCATCCACCTCCAGCGCCGACGACCTCGCCCTGCTGCTCAGCCAGACCGCCCCTGATCCGTACCTGGACGGAGACACGGGCGAAATTGCGGGCCCGCCCGGGAAGCCCGGCGCTGGGGCAGCCCTCCTTGCTGACCCAGGCAAGCCACACGCCGCCATCGACGGCGGCCAGCCGGTTTCGTCTCCTGCCTCGCTCTCCTCGTCCGAGAACGAGCAGCGGTTCAACATCGCGTTAACGCCTCCGCCCGACACGCAGCCGCGGCCCGCATCGTCTCAGCCTGCGGCCAGCTCGTCGAAACCGGTGGTCCGGACGGAGGAGGAAGAGGAAGTGGAGGCGCCTCGGGTTTCCTGGCCGTTTCTGCTCGTGTCGAGTTACGCCAGCGCCGTGACGCTGGCGATCTGCTGGATCCTCTGGACCGGACGGGGGCTGTCGCGGCCGGATTCCACCGCTTCACCAGAGCCGGTCCCCGGAATCAACGGCTCATCGCCAAGCCGAGGTACGAGCCTGACCGGCGACGGGCTGATGCCGCTGCCCGCACCGAATGTGACCAATCTGGGGATGCCGGTGCGCCTGGGCGAGCTCGAGGTGATCCCTCGTTCGATCGTCCGCCGCTCGGTCGATCTGTTGCGCCTCCAGGGGACCGCCGAAGGGCAACGTGAAAGTTCCCCCACGCTGGTGATGACCCTCGAGCTGACAAACCGCTCCACCGCGAGCACGTTCGCTCCCCTTGACCCGGCCATCGTGCGCGACCCTGTCCCGGCGGTCGCTCAATCGTTCATTGAAGTGCCCGGCGGCCGGCGGATTGCCATGTTCCGGCTGGCGACGGAGAGCGAATGGTCGATCCAGGACCAGGACTTTCCGGCCCTGAAACCGGGCGAACGGGCCGAAACGATCCTGGTCAGCGAGCCGGTCGCGATGTCCGACCTGGCGGGCACCATGACCTGGCGCGTCAAGCTCAGGACGGAAACGTTCCGGACCGACGTGCTGGGGATTCGATTTTCGGTGGAAGACGTGATCGACAGGAGTTTCTAGCGAGCAATCGCCACGCCGGCGGTTCGCTCGATCGGGGTCCCCTTCGAGGTCGCTACACATCGCCGTCGGGGAGTTTCTTGATCTGTTTTCCCGCACGAAGCAGGACCCAGCCGAGCACAACGATCATCAGAGCCAGGGCCAGGAAGAGGACGATCGGGCTGTTGAGCAGGTCGCGGAGGCCGGTCCCCTCCCGGTAGCCGGGATCCTGCACTTCGTTCCCCAGGCCTGCCTCGATGGGCTGGTAGCCCGGGCCGAGTGAGGCCAGCACGGCCGCTGTGTCGTACCGTGGCGTCTGGGTGGTGTCGGAGCCGTAGCCGAGCCGGTAACGCCTCCCCTCAGCGGCGAGAAAAACCAGGCGATAGACGTTCCCCTCGGCGCGAACCGACGTGATTTCCAGGGGAGGATTGTCCGCGTTCTCGATCACGACCTGGTACGACTCGCTCCTCCCCTCTGGAAAGCCGACCGCAAGCTCTTCCTTGTGAAATCCCCGAAACTGGAACCGGTAAACCGTCCCGTGCCCGACTTCCAGCCAATCGGTCCTGACTCCCTGAGTGACCGGAACCCGGACCTTGACATTGCGGCTGAAGTTCCGGCTCAGGGTCTCGAGGGTGAATCCCGTGAGCGGTTCCCGCCGGCTCCGAACGTTGATCCGCGTGACCTTCTCCTTCGCGTCCTGCTCGATCCGGATCGACTCGACGGCGTACCCCGTGTGTCTGGGCTTGAGAGCACTCGCTTTCTCGACCGTTCTCCACAGGTCGATACGATCGATCCGGAACGGGCGTCGCTCGATCTGCTTGAATTCGACCCGCCGCTCGTTATGGCCTTCCTGGAGGATCCTCGCCAGTTCCTGGAACGGTGATTCACGCTGGTCGAGAACCTGTTCGATCTCGAGCCGGAATCGACGGGAATCACTCGCAGGGAGACGGATGTCGCGGTTGCGAACGTCCATGTACCGCGTGTAATCGAAGATCAGGCCGTCCGTCACCAGCGGCGACCAGTCGTGATCGCCCCGTGCGCCGAAGACCTTCAGTCGATGCTCATAATCGGATAGGGGAGTGACGATGGTCATTCCGTCCGCATCGGGTGCTTTCTCCTCGAGCTTGACGACGATCTCGAGCACCTTGCCATTCACGTCCCGCAGAGAGACCACTTCGCTGGGGCAACTTTCGCGAACCTGCTCGGTCTGCCGCTGGCTGGCCTGCTCCATGAGATAAGGAACTTCCGCGCCAGCATCGTCGTGGACCCGCAGATCGGGGTACCCTTCACGCGCGGCCGCGTACACGTCGCGATCGAGAACCGCGGCCAGCAGCTCCTCCCCCGTGGCGGCCTTGCGGTCGATTTCCTTGCGGAAGCGGAACTGCGGCTCGGCAGCCGTTACCGACCGGGGAATCAGTACGCACACGATCAGGAGGACCGTCCAGTGAATTTTCATGCTTCGACTTCTTCGGCAACCTCGGGATGCTGACTCTCGAACGTCTGCCGATACTTGAGGTAAAGGAAAGCGCCGCAGAGCACGAGCACGCCCAGGAGGATGAAGGCGATGATGCGATAAAACTGATCCAGGCTGGCCAGGTCGACGAGGAACACCTTGAAGCCGACCACGGTGAACAGCCCGAGCCCGACGTAGCGGAGTGCGCCCCGCTGCTGGCGGATGCCGGCCAGGATCAGCCCCAGGGCGAACAGCGACCAGAGGATCGAGACTCCTCCGGCCCGCAGAGCGGGCACGAAATGAAACAGGAAGGTGTTGAGCTCCAGGGTCAGGAAGACAAACGCCAGAAGCAGGGCAAGCGCACCCGCCAGCCGGGATAGCCAGGCTTTCGGTTCCGCCCTCTCCAGCCGTGATCCTGACAGCGCAAGGAAGGCGATGATCGCGCCGAAATCGAGAAACCGCATCGTGCCGTCCAGGAACGAATAGCCGCCTCCGTACAGCATCGTCTCGTCCAGGCTCCAGAAATCCAGGTCGTACGCCAGCAGCTTGATCAGGACGCCAACGACAAAGACCCCGAGCAACACCAGCACGGGCTGTCGAGGATGGGCCTGGTACTCCTGGAGGAGGATCCAGCACATCGCCAGCCAGAGCAGCGAAAGCACCGTCATGCGGCAAGGTGGAAACAGGTATCCCGCGCTCCGGTTCAGCTCGAGATGGAGAAACACGAAGAGCATGCCCAGGGCGACGGCCAGGGCGGCCTGCATGGCCCAGCGCGTGCGGACCCACTGGGCCACGTCGTTCGCATTGTCAACCACCAAGCGGGCGGCCGAGGCCGGTGACGTGAGCAGGTAATAGGCTCCCGCGATCGAAGCCACCGGAACTCCGAACACCACCAGCCGCTCGACCAGGTGAGCCGCGTAATCCCCCAGCGACATACTCGCGCCGCCCCCCCGGATCGAGAGATACTGGTTGGGCAGATCGAGGAAGCCGAACCGGAACAGTACGATCCCATAGAGCAAATAAGCGAACTGGCGGAGGAACTCGCTTTTCAGCTTGTCGGCCAGCCACAACATCACGAAGGCCTGGATCGCCCAGCTCACGGTGATCCATTCGCGAGAAATCACCAGTGGGACGGTGATGCCCAGGAAGAAGACGGCCAGAGCGAGGAAGCTCAGCATCAGCTCCCGGTCGGCGACCTTGCGGTAGAGGAAGTAGTACACGTGGGCCGCATAGAACGCGGTGAGTCCCAGGCTGACGGAGGCCACCGCGCGATAGCCGTAAGAGCGCTCGACCAGATAATAGCTGGCGGCGAAGAAGATCCCGGCGTTGAGCAAGAGGCCGATCAGCTCCAGCAGCGTGCTCTTGACCCGATTGACCACGTTGAACAGGAAAAGCGTGGTGGAGTAGAGGACGAAAAACCCGACCAGGAACGGCATCACGCTCCAGAAATCCTGGGGTTGATACTTGCCCATGGCACCGAGGAACAGGCCGTAAGTGCACACGAAGCCGAGGTAGTTGAGCAGGTGCCAGTTCTTCCTGATGCTGATGCCGAGGATTCCGCAGCCCAAGAGCAGGCTGTAGGAGAAAAGGCCGACGAAGTTGGTCTCGCCGGTCGCGAGCATGACCGGCGTACCGTAGCCGCCCAGGATGCCCAGAACGGCGATCAGCAGCGAATCGAACCGTACCGCCATCGCCCCGGCGCTGACCGTGATCAGACCCATGAGGACAAACGCGGTGGAGGCACCGATCAGGTGATAGAAGTTCACCGCGGCGAAGATGCTGAAATAGAGCGTGGCGATGCCCGCGCCGATCAGTCCCTGGCCCAGCAGATGATACTTGCCGTCGAGCATGCGCGCCCCGCCGACAAGCAGGCCAACCCCGGCAAGGACGGCCAGCGCAACCCGCCCGGTCGGGGCAATCAGACCGTTGTCGATGGAATACTTGAGGAAGAAGCCGATCCCCATCACCAGGATCACGACGCCCAGCCGCAACAACCAGGTGCTGGCGATCGCATACTCCATCGAGTAACCCGCGGGGCGTTGCTCCTCGCCCACGACGATCCAGTTGAAGATCCGCGTCAGGATCTCCTGGGCGGCGGTCTCGAACCGGCTCGGCTGACGCGGAACGAGCGCGGGACTCTTGGCCGACGCAGGGGCAGGGGGTGGGACCGGAGCTGACCACGGCTGCTTGGGCCTGGCCGCGGCGGGTTCCTCATTCTCCCTCGTAGAGGCCTCGGCGACCGGAACCTCGGGCACGGAAGTCGCCGCCAGCACCGGTTCCGGCCGGATGCCCCGCCCCCTTTCCTCGGCGGGTGCGGGCTCGCCGTGCTCCTCGGCCACAGGTGAGGCCGGGGACAGCCGGGTGATTTT
>Ga0209048_10004138_pt1 | contig 13930 bp, 9 predicted proteins | sample FrelakmetCRP12CR_FD_187146 | JGI IMG/M metagenome (GOLD analysis project Ga0209048, IMG submission 187146) | Freshwater lake sediment microbial communities from the University of Notre Dame, USA, for methane emissions studies - CRP12 CR (SPAdes)... | ecosystem: Environmental > Aquatic >... | reverse complement strand
CGGCTGCGATGCCTTGCCCGCCTCCGATACACATCGTAACCAGCCCGTACCGCCCGCCGGTACGATGCAGTTCGTAGATGGCCTTGATGGTCAGGATGCAACCCGTGGCACCGATGGGATGGCCCAGAGCGATGGCACCACCGTTTGGATTGACCTTCTTCATGTCGAAGTTGAGGTCTTTTGCGACGGCACAGGCCTGCGCGGCGAAAGCTTCATTGGATTCGATAACGTCCATGTCGCCGATCTTTAGCCCGGCGCGCTCTAGAGCCTTTTTTACCGCGGGAATCGGGCCGATCCCCATGTACTTGGGATCCACACCGGCATGCGCGTATGCAACCAGGCGTGCCATGCCTTTGAGCCCTTTCTTCTCCGCAGCTTTGCGCTCCATGAGCACCACCGCGGCGGCTCCGTCATTGATCGCGGAAGCGTTGCCCGCCGTGACGGTGCCATCCTTTTGGAACACCGTGCGTAACTTGGCCATGCCTTCCATGCTGGCGTCCGCTCGAGGATGTTCGTCTGTCTCGAACATCACCGTGCCTTTCTTGCTCTTTAATTCGATGGGAAGAATCTGGTCCTTGAAGTAACCCTTTTGCGCGGCATTCACCGCGCGCTTGTTGCTCTCCACCGCCAACTCATCCTGCTGCTGCCGGGTAATTTCCCATTTTGCGGCGACGTTTTCCGCAGTGATGCCCATGTGCACGGTGTCGAATGGGTCGGTCAGCGCCCCGACCATCATGTCCATGGCTTCGGCGTTGCCCATGCGCGCGCCCCAGCGTTGGGTCGGGAGCAGATAGCCGCCACGGCTCATGGATTCGGCACCGGCGCCAACTGCCACATCCGCATCGCCCAGCTTGATTATTTGCGCCGCTGAAACGATCGCCTGCAGACCGCTGCCGCACAGGCGGTTGAGCGTGAGTGCAGGTGTTTCTTTGGGCAGTCCCGCATTGATGGACGCGACACGCGAAATGTACATGTCCTTGGGCTCGGTGTGGATAACGTTGCCCAGCACCAGGTGGCCTACGTCTTCCGGCGCTACCTTGGCCCGGCTCACGGCCTCGCGTATTACGCGCGCTGCTAATTCCGTCGGGGGAAGATCCTTGAGGCTGCCGCCATAGTCGCCAATCGCCGTGCGTACGCCGCTCAGTACCACTACATCGCGTCCGTTGTCCATTTTGCCTCTCCTTCTGCTGGGGACTGACCATCACTGTCGGGTCGACACCACAGTATAGCTGAGCTTGTGCGCCGCATCAGACGCCCTCAGCCATCGTCCCGAAAGCGTTGAAGCTGTCGTCGCGCCTTTTTGGTTGGGCGACCACGGATGAACGCAGTCGGGTCCGGGGGGATGCGCGTGAGCTTCGCTTCCTCTCGTTTGCGCTGACTCTCTTCGCTTTCGACGAATAGCTTCGCCGCTTCGGCCGCCGGACCTCGTCGATCGGACAGGGCCGCAACCTTTACTGTGTATTCGAAGCCGGGCGTGCGCACGAGCAGTTCATCGCCCGGTCTCAGTGGCTTGGCAGGTTTCACTCGCTCCCCGTTGACCAGTACCTTGCCGCCCTCGACTGCCGTCGTCGCGAGCGAGCGCGTCTTGAAGAAACGCGCGGCCCATAGCCACTTGTCTACTCTGAGCTTGTCGCCGTGTTCTCGCTCGCTCATCGGGGCACACAGATGTTTAGTGGCGAGTACTTGCGACGCGAGTGACCACCTCGGCCGCAAACACTTGTTCCGCGTCCACTGGGTCGAACGCGTACTGACGGTTGCAGAACTCGCAAGTGACTTCCACCGAACCGCGTTCGTCGATGATGGAGTGTACTTCGTCGTGGCCGAGCATTCGCAGCATGTTGACAACGCGGTCGCGGGTGCAGGAGCAACGGAAGCTCACGATGCGCGATTCGAACACGCGGATGTCCTCCTCGTGGAACAGTCGGCGCACGATCTGTCGCGCGGGAAGTGTCAGCAGCTCTCGCTCGGTGACGGTCTCGCTAAGCTTTACGGCGCGATTCCAGGCGTCCGGATCGTTGCCGGCGTCGCCTGGCAGTCTTTGCAACAGCAGGCCCCCGGCCTGCTCGTCGTTGCACGCCAGCCATAAACGCGTCTCCAGTTGCTCGGAGGTCGCCATATAGTGCTCCAACACCGCGGACACGGTATCGCCTTCGAGCGAGACGATGCCTTGGTAGCTCTGCGTGGCATCGGTCGGTACGATCGTGATGGCAAAGCGTCCACCGCCGACTAATTCGCGAAACGCCGCGTCCGGTAAGTCACCCTCCCACTTTGCAGTGGCCCGCATGGTCTGCTCGCTGGTGCACTCGACCACGATGAGTTTGACCGCGCCGCTGCCTTGAATCTGGAGGATCAGGGAGCCTTCGAACTTCAACGTCGCAGACAGCAATGCAGCTGCGGCCATCAGTTGACCCAGCACGGCGCGCAGCGGTGCGGGATAGCGGTGGCGTTCGAGCACTGCACGCCAGGTGGAGTCCAGGTGCACGATCTCGCCGCGCACGGGAGCGCCTTCGAACAGAAAGCGCTGGAGGGAATCAGTATTAGCGTTCATAGGATGCCTCGCGTTTCACGACCTGCACAACCAATCAAGGTGAGGGCAGGTGGCGGCTTCGCAAGAGACGCCGCTGGATCTTGCCGGTCGTGGTCAAAGGCAGCTGGTCGATGAATTCGATCTCGCGAGGATACTGGTATGGAGCCAGGCGAGCGCGTACGTGTTGTCGTATGGACTCCTCCAGCGCAAGCGATGGCGTGGCGTCCGGGCGCAGCACTAGAAAGGCTTTTATACGTGCGCCGCGCTCCTCATCCGGAAGGCCTATAACAGCAGCATTGGCGACCGCCGGATGCTTGAGCAGACAGTCCTCTATTTCGGCCGGGCCAATGCGGTAGCCGGCACTTTTGATGACGTCGTCGGTGCGCCCCTTGTACCAGTAGAAGCCCTCGTCGTCGCGCGTGGCCAGGTCACCGGTGCGGCCCCAGCCGCTGGTGAACTTTGCTTGAGTGGCTTCCAGGTTGTTCCAATATTCGAGAAAGACCACTGGGTCGCCGTCTCGCCAAACGGCGATTTCTCCGATGGTTCCGGTGGGCACTTCAGCGCCGCCCTCATCGAGCAGCGTGATCCGGTGCCCCGGATAGGCGCGCCCCATGGCACCGGACTTCGGGGCATACAGCGCTGCACAGCCTCCGATCACGTAGTTCATCTCGGTTTGACCGAAGATCTCGTTGATCGTCACATCCAGCTCCGTGCGTGCCCATTCTGCCACGGCGTCACCCACCGCCTCGCCCCCGCTCATTAGACTGCGCAGACGCACATCGAAAGAGCCGCGAGGATGCGGTACCTCCTTCATCATCATCTTTAGCGCAGTAGGGAAGAGGAATGCGTTGCGCACGCCGTATTTTTCCAGCAACCAGAAAGCACGCTCAGGTTCGAAGCGTCCTCGGTACGCCAGGATCGGAAACCCGAAGCGCCATGTCGGCAACAGCGCGTCGAACAACCCGCCGGTCCACGCCCAGTCGGCGGGCGACCAGAACATATCGCCTTCCTGCGGAAAGAAGTCGTGTGAGCACACAAACCCTGGCAGATTACCGAGCAGGGCGCGATGCGGAATCAACGCGCCCTTAGGGGTGCCAGTCGTACCGCTGGTGTAGATGATCAGCGCCGGATCATCCGCAAGCGTGTCGACCGGATCGAAGCGACTGCTGGATTTCTCCAACAGCGCATCCCAATCGTGGACGCGAGTTTCGCGCGCACCAGCCGTGCCGATAATGTGATGCAGTTGCAGCAGCCTGGTGCGGACCGCCCAGAGATTCGGCAAATTTTCCGGATCCAATATAACGACTGCCACGCCGGCATCGCGCAACCGATACTCGAGAGCATCGGGCCCGAATAGATGCGACAAAGGGACCGCAATGGCTCCCATCTGAAAGATCGCCATGTAGCTGATCGCGGTCTCGGGCCGCTGCGGCAGGATGATCGCCACTCGGTCACCCATGCCCACGCCGAGTGCACGCAGCGCGTTGGACAGCCGATTGGCGCGCATCTGGATGTCCCAGAATGAGAAGCACGCGGTTGCGCCGGAAGCATCCTCGAAGTACAGGGCGAGACGCTCACGATGCCGGGCGTGACGCCCGCAACAGTCCCAGGCAATGTTGTACCGGGGGCTAACAGTCCAACGAAAACCACGCGCGAGTTCCTCGTAGCTGCCGGTCTGGCCGATCGTGTCCAGATCGTACGTTCGCATGGGCGTCTCAGCCGCGCCGGTAGAGCTGGAAGAGTTCCTTGTCGTCGCCCAGGCGGGCACCTTCCCAGATCTTGGTCCAGCTCGCGCCTGGCTGATGGATGCTGGTTCTCGAACCCTGCACTAGCAGGAGGTCACATTGGCGTTGGCGGCCAGGTATCTCATCGCGGTAAGTGACGATTCCTGCGAAGTACTCGAGCATTGCGCGCTGCGGGTCGCCAAGATTGCGCGCCGAGATGCATCGGTACTCGGATGGCAGGGCGTGCGCCATGCTGACGATCATCGGGCGGTAGCTCTTGCCCGTATCCGCATACGACATGAAAAGGGATAGCCCGAGGCCCCAGATCAAGGTGATGCCCGTGGCATGCGCTATCAGAGGCCGTTCCGGACTGCGCCTCAAACGCGTCAATACCCATAGCCAGAACAATGTCAGCGCCAAGCCAAAGGTGAACTTGAACAGGTTGAAGTGCGGAGCATATCCGGGCTGCATTCGCATCAAGTGCCTGTGAAGGCGCGGCGGAAATCCCAGGTCCACACCCATCCAGTAGAACCAGCCCAGCAGCACCATGAACCCTGTAAACAGGAGCGCGAACGACCAGAAGGCGTTGGCCGCGCCGCGCCGCAGGGTCAGCACACCCGGAACTGCAAGGGCGGCAAGCGGGACAAGCAAAGGCATTGCGTAGATCTCGCGCGAGATTCTCGAGAACGACAACAACACCAACGTAGCTAGAAATACCGTGAGGGGCAGCAGCAGCCCCACCTCGGCGCGCAAGCTTCTACGTCCTTGCCATATGGCCCACGCCGCCAGCGGTAGCAACGGGAACCCGAACCAGAGGAGCTGGTACACGTAGTAGCCGGGCTGGACCGTGGGCCCTAGTTTGTTCGCACCGAATAAGCTTCCAAAGCTATCCAGCTTGAACCACTCCTGAAACAGCGCGGGTGAGTGTCGGTACAGCAGCCAAGGCCAAATCACCATCCAAGGTAAAGCGGCCGCAAGGGCTATCAACGCGGTGAGCAGGAAGTCGCGCGTGCGCCATTGAGATGAGAGCAGGGGTAGCGCCGCAGCGGCGAGGCTCATCGATCCAAGGGCGAGCATGCCTTTAGATAGGAAAGCGAGACCGATCCCACAACCCAGCGCCACGCCACCCAGTGCTGGACGGCGCGTGCAAAGCGCCATCCCATACAGTGCCAGCGAGAAGCCCGTGAGCTCGGCGACGTCGGCGAGAAGGTAGTGGGCAGGGAGCAGCAGGCCGAACGATCCTAGCAAGGCCAGCACTGCTAGCCAGCCTTTACCCGAACCGTGCAATTCGCGCGAGGTCAGCCCTACTAGCAGAAAAGTGAGCGCCATGTACAGCCCACTGACCAAGCGTGCCGCGTCATGCAGTGGCAGCAGACCTCCAAGGGTCTTGGCAAGTAAGGCGGCAGTCAGATAGTAGACTGGCGGCTTCTCCAGGAAAGGCTCCTGGACGAGCGTGGGAACGATCCAGTTGCCACCTTGGAGAATGTGATAGACAAGACCGAAACTGTAGGCCTCGTCCGGCTTCCAGGGATCGTGACCGATCAGTCCAGGCAGAATCCATAGCGCGCACAACACGCACACGAACAGCAACGAGTTTGTGCGGATGACGTCAGGCACGCCCTGCGGCCCGGCTGGCGTGGGAACGGACATCTGTCTCCGAAGTGGGTGTGTGATCAGCGCTGAATGGAAGGGTGCCCGCTGGTCTCGTACGACTGCGGGAATTGTGCGTTTACGGAGCTAGTGTAACCGCGCCCAGGATTCGGATAAACCAAGGATTCGGACAAAGGATCAAAGCGAATGGTCCGCGGTTCACCGACGCAGCAACGGCAGATACAAAAAAGGCAGCCCGAGGGCTGCCTTTCAAGGCGTGGGTTCTGCACTGCCTACGCTGTGGCGCCTTTGCTGGCGGCAGCTGACTTCCCTTTCCCGCCTTTGGTGGGCGCAGGCTTGGCTTCTGGCGCTTTTACTTCCGCTGCCGGCTTCTTGGCATAGCGTTGGCGGAATTTCTCGACGCGACCCGCCGTGTCCATGATCTTCTGCTTTCCGGTATAGAACGGATGGCAGTTGGAGCACACTTCGACGTTCAAATTGCGGCCAAGCGTCGATGCCGTCGTGAAGGTGTTCCCGCAGCTGCAGGTGACGGTAATTTCCTTGTAGTCGGGATGGATACCAGTTTTCATGGTCTGTTCACTCCGTTGCGTGCCGGGCGATAATCTACTGCCCGAAAAAGAACCGCGCATCATACTCTTGGCGACCAGCCTCTGCAAGGCCGATCCCTAGCCTCTACGCATCGAATCGAAGAACTCTGCGTTGTTCTTGGTCGCCTTGATCTTGTCGAGCAGGAATTCCATCGCTTCCAGATCATCCATGGGATAGAGCAACTTGCGCAGGATCCACACTTTCTGCAGCAATTCCGGCTTGATCAGCAACTCTTCGCGGCGCGTACCTGAACGGTTGACGTTGATCGACGGGTAGATGCGCTTCTCGGCCATGCGTCGGTCGAGATGGATTTCCATGTTGCCGGTGCCCTTGAACTCTTCATAGATGACGTCATCCATGCGGGAGCCGGTATCGATCAGGGCAGTGGCGATACAGGTGAGCGAGCCCCCTTCCTCGATATTGCGGGCAGCGCCGAAGAAACGTTTCGGACGCTGGAGGGCGTTAGCGTCCACGCCGCCGGTAAGGACCTTGCCGGAGGCGGGCACGACAGTGTTATAAGCGCGCGCGAGGCGGGTGATCGAGTCAAGCAGGATCACCACGTCTTTCTTGTGCTCTACCAATCGCTTGGCCTTCTCCAGCACCATTTCGGCGACCTGTACGTGGCGGGTGGCTGGTTCGTCGAACGTCGAAGATACGACCTCCCCCCGTACTGATCGCTGCATTTCCGTCACTTCCTCAGGACGCTCGTCGATCAGCAGGACGATCAACACGACTTCCGGATGGTTGGTCGTGATGGAATGCGCAATGTGCTGCAGCATCACGGTCTTGCCGGCCTTGGGCGGTGACACCAGCAGACCACGCTGTCCCTTGCCTACGGGGGCGATGATGTCGATGATGCGGCCGGTCAGGTTCTCTTCCGACCTGATGTCGCGTTCAAGGATGAAGGGGAGGTTCGGATGGAGGGGGGTGAGGTTTTCGAACAGGATCTTATTCTTGGCGTTCTCCGGTGGCTCCGAATTGACCTTGTCCACCTTTACCAGCGCAAAATAGCGCTCGCCATCCTTCGGCGTTCGAATCTCGCCCTCTATCGAATCCCCGGTGTGCAGATTGAAGCGTCGAATCTGACTGGGGCTTACATATATATCGTCCGGCCCGGCGAGGTAGGACGTGTCGGGTGAGCGGAGGAAGCCGAAGCCATCCGGCAGAACCTCGAGCGTCCCCTCGCCGAAAATGCTTTCCCCCTTTTTGGCCTGGTTCTTCAGCAGTGCGAAGATCAGGTCCTGCTTGCGCATGCGGTTGGCATTCTCGATCTCGTTGGCGTTCGCCATCTCCACGAGTTCGGTCACGTGGAGGTTCTTGAGGTCGGATAAGTGCATATAAGGAGGGGGCCTTCAGAAAAGCCAAAGAGCTAACGGCGGAAAAGGGAAGGGCGGGGAGATATCCAGCGCCAAAACGGGCCCCGGTTCGGGGCAATCCGGCCCGGGGCTATGGGAAAAGCCGCCTGGATACCAGAGGATATCGGCAGCAGAGGTTAATGACTTTAGATATTGCTGTCAATAAACGCGGTAAGTTGTGATTTCGACAAGGCCCCGACTTTCATCGCTTCCATGTTGCCGTTCTTGAACAACATCAGGGTCGGTATGCCTCGGATCCCGAACTTCGGGGGCGTACCCTGATTCTCGTCGATATTGAGCTTGGCGATCTTGAGGCGCCCGGAATATTCCTGGGCAACCTCGTCAAGGATCGGCGCGATCATCTTGCAGGGACCGCACCACTCGGCCCAATAATCGACCAGTACGGGGGTCTGCGACTGCAGGACCTCATTCTCGAATGTGTCGTCGGTAACGTGATGTATATGTTCACTCATGATGGGATTGCAGCCCTCACAACGCGGGAGTTCGTAAACGCTCTAGGAGAGGAAACAGCCTGTGCATGGCGCCGGGCACTGCCGGTCGCCTGGGAGGAATTGAAAGACATCCTAACCAAAAAGCCGGGCGCTGAAAAGTGGCGCCGGCGCGCTGGCCGCTGAAATAAGGCTCTGTGTTGCCAGCCAAGTGACGCCATTCTGCTAGAATTCAAGGCCTCCCGTCGTTCACACTGTACCACTTTATTCACCACCCGCTGGCAAAGCTAGGAAGTCCTGCATGACCTACGTTGTTACCGAATCCTGCATCAAGTGCAAATATACCGATTGCGTCGACGTGTGCCCGGTAGACTGCTTCCATGAAGGGCCGAACATGCTCGTGATCGACCCGGACGAGTGTATCGACTGCACCTTGTGCGTGGCAGAGTGTCCGGTCGAGGCCATTTTCGCAGAGGACGATGTTCCGACCGCCCAGCGCGATTACACCTCACTGAACGCTGAATTGGCGAAGGTCTGGCCGGTCATCACTGAGAAGATCGACGCCCCGGGGGATGCGGACGAGTGGGCGAAGGTCAAGGATAAGCGGAAGCTTATCGAAAGATAGTTGTAGTTTCTTTGAGGGGCCCAGTATCACGGGCTCTTTAGCTGTTGAAAAACGCGTTCCGTTGTGGGCGTAACGGCAAACGAAACGTCCGTCGCCATCCATAACGCCCTATATTCGCTGCGGGTCGTCCCGGCTGCTTGTCATGGAACCTGACCTGCTCCGTTCCCTGGTCGAAGGCGCGACCCTCGTGACCCCCAACCGGCGGCTTGCGCGAGATCTAAAGCGCCGCTTTGCTGCAGTTCAGGCCGCGCAGGGCCGCGCGGTCTGGGCCACACCGGACATCCTGCCCCTGAGTGCGTGGCTCGAGCGCAGTTTCGCCGACTTGACGCGCCTCGATGCCGACGAGCGGCTGCTTACACCCACGCAGGATCTCGCGCTTTGGCAGCAGGCCATTGCCGATTCTCCTTATGCCAGTGCCTTGCTCGATACCGCTGCGACCGCACGTATCGCGCATCAGGCTTGGCGCATCGAGCAGGGCTGGCGCCTCGATTTGAGGCAGTCGGGCATCGCACTGTCTGAGGACTCCAGGGCCTACAGCGCATGGTCAAAGCGCTTTCGGGAACATTGTGCCGAGCGACGCTGGCTGGATGGGCCGCGCCTGGCCGACGCGGTCGGCGAGCGGATGCGCTGGGATGCCGGACGCATGCCGCAGAACCTGGCCCTGTATGGATTCGACGAGTTGAGTCCTCAGGAGCGCCAGTTATTCTCAGCCTGCCGTGCGGTAGGAATCCGTGTCACGGAGACACGCCCTCTGGCCCTTCCAGGGCTGCCCACGGTCCGTGCCTATGTGACGGCGGAGGAAGAATTTGCCGATGTCGCTCGGCGCGCTCGCGATACTTTGGTCGACAATCCTCTAGCTCGCATAGGGGTGGTCGTGCCCGACCTCACGAGATATCGCGCCGACCTGGTGCGGGTGTTCGACGATGTGCTGGAGCCCGGTCGCGTACTTCCTGAGACTCGCAGCAAGCCGCGTCCGTACAACGTCTCGCTCGGGCTGCCGCTCTCGCGTTACCCGCTCGTGCGTGCCGCGCTGTCGATCCTGCGGTTAGCCGGAGGGCAGTTGCCCTTGCAGGAGGTGGGGTCACTGCTGTGCGGTCCTTTCATCGCCGGAGGCGAACAGGAATTTACCCGGCGCGCGCTGCTCGATGCGAGGCTGCGGTCCAAGGGGCGGCTTGACGTCAGCGTGGAGTTCTTGCGCGCGGAGGCCCAGGGCCGCCATTACGATGATCCCGGTGCATGCCGTGTTCTGTCTGCGCGGCTGGATGCGTGGCGCCCACTTGCAACCGATGCAAAAGGCATTCGCCAACTGGCATCGGGATGGAGCAGTACTTTTCTGGCACTGCTATCCGGCTTGGGCTGGCCCGGCGAGCGTACCCTCGATAGCGAGGACTATCAGACCCTGCAGAAGTGGCGCGAGTTGGTGTCGGGGCTGTCGATGCTGGACGCGATGTTAGGCGCCTTGCGCTACGACGACGCGCTGAACTGGCTGATACGTTTGTGCGCGGACACGCTGTTCCAGCCGGAAACCGACGACGTTCCGATCCAGGTGCTGGGGGTGCTGGAATCGGCCGCTATCGAATTCGACCATCTCTTCGTAACCGGACTTCACGACGAGGCATGGCCGGATGCCGCGCGACCCAACCCGCTACTGCCGGTCCCGCTCCAGCGTGCTCGCGGCGTGCCGCATGCTGCCGCCGACTGGGAGCTTGGATTCGCCGGCCGCATGATGGCGCTTTGGCTCGGTGACGCCCGGCATGTTGCGTTCAGCCATCCGAAGGTCGATGGCGACCGCGTGTTGCGCGCGAGCCCGTTGCTCGTCACGGTTCCAGTCGCCGGGCCGGATACTGCATCGACCGTCAATCAATCGCTCGCGATATCGGACGTGACTTATGCCACCGCGCTGCGTGGGTCGGCGCAGCTGGAGCGGCTCACCGACGTTATGGGCCGGCCGCTGGCAGCAAGCTATCAAGTTACCGGCGGTGCCGCGGTGTTGGCAAACCAGGCGGCGTGTCCATTCCGTGCCTTCGCCATTCATCGTCTGGGCGCCAGGGAACTCGAGGAAGGCAGGCCCGGGCTCGATCCACGCGAGCGAGGAAACTTGCTGCATCGATCCCTATATCAGTTGTGGGGCGAGTTGGAGAGCCAAGGGCGGTTGCTCGCGATGAGCGAGGCAGACCTGCACGCGATCATCCAGCGAGCAGTAGATTCGGGCGTCGAGGAGTTGCGGCGACGCCGTCCCGATGCGTTGTCCGAGGCCTTCATCGGCCTCGAGCGCAGGAGACTTTCTTCGCTGCTCGCGCGCCTGTTGGAATTGGAGAAGAGCCGCGCTGCGTTTCGTGTTCTGCATCGCGAGGTGCCTCGAGCCATCGATGTGGGCGGGCTGAAGATCGCCGCCCGCATCGATCGGGTCGATGAGCTCGATGATCTGTCTCACGTGATCGTCGACTATAAGACTGGCAAGGCGTCCGTGAGCAATTGGATGGGGGAGCGTCCGGACGACCCGCAGCTGCCGCTGTATGCCACTACCGACGCAGGCCCGGTGGCAGCCGTTAGTTTTGCAGTGCTGCGTGCAGACAAAGTTGCATTCGAGGGCCTGGCTCGTGAGGTGAATGTGCTTCCGGGCGTTGCCCGGTTCGATCAAGCCAAAAGTTCGAAACATCTCGCGAGCTGGGATAGCGTGTTCGAGAGTTGGCGCGTCGAACTCGAAGGCCTTGCGCGAGAGTTCCTGGCAGGCGATGCGCAGGTCGCTCCGAAGAACTATCCTCGGACTTGCCAGTACTGCGATCTGGGTTCGCTGTGCCGGGTCCGGGAGTGGCTGGACCGCGGTCCTGCGTCCGCCGCCGATGATGACGCCGATGACTAATCCGCACGATGCTGCCGATTGGAATCAGCGAGTGCGTGCGCTCGACTCGGCGCGCTCCTTCATCGTTCAGGCGCCAGCGGGATCGGGCAAAACCGAACTGCTGATCCAACGCCATCTCGCTTTGCTGGCTCTGGTCGAAGCGCCCGAGGAGATCGTCGCGATCACCTTCACTCGCAAGGCTGCGGGCGAGATGCGCGATCGCGTATTGCAGGCTCTGCACATGGCCTCCGGTCCATCGCCCGCTGAGGTTCATCGTCGCAAGACGTGGGAATTAGCGCGCGCCGTCGTGCACAGGGACGCGCGGATGGGGTGGGGACTGGCCTCGACACCGAGTCGACTGCGCATCCAGACCATCGATTCGTTGTGCGCGAGCCTCACACGCCAGATGCCGGTGCTGTCGGGTTTCGGTGCGCCGCCCAAGCCGGTTGAGAAGGCCGCATATTTGCATCGCGATGCGGCGCGACGCACCTTGGCCCAGCTCGACGATGGCGGTCCATTGACGACCTTCATCGGCCGCGTGCTCATGCATCTCGACAACGACGTCATGGTCGCCGAAGAGTTGCTGGCGCACATGCTTGCACGACGGGATCAGTGGCTGCGCCATGTCGTCGAGCGTGACTCGCATCGATTGCGGCGCGAAACACTGGAGGCAGCGCTGGTCGACCTTACGCTCGATGCGCTGGAAAGTCTGCGTGAGCTGATGCCGCGTGAGCTGCAGGTCGAATTGATCGAACTCGCGCGCTATGCCGCAAACAATCTCGCGCAATCCGCGAGCGAGTCCGACATTGTTGTACTGTTCGAACTGCGTGCATTGCCCGGCGCCAGAGTGCAGGACCTGTCGGTATGGCGCGGCATCGCCAAACTTCTGCTCACTGATGAAGGAGCAGTGCGCAAGGTTGGGGGCGTGAACGCGAGGGTGGGATTTCTCGCTCCAAGCAGCGTAATAGACAAGACCGAGAAAGAGCGGTTGGCGCATTTCAAGCGCCGCTTCCAGCATTTTCTCACCCAGGTCGAGCAGCACGGGAGTTTCGTAAGCCAGCTTGACCTTACCCGTTCACTGCCGCCGGGGCGCTACAGCGACGCGCAGTGGGAGACGGTAGAGGCGCTCACCGGGTTGCTGCCGACGGCGGTGGCACAGCTCGAATTGCTGTTCCGAGAGCGCGGCGAGGTCGATTTCACCGCGATGGCTCAGGCTGCCGTGCGCTCACTCGGCCCCGAGGATGAGCCGACCGACCTCGCGCTGGCGTTGGACTATCGAATCCGTCACCTGCTCGTGGACGAATTTCAGGACACGTCCCAGTCACAGTACGAACTCCTCACCCGCCTTACGGCGGGTTGGCAGCCTGGCGACGGCCGCACGCTGTTTGTCGTCGGTGATCCGATGCAATCGATCTACCGGTTCCGCGAAGCCGACGTCGCGCTGTATCTACGCGCGCGTCGGGAAGGCATCGGTGCTGTGACGCTGGAGCCGTTGACGCTCAAGGTCAACTTCCGGTCGCAGGCAGGTGTAGTCGCCTGGGTGAATCGGACGTTTCGCGCACTGCTGCCAGAGCAAGAAGATCTGAGCAGTGGCGCGGTGCCATTCTCCGAGTCGGAAGCAGCAAACCCTGAACTGCCGGGACCCGCGGTGAGTGTGCATCCGTTGCTGACCAAGGACCGCGACGCCGAGGCGAGTGTCGTGGCGAATCTCGTGCGGACGGCGCGCTCCGACGATCCTGCGCAGCGCATCGTCATCCTGGTGCGAAGCCGCGGACACCTCACCTCGATCGTCCCTGCTCTGAAGCAGGCGGGTCTGCGGTTTCGGGCGATTGAAATCGAAAGCCTGGGACATCGTCCGATCGTGCGGGATCTGTATGCGTTGACGCGCGCGCTGCTGCATCCGGCTGACCGCATCGCTTGGCTCTCAGTCCTGCGCGCCCCCTGGTGCGGGCTGACGTTGATGGATCTGGATGCGCTGGCTGGGGGCAATCGCGCAGTTTGCATATGGGATCTGGTGGACCAGTCGGCGGTGGTTGCGGGGCTTTCTGCGGATGGGCACACGCGGCTCTTGCGCGTGCGCGAGCGGCTGCGTCCCAGCTTCGCGCAACGGCGTCGTGAGCCGTTGCGGCGCTGGGTCGAAGGCGCCTGGCTGTCGCTCGGCGGTCCTGCTATCGCGCGGAATGCGGCCGATCTAGACGACGCTCGGGTG
>Ga0209048_10004137_pt1 | contig 13930 bp, 17 predicted proteins | sample FrelakmetCRP12CR_FD_187146 | JGI IMG/M metagenome (GOLD analysis project Ga0209048, IMG submission 187146) | Freshwater lake sediment microbial communities from the University of Notre Dame, USA, for methane emissions studies - CRP12 CR (SPAdes)... | ecosystem: Environmental > Aquatic >... | reverse complement strand
TGTCGGCGAGCACGGCCTCGGCGAGACGCCGCTGGCCGGCGACGGTGAAGTGCACGCCGTCGGCCAGCCGCCAGTCCGCCACGTAGTCCCCATTGGCGTCGACGAAGAGACCCCAGGCGTCAACGTATTCGGCCCCCGGGTGGTCCGCGGCGGCGTCCTGGATGATCCTGTTGATGAGCTTCATGCGCGAGTTGCGCCAGGGCGCTTTCATCATCGGCATGCCCACCCAGTACACGCGCCGGGCGCCGCCCTTGAGCATGGTGCCCATCATGTCGGACACGCGCTTCTCGTAGGCGGTCTGCCACTCGGAGGTGCCGTAGGAGATCCACTTGCCGTCCCGCCACACCGACTGCGTGTCGTTGGTGCCCATCATCATGACTACCGCGTCGGGTCGGGCGCTGCGCATCGCGGACTTCATCTGCTTGCCCCAGTCGAAGAAGTCCCAGCGGCAGATGCCCGAGGACTCTTTGTAGTAGAGGGTGGGCTTGAAGACCTTTGTCGTCTCCAGCATGGGCCCGACGGTCCAGCCGAGCTCGCCGCCCATGGAGTCGCCGCCGACCCAGACGTGCACGGGGTCGGACTTGCTCGCCACCCACACCTTGGGCGGCGGCGTGGGCTTGGGGCTCGGCGACAACGCGGAGGTCCTGCCGGTCTTCGAGTCGGTGCTGCCGGCCTCTTCCTCGCCCTTGCGGCGGCTGGCCGCGACCGCGGCGATGATCGCCGCCACGACGAGCACGAAGACGACGAACACGAGAAGACGCCGCCGGGCCAGCTGGCGCCGCCGGCGACGGAAGTCGCGTCGTGGTCTGGGTGTGGAGGGGCCGTAGTCCATAGGCTCAGGAGATTCCCGGCGAGTGTACAGCAGAGGGTTCGGCGCCGCGCCCGGCTGCCACTGCGCACGGCCGCGCGCGGCTCTTCCGCCTTGCGCCCCCTCGCCGGTGGGATACAGTGACGGCGACGCCATGCACGAGCCAGACGACAGCCCGATCCGGACGCCCGCTGAGGCCACCTTGCCGGGTACCGGGCCGAGACGCGGTGAGCCGGAGGAGCCGTCGGCCGGGAAGCCGCCCCGCTTCGCCGACAGCTACGGCCTCGTGCTGGTGCTGCTCATCCTCAGCTACTTCGTCCTGGCCATCGCCGGCGACACTCACTACGGCCGCGTGGTCAGCCTCATCGTGCTCGCCGCCACCACATGGCTGGCCCTGCGCGCGTCGCAGGTCCAGCGCCGCCTGCTGCGCTACGCTGTCGCCATCATCCCGCTGGCCACCCTGGCGGCCATCGTCCTCGGCTGGCTCGGCAGCGAGGACCTGGCGCGGACGGTCACGGCGGCGCTCACCGCCCTTCTGGTGATCGTGGCTCCGGCGGCCATCGTGAAACGGCTGGCGTCGCACTTGGTCATCAACGTCAACACCTTCTACGGAGCCATCTGCGTCTACTTGCTCATCGCCATGTTCTTCGCCAGCATGTTCGCCCTGACCGGAGTGCTCAGCGGCGATCCCTTCTTCGCGCAGATCCAGCCGCCGCAGAAGGCCGGGACGGTCGACTACCTCTACTTCAGCTTCGCGACCATCACGACCGTCGGCTACGGCGATCTTACGGCCCAGGGAAGCGTGGGGCGCATGCTAGCCGTGTGCGAAGCCATCCTCGGCCAGCTCTACCTCATCACCGTGGTGTCGCTGGTGGTGCAGAACCTCGGCGAGGCGAGGCGCAAGAAGAGGCCGATCGACTGATCGGCGCAGCACGACGTAGCCGGCCGCGCGCCCGTCAGGCGTCGCCGGCGGCGTCATCTCCGTGGTCGCCGGCGGCCCGGCCCGCATGTCCTCCCGGGCGGTCCAGCTGACGGTCGCGCGCGGCCTGCCACAGGAACACCGCGAGCGCGGCGATGACGGCCGCCGACGCCAGGCCCGGCGCCAGCAGGTCGGAGCTGCCGTCCCACGTGAGCGCCTCCCCCAAGAAGATGACCGCGATGGCGACCACGACCACGCCGGCAAGCAGCTCCTTGAGCTGCCCGAGGTCGCTGATGCGCAACCAGCCGGGCATCGGCACGCGGTCGTCGACGAAGAGGCTGTACAGGCCGAGCGCGAGCACGTAGAGCACGGTGGCGAGCAGCGCGTAGTCGGCCTGCTTGATCAGCTTGCCGATCATCTCGTTCTGCGAGAGGCCGCCCCTGTGAGCAGCATCGAGGATCGTCATCACGGTCACGACGATCGTGGACACCATGACCGCCATGAAGGCGAGAAACAGGCTGAGGGTGGCCAGGAGCACGAAGAACCGGCTCGAGGCGACCATCCGCCCGATGAGCTCCGAGGGCCGGCGGCGCTCCTCTGGTGGGTCGGCGTTCACGGGCACCTACGCCTTGCGGAGCGCCAGCCCCTGGGCGATCAGCGAGGCGCCGAAAAGGATGGCGTCGAGGCCGACGAGGATCATGAGGATGGCGATCGTCGGTCCGGGCCAGGCGACCACGATGATGCCGACGAGCGCCAGCAGGACGCCGAAGCCCGCGGCGATGCCCCAGCCTTCGCCGCGGTCGATGAACGCCGCGAGCGCCATCACGACCCCCCAGAAGAGGAAGGCGAGGCCCACGAGGACGGCCACTGTCTTGACCGAGGAGTCGGGCCAGAAGACGAGGACCAGCCCGAGGATCAGGATCACGAGCCCGCCGATGATCCTGCCGGTCTTGCGCTCGGCGCCGGCGGCGTGCACGATCTGCATGATGCCGGCGAAGACGAGGAACAGGCCCGCGAGAATGGCCACCAGGCGCACGCTGCCCCAGATGTTCGCCAGCACGATGATGCCGAAGATGACGGCGGCGATGCCCGCCGCCAGCATGACGCCCCAGTACCGGTGCGCCAGCGCCTTCTCGTTGACGACCACGACCACCTCGCTCTGCCTCTCGTCCATCTAGCCGTCCTCCTCATCGATCATCTGTCGCAATGATGCGACCATCTTCGCCTTCGCGGCAGCGAATCCCTCGTGAGGGAGCTCGCCCGCGGTCCTACTCGCCCAGCACCTTGATGATCAGCCGCTTGTTGCGGCCCCCGTCGAACTCGCAGTAGAAGACCGCCTGCCAGGGCCCGAGGTCGAGCCTGCCGTCAGTGACCGGGACGATCACCTGGTGGTGCACGAGCAGGTTCTTGAGGTGGGCGTCGCCGTTGTCTTCGCCGCCGCGATGGTGGCGATAGTCGCCGCCGTGGGGCAGCAGCTGCCGGGCGACGTCGTCGGCCGGTGGCTGCCAGGACGGCGGCGCCAGCTTGTCGAGCCACTCGAGCGCGTCGGCCTGGATGCCGGGCTCGTCGTCGTTGATCCACACGCCGGCGGTGATATGCATCGCCGAGACCAGGGCCATGCCCTCGCGGATGCCGCTCTCGTCGACGGCCGCTCGCACGTCCTCGGTGATGCGCACGAACGCGCGGCGCTGCTCGACGTGGAACGTCTTGTAGACGGTGTGTGACTTCACGCTGCCTCCTCGGTCGCCCGACGAGAGCTTACCGCAGGTGAACGACGCGCCACAGGGGGACTGTGCAGGCGCGGCTGCACCGAGTGGTCTTGCTCATTTCTGCTTGATTTGGCACACTATCGCTCAAGAACGGCCGCGCGGCATCCCTTGGGGCGCGGCCCCCGGCAAGACAGTGACGGGCCGCCCCGCGGGCGCCCGCTGAAAGGATGGCGACGGCATGACCAGGATCGCGTTCATCGGCGCCGGCAGCGTGGAGTTCACGCGCAACCTGCTCGGCGACATCTTCTCCTTCCCCGAGCTGGCCGGCGCCGAGGTCGTGCTGCACGACATCGACGAGGAGCGCCTCGCCACCGCCGAGGCGATGGCGCGCTGGACCAACGACACGCTCGGCGCCCATGCCCGGATCAGCACGACCACCGACCGCCGCCGCGCCCTCGACGGCGCCGGCTTCGCCGTCAACGTGATCCAGGTCGGCGGCCACGCGGCGACGCTGCTCGATTTCGAGATCCCGAAGAAGTACGGCCTGCGGCAGACGATCGCCGACACCTCTGGGGTGGGCGCCGTGTTCCGCGCCCTGCGCACCATCCCGGTCATGCTCGGCATCGCCGACGACATGGCCGAGCTGTGCCCCGGCGCCTGGATGCTCAACTACACGAACCCCATGGCGATGAACTGCTGGGCCTGGTACGCGGGCTCGCCGCACCCGAACATCGTCGGCCTCTGCCACTCCATCCAGAACACCAGCCGCCAGGTGGCCGAGTACGTGGGCGTGCCCCCGGAGGAGATCACCTTCCTCGGCGCCGGCGTGAACCACATGAGCTGGGTGCTGCGCGTGGAGCACGAGGGCAAGAGCCTCTATCCGGCGCTCGACGCGGCGATCGCGGCCGACCCCGAAGGGCTCGGCCGCCGCGTGCGCGTGCAGATCTACAAGCGCTTCGGCTACTTTCCCACCGAGAGCAGCGAGCACTTCGCCGAGTACGTGCCCTGGTTCATGCGCGACGAGGCCGAGATCGAGCGCCTGCGCATCCCCGTGGACGAGTACGTGCGGCGCAGCGAGGAGAACCTCGAGATGTACGCCGAGGAGAAGCGCATGCTGGCCGCCGGCGAGCCCTTCGAGATCGAGCGCAGCGGCGAGTATGCGGCGCTCATCATCCACTCGATGGTCACCGGGGTGCCGCGCACCGTGTACGGCAACGTGCGCAATACCGGCCTCATCACCAACCTGCCGCAGGACGCCTGCGTGGAGGTGCCCTGCCTGGTGGACCGGGCCGGGCTCCAGCCCACGCATGTGGGCGACCTCCCGGCGCAGTGCGCGGCGCTCGACCGGACCTTCCTCAACGTCGTCGAGCTCACGGTGCGCGCGGCGCTGGAGGGCCGGCGGGACCACGTGCTGCAGGCCGTGACGCTCGACCCCAATGCCGCCGCGGTGCTCTCCCTGGCGCAGATGGAGGCCCTGGTGGACGAGATGCTCGCAGCCGAGCGCGACCTGATGCCCGAGGCGCTGCGGTGAACGCGCCGCTCGACCTGCTCGTCATCGGCGACGCCAATCCCGACGTCATCCTGACCGGCGTGTTCGGGGAGCTTGCCTACGGACAGGCCGAGCAGCTCGTCGAGTCCGGCACGCTGACGGTCGGCGGCTCGGCGGCCATCCTCGCCTGCGGCGCGGCACGGTTGGGCTTGCGCGTAGGCTTGGTGGCGGTCGTCGGCGACGACCCCGGCGGGCGCTTCATGACCGAGGAGCTGGCGCGGCGCGGCGTCGATGTCGGGGCCGTCGCGATCCGCGAGGATCTGGCGACCGGGCTCACCGTCGCGCTGGCGCGCGCGGACGATCGCGCCATCGTCACGTACCCCGGCTGCATCGCCGCCCTGGAGGCCGGGATGATCGACCCGGCGCTCGCGGAGGCAGCACGACACGTGCACGCGAGCTCCTTCTTCCTGCAGCCGCGGCTGGCGCCGGGTCTGCGCGGCCTCTTCGAGGCCGCGCGCTCCTCCGGCGCCACCACGTCGCTCGACCTGAACTGGGATCCCGCGGAGACGTGGGACGGCGGGCTGGCGGACGTGCTGCCCGCCGTGGACGTGCTCTTCGTCAACGCCCAGGAGGCGGCGGCCGTGAGCGGCGCCGCCGACCCGGCCGTGGCGGCGACCGTCCTCGCGGCCCGCGGCCCGCTGCCGGTGATCAAGCTCGGCGCGGCCGGCGCCCTGGCCCACGACGGCTGCCGCCTGGTGCATGTCACGGCCCCGGCCGTGGACGTCGCCGACACCGTCGGCGCCGGCGACACCTTCGACGCCGGCTTTCTGTGTGCGCGCCTCCAGGGCTGGGCGGTAAGTCGCTGCCTGGCGCTGGGCGTCGCCTGCGGCTCGCTTTCGGCGCGCCGTCCCGGCGGCGTCGAGGGCCAGCCGACGCTCGCCGAGGCGCTGACCGTGATCGAAGGGCTCCTCCCCGCCCCCGGCGACCCGCCCCGGGAGTGCGATCCGTGAACCCGCCTGGGGCGCGGCACCCCAGCGATCTCCTTCGCGAGATCGTCGCCGCCAACCGCGGAGGTAGACCCGTGGGGCTGACGTCCGTCTGCTCCGCCAACCGCTTCGTCCTCGAGACGGCGCTGCGGCACGCCGCCCGCGGCCACGGCCTTCTCTGCATCGAGTCGACGTCCAATCAGGTCAACCAGCTCGGCGGCTACACGGGGATGACCGCGGCGGCGTTCCGCGACGAAGTCGCGGCGCTCGCCGCCGCCGCCGGCGTGCCGGCCGCTCGCCTGATGCTCGGCGGGGACCACCTGGGGCCGTACCCATGGCGGAGCCTCCCAGCACGCGAGGCGCTGGCGCATGCGCACGAGCTCGTGCGCAGCTGCGTGCTGGCCGGCTACACCAAGATCCATCTCGACGCCAGCATGCGCTGCGGCGACGACCCCGGCGATCAGTCGACGGCGCTGGGCGACGAGGTCATCGCCCTGCGCACCGCCGCTCTCTGTCGCACAGCCGAGGCCGCGCGCGCCGAGCTGCCCACGGCCGCAGCCGCCCCCTTGTACGTGATCGGCAGCGAGGTGCCCGCCCCCGGCGGCGAGAATGCTGGGGCCGGGCGCCCAGCCGTCACCCGCGTCGCAGACGCCGAGCGCGCTCTCACGCGCACCCGCGAGGGCTTCGTCCGCGCCGGTATCGAGGACGCGTGGCAGCGCGTCATCGCGCTCGTCGTCCAGCCCGGCGTCGAGTTCGGCGACGACAGCGTGGCCGGCTACCAGCGCGCGGCGGCGGCTGACCTTTCCACATTCATCGAGGGACGCCCCGGCCTCGTGTACGAAGCCCATTCCACCGACTACCAGACGCCCGAGGCCCTGCGGCGGCTCGTGGAGGATCACTTCGCGATCCTCAAGGTGGGCCCCTGGCTGACGCATGCCTTCCGTGAAGCGGTGTTCGCCCTCGAGGAGATCGAGAGAGAGGTGCTGCGCGATCGGCCGGGCGCCCAGCCTTCGCGCCTGCGCGACGTGCTGGACGAAGTCATGGTGCGGCATCCGGAGCACTGGGCCGCGTACTACAGGGGCAGCCCCGAGGAGGTGCGGCGCCAGCGCGCCTTCAGCTACAGCGACCGCTGCCGCTACTACTGGCCGCGGCCGGAGGTGCAGGAGGCGCTCGCCCGGTTGCTGCGCAACCTCTCCGAGCGCCCCATCCCGGCAGCGCTCATCGGCGAGTTTCTGCCCGCGAGCTCCCGCGTCGTCCAGGAGGGTCGTCTGCCTGCCGAGCCCGTGGCACTGATCCGCCACCATATCCAGTGTGTTCTGGACCTGTACGCGGCCGCCTGCGACGACGAGCTCGATGGGACAGGCCGACGCGGCCGGGAGAGGTGATCCTCGGCGTCGCGACCGCGACCGTGAATGACTACGCCTCCACGTCCGGATCGAAGTAGTCGCTGTCCAGGCGCGCAAGTTGCAGCGTCTTGGTCACGTAGACGTCGTGGCCATCGGACCGCAGCCGCGTGACGAGGGCGGCGTCGACACCTTCGTCGGCGAGGAGCCTCACGCCACCGACTTGGAGACCGGATTGGCGACGTCAGTTCGAAGGACCTCGGCGCCGAAACGCACGGCGGCGAGCACACCCTCGCGCGTGAGCCGAGGATGCGCCTCCAGGAGCTGCTCGATCGTCCGGCCGGCGCCGAGCTCCTCAAGAATGGACTCGACCGTGATGCGTGTGCCCTCGACAACGGGCTTGCCCATCATGACGTCGGGGTCAGATCCGATTTCTTGTGTAGCCATTGCGAACACCTCCTTACCCGACTGCAACGATACCACCGGGCGCCCGGAGCGTACGGCGATGCCTGGACCTCACAGAACGCCTGCGGGATAACCCGCAACGCGAAGCGTTGACGGGTTGATCCCGTTGTTATCCGCTGACCCCATCCTCAGGTGGATGGACAAGCTGCGCGCTATGCCAGACCGCCAGGATCCATACCATGTCGACCTTCACCTGGTAGAAGAACCGATACGGCGCCGCGATGACCTCACGGAATGGGAGAGCGGGATACTCCGGCAGGGTACGCCCGGAATCTGGGAAGTCGCGCAGCCGGGACAGCGTGTTCAATGCCTTGTCCCTAAAGGCGACAGCCGCCGAGGGACTGTCTGCGCCGATGTATGCGATGACAGCGAGGAACTCAGCGTCCGCAGTCGGCGTGAGCCTGACGCGCAGAGTCACATCTGGCTCAGGAGCTCGTCCGCGTCAGCGAACACCGCATCCATATCGCGACCGACGCCGGCCTCGATCTCCGCGGTGCCACGAGCGAGGAGCTGCAGAATCTGGAGTTGGTGCTGCGTGCGCTCATAGGTCCGCGTGTCCACCATGACCGCGGCTGGCCGGCCGCGTTGCGTGATGAACACCGGCTCGTGCGAGAGTGCCGCCCGTTTGATGATGCCCGCTGCGTCCTGGCGCAAGTCCGAGATGGGGATGATAGTGGGGAATACGCTCATGTCTGGTACCTCCTAGAGTACCGTCTATGATACCACCTAAAGGGATTCGGGGTGCGGGCTTGATCATGCGGAGAACGTCTGCGGCATCAGCGGCAGTGCGCAGCGCTGTCCATCTGGATGCCGATGTTATGCCGCCCTCGCGATCACGCGGCCGATCTCCCTGCGTGACGCCCCCAAGGCCAGGAGGGACTTGATCAGTAGGTCCAGTGACACCGAGGCGTCGGCGGCCTCCATCTTCGCGACCCGCGACTGACTGGAGCCCAGCCGACGGGCCACCTGCAGCTGCGTCCAGGAGTTCTGCGCACGCAGCTCACGAAGGTAGCCGGCAAGCGCCAGCTTGAGCTCGACGAACGCGGCCTCCTCCTCGGTCAGTCCGAGGAAGTCGGCGGCATCCCCGCTGCGCCGGCCGGCGGCCGCCAGTCGCTTCTTCTTGGCTTCGTCCATCGCACTCACTCCTTCTCGCCCGCAATCGCATCATAGGCGCACGGGCGACGCTTGCAGGCATCGATTACCGGCCTCGGCGTCGCCTGCGTCTTCTTCGCGAACACCTCGGCTACGACGATGGCGTCTTGACCGATGCGGTAGAAGATCCGCCACGTCGCGTCTGCATCCACAACGCGCAGCTCATGACAGCCCCTGCCCATGGCGGGCATCGGTCGGGACTGCGGCAGGCCGAGCGACTCTCCACGCTGCGGCCTGCGCAGGAGTACCCCTGCCTCAACGCGAGCGGCCGCCGTGAGGGGCGGTGTGCGGACCTCCCCGTGCAGCCACACGAGCGGCTTGTCGGCACTGCGTCTCACGAGCAGAGCTATATGTCAGAACTGATATTGACGTCAAGGCCCACTGGGGTCAGGCATAACGGTCTGCGCATGAGCAGTTGGCCTTGTGCGGCCGGAAGCTCAGCATGCCGTGGTGGCCAAGAAGCGCTTGTTCGACGAGCCGTCGAGGTGCCCTAACATCCTCGAATGGGCAAGTAGAACGTCAACACGGGTCCATTCCAGAAACCAGAGGAGGGATAAGGGTGTCCAAGGTGGTTGATTTCGAGAACGTGTCCACAGTGGGCCTGGAGTCTTCGCCCGTAGCGGACGCGCTTGCCGGCTTGCGTGCCAACGAGGCGCGGTACTTCATGAACAAGTACAAGCATGCGTTCACGGTCGTACCGGCCAGCGAGAACCAGGACACACTGGACTACGTGAACCGGATCCTCAAAGAGGAGCGTGACATCGAGTTCGCCGCCAAGCCTCTAGAAACGTCACGCTTTCAAGTGGAGGGCATCCGGTTCGCCCACGTGTTCTATGAGGATGGCCTTGAGGCCAACGTCATGTACGCGGTCGATGACCCCAAGAAGCGAGCTGTCGGCTTCAAGCTCTCGGAAGGCATGGAAGTTCCCAAGGAGCTCGAAGGCAAGTTCAAGTTCGCCCGGCAGAAGTCCAAGCTCGCCGGGACGATCCGGGGCTCGTTCTTCGTGATCAAAGGCGAGTACTAGACCGGACGACTCAAAGGCGGACGCGTGCCAGGGGCGATTCAGTCGGATGGCTTCGCTGTGTTCGGTGCTTCGGGCCCCTCGGTCCGTCGAAGAAGGATTATGCAGATGGAATGAGAAAGCCGGCCTCTGCGTAAGACCCCAAACACAGACTGCCCCTTTCCGTGTATGACGCTACCACCGAAATCGGACAGCAGACACAAGAACCTTCATCGCACGGCTCTTTCGATTCCGCGCAGGACCGCGAACTGGCGGTATTCGCAGTCCGTGTAGGCCACCTCACAGACCATCGATCGGGCTGCGCACGCCCTGGCCGCCCCGGTTGAGCACGTGCGTGTTGATCATGGTCGTGCGGACGTCCTTGTGCCCGAGCAGCTCCTGGATGGTGCGGATGTCGTAGCCCGCCTGCTCGAGCGCGAGCCGACCGCGTTGATCCACCACCACAGCGGAAGGGGCTCGACCGCTACGCGGCCGCCTGCGGGCAATGAGCCGCCGGCGGCGTGCGGCGTGACGCCCTACGCCGTTCGCGGCAACGGCGAGAGCGCCTCGGCCAGATCGAGGCTCTCGCCGGGGTCGAGCATCACGGTGCGGATCCCGGGCGCCAAGGCCTCCACCTCGCGCATGAAGACGAGCGGCGCCCGCCGGTGGACGTCCGGCCGCAGGCGCATGATCACCGTGCCGGGCAGGTGATAGGTGCCCCAGTGGATGGGGATCACGAGCCTGGGCTGCAGCAGCTGCGCGGCGTGCACCGCGTGCCGGGGGCTGAGGTGCTTGAACTCCGGCATCCACGGCCCCAGCCCGGCGATGGGCAGAAGCGCGATGTCGAGGTCGCCCCAGAGGTCGGCCATGCCCGTGAAGAGGCCGGTGTCGCCGGCGAAGTAGATGCTGCGGCTGCCGCTCACCACATACCCCAGGCTGGGCGTGCGTGCGGCCAGCGGGTGACGCGTGCCGCGGTGCCGAGCCGCCGTCGCGACGATCTCCAGTGCGCCCACCGGCAGCCGGTCGCCCGGAGCCATCTCGCGGATGTCACGAAAGCCGCGCCACTCCAGCGAGCGCCGTGCGCCCACGGGAGCCAGGACCGGGGTGTCGCGGCGGAACATGCGCAGCGAAGCCGGGTCGTAGTGGTCGAGATGCAGGTGCGAAAGGAGGATCGCCGCGGGATCGGCCAGAGGACGCGTGAGAGGCGGCGGAACCCGCCGGTAGAGGGGCCCGACCTGACGGCGCAACACCGGGTCGGTGACCAGCCTTGTCCCGTCGAGCTCGATCAGCGTGGTCGCATGGCCGAGAAACAGGATGCGGTCGCCGGCCACATGATCGCGCGGTCCGCGTCCGGCCGTCGACAACGCTTGCCTCTCCCGGGTTGAGTCGTGCGTGGCCATCTCATCGTAGGTTGCACGGTCCCGCCCCCGCCAAACCCGGGCTACGGCGGCGGCTGAGGTGGAGCATGGGCGCGGCTAGGGCAACGTCGGGCCCGGATCGCGCCCCAGGCCCGCGATGAGACGCTCCGCATTACCGGCGTAGACCAGGTCCAGCACGTCGCCCGGCAGCCCCAGCCCGGAGATGCGCCAACGCCCTTGAGGGGGCGGCTCGTCGAGTGCGTAGGCGAAATGTTCGTCCTCCGTCTCGAGGAAGCGGAAGTGGATCGCGTACTCTCCCAAGGTCGGCGGAAAGACGTCGGTCCCGAAAAGCACGCGCTCCGCATGTCGAACGATGAGCTGGTGCGCCCGCCGCGGTTGGCGGCCCAGCTCGGCGACCCGCGCGGCGACGTCCACGAACAGGTTGGGATACGCGCCCAGCAGGCGCGCGACCAGATCCAGGTCCTCAGCGGCGCCGGCCACGTGCGCGGCGATGAACGTCGTCGCCGGGTTGGCGGCGACCAGCCCCTCGAGCGCCTCGAGCAGGCGCTCGTAGTGTCCGCCGCCGAGATGCGCGAACGACCAGTCGGGGTGAAGCAAGAGCTCCTCGAGACGCTCGTTGGTGGCGTCGGCAGGGTCAAAGAACGCCCGCGGATCGGCGGTGTGGATGAGGACCGGAGCACCCGCTTCAGCGGCCACCTGCCACAGCGGCGCCAGCCGCTCGTCGTCGGGCAGAAGCAGCTTGCCGCGCTCGTCGGTGAGGCCGAGCCCGAGATCCTTCCACACCTTGAGCCCTCGGGCGCCGGCGGCCAGCGAGCGCCGCAGGCTCTGCGCCAGGCGCTCGCCGAACCCCGGCGCGGCGGTCTCGGCCCAGTCAACGTGGCAGAAGGTGGCGAAGCGACCGGGGTAGCGGCGATCGTAGCGCTCCAGGTTCGCCTCCAGCTCGCCGCCCCAGCGGCCGTCGAGATTGACGATCGCGCGCACGTTGGCGGCGTCCATGTCCGCAAGCAGGCGCGACACGTCCGGCACCACCCAATCCCCATCTTGGCTGAGCCAGCGCCCCAGATGGTTGTGCGCGTCCACGGCGGGGTAGGCGGCGCGCTCAACGGGATGTTCGGCGACGCGCAAGGCCGGGCGAGGCAGGTAGTCGCGGAGTCTGAGGTCGGCGACGTCGACAGGCGTGTCAGGCTCAATCATGAAAAGACCATACACCGCCAAGCACAAGTGACGTTGCAATCTGCGCACATCTGACGTAAAGTGCCGACAAATGAGCGCACTTGAACAAGAGATCGTCTCGCAGCCACGGATGTGGCGCACCGCGGCCGCCATGGCTGCGGAGGCGCGCGAGGTGTTGCCGGGCGCCGGCGCGCGCCTCGCGGTGCTGGGCTGCGGCACCTCCTGGTTCATGGCCCAGTCGGTGGCGGCGCTGCGCGAGGCCGCCGGCCTCGGCGAGACCGACGCCTTCACGCCCACCGAGATGCCGCCGGGGCGGCGCTACGACGCCGTCGTCGTCATCTCCCGCTCGGGCACGACCACCGAGATCGTGCGTGCCCTCCGCGTCGTGCCCCCGGGGACGGCCACCATCGCCATCTCGGCGGTCCCCGATTCACCCGTCGTCGCAGCCGCCGGGCGCAGCATCATCCTCGAGGCGGCCGACGAGCGCTCGGTCGTGCAGACGCGCTTCGCGACCACCGTACTGGCCCTGTTCCGAGCCACGTTCGGCGAGGACCTGCGGCCGGCGATCGCCGACGCCGAGCGGGCGCTGGCCGAGCCGCTGCCGTTCGACCCCGTCGCCTTCGAGCACTTCGTGTTCCTCGGCCGCGGCTGGACCATCGGCCTGGCCAACGAGGCAGCCCTGAAGCTGCGCGAGGCCTGCCAGGCCTGGACCGAGGCCTACCCGGCAATGGAGTACCGGCACGGCCCCATCAGCGTGGCCGAGCCGCACAGCGTCGTCTGGGCGCTCGGCGAGGCCGAGCCGGAGCTGCTGGAACAGATCGCCCAGACGGGCGCCACCGTGGTGGCCGGCGAGCTCGACCCGATGGCGGAGCTCGTGCGCGTCCATCGGGTCGCCGGCCTGCTCGCCGAGGCCAGGGGCCTCGACCCAGACCAGCCGCGGCATCTCACCAGATCGGTGGTGCTGCAATCGTGTTGACTTCGAATACAGGGGGCAGACAATGAGGCGTATCTCGATCGGCATCGTGGGCCTGCTGGCCCTCGTCCTCGCAGCCACGGCCCTCACGGCCGGCTGCGGCTCTTCCGGCGGCGCCACGCCGGCCTCCCCCGGCGCCAGCCCCACCGGCGTCGTTAACATCACCATGTGGCACGGGGACATCGATTACGCCAAGACGGCGGACGACGCCCTGGTGGCCGAGTTCAACAAGGCCAACCCCAACATCCACGTCACGGCGCTGTACAACGGGGGCAGCGATTTCGCCCTCCAGAAGACCCTCACCGCCATCGCCGGCGGCAAGCCCCCGGACATCACGTATCTCTTCGGCTCGTGGATGGCGAACATCGTCAAGAGCCCCAAGGTCGTACTGCTGAACGACCTGATCGCCAACGATCCCTCGTTCGACTGGAAGGACTTCTGGCAGACCGAGCGCCTGGCGGCGACCGTGGACGGCAAGATCGTCGGCCTCCCGGCGCTCGTCGACAACCTCGCCATCGTCTACAACAAGAAGCT
>Ga0209048_10004136_pt1 | contig 13931 bp, 17 predicted proteins | sample FrelakmetCRP12CR_FD_187146 | JGI IMG/M metagenome (GOLD analysis project Ga0209048, IMG submission 187146) | Freshwater lake sediment microbial communities from the University of Notre Dame, USA, for methane emissions studies - CRP12 CR (SPAdes)... | ecosystem: Environmental > Aquatic >... | reverse complement strand
TCGAGGTGGACCAGACGTAGCTCGACTTCGCGCACACGGCGGTGAAATCTCAAAAGCCGACTGCTGGAGATTTCCGAGGGCAGGCGGCACGAAGAACTGATCGGGTCCCGCTGGTTGCGGGATCGAACTGGCGCAGCCGACCCATTGTCATCCATTGGACGTTTGGAAACCGGATATCTTCTCGTGCTCGCGGCGCCGTCCGACGGGCACGTTCGATCCACGCAGAACTTCTTGCCGTTCAAAGGCATTGCCCGGGCCCATCTCGGTCCGGGGTTCCGGACGGTCTGCCCCTACCTTCAAAAACTGTAGAGCAGCCCAAGGCGGAACGAGCGACTTTCCATCGGGTGGAAGTGGATGTCATTCACGCCCTGCGGCGGTTCGCCGGGCAGTCGCGAGGCGTAGTAATAGGCGACGTCGTTGGACTTGGCATCGAAGAGGTTGAAAACGTCAAAGCGGATACGCGTGCGCGGGTCGAGCCGATACGTTGCCTGCAGGTTGAACGTGGTTGTTGAATTGGACTTGACGCTGCCGTCCTCGATCAGATCACGCGGGCCGAAGTAGCGGCCAAACACGCTCGCTGTCCATGGACCCAGGTTCTGGATCGTGATTCCCGCCTGCGCCGTCGCCTGCAGCGCTTCCGGAATGTGGTTTCCCACCGGATCACTGTCGGTGAAACGCGCGTGCGTCCAGGCGAGGTCCAGATCGAGCAGCAGCCAGCGCAGCGGCGTGTAGTGGTTCGACCATTCAACACCGATGCGCTTCGACGGCCGGCTCGGCTCGGTGGTACCGCTGTCCCCGCTGAAGACGAGTTCGGAGTCGAGATGCAGGTACCACAGGGTGATCGAGGATTGAAGATTGGCAGCGACCTCGGTACGTGCCCCGACTTCGGCACCCTTGGCCCGAACCAGGGGCGTGGCCGGTGAAACGGACTCCAGCGTCTTGGGATCGACGGTCGCCACCACCCCGCGCGCGTCATTGCTGTGCAAGCCTTGGCCGGCGTTCAGGAAGAACTCGGTCTTCTGCCACGGCCCGAAGATAAACGAGAGCTTTGGCAGCCCAATGCCCGCCGTCTTGCTGCCGGAATTCTCGGGGATGTTGCTGGCGACATCGAAGTGATAGTTCTCGCCCCGGAGGCCGATGATGCTGCGCATCCAGTCGGCCCATTGCGTCTGGTTTTCAACATACAGCGCGTAGCTCGTCTCGCGGACATTGTCTTCGCGCACCGTATCGAGTCGCTGCCGTTGCACCGTGTCGTAGATGCCCACGGGGTGGATCCGGTCCTGCCGGATGTCCCAGCCGACGGTGTTCTGCATCGGGTGCCCGAAGAACGCGTCGGTCCGTGACCAGCTTCCGTTCCAGCCGTAAATCATGCGGTCGTCGTACTGATTGAACTGGTCGCCGTCGACCGGATTGTTGAGGTAGAAGGTAAAGTTGGAGAAGAGATTCAGGTCGTAGTGGATGCCGTAGACCGTGGTCTGCAGCGTGCCGCCGCCAAGCGGCGCCTGGTAATCGGCGGACAGGCTGTAGCGGTGACTCTGGCCGCCGTCGCTGGGATCGAGCGAACCAAACCGGTCGATCAATCCGGCATCGACGGCGCGCAAGGGAATCTGGTTGGTCGCCGTCCACTGGCCGTCGTAGCCCATCGCCGTCATACCGAACTTGCCGTCCCCGACCGGCAGCGTGTAGCGCAGCACGCCGTTGACCTTGCGGTAGTTTTCCCGCACGTCCCACGGACCGTTGTCGTGGTAGGCCTCGAAGCCATACAGCAGCTGGCCCGGACCGGCGGCCACGGATCCCGCCAGCAGGGCGCGCCCGTATTGGTAACTCCCGCCGGTCACCTCGGCGAGACTCTCTTTCATCGAGGCGAAATAGTGGATGTTCGCACCGCCCGCGGTGGCGAAATCGCCCTCCCCGGCGTAATAGGGCCCCTTGAAGTAATCGATCCGCGAGACGAGTTCCGGAATCAGAAAGTTGAGGTCGGTATAGCCCTGTCCATGCGCGTGGGTGCGCAGATTGACCGGCATGCCGGCCAGATACGTCGCGAAATCGGTACCGTGGTCAAGATTGAAGCCACGAAGGAAGTACTGGTTGGCCTTGCCGGCGCCGCTGTGCTGGGTCACGATCATCCCAGGGATGTACTCCAGCACCTCGCCCGGGCGCAGGATTGCGCGGTCGTCGATGAGTTGCGGCGTGATCACCCCGGAACTGGCCGCGTCGCTCGTACCCACTGCGTTCTCGTAATGGCCGGTGATCGAGACGGGCTCCAGAGTCTGGACGTCATCCGCCGCGGCCCCGGTGGCGAACGCCGCCACCGCCAAACCAATCAAGACGCGTCGGCCCTGAAATGAGGGCATAACGAACCCGGCAAGAAGAAGGAAATGCTCAAGTCGTAATGCCCAGCAAGCCGCCGTGGACAGGAATGTCCGCGTGCCGTCCATTGATGGTTGCCAGGTGATCGGCATCGAAGCCGTGTTTCAGGCCGAGCACAGAAAGACGAATGCCGACAGCGCGGTCCACTCGGCGGGTAGGTCGTGCATTGTTTCGTTCCAGTTGGGGCCAAGGTGCGGTATGAAGAATGCACATTTCTTCTTACACGGACTTTGCGCTCGATCAAGCGGCGACTTTTCGCGACGCTGGGCGAATCGTCTTTGGATTTCGGGCGACTTTCGGGGCGGCATGCTGACGGGCGCGAGCCGACTTCTTGGCTGGAGCGAACCGCAGCGCGATTCCGCGCGAAGAAGCCGAGATGGTCGGCTTTCCGGCAACCGCCAGACGTCACCCTACTTCTGCTGGGTCTCTCTTGCTACGACTGCTTCCGGACAAATTCGGCAAGATTCTCGACGGTCAGCTTGTGGCCCACTGCTGCGAATCACCATGCTCGCCGAAAGCGACACCTGGGGAACCAGGTTCTTGCCGCGAGTGACAGCTCACAGGCTTTGCTGCGAATTCACACAACGGGCCAACTTCAGACGCTCAGCGTCGCCGCTTAAACTTCTGCAAAGCAGCCGTTCCGGATCGACCCAATTCGCCGTTCGTCCCCATGATCCTAATTCGGACACCAATCGCCCGGTTGCTTCAGAGCTGAGAGCGGCCATTGCGCTCGTTCATCGCGTGGCATCCGAGAGCGCTTGACGTGGTAGATTGACCGCAACAACAAAGGCAATCCGTTCGCGCGCTCGCGATCGCCCATGAAGACGATCCAATTCCTTTCGTGCGCAGTCGCTATCTTTGCCGGGAGCTACGCTATCGCGGCAACTGAAGGGAGGCCTGCGCCGGCTATTGAAGCGAAGCTATTGGATGGCAGTGCATTCTCCCTGTCCGCACAGGCCGGCAAGGTCGTCATTGTCAACCTGTGGGCGACATGGTGCGCTCCCTGCCGAGCCGAAATGCCGGCGCTCGATGCCTATTACCGCCAGCACCGAGAGGATGGCCTAGTAATGCTGGCGATCAGCATGGATGCGCCGAAGGACGAAGCAAAGGTGCGCGAAGTGATGCGGGAGTTCGCGTTTCCGGGCGCGTTGGGCCGCGATGCGGACATCAAGGCTTACGGTCGCGTCTGGCGGCTGCCGCTGACGTTTGTGATCGACCGCAAGGGAATCCTCCGCAAGGACGACTGGTATGGCGATCCCGGGCTCGACCTCCCGCAGCTCGATGCGACCGTAACGCCATTGCTACGCACCCCTTGATCGAGCGCCTTCCGGGGCCCGCATCTGTGCGTAACGCTACATCGTGTAGTAGACACCGACGGTGACGGTATAGCGTGGCTCGATCTGCCAGCCATTCACCCGCTGGTACACGGGTACCTGTGCGAACAGGTAGCCGTGAAGCTTGTCCACAAGCCGAAAATTGACGCCCGGGCTGATGTACACGAGCGTTGCGCCACTGTTTTCAACGTCGGCGTTGGGTCCCGATTCGCGGCCCTCAATGCGCGCATTGATCTGGATTGACGGAATCACGTGCTCCATTGCCATATAGCGGAAGCCGGCATTCAGGTTGAATCCCGTGCCGGGGCGAAAGCCATCTCTTGAGTTCAGAGGCTGTTGCACCATGCCCTGGGCGAAATAGTCCCAGTCACGGCTGAGCGCGCCGAAGCTGAAGGCGCCGACGAGCAGATCCGTCGTTCCCGTGCCCGGCTGCAGACCGCGATCCAGTGGCTCGCCCTCCTGCGGCCCGGAGATGAAGTTGTTGTTGATACTTCCCGTCGGGAGCTTGAATCCGAGTTGCACGCCAATGCTGTGGTCCGCGGTCAATCCGAGGTAGCGTCCCACGACCCGAACATCGCCAATGCTCTCCGTATGCGAAGTCGATATTTCGGTGTCGCCGGGCGCGATTGTCGTGTGGTACCGGTTGAAGTAGGGAAGCTGCAGGTTGACGCCCCAATCCATGTTCGGGCTGTAGTCGAACCCGAGCGCGTAGTTGCGGTTGATCGTCGCCTGCTGAATTTCCCGGTCGTTGGGGACCTCCAGACTGGCGCGGTCGACGGTTCCCGTCCCCGAACGCAACTGGTCCTGATTGAAGTAGTCGAACCGGAAGTCGAACCGGAAACCCTCGCCCGATGGGGCAATCCCCTGACTCGACCAATCGGAACTCAAGGTGCAGCCACAGCTCGAACAGGCGAGTGCACCGCACGCGTAGGTTCCCCCGGCAGCAAGCAACACCCCGGCGGTGAAGCGGCGCAGACAATTCTTCATGTTCATCCCTCCTCCTTTTGTGTGCTCCCCATTCGCCGGCCCGAAGAGGAGGCGCCAGAGAATGAAGGCGTATTGCACGGCCGTACCGTAGATCGTCGATGGTTCACCACGGCGGCAGACGAGCATGCGCCGCCGCGAAGAAAGACCCTGGACGCCCAGTCATCACATGTGGCCCGCGCCCATGGCTCCGATTGAAGCCTTGACATCCACCGATCCGGCCTTCTCGAATCTGAGCGTCAACGGCACGGTCTCGCCCTCCTTCAGCGGCTGCTTCAGTTCCATCAGCATGACGTGGTAGCCGCCGGGCTTGAGCGCAACTGTTGCGCCAGGCTTGATCTCGAGGTCCTTGATGGCGCGCATCTGCATCAGGGTGCCCTCCATCTTCATCTCGTGGATCTCGACGATGCCCGCCACCGGCGACGATGCGGACAGGAGGCGGTCGGCCTCGTTGCCCTTGTTAACGATGGTCATGTAAACGCCGGCGGCCTTCGCGCCCGGCGGCGTTGCGCGTGCGAAGGGTTGCTTGATGTCGAGGGACTTGAGCTGGAAATCTGCGGCGAGCGCGACGGTGGTCGCGAGCGTGAGCGCGATACAGGCGGACAGTAAACGTGACATGGCAAATGGCCTTTCTGATCTCTGGAGTGGCAGCCCGCATCCGCTTTGCGCGCGCCTCCGACTGCGGCCGGACCGCGTGACGTTCCGGTGGGCGATGGCGGCGCGCGCGGCGAATGCAGATTCGTTTCCGGTGGCACGCGCCGCACAACGCGGGCGTGCCGACCGGCGCCGCGGGACCGGACAATGTCCGCCGCGGCGATTCGGGCGCAGATCAGAAGAGAGAAGGAGGGCCGCGCGGGGAGGCGGCAGCGACGATCGTCGTCGGCCCCTGGCTCTTCGCAGAGGCAGGAAGCGCGACAGTAGCGAACGGGATGAGAAGCGATGCCGCGAGCGATGGCGGCGGAGCCATTGCGCCCGCCGCGCCACCAACGCAGCACGGCGACTGCGCGCAATGTTGATGCACCGGCGGAGGAGTGCCATGTCCCGGCGCACCGGGGGCAGCGTCGCGCGCCGCCGAACAGAGATCTCCGAAATCAGGCAGCGTTGCCACCCGCGCATAAGCCGCCAGCGGCGCGGCAAGGTGCAGCACTGCAGTGACGATCAGGACGACGAAGCGAAGGAAGCGGCGCACCGGCGGCATTCTAGCCAGGCGGCGGCCGGGGTGTTGCTGCAGGCTCGCGTCTGCGCGGTACGCCGCAACGCGGCCAGTTGGTCATTGCCTTTCTGGGCCCGGTGCTGAGGCAGCGCTTCGCGCCGCGCATGTCGGAGCCCCCGCCAGAGAGCCCGCTAGCTATCAAGGGAGGCCCCCCGGCTCTGCCGGGGGATCGTTACCTGCGAAGTTTCCGCCTGACACGCGCCAACGAACAAACTAGGGATCGACGGCCGTGTTCGGGCCGAACCCTGGGTGCCGGTGAACGGCCGCTGCCGCGACTCTGGACGACTGCTCTCGAGCACCGTGACCGTTAGGGTCGATCGCGCTCGGTCGATTCGTTTGAAAACCGCCGATCGGTAGCGTTCTTGTCGACGTCGCCGGTAAAACCCCGCGAATGACCGCTTGTTGCCAAAGTCTGATTCTCACAACGACTTCAGCGAACGGCCGCTCAACAAGGTGAAGCGGCCAGCCGACCAGAAAATCGCTTCCGTCTGAAATGGGTCGGGTGCGGCTATTGACGGTCCGACGGTGAACGACAGCTATCACTCAGTTCCCGACTTTGGCGCGGGCGAGCTCGACCGACAGCCCCTGGCCGCATGCCGTCTTTCAAGCCGATTCCACGCTGATTACGAGGCGTTGTCCGAGCAAGCTGATGGCCTTTGCGATTCGCGGCAGCTTTGATCCATAGTGAGGATCGAGCAGGCGCCGAACTTCCTTTTCATCAACACCGAGCCGCTTGGCCAACTGAATCTTGCTAATTCCCGCCTTTCGCATGGCGACATAGAGCGCCGCCTTCGCCACGGTCTCAGCGGGTGGAGAAACAAACTGCTCCCGCCGCTTTGCCTTGCTTGGCGCGGGAAAATCGATGCCCTCGATCAGGTATGTCGCAAAGACCTCGTCCATTGCGTCCGACGCCTGCTCCAGTGCGTCCTGCACGGTCTCCCCCTGTGTTACCAACTGCGGCAGATCGCGGCAGGTAACGACGTACCCGCCTTCGTCAGCCGCCGTGAGCAACACCGGGTACTCGAAGCGATTCATGACAGACCTTTCATAAGTCCTTGGCGTTGATCCCGAGCTGAGCGCACATCGCGTGCAACGTACCTGTCTTTAGCTCGTCCTTAGGGTTGCGAACGACAGTAAATGCGCTCCCGAAGTAAAGGGTCTGGTGGCTGCCCTTGCCCCGAGATGCGTTTAGCGTAACCGGCACATTCCGGGCTCTTCCGAGCGCCTTTACCTTGCGAATGAACTCGTTGCCCCTCATGAAACATTATCGGACGAAAACGTCCGGACGTAAAGGCCTGGCAAAACCGGCCGTACGAGCGTCGGGCAGGCTCTGTCCAAGAGTGCCATGAGCACAAACCCGCCTTCGTTCGTCTGGGTTCGAAAGCCCCCGCCTTTTTGCTCCTTTTCGGGTTGCGCTGGCACGCGAGAAATCAAGAACACAAGCATCGGCGCTTGCGTGGCGCGCGGGCGTGGCGCGCGGGCGTTGAAACCCAAAAAGTGACGGCATAGATTGATGACGTTGCGAGATTCGCGTTTGTAGCAGCGGCGCATCGCGCGCAAGTCTTGGCCCGTCAGGGATCGAGCAGGGAAGCTACCACCGGCCGCATAGGAAGCACTCAGAGAGCATGGAGTCAGCCCGTATCGCTTCGTGCGCGCCGTCAAGGCGCTTTGGGACGTAGGAAACGCGCGTAGGTTAGCGCTGAAGACTGGCCCCGCGTCGTACGACGCGGGGCGCTTAACGCAGCGGCCGTCCTCGAGACGGTCGGAAAACAGTGGCCGTCCCTGGGGCGGTGACTCAAATTGGGTCGTCATCGAGGCGACCTGTCAGCAAACATCCCGCATGGGGTGGCCCGGTGTTCATGCCTGACGTGCACACCGGGTTCTTCGTCGAAGACCAGGCAACGTTGTCAGTTGTCCCGGTCGTGAACGCCAAGGCGTCTGAAGCGACGTAGCGGTCCTGCGCTCGACGTTGGATTGATACGTCCCGGTGCAATCTCAGGGTAACGGCAGCGCTGCGACCGTGTGTGCGCGTGCTGTTTCGCGCACCCTCGTCGAAATGACGGGGACCATCGCGCGCCGCCCGCTGCCTTGAGCGTTGTGCCCGAGTTGCCGCGGCGTCTGCAGAGCAGCGCAGACCCCGCGGCCTTCATCTGAGCCCCAATCCGAGAGCGCCGCCGATGGGCGGTGCGTGCCGCGCGAGGCCTTCGCGCCGCTCGAGTGCCGCGAGTCTTGAGCTCGCCCACGCGACGTGGCGTGAGGCCTCAGCGCGCAGGCACGGCGTTGCGTGCGCGCGTCGTTACTAGCGGGGGCCACCGCTAGTGACGTACGCGCGCTGCGCCACCGTCTCTGGGTCTGCGCGGCATTGCCTCGCGTGACCGGGGCCTCAATTCCACGTGATCGCCTCATTGCAGGTGGTGACTCCGGCCTTGCGATAGGAGCAATGCCCGTCGCCGAATGATTCGCGTAACGGATCGCAACAGACGCGCCTTAAAAGCGCTCCCTGAGTCTTGGGTTAATGACTCTCGCGATTGAGCGCTCCCCCGGGGAGCGCCGTCGCGACGCCGAGAAAGCGCCGTGCGGCGCCGGCGAGCTGCAAACCAACCGCACACAACGGGGGTGGTGCCCCGTGCTCAGAGTACCCCCTGCGGCCGCCATCGGCGCCCCAGGCGAGCAGAAACACTTACCAGACACCCATTAGCCGGCCGAAGTCAAGAGCACGATCAAAGCCATCGCAAACTAATTGCGTGAATTTCGTTCGTCAAACCTCTGCCACCGTCACTTTCTGCAGTTCCTAATCGCGCCCGTCTTCTCGCTCTGTCGGCTGCGACCCAAATCGCGCCAGACACCCATCGGGATCAAGCTCGTCGCGATACGAGCGTATTGCGCCGCGCCCGCTCAGCGTCACCACCCTTGACGATGGGGGAAAGATCGAGAACGGACAGAGGAACCATCGCGGCAGTGTAAGCAGGGGGCGGCAGGCCACTCGAGACATGCAGAGCAACCGGAATCGCCAAGTAGACGGGAGCCACAGTCGGCGTCTTGTGGTGGGGAGTAGTGCCAACGTGCAGCCAGTACCAGTCGTTCGCGACTGACTACTCTCAGGCGGATTGAATAGCAATAACTAACGGAAGTGGCGCCCGCCAACCATGTTCGCTGCCGCACAGACTGGCCCTCGCGCTGGAACTATAAGGTTTGCGGTAGCGGTGGAAAGGCCTTTGTAACTCGGGTGTAAGGATGGTCGCTGGGCGGCGGAAATGAGCGGCAAATCGCAGCCGACGGCGCATGTCGACGTTCCTTGATATGTCAATTTGGAGTTCACTATGAACCTGACGTTGGGCATCGGCCCTCTGGTTTCATTGCTTGCCGGCATACTGATTCTCGTCATGCCGCGTCTGCTCAATTACATCGTCGCTCTCTATCTGATTATCATCGGGTTGCTTGGGCTCTTCGGCGCGGGCAATTTGCACTTCCTAAGGTGAAAGCGCCAAATCGACAGGCAGTATCGCCGTCGTTAACACGTTCAAGTGAGCCGCCCTCGCATTCGAATGCGTTCTTGTTCTCCCTGAATGCAATACGTGGGCGGTCTCTACATGGGCGAGAGTCGAGTTTCGGGGCGTCCTTCTTGGCCTCCGTTCTTCGACGTCGTGAGAAGTGGAGGCGATCGGCCGTTGAATTTGGTCCAAGGGGCGCCTCGCGATCGGGTTACGTTTCGTCACCGAAGACACTGGTCCGGATGTCGGCGCGACCGTTCGCGAGCGCGTTAGGAACATGGACGGCGACTGTTTCCGTCGGGCAAGACGGCGCCACTCCAAAGTACGGTCGCTATAAGATGAATAGTGAAGGAACAGGAGGACAAAAGATGCGTAACCTGCTTATCGCGTTGTCGATACTGCTTGGCTCGGTAACCCCCGCCTACGCCCAGATCAGCGTCGGCATTGCAGTTCCCGGCATCAGCATTGGTATCAATTTGCCGGTGTATCCGGAACTCGTTCCGGTGCCTGGTTATCCGGTCTACTACGCGCCTCGAGTGAATTCGAACTACTTCTTTTACGACGGCCTGTACTGGGTGTATCAGGCCGACAACTGGTATGCGAGCAGCTGGTACAACGGCCCGTGGCAATTGGTCGAACCGATGGCGGTGCCCCTGTACGTGTTGCGCGTCCCGGTGCGCTACTACCGACAACCGCCCGCTTATTTTCATGGGTGGCGTGCCGAAGCGCCGCCCCATTGGGGTGAGCACTGGGGCCCCGACTGGCAACAGCGCCGAGGCGATTGGCAACAGCGAAACCCTAAGGCTGCACCGCCGCCAGCGCCACTGCCCTCTTACCAGCGGAAATATCCGGAAAACCGCTATCCGCAAGCAGCGGAGCAGCAGCACTCGATTCGATCGCAGAATTACCATTACCAACCCCGTGAGCCGGTCGCGCAGCAGCATTTTCAAGGGCCGCAACGGCAGCCGGGGCCTGTCCCGCAGCAGCATTCCCAAGGGCAGCAACGGCAGCTTGGGCCTGTCCCGCCGGGGGAGGGGCATTGAAGGCGCCTCCGCGCTGACGCCGGCTACGTGAGGGGGGGCGCCGGCCTGCGCCCGCGCAACCTGCGCTGATCGTGTGCAAGGGTGGTCGTCCCGTCGCTGGTCTCCTTCGCAACAGTGGTCTCGGCGACCGATCACGAGGGTGTGAGCAGTGACCGGCCATGAGCCGGCGGTCGTGCCCGCCCTCGGCATCGCGCAGATGGATCTGCCGAAATTGCGTACAGTCGGCCGACGGCTCGTAGCCGCGGCATTCAAGTCCATTAGCGAGCCGACTTCTGAACGAACCCGCCTGCGTGGTGGGTTTTTCGTTATCCTGATGCCGAACGGATACAGACCCCGAGAAATGCGGAGCCCAGAAACGCGAAAGGCCGCCCCGAAGGGCGGCCGATCAAGATCTCTGGCTCCCCGACCTGGACTCGAACCAGGGACCTGCGGATTAACAGTACAAGGCACCCCGCCGGCAGCGCGCACTAGCGCGAAGATTCGCAACGGTTTTCCCACTGCCCTTCGCGCCGGGCCCGATGCGCCGAACCCCCGCCGAACCCCTCCGGGCGGAATTGTCCCTCGGCGCGCCGGAACGCGAGCCGCGACAACGGGTTGCGAGGATTTCCTGCCGAACCTGCGCCGAGGCAGGCCGGGCCGGGCGGTAGGGCGGCGGGCCGCTCTCGCCGTCGGGGACGTCGAGTTGTCTATGATGGTTAAGACCTAAGCCAAGCTTCCTACCGCCTTCCTTGCCCGATTTCGGGTCCGACGTGTTATATGGGTCAGAGGCGAATAAGCAGGCTCGGGGCTAGCCTGCCTCGGATGTCAATTCGTAAAGCGGCTACAGGGGGAGCGTGACTATGCGCAATTACCGACCACTGCTTCTGGCGTTGGCGGGCGCGACTTTCGGCTGCGCGGTGCAGACTCCGCCAACTCGCGTGGCCGAAGCTCCGCAGTCTCTCGATGCTCAGCGTAAGGCTCAGGAGTCGGTTCAGCGTGCACAACCGGCGGCTCCAGTATTGAAACGCAAGGTTGCACTCGGCCGGGTCACCAACGAAACAAACTACGGCCGGACGCTCTTGCGCGACCAGAGTAACGATCCGCTGGGCAAGCAGGTGAGCGACCTATTCAGCAAGGCCCTTACCGAGTCGGGTCAATTCATTGTATTGGAGCGACCCGACATCGGCCGGCTCCAGCAGGAAGCCGACCTAGTGGGCGGCAAGCTGAACCTTGTCGGCGTGGACGCCCTGATCATGGGTTCGCTGACAGAATTCGGCCGCAAAGTCGTTGGTGAAACGGGATTCCTGTCGCAAACGAAACGGCAGGTCGCCTTCGCGAAGGTCGACTTCCGCGTGGTCGATGCGTCTTCCGCCTTGGTGCTGTTTTCAGTGTCGGGAGCCGGCGAGTCCTCAACTGAGTCCGGGTCTATCGCGGGATTCGGATCGCAAGCTTCTTACGACGGCACTTTGAACGATGCGGCGATTCGAATAGCCGTCAACGAGGCCGTGGATAAGCTGACTCGGCAGCTTTCATCACGGCCTTGGCAGACTGGCCTGCTCGCGATGGAACAAGGTCAGATCTTCATCGGTGGCGGGCGCACGCAGGGAGTGCGGCCCGGCATGACCTTTGTCGTCGAGACGCGCGGCAAAAAGGTCAAGTCACCGCAAACCGGTTTCGACGTCGTGCTGCCTGGGCGAGAAGTAGCGCGCGTGCGCGTAGTAAGTAACTTTGGCGATTCGGAAACGAACGAGGGATCGGTGGTCACACTCGTAAGCGGCAGCTTGCAAGGCTTTCAACCGGCCGACCTGATTGTCGTAATGAAGGAGCAGTAATGAAGCGCTGGGAAGCCTTGATAGTTATCGCCATGCTGTCGCTGGCAACCGCGGCTTGCACTATCCAGATGCCGACAGAAAAGCAGACGAATGTCGACTTGCGCCCACAAATTGCGTTTCGCGTGACTAACCCGGCACTCGAAGCCTACCAGCTGCAGATATTCGTGGACGATCTTCCGATGGGAGTGGTGTCGACCTACCTGGCGGACGAGCAGACGCTGCGAGTTTTGCCCGGCACTCACGTTGTCCGGATCGTGAGGGGCGGGCAAGTTCTGCTCGACGAGCGCCTCTATATCGGAGACGGCATGACGAAGATCCTTGTGGTGAACTGACGCATGAAAACCGGTCGACTTGTATTGATCCTACTTGCGCTTTTCACCTCCGGTTGCGCCGTTCAGGGGCGCTATGACTGGAACCAGTACGACCAGCGCCTGTACGACTATTACAAGAATCCAGCCACAGGCGAAGCCTTCGCTGAGGCAATGGCCGCCCACGTTCAAGCCTTGGAAACAGCAGGCAAGAAGCCGGCGCCCGGGCTCTACGCGGAGCTTGGGACCTTCGCACTGTCACGCGGCGATTCGAGGCAGGCAGTTGCCTATTACTCAAAGGAAAGACAAGCTTGGCCTGAGAGTAGAGGGCTGATGTCGGCATTGATAGCCAATATTGACAAGGGGAAAGCCGAGGTCAGCAAATGAGGGGGAGTCTTGGACTCGTCATTGTGCTGCTCGTGTCGGGCTGTGCAACGCAGCGGCCGCCTACGGATCTGTCGGCCTTTCGTGCTGCAGCGCCTCGTTCGATTCTCATTGTGCCCGTAGTGAATCGATCACTTGAGATTGATGCGGCGAATTACATGCTGACCACGATGTCGGTACCGCTCGCCGAGAAAGGCTACTACGTCTTTCCGGTGAACACCGTGAAGTTTGTGCTAGAGCAAGAAGGTTTCTACGAACCAGAGCGAATTCAGCAGCAACGCCCGTCGGATCTTGCCCAGTTCTTCGACGCTGATGCTGTGCTGTTCGTCACCATAAATCGATGGGATGCGCAATATATTCTTTTCACCACGACCGTTACCGTCGTGATTAGCTATCGCATGTATGACCGGCAGGGCAACGAGATTTGGAAGGCAGACAAGCAAGTGCAATACGCGCCGCAAAGCCAGTCGAGCGGCAACCCGCTGGCGACCTTGATCGCGGTGGCAGTATCAGCTGCGATTACGAAAGCTGCGCCGAACTACATGCCGCTTGCGAGGCAAGCAAACCAAATGGTTTTTGTGAAAGAAGGGACAGCCTTGCCGGACGGCCCTTACGCGGCATCTGCACCGCAGTTGAACGTGCAAGAACTTCAGCGCGGCAGCGGGTCAGTTGGGGTCGTTGCCACTAACCCTAGCCGGGAAGATCGGGTCGCCGGTGTCGAAGGCGCTCAGCCAAAGGTCGACTCGCTCAACTCTCCTGCGGCCACCTCACGTGCCAGCACACCACAGCCTCCGCCAACGGTGTCGCCGCCGCCGACGAAGGCAGAAGCGACTGTGGCCCCCTCCGTAGCGTCCGCACTGACGAGCGCCGCGGCGGGATCAGCACCTGGGCGGAGCGGCCAAGAGTCGTATCAGATCGAGCAGATGGGCAGGAAGAACAACTGCAACCCCGGCTCGCGAGCGTGGCTGACAGCCCAGGAACCAGGAGTCGAAC
>Ga0209048_10004135_pt1 | contig 13932 bp, 19 predicted proteins | sample FrelakmetCRP12CR_FD_187146 | JGI IMG/M metagenome (GOLD analysis project Ga0209048, IMG submission 187146) | Freshwater lake sediment microbial communities from the University of Notre Dame, USA, for methane emissions studies - CRP12 CR (SPAdes)... | ecosystem: Environmental > Aquatic >... | reverse complement strand
AAAGGAGGTCGTATCAATGGAATTTTACGCAATAGTATTAAGGCAGAGTGGGGATTACTGGGTAGCTTTATGTCTTGAAAATGGATTGGTAGGACAAGGAGTGACCAAAGAAGATTCCATTAAAAAACTGAGAGAAGCAATAGAGTCTTTTGAGGATGTCTCCAGAACCGAACCTGATCTCTATAGTGCGCCAATCTCTATAAAAGAACTACATGAATTTATGGAAATGGAGATTAGAGATCCTGTTTCCCAACCTTTCGAATTAAGAGCAATAAATGCCTAAGAATATTCCTTCTCTTAAACCCAAAGAACTGATTCGTCTTTTGGAGTCAGGCGGTTGTAAATTTTATAGGGAAGGGAAAGGTGACCATCGATTATTTGTTCGTTATTTAGAAAATCAAAAAAGAGTAGTTCCGATTGATATGGGAGCAAAAGAGTTTTCACCTCTTTATGTGCTTCGTATATTCAGACAGTTTGGGTTTACCGACAGCGAGATCGAATTTTTTTTAAAATGATCTACTCATATCTAAGTTTCACTTGTTTTCGATGTTCTTACCGGTAGGGTGACTACGCAAGAGGTCCTTCAACAATATCCATGATTAGAGGAAGCTGATATTCTTGCATGGATTGCCTATAAACACAGAGAGCCTGTTTATGAAAACATGGGTAAATTAACGATGAAATAGGTTCTGTGATAAGTAATTTTAAGAGAGAGGAGATAGAATGAGATTGCACATCATCATTGAACAGGATGAATATGGTTACTATGTAGCTGAGGTTCCAGCACTTGCGGGCTGTTTTTCTCAGGGGAAAACCCATGAAGAAGCCCTTGCAAATATAAAGGAAGCTATTGAGGGATGGTTTGAAGTGATGGAATCGAAGCAATCGTTTGATCGCACCCGCCTTATTGAACTCACCATGTAATCGCCGCATAGCGCAAAGCGCAGAGCGAAAACCTGTTAAAATTGACAGCAAAATGTGTTTTATTCACTGATTGACTTTTTTTTAAATATCTATTAGATTATTTATAGAATTTACTGTTTTGATAACCAAATGATCCGTTGGAGACAGCGATGGACAAAGATGATCTTTGGATTGTTGAACATTTTAGTGAGCTTGTAACCAAATATGCTGGCAAATATGTCGCCGTTGTGAATGAGAAATTGGTAGCTGTTGGTGATACCGGTAAAGAAGTGGAGGATAAGGCTCGAGAAATTGAGCCCCGTAAGATTCCATCTGTACTCCGGGTTCCTCGCGAAGAAGATATGGCATGCCTCTTATAGAATTCTAGAATTCCCATATACCTTTCACAAAGGTTACCTCTTGCCAATAATTCCCATTACAGTTCTTGGCCACCGAGTTTGGGTCTTCGTTGATTCTGGAGCCGCCTTTACCATTCTGAGCATAGATGATGCACGCCGCATTGGAATAGATTGGCAAAAGGGGAGGCAACAAATGATTGTGGTTGGCGACGGAAGCTTTATCCCTACATATTTTCACGATCTCTCCATCGAAATCGACAAGTGGCGTGTTACTGCCCCGGTTGGGTTCTCTGAGCGTCTTGGAGTTGGTTTCAATCTCCTTGGCCGCAAAGGCATCTTTGACCAGTTCCAGGTGTGTTTCAACGATCATATCCGCAAGGTCACCTTCCAGAAGATATAACCTTTCTCCTTCTAACCCTAAAGAAACGTGTCCCTGCCTTCGTCGGCAACTCCAACTTCGGCGGGCAGGCGTGATTCGTGATTCGTGTCAATTCTGAAAAAAGAGAAACGGAGAGGAGGAGAAACGGGGAAAAATTGGCAATTGTGTTTGATGACAGATGGGCTAATGATTGGTTTACCCCGTTAGAAATAATGCCCCGCTGGAATTTCTAACGGGGTTTATTTTAATCGCTGATTGGGAGAGAATATGGATGAAAGAGTCCGATGCCTCGAATCCCACTAAACAGTTCTTCCACCTTATTCCTCAGTCCAATTTGTCACTTTGAGGCCCTCCATCTTCTTGAAATGCCTTGTATTATTTGTGACCAGAATTAAATTATGGGATAAGGCACAGCAGCCGAGGATTAAATCAAAATCGTCCAGTGGCGTTCCTACCTTTTCTAAATGAGATTTTTGCTTTCCGAAAATTTCCACCATTTCTTGACCCAAAGGGATAATTTCCAGAGTATTTTCCAAGGTCTTTATCTTTGCCAGATTGCTGGTCACTCTTTGAGATTTGTATGCGCCATAATACAGCTCCATCAAAGTAATGGTGCCTATTTTGATAGGGTCATGGTAATATCTTCGCAGATTTTTCTCTACCACAGGATTGCCTTTAAGAATATAAATGACGGTATCCGTATCAAGGAGGAACATTAAAAACCTTCTATTAATTTTTTGGAATTCTTTCGTGCCTTTTTTATTTGGGCGATAATTGTTGTTGAATCTTGGTTATCTTCCCATGAGCCGGAGAGGTCTAATAATATCTGTGCGGGTGTTTTTAAAGTACGCAGGTGCCTCTTCCTTGCCAAATATTCTTTAACCAGAAAGAGGGCTTGTTGGCTTACTGAACGATTTTCCTCCGCAGCCATTTTTTTTAGTTCTGTATATATTTCATCATCGATTCCCTTGATTTGAAGATTAGCCATGCTCGTTCCTCCTTGCCTCACGGTCTCATGAAATAATAAGCCAAATGGATGAAATTGTCAAGAGAGATTTAAAAGGAGGAAGCATTCCCAATTCCGTGATAACGACGAAGAAAGACCACCTTCGTAAGTTTTAGGAGCCGTGCGGTATTGAAGTTGGAGGAACAAAAGAAATGAAATTCAAAATGTTGGATTGCAAAATCCCAACTCTTTGATTACTCCTGAGAAATCTTCTGAGCTTTCTTCCACTCCTGCTCCAAGCCGTATTTTTTGATTTTCCCAAGAAGTTGATCGAAGTCTATTCGATCATAGGAGATCGTGAGAATGCTGGCAATATCCCTTAAATGCTTTTCTGATCTGCCTTCACGAAAGTATTCGAGTTTCCTTAAAATGACGTATTCTGGAGGTGCCACCCAAATCGGTTCCCCTTCAATGGTGAATTCCCTTCGATTTGACATTGCCCAGCGGTGCAGTTCATCCCGTCCCATCATGTAGCAATCGGCCTTGAATCCTGTTTTAAGATGGATGATATTAAAATGGCCTCTTGAATAGCGTTTGATCTCCAGCTTAATGCTTTCATCAGGAGGACAATAAAATTCTTTGGAAGCGAAACTTTTTCTGAAATCTTCAATATCCTCTGCCTTTAATTCGATTACCAGGTCGATATCCTGTGTCAAACGGGGCTCTCCATAAATAATCACCGCAACCGCCCCAGTAATCATGTAACGGATATCTATCTTATTCAGGCGTGAGATAAATATTTGGAAGAGATTAGGTTCTTGCATAGAGGAAAATTTCTCGGACTTTTTCTTGAATTTCCTTTTCGGTCCATTCTGGATGGTCATGACGAAAGGCGGCCGCCTTCAATTGTTTGGCCGAATAGTAAAGCCTTAGGGCTATCTTAAGCTTCTGCTCGGGAGTCATGGATTGATAGATTTTCTTCTGTAAGGCAATCATTTCCTTCCTCGCCACTCAATTCTCTTATCTCATATCTCTTATCTCAAACCCCCTATGGATTGTCAAATGGGAAGGGCAGGGAGTTATTTTTTTGAGGCAAGTATTCTATCCAAAACTTCCTTAAAATTTTGATAGGGCTGTGCCCCTCTTATCACCTTAAGGACTTTTATCTTCGTGTCTTCGCCCTCTGAAACTCCTATAAAAAACGTAGGGGTTCCCCTCACTCCGGCCTTTTGCCCCTCTGAGATATCTTTGTGGATTTCATTCGCATACCGTCCACTATCCATACATTCCTGAAACTTTAATGGATCCAGGCTGAGTGTCGTCGCATGACGAAATAGATCAACCGTTTCCAAGGCTGTAAAGTTCGCAAAGAGCTGATCGTGCATCTCCCAATATTTTCCCTGTTCCCCCGCACATCGACTCGCTTCCGCTGCCTTGAGTGCATTCTTGTGAATGGATTCTAAAGGGAAGTCGAAAAAGACATACTTGATCTTACCAGTTTCGACAAAATCTTTTTGGATTTGGGGCCACGTCTCACGGACGTGGCGAGCGCAATAGGGTCACTGATATTCTGAGAACTCGATGAGCGCCAGCCTGGCATTTTTATTTCCTTTAAGAGGCTTACCGGCAATATTGAGGAAAACGTTTTGGGGTTCTTCCGGCAGCACCCCCATCGACCGCAATAGATTCTTAATCTCCTGGAGATCCTTTTGAATGGCCTTCTGAGTTTCCTTCAGTACTTCCAACTCTTTCTTTAAGCTTTTCAACTCATCACTGGTTTGGGTGAGGCCAGGTTGTATGGAGAGCAGGATGATTAGAATCGAACCAAGAATCGCGTAGAAATAGGGTGTCTTCATACTTTATACTCCAACATTCTTTTTAACTGACTTTCCACCTGACGGAGCCTTTCCTTGGGTACGTCGAGAGCTACTAATTTTTTCCAGGATCTTATTGTAAAGGGCAGTGGTCGTAGAATCGGGCTTGGTTTTAAGTTCTTTTTTGAGAACCTTTTTGCAGTCTTCATAGGTCCTTAGGCCTTCATTATACATGCCTTTGCTCGAATAGAAGGTCATCAGTTTCTGATACGACTCCTCTATGAGAGGGTCTACTTGGATGGTCTTCTTATAACAATCCATTGCCTTTTTCAAGGAGCCCTGCCTCTCATGGAGCGTTGCCATTTTGTTTAACAACTCGATATACTTCGCCCTCAACTCCTCTCTCTTCTTATCCGGCCAGGGTGCATAAAGTTCCTCTGGAAGGAAATCTCCTTTGTAAATCTCCAGGGCTTCCGCGTAGGAAGAAAAAGCCCCCTTCCCATCTCCTCTTCTTTCCTTCTCCTCTGCCATCTTAAGGAGTGATAAGAACCGATCGGCATCCACGTGGCAAAGTTCGGGGTCGAGAAAGACGATGTTGTCGTGGAGGTGAATGTAGGAGGAGCCGAAGTCCTTAAGAATGAATGGTTCGAGTGATTTTCGCAAACGTTGAAGAGTCGTTTTAAAATTCCTCTCTGCGACCCTGGGACTTTCCTCCGGCCAGAGTTCATCAATGATAATTTCTTTTGGAATCCTCTCACCCCCGTAAGAGATAATGGTTTTTAGCAATTTTTTGGGTTGGCTTCGATCCCACTCGTCTTCCTCCATCAGGCTATCTCCATGAAATAACCGAAATGTTCCCAGAGTCTCAATTCGAAGAGGAGGAGCCTTTGAACGATGAATCTTCCTGCGGATCTCCCATGCCTTCTCCCTCACTCTGGAATCCGGATGATTCGATAGTTTCTTGAGTTCTTCTTCTGCAACGGAAGGGAGACGCGTTGCGAGAAGATAGGCTGCATAATCGATGGCACCTTCGACCTTCAACTCTAATACGAGAAGGCACGCCTTCATCAGATATTTCTTCCCAAAATTGTAGAAGTATTCATATTTTTTATCTTCCGCAATCTTAAATCCCGTTCGTAAGTGCGCGGCGGCGTCAGCATTCTTGCGCTGATCATATAGAAGGAAGGCTATCGCGAGATGGATCTCTGCCAGGGAGATGTGACTCGAGATGGATGAGAAATATTGTAACGCTTCGTCAAGGGCCTTTTCGGCCCTTTTGTATTTCTTAAGATGAGTATAAACTAAACCCAATTTGATCTTTGCCCGGTTGAGGTGGTACCTGGACGGAGCCTCACTTGAAAAGGCATGGATGCATTGATTGATCGCTTCTCTGGCTTTTTCAAAATCATTCTGAAGGAGATAAATTAGCCCTAATAATCTATAAGCTGAGCCCTTTAAAAAGCTATTTTTTATGGAGAGAGCTGCGCTGAGATACTGCTTCCCGATCTTCTCTGCCTCTGAAAATTCTCCCTGAATGGCTCTTAAGTACCCTGAAATTTCGTGTGTCCACGGGACCATATAAACAAACCCATGTTTCTCGATCTCTTCCTGAAGTTTTTGAACCAGAATCTCTGCCTTACCAAAGTCACCCCGGTGGTTTGCCAGGAGACACTGAACTGTAAGTTCGATTGCCCTGAATTCTGGATGAACAGTCTTCTCGTCGACCTTTTCAATTTTTTTACGGCTTTCGTCCGCCAGAGAGAATTCTCCAAGCAAAACATAGCCAAGGGCAGAGAAGCACAGGGCATAGGCCTGGAGACCGACATCCCTTAACCGCTTAGCGATCGAGTAAGCATTCTGGCAGGCCCAGATCCCTTTACGAATATCGCCTTCTCCCAGGATACGACCCAGCCCGATGGAATACCAGAGGACAGCCCTCTCATATGGGTATTCATTCGACTCCAACTGTTGAAGGATGGCCTCTCCCTCCTCGATCAAACCTTCGATGGGTGCCAAGTGGATGCCTGTTTGAACGAATCTCTCGATGAGATGTGCAAGAGAGATGAGAGTACCTCTCATATCTCCCTCTTGTTTAAATAGGGTATAGGCCTTCTGAAGGGCGATCAGATTCTCTCTCCCTCCCAGAAACCGTTTGGTCATTGCCAGATAGAAAAGGAGCCAAGGATTGTCTTGAATGGTGTCTTCGGGAAGGGCCGAGAGCCATTTAGACAAATCGTTTATTCTACCTTTCTGTAATAAATCCATCCCCAAACGCTCAATCACAGAGGCCGCCCGGGGGTAAGCTCTTGCCTCAAGAAGGTATTTCACTGAATTTTCTAATTCACCCCTTTGATCATAAAGAGTCCCTGCTTTGAGGAGCAAAGACTTCTGTTCTTTATGCACCACCGACGTCACAAATTTGGCCTTTAAGAAATCTCTGAAGAGGTGATGATATTGAAATAGCCACCCCTTTTTGTCATCATAATATGAATGGACAAAAAGGTTTTTTCTCACATGCTCCCGAAGGATTTCCTCAGAATTTTCCATCCCGATAAAGTCTTTCACGAAAGCTGGCTCAATCAGATCGATGAGGGATGATTTAATTAGAAATTCCTGAACCTGCTCCGATAAAGAGGAAAAGATCTCCTTGCCAAAATACTGGAAAATTTCTTTCTTAAAATGGTCGGGAAAATCTTCTGAAATAAACTTTTCCTTGGTCGACTCTTGAAATCGACCCAGGAACTCAGCGAACAAAATCAGCGCCCCAATCCATCCCTCTGTGGCGGAGTGGATCTTTTTCACTTGGCCAGCGTCAAAAGATATTCCACGAACTTTTTTGAAGAACTCCTCGATCTCATCTTGGGTGAAGGCAAGATCCTCATTGGTTAAGACCAGTGCCTGCTGTCTTATCTTGAGATGCTGAAATTCCAGGACAGGAGGAGGTATTTCTCTTGATAGCAATATGAGGTGAATATTCGGTGGCGAATCTTCAAGCAAAACTTGAAGGAACTTAAATACAGGAGCAGTGGTGGAAAGCTGGTCCAGACCGTCCATGACAATCTGAATCGGGAGGGAGACCTCTTTGAAAATGGATTGCGCCCATTCTCGGTAAAGAGAAATCTCTTCCCTCGGTCCCATGATTTGTGGAGGGTAAGACAAAAGGTGTGAAAAGTTGATGTCCTTTAAGGCATGCTGGAGGGATTGAACCATTAAATGATAAAGATTGACTGGATCGGAATCCTCTTTGTCCAGGTTCATCCAGGGAGAGGGGATTTTCGGTGCTCTCACATAGGAAGCAGCCAACGTGGATTTTCCCTGGGCGGCTTGACCGATAATGAGAATTAATTTTTTCTCCTTGTTCCTTGATAAAAGATCGAGGAGGCGTGGCCGGTATAAAATTTGTGGTAAATAAGGAGGTGTAATTTTAGAGATGTTAACAGAAAAGTCCATTTAGAAATTCCCCCGCCCCCTAGCCCCCCCCTGGAGACACTGGCAATATAGCATAGCAGCTTGAAAAATCAACTAGAATTTTAATTTTTATCTCTCTCGGTTGTCTGTCTCAGAGGCAACCTTCTTCACCCCATGTGAGTAGATACCTCATTTTTTACTTGACAGAATAGGGCGTTTTTCCTATAGGTAAGTTAAAATATTAACGAAGTTATACGCATGGAAAGCTCCACACAAAGCAACCCCCCTTACAAAGAGCGGCGAAAAGGCGATCGGAGGAAGACTTTACGCCGGAACGAGGATAAGGCCCGGTACCATGCCGAGCAAGAGAAGGCCCGGAAGCTTCATTCTTTGCTCGAGTTGGGTCAACTGATCGGCGTGGATCTCCAGCTCAATGATATGCTCTTGCAAATTTCGCGAAAAGCTTGTGAGGTCATGGAGGCAGATCGTTGTAGTATTTTCCTCCACGACCCCAATACGGATGAACTCTGGTCAACCATCGCGATGGGGATGGAAGGCCAGGTGATCAGAATTCCATCGAGCATTGGATTTGCAGGATATTGCTTCCAGACCGGGGAGACCGTAAATTTAGAAGATGCTTACAGGGACGAACGGTTCGATAAAGAAGTGGATTCAAAGACCGGTTACCGCACAAGAAGCGTCCTCTGCATGCCCCTTTACACCCGAGCGGACTCAAGATTGGGAGTCATCCAACTCCTCAATAAGAGGGACGGAGTTTTTACGAAAGAGGATGAGACTTTTCTACAGACTTTTGGAAACAATGCCTCGGTTTTTATCGACATTGCACAACTCCAAAAAGCGCGTATTGACGCCCTGGAACAATCGCGGAAAGAGCTTGAGCAAGTGAGTAAAGCGAAAAGTAGAGCCCTTGATCATCTTTCCCATGAGCTGAGGACCCCTCTTGCCGTCATTCAGGGGAATATCAGGATTCTAAGGCGCAAAACCCAGGCACAAACTCCTCCCCTCGCTAAGGAAGAACTTTTTGAATCTCTTGAGAAGAACCTGAATCGTCTCTCCGCGATTCAACATGAGACGGATCAAATTCTGCGGTCTCACCAAGAAATAGAGAAAAGACCTCGATTTGAAGAGCTCGATGTTGGCCATTCTATTTCCTCAGAAACCATCGATCTTTACTCGTTTGTAGGACATATGTTGGAGAATGTGAAACATCAAACCCGTCACCGGGACGTTGAAATCAATCTGGATGGAATGAAGGATCTTACCTTGATCATGGATCCGAAGATTCTCGAAGAAATTATCACTGGACTCTTAAAGAATGCCATTGAGAATACTCCTGATGAAGGGATCATCCGAATGGTTTTGGAGCAAAAAGGCCAGTGGCTCCTGCTCAAGGTGATGGATTTTGGTATCGGGATAACCAAAGAGAACCAGAGGCGCCTTTTCGACGGGTTATTTCATACCCTCGATACGGAACTCTACAGTTCTAAAAAGCCTTATGACTTTGGCGCGGGAGGGAAGGGGCTCGATCTCCTTCGAATCAGGACCTATGGGCAGCGCTTCGGTTTTGATATTTCAGTGGGGAGCCAACGATGCCTCTATCTCCCTACGGACCGAGATCTCTGTGTAGGGAAGATTTCGGAATGCCCTCACTGCAAAACCCGCGACGACTGTCTTAATGCTGGAGGAAGTACCTTTTGCGTGACCTTTCCTGTAGGGGGAGGGAAATAGTTTGAATAGGTTTCATATTAAGAAAGATTCTAAAGAGAAGGAAAAACCTTTGGAGCCCACGAAAGCCAATGAGAAGGAACGTCTGTTCGATCTTCTCATCCACGACATCACAGGACCCCTGTCCATTGTTGCGACCACGGCCGACAATTTCCGCCACAAGGCGGAGCGATATGGTCCTCTCACCGAGTCCCAGAGGCGCCTTCTCGATCGCATTTTGAGGAATGCTCGCAAGGCGCAGAGTTTAATCCAAGAAATGATTGAAATCCTTCGCTCTGAAGAGGGACTATTTCAAAGGGAATATTTCTCAATTGAAAAAACGCTTCAGGAGTCCCTTCTGGATGTGCTGGAGATGATTATCCCCGCTTCCGTAGAAAGGCTTTGTCGGGTTGAGAGTTATGAAATGTTCCGACATGATCTTGAGGAGCATGGAATTTTTGTTGAGATCACCGGCAAGTATTGCCAGGCTCCGTTCTGCCACGATCAAAAAAAGATTCAGCAGATTCTTCGCAACCTGATGAGCAATGCGATGAAGTATCGACGAGGGCGTATGGGGGTGAAGATCAGTGGAGAAGTGGAACTGGTCGTCATGGTAGAGGATGATGGCATTGGGATCCCTTTGGGTGATCAAGGGATCATTTTTGATCGGTTTGTTCGACTGAATGATAAAAAACGTCCCGATTTACCAGGGCTTGGGCTTGGACTCACAGGCGTTAAGACCTTGGTGGAGGCCATGGGGGGAGAGATCACGTTAGAGAGTCAAGAGGGAGTTGGAACACGATTTATGGTTCGAATTCCACCTATCCTCTCTTCAACTTCGTGGCAACAAAAGGGAGGGAGCAGGGCGGAATCGATTCTGAATGGGAAGAAGATTTTAGCGGTCGATGATGAACCCGATGTCTTGAAGGTTCTCGAAGAAGAGATTTTGCAGGCCTGTCCTGAGTGTAAACTGGATAAAGCGATCACCTATGAGACAGCGGTCAAAATGTTAGAAGCAACGAACTATGACGTCGTCATTCTGGACATCATGGGAGTTCGCGGTTTTGACCTGCTGGATTTAGCGGTGAAGAAAAAAATTCGGGTTGCCATGCTGACAGCTCACGCCTTATCGCCAGAGGCTCTGAAGAAGTCTGTAGAATTGGGGGCTCGGGCTTACCTTCCCAAGGAGAAAGTGGGAGAGATTGTTGTATTCTTGGAGGATGTGTTAGCTTATGATTATGTTCAAGGGTGGAAGCATCTTTACGAAAAGCTAAAGGAGTATTTTGATAGTAAGTTTGAGTCGGATTGGGAGAAGAAGACAGGTCTCGATTGGAAGGAGTGGACAAACTGGAAAACTCCGCGGGATTAATTTACCCCGTTAGAAATAATGCCCCGCTGTTCCCTCCGGGCCAGAGGCCCTCTGGGCCGGCGGCTGCAGGGGGGTTAGATTTTAGAATAATTCCGGGTTCCGCCCCGTAGGGGGTCCCACCCCGGAGGGCGGGGTTAAATGCCCCACTGGAATTTCTAACCGGGTTTACCAAAAACGAAGCAAGTCTTACTGTGAACTGCTATGACAAAGGGAAAGTGAGATTAATGGCTGAATCTATCTTGAACGGGAGAAGAATCTTGGCTGTGGATGATGAGCCAGACGTTTTGGACGTCTTGGAGGAGGAAATTCTCGAGGCGGCACCGAAATGCAAAATCGAAAAAGTGACGACTTATTACGAGGCGACTCGAAGATTAACATCTCAAACCTATGACGTGGTGATTCTGGATATCATGGGAATTCGAGGCTTCGATCTTCTCGATTTATCCGCCAAGCGCAATCTCACTGTGGCCATGCTGACTGCTCATGCCCTTCATCCCGAGTCTTTGAAACGTTCGATTGAGAGGAAGGCTCGAGCCTACCTTCCCAAGGACAAACTCGGGGAGATCGTCCCTTTCCTCGAGTGTGTGCTCGAAGACGAATATCTGCCCGCATGGGGCCGTCTGATGAAAAAATTAGAAGGGTATTTTAATTCCCGGTGGGGAAGTTCCTGGAAAAAGTCCGAGGAAAAGTTCTGGAGGGAGTTTGATAAAAAAACGGCTGCTTACAAAAGGTAAAGGAGCTGCTGGATCTCGATGCATTGAGATCATCAACGAACTCGACATGGCTGCTATCGAGACGAGGTTAAGCAACTCGGATATTTTATACGAATTGCCAAAGGCATGGCATCATCATAGAGTCCAAATGAAGATGGAGGTGGATTATGGCAGATTCCATTCTGAATGGGAAATTGATACTCGCTGTTGACGACGAACCGGATGTCTTGGCCACGTTAGAAGACGAAATTAAAGGAGCAGCCCCGAATTGTAAATTCGAGAAGGCCACTACGTATGAGGAAGCGGTCGAAAAGTTAAAGTCCAAAAACTATGATGTGGTTATCCTCGACATCATGGGCGTTCGTGGTTTTGACTTACTGGATTTTGCCGTGAAACGAAATCTCCGGGTGGCCATGCTCACTGCCCATGCCCTCTCTCCAGAAGCCTTAAAACGCTCTTTCGAGATGAAAGCCCGGGCCTACCTGCCCAAGGAAAAATTGGGGGAAGTGGTTCCCTTCTTAGAGGATGTGCTCAAGTATGAATATCTTCCCGGATGGAAGCGTCTGTTAGAGAAATTGAAAGGTTTTTTTGATAGCAAATTCGAATCAGACTGGGAGAAAAAGACAGGTTTGCTATGGCAAGAATGGCATAAGTGGGAATAGCAGACACGTGTCGAGGGATGGAATGTCGGAAGAGCGGAAGGAGGGTTGTCAGAATCTGCGCCTTGAATATCTGAGTATTGTCTTCGAAGAAACACCATGGTCTCACCATTACCTATTTTAGGAAAGGAGGTAATGTCATGGCCGAATCTATTTTAAATGGGATGAGGATTTTGGCAGTCGATGATGAACCGGATGTTTTGGCAGTGTTGGAAGATGAAATTCTTGAAGCTGCTCCGAAATGCCAATTGGAAAAGGCCATTTCCTATCAGGAGGCTTCAAAAAAGTTGGAGTCTCAGAACTTTGATATGGTCATCCTTGACATCATGGGAGTCCGCGGGTTCGACCTCTTGGATCAGGCAGTGAAGCGCAACTTTCAGGTGGCCTTGCTGACCGCCCATTCTCTCAACCCAGAATCTCTAAAACGTTCCATCGAAATGAAAGCCAGGGCTTACCTGCCCAAAGAGAAGCTGGGAGAAATTGTTCCTTTCCTGGAAGATATCGTGAAAGAATCTGATCATCTATTTGGATGGGGACACCTCATGAATAAATTGGAAGGATATTTCGAGAGTCGTTGGGGGGAATACTGGCAGAAGGCAGAGGAGAATTTCTGGAAGGATTTTGAGAAAAAAACCTCTCGTATTAAACGGTGACCGGGCTCTATTTATAAACTTTCTGAAGATAGAGAGGATTTGAGCGAAGAGTTGAAGAATCGAATCTAATCTAATCAGTTGGGGAGCCTTAAAAACTTCTCTTAATGACCTTATTAAAAAGAAGGAGGGATCGTATATGGCGGAATCTATTTTAAACGGAAAATTGATACTGGCTGTGGATGACGAACCCGATATTTTAGAAATTCTGGAGGAGGAGATCTTAGATTACGCCCCAAACTGTAAGATCGAAAAAGTCACCACCTATCAAGACGCCACCAAGAAGTTAGAGTCACAAAACTACGATGTGGTGGTCCTCGATATTATGGGAGTCCGCGGTTTCGAGCTTTTGGAGCAATCCGTTAAACGTAAATTCCCGACGGCCATGCTGACAGCCCATTCTCTCAATCCGGAATCCCTGAAACGCTCCATTGAAATGGGGGCCTGTGCTTATCTCCCCAAGGCAAAAATGGAAGAGATTATTCCTTTCCTCGAAGATATTCTGGAATCATCCGATGGCTCAACTGTTTGGGGGCGCATGATGAATAAGTTAGAAGGATATTTCTCAAGCCGCTGGGGAGAATTATGGAAGAAACCCGAGGAGAAATTCTGGAAGGATTTTGAGAAAAAGACAAAGATTGAGCGTTGAAAAGGGATAGAATTTTATGGAACATGGATCGATAAGGTTGTAAATCACTCGGTTTTTGGTCTGGATCGAAAAAAGGGGGGTATAAGATGGCAGATTCCATTCTGAATGGGAAGAGAGTACTGGCGGTGGATGACGAACCCGACGTATTGGATGTTCTGGAGGAGGAAATTCGGACAGCCGCTCCGAAATGTAAATTCGAAAAAGCCACCTCTTATCAAGATGCGGCCAAAAAGTTAGAATCCCAGAACTTTGATGTGGTCGTCCTTGACATCATGGGGGTTCAAGGTTTCGATCTCTTGGACTTAGCTGTGAAACACAATCTTCCCGTTGCCATGCTTACAGCTCATGCTCTCAACCC
>Ga0209048_10004134_pt1 | contig 13937 bp, 16 predicted proteins | sample FrelakmetCRP12CR_FD_187146 | JGI IMG/M metagenome (GOLD analysis project Ga0209048, IMG submission 187146) | Freshwater lake sediment microbial communities from the University of Notre Dame, USA, for methane emissions studies - CRP12 CR (SPAdes)... | ecosystem: Environmental > Aquatic >... | reverse complement strand
GTTGCACTTGAGCATCGGCTGATGCACGCCGAGACCTTTGCCTATCTCCTCCATCACCTGTCGATCAACCAGAAGAATATCCCGCTGGTGGCGCCACCCCCACCTAGCCCATCTCCCATTCATGTGATGATTGAAATTCCTGGCGGCACGGTGACGTTAGGTCAACCACGCGAGCACCTCTATGCCCAACATCGGTTTGGTTGGGACAACGAATTTGCTGGTCATGAGGTCTCTGTCACTGCGTTTGCCATGAGCAAGTACAAGGTCACGAATAGAGAGTATCTCGAATTCGTTCGCGCCGGTGCCAAGCCGCCGCACTTCTGGAGGTGGCACGAGGGCCGGTGGCACTGGCGAGGCATGTGGGGAGAGGTGCCGTTGCCATTGGATTGGCCGGTCTATGTCACCCACGAAGAGGCGTGCGCCTTTGCAGCCTGGACCGGAAAGAGATTGCCCACCGAAGCCGAGTTTCATCGGGCAGCGTACGGGACGGTGCGTGGCGAAGAAGAACGATCCTATCCATGGGGCGATGACCAGCCGGATAGCCGGCGGGGAAACTTCGACGGGAACCGATGGGATCCTATTCCAGTGACCGCGACGCCGCTTGGAGACAGCGCATTCGGAATTTCCCAACTGGTTGGCAACGGATGGGAGTGGACTTCGACAGTCTTCCAACCTTTTCCAGGATTCCAGCCCTTCTCGTTTTATCCCGGATACTCTGCTCGCTTCTTTGACGGCGAACATTATGTTCTTAAGGGTGCCTCCTCCCGGACAGACGCCAGATTGCTGCGCCGATCGTTTCGCAATTGGTTCCGTCCCGACTTCCCCTATGTCTATGCGGGATTCCGATGCGTGGAGAACTAATATGATGCTTTCACAGGCTGTCCACACTGACGCTCTCCGTGAGTTCGCCGTCGCTGTGCGCAACAGCCTCGGGAAGGTCAGCCAACGCGAACTGCCTTCAATGTACCTGTACGATGAACTGGGAACGGCGCTGTTTGAAGCGATCACCTTGCTGCCGGAATATGGGCTGACGCGTGCCGAGCTGCGACTCCTCCGTCGCCATGCCGGAGCCATGGTCGAACATCTTCCGCCCCCCGTAGCCGTGGTTGAGCTGGGAAGTGGCAGTGGCCGAAAAACCCGCTGGATATTGGAAGCGCTCGCGGATCGGGAGCCAGTGGCGTATTTTCCCATCGATATTTCGGCGGCAGCACTCATCAAGTGCCACCAAGAACTGGGAGATCTCGGCGCAGTCAGCATGGTTGGACTGGAAAGATCATATCTGGAAGGACTGCAGGAAGTAGCGGCCCGCCGCCGGCCGGATCAGACACTCCTGGTCTTGTTCCTGGGAAGCAGCATCGGCAATTTTGATCCGCCGGCAGCAGAGAATTTTCTGCGCAACATCCGCCGGCATCTGAAGCCCGGCGACGCTCTTCTACTGGGGACTGACTTGGAGAAATCGGTCGGTGACATGCTGCTGGCCTACGATGACCCGACTGGAGTCACCGCCGCCTTCAACCTGAATCTGCTCGCTCGGATCAATCGGGAACTCGGGGGAGACTTTATCCTACCGAACTTCGAACACGCCGTCCGGTATCAGGAAATGAACTGTCGCATCGAAATGCATCTCCGCTCGACCAGGAAGCAAACCGTATCGATTCGGGCCGCTGACTTCACCTTTACGTTGAATGAAGGGGAAACGATCTGGACGGAAGCCTGCCACAAGTTCCGCGTCGAGGAGATTCCCGGTCTCGCTCGACGTGCGGGATTCCTCTGCGACGCCCAATGGGTCGATACGGAATGGGCGTTCGCCGAAAACCTTCTGATCGCCGATTAACGAAGCAGACCGGCTTCCCGTAAGAACTGCTCCGCCACATCCCGTACGGGGCGATGTTCCCCGTCCACCTGATAGTTCAACTTGCGCATGCTTTGATCGGTGAACCGTCCGGCCAGTTCGATGAGGGCTTGCCGCAACGGAGGATTGTCTTTCAATATTTCAGCACGCACGACCAAGCCACAGTCGTACGGAGGAAAATACCGCTGGTCATCCTGCAGGACCACCGCGTCCAGAACCGACAACTGGCCGTCGGTGACATTCCCTGCCACCATGCTCACTTGTCCTTGTTCGAGTGCCTTGTACAGCAAGCCGAGGTCCATGGTCTTAGGCGATCCGTGGACGGGAAGATGATAGGTCTTCAGTAATCCGGCCAGTCCATCCGGCCGCTGCTGGAATTCGTACCCCACACCGAGACTCCAACCAGGAGTATACCGCGCCGCATCGCTCAAGGTCGCAATCTTACTTTTTCGAGCATCTTCTCCACGGATCACCATCGCGAACGTATTATTGAAGCCCAACGGGTTCATCCATTCCATGCCGAATCGCGCCTGATATTCGGCTCGGACGAGGGCTATTGCAGTAGCTGGATCACTGGTGGGTGGCAACTTTAAGATTGTCGTCAGCGCGGTCCCCGTGTACTCGGGATAGAGGTCAATCTCTCCGCGCACGAGCGCTTGATGCGCCAACATGGTCCCGCCCAAGTTGAGTTTACGATCAACGCGGCGGCCAAGACGACGTTCCAGATGCTGTGCCACGATCTCGCCGAGGACGACTTGCTCGGTGAAATTCTTCGAGCCGACCGTGATCGGGGGTTCCTTCATACAGCCGACGATTCCAGCCGCCCATAGTTCGACGATCAAACAGGCGATAATTTGTGTTCGACCCATTCGAGTCCCCGATCGGCCGCCACCGCCATTAAGGCAGCCGGAACCGCACCGGCCAGAAGCAGCGTCGTATCGACGGATGCCAGGCCGCGAAAAATAAATACACCGAGCCCACCGCCGCCAATGGCTGCGGCAATCGTCGCCGTCCCGATCGTCGTCACAGTCGCGATCCGCAGGCCTGCCAGAATCGTCCTGGTCGCCAGCGGGAGCTCGACCTCCCAGAGAAGCTGCCGTCCCGTCATGCCCATGGCGATCGCCGATTCACGCACAGCTGGGTCCACGCTCAGAATGCCGGTGAGAGTATTTCGCAGGATCGGCAAGAGCGCATACAGCACGAGCGCGACAATCGCCGTGTGTGTGCCGATCCCGCCCAGGAAAGGAAGAGGAATCAGAAATCCGAAGAGCGCCAGACTCGGCACGGTTTGCATGACATTCGCAAATCCCAGCACCCACCGTTGAAGGAGAGTGCGCCGGGTGAGCAGAATGCCGGCCGGGATGGCAAGCGCCGCGGCAATCCCCATGGAAAGACTCACCAGGAACAGGTGTTCGAGCGTCAAATCGAGGATGTCGCGCGCCAACGCGGAAGACATCAGACCATCTCCTTCCACTTCTCCTCGAGGCACGTATGAAAGGCCCGCACTTCCTTCTCGTCGGCCTTGAGGAACTCGGAGCGTCCACCTAAGAAAACCAATCGACCATTGTGAAGAACCCCGATGCGGGTGCCCAGCAACAACGCTTCCCGGACATCATGGGTGACGAGCAGAGCCGTTTTGTTGAGCCGATCGCGCAGGTCGAGGAACTGCTGCTGCAGTTCCACGCGGGTCACCGGATCAAGCGCGCCAAAGGGTTCGTCCAACAGCAATAACGGAGGATCTGCTGCGAGCGCGCGGGCGACCCCCACCCGCTGGCGTTGACCGCCGGACAGCTCGCGGGGATAGCGCGTGGCGAACTGCGCCGGCAGAAGCCCGATCTGAGTCAACAAATACTCGACGCGCGCATCAATGTCGCGGAGTGGCCAACCTTCCAGACGCGGAACCAGCCCGACATTGGCGGCCACAGTGAAATGCGGAAAGAGGCCCGCATCCTGGATCACGTACCCGATCCGACGCCTCAGCTGGATCAGGTCCCAGGCGGTCGTGGATAGACCCTCGATCAAGACAGCACCGGCGCTTGGGAGGAGCAAGCCATTCACCATTTTCAAGGCAGTGGTCTTGCCCGAGCCGCTACGACCCAGGAGTACCAGGGTTTCTCCGGCCTCCACATCGAAACTGAGATCGTACAAAATATCTACCTGTCCGATGCGAGCCGAAACCTGTCGGAAGGAGACAAGAGGACTCACGTGCCCATTGTTCATATGACTCTCAAGTATTCGTGAACGAACTGCACCGCCATGGCCCCCTCCCCCACTGCGGAGGCCACGCGCTTAGTGGAGCCGAGCCGGACGTCCCCCGCGGCGAAGACGCCGTGACGGCTGGTCTCGAGGAAGAACGGCTCCCGATCGGCGGTCCAGTACGCCGAGGCTGACACCAGTGGCCCGGTCTTCACGAAGCCCTTAGGGTCCTTCTCTATCTCAGCAGGCAGCCAATTGGTGCAGGGGATCGCGCCGATAAAGGTGAAGACGGCAGGGGTCTGGACCGTTCGCGTCTCGCCAGTGCGGAGGTTCTTGATTTCGACGGCCTCCAACCACTGGTCCCCCAGCATGCGGCAAATCTCCGCGTCGGAGAGTACCTCGATGTTGTCGGCGCTCTCGATGCGGTCCGCCAGATAGCTGGACATATTCTTACGCAGATCGCCACCATGGAGAAGCAGGAATACGCGCGGGGTCTGTTCCGAAAGAAACATGACGGCTTGTCCGGCGGAGTTGCCTCCGCCGACCACAATGACGTCCGAGCCTCGGCAGAGCTGCAGCTCGGTGGGGGTGGCGGCATAGTAGACGCCCAGCCCTTCGAATTGCTCGCGTCTTGGAACGTCCAGCTTGCGATACTCGGCGCCCGTCGCGACCAACAAGCATCGAGTCGAGACACGCCCCCCATCGTCGAGCCAGACGACGGCCTGGTCCTTTTCGAACTCCAAGCGTGCAACCTGGGAGGGGGAAGAGAACTGGGCGCCGAATTTCTGGGCTTGCAACATGGCCCGGTTCGTGAGGTCGGCACCGGAAATGCCGGTCGGGAAGCCGAGATAGTTCTCGATCTTAGAGGAAGTGCCGGCCTGTCCGCCGGGGGCGGTCGCGTCGATCACGGCAGTGGCCAGCCCTTCCGACGATGCGTACACGGCCGCAGCCAATCCCGCCGGACCACCACCGACGATCACCAAGTCATAGACCCGTTCCGTGAGCGGCCGTCTGACTCCGATAAGGTCGGCCAATGCCCGCGTCGATGGATTCCGCAACAACGGCTCAGATCCGAAGACGACCACCGGCGTGTCGGCCTGGGTGAGCCCGAAGCTTTGCAGCAGTGCGCCGACCTGAGGGTCGTGATCCATATCGATCCAGGTGAACGGCACCTGGTTCCTCGCGAGGAAGTCACGAATGCGGAAGGTGTCGCGCGAGGAGCCGGCCCCGATCACGCGGAGTCCTTGAAAGTCCGACGCCACAAGCAACTCGCGCCGCGCAATAAACGCGCGCAGCAGCAGCTCGCCGAGCGCAGGCCGCTCGCCCATGATGCGCCTGATGTCACTGGGTGAGATCTCGAAGACCTCGGTCTCGCCACGTGCTATCGCACTGACGAGCGCCGGCCGGCCGGTCACCAGGCTGACGTCGCCGCCAAACGCATGCCGTTCATGCAAGGCGACCTTTTTCGTCTCGCCGCTTGAATGCTCGACAATCTCCACCGCGCCGCGCACGACGACGAAGAATTTGTACTCACGATCCCCTGCCTTAAACAGGTGCTCCCCGTCGCGCAACGCCCGGCGCGTGCCGAACTTGGCCAGCGTGGCGACGTGGACGTCGTCAAGCGTGGGGAAAGCGACCGTCTGCAAGTCCTGAGTGGCCATGTCTCCACCTCCTCTCGCCGGTCAACGAGCCTCCTTCGCTACCGCAAGGACCGCGCCATACGCGCCGGAACTTCCAGATCCATCTGATCGACGTAACACCAGGCCCATCGCTCGCCCGGCTCGAAAGAGGCCATCACCGGATGGGTCGTGTGCGTGAAATGTTTCGTGGCATGGCGATTGGGCGAGCTGTCGCAACAGCCGACATGACCACAGGTCAGGCAAAGACGGAGATGAACCCAGGACGATCCAATTTTCAGGCATTCCTCACAGCCTACAGTGCGAGCAGTCACGGGTTGAAGAGCAGTCACGTGTGGACAGGATGACATGAGTCACCTCCTTGGCTGAAGAGCAACTAGAAGGGTCTCGTTCCCCCATAATCGTAATCCTCGGGTATTCGGGAGTCCACTCCGTTGCAGCAGGTTCCTGAATACAGGCCTTGGGGGCCTGAGAAGGAAGAGGGGCAGCCTAGTCGTCCTCCTGCTCGCGGAACGCGGAGGGGATGGAGCCTGTTGATCTCCTGTGCTCGCGCAACGCGCGGCCTCAGAAGGCCCTCGTTGGACGCGCGCAGTGGGAGATCAATCAGCCCCCATCCCTAGAAATAACGAGCGAGCTTGGAGGGATCATTTGTAACGTCGTTCGACGCGCGCAATAGAGGATCGACCAGGCCGCCCCAGGAAGAGAGACACGAGCTAGCTTGGAGGGGCCATCTATAGATGGTCGCTCGATGCGCGCAGAAAAGGGCAGCCTTAGCCACTCCTTTTAGAGAGGTAGAAGGAATCGGAAGCCCCTCGCCAGGGCTAGTGGCACATCCCGGAAAATTGATTGCGAAGCAATCGGTGGGTGGGCGGGGGAGATTCGTCGGGGTTGCCAATGGATGATTGCAAGACCGGACCCGCAACCCAAAAACAGTTGCCTGTCACGTTTTTCTCAATGCTAGACGTGCTAAGCTGATGGAGCGTGCCGTCCCAACCTTTACAGAAACACCGCTGGTAAACTCCACGCGTACATGCAAGGAGGTATGTCGATGAAATTAACACCGTTGCACGATTGGGTATTGATCCGGACCAGCGAGCCGAGCGGGAAGAGCGCCGGCGGCATTATCATTCCGGACACCGCGCAAGAGCAACCGGAAGAAGGAGAAGTCCTCGCCGTGGGGACAGGTCGCTTTGTCGAGGACAAAGACTCTAAGGAGAAAATCAAGAAGAAGACATTTGTGAAGACCACCGTCAAGCCCGGCGAGCATATCCTGTACAAAAAATACGCCGCCAGAGAAGTGGAGGGCGACGATGAAGAGCTGGTGCTGGTTCGTGAAGAGGATGTCTTGGGTTATCTTCCATAATTGACGTTCTTCACAAAAAGAGAATGGCTCTCAAATCGGGCCCTGCACTCACCTCCCGGACATCTTACTCTGACCCCCATTTCTGCCCCCAGACGTTCAACTGGTTTGATCAGAATCTCACATAGTGGGCGATGCTCGTTGGACGCGCGCAGAGGGAGATCAATCAACCGCCAGACGGCTCAAGAAATGGAGAATGGCCCTCTGGTTTTCTCGTTCACGTTGAATATCGGACGAGCACGACCGCACTGCATGGGCAAGCTAACCGGGCACCGTGGCTTACCCAGGCAAAGGCATTGGTTCCAGAGTGACCGGACAAAAAGTTAGCTGCGGAAATTGAAGTAAGCGTCCCAGGGTCGACCTCATACCACTCGCCATGCTGCAAGAGCAGCGTGATGACTTTGTCAAGATTGATCATTTCAGCCATTGCTCACCTCCATACCGTAGGACTGAAGGGATTCGTCACGCTGTGGGGCGAGAAGGGATTCCCGCCGCCGAACGGATTCACATGAATCATGGCAAGCCTGCAAAGCGCGGGGTAGCGTGTGAGCGCAGCCTACTCCCCTCCTGGAGATGAGCACAAGCGGGTCAAAAAGGACTGCTGACACCGGTTACAGATAGCCCGCGCAGTTCCGTGTGGCCGGTCTCGCCCTCCTTGTGACATCCCCACCAGGTAGCCTAGAATTGCTTCAGCGTCTCACCTACTCCACTCCCACCCAGGAGGTCATTATGCAGACCTACGTCAGCCTCGTGAAGTTCACGCAGCACGGGCTTCAAACCATGAAAGAGAACGGCATCGAGCGGGCCGAAATGGTGAAACAGAACGCCAAGGCCCTCGGCGGGAAACTCCTCCAGGCCTACTACTGCCTCGGCGAGTACGACGTCGTCGCTGTCTGGGAGTTTCCGGACAACAAGACGGCCATGAAAGCCGCCGTCCTCAACGCGTCGCTCGGACATATCGAGATCACTACCATGCCCGCCGTCAGCCGGGACGAGTGGAAGAGACTCTTGCAAGACACCATGGGAAAGAAGCGGTAATCAGACCGGACCCGGCGGATGGGGCGACCCGCTCGCCGGAGAACCGTCGGGCGAACTCCGAATGGCGGGGCAGCGTGGGAGCGAAGCCTACTCCCCGCCTCGAGATCAGCGCAAGCAACCGTCGAGCGCTGCCGGAAAAGTAGAATGTCCCCGCTTATTCCTCCTGCCACCTTTATTTCTTCGCTCGAATCCTGGATGAGGTTCGTTCCCAGTCACCACCGGGCACGCCCGTACTGTGGCGCTGGGTGAAGCGTGCGATTCTGGAGAATGATCGGGTCGAGGATTTCCCCGCAGCTGAGGCAGCGCCAGCCCGTGAAAGACGACACGCTGGGACTGGTCTCCTGATCAATGAACGTCTCTTCCACCATTAGATTATGACAGCGTGGGCATCCCGTGACGAAATCGGATTCTGTCGCACGCCTACTCACGGCTTTCTCTTCGAGACGACAGCTCGAAGGCCTCCCGCATGCGACAGGAGTAGCAAGAGAGACAGCTGAAGTGCTGGCTGGACCGACGACGAGCCGCCAGTCGGTGCAGGAACGTGCCACCGAGGCCCAGGACTACAGCCAGACCCAGCACCACAACGAGATCGAGAAGGATGTCTTGCGTCAGCCTCATCACCCTCCGTTGCGAAAGATCTCCTGCGCATGGCGAACTCAGCTTTCCCGGAACTCCCGCTCTGCCTGGAGCCAATCATGAAGGGCTCAGCCTTTTAGGCATCTTCCCCGCTCGGACCCTTCCGAGGCCCGGTTGGTGATCCGCGCGTGAAAAACCACAGGCTCATAAGGCTCGTCAACGCCTGGCCTGCTGGGCGGCCGCGATCGGTCTGGGCGATCCGAGATCCTGCAACAGCCACTGTAGTGGTTCGCATCGTTTCGCGTATCACTAGTGATGATGTGGGGTTCGTGTTCGTTTCTCCTTACTCGGCAGCCTGATGGCATACGTCCCCTCACCCAGCGCCGTCACCCGCACCTGCCCCGTTCGGCTCAAACGATCGACTTCAAGAAACACCTGGTTCCAGGTGAGCTCTGGTAAGCTCAGCACCAAGTCATCGAGCTCACAACCTGGAGCACAGTGCACCGCGTCGAGGATCCGTTCAGTAACAGTCCCGAGTTGTGACATGGCAATCCCTCTCTTCTCAGCATCCGAGTTTCCCCAACCAGCCCCTTGGCTGGGACCATTCCTGTTTCACCCCACTCTCCCCTGGTACGGGAAAGGATGGGCAAGAGGAAGGCCCTTCCCTTTGGCGCGAACAGGGCGTTACTGCTTGGGCATGCGAGTTGACTCAGTGACCGGCGGTTCGATCTTGATTTGAGGCCCTTGAACCGTCGGCAGTTGACCGGCTCCCTGCTGCTTCAGCAGCCTGGCATTATTGGGATCTACCAGCTTCTGGCCCGTATGCGCATCCTCTGACGCGGCGGCGCTGTTGAGGGATTGCTCAACGGTCAGATTTTTTTGCCCGGTATCGTTGGCATACTCTCCACCCGATGGATACCCGGGATGCTTGGGCAGCATCGACGGATTCGCGGCGGCAAGAGCCGCAGTTCCGACCAACACAAGCCCTGTCATCACGATGGTGTAGCATTTCATGGCCTGCACTCCTTCCGTTGAGAACACCACGACCTGCTTGACCAGGGACGATCCCGATACCGAACCGGAAAATCTTCCCTGTCAGACCTGCGACTCGCTGAAGCATGAGCCGGCAGTCGTGATGTGCCACATCAAAGAATGTCGTGCTTCAGAAAGAGGCTGGCGTAGGAGCTGCGGGGACCGTGGGTTCCATCGCGCGGGGGAGAATGCAACACGCGTAGGAGAGAGCAGTCGACGTAACTGGTACGTCAGGGTCTTATGCTACGCGTGAAGGAACCGAGGGTCAAGGGGGTAGTAATTGAGGCCAAGATAGCTCAACGATTCAGGTACGTTGAGAGGCGTCCACGATTTCACCGGACACGGCACAAGAGTTCTCCATGATGCATGGTCTCAATTAATAAGGTTCAGCATGTATCGAGTAAGCACCCAGTCAACGCCGCGAGAAGCACAGAAAGCTATGGGGAAACTCCAGCCACGGCCACTCCCTTAAAGACTAACGATCCATAATGGCGTTCTGGCTCTCCTCATTCATCGCCTTCTCCTCATCATGTTTGATGACTTTCTTGGTGGAATCCTTTTTGCCCGTCTCCTGCTTCGCGGCGGAAAGATCGCTAGAGGTCGCGCAGCCGGTGATGGTGAGCAAGAACATGGAGAGGGCTAAGGCAGCCACGATGGGCATGGGGCCTCCTTGATCCTGAGTGCTCTTGGCGTCTCGCATCAAAGAAATTATGGCGGCTGGCGCCCCTCTTTTCTCCCAGGCTACTCCCCGTCTGGAGATCAGCGCAAGCAAGTCGGAAAGGCTCCTTGTATCTCGCGCCTTGTGGCACGATGCTACGGCTCATGATCAACTGGGGCATGATAGACCGTTGGTTCCGTGGTCCTCGACAGACCGAGTGTCAGCATGGGTCATCATGCTCCTTCACCTGCACAGCCCGAACAGTTGCGAGGGCCCCTGAGCCCGCATTTCGCAAGGCTGGGCACGACAGGAGGCTGCTATGAGTCCACTCGTCTTCGTCGGTATCGATGTCTCGCAGGCTCGCTTGGATATTGCGGTCCGTCCCGGCGCTTCGTTTTCGGTCACGCATGATGAGTCTGCCATTGCCACATTGGTCGAACACCTCCGCACCCTCAGTCCGACCCTGATCGTGTTAGAAGCGACCGGCGGGATGGAAATCTCACTCACCAGTGCCCTCGCAACCGCCCAGTTGCCCGTGGTCGTCGTAAATCCCCGTCAGGTGCGTGACTTTGCTAAAGCCAGTGGGCATTTGGCCAAGACCGATGCCCTGGATGCCCAGACCCTCGCCCAGTTTGCCGAGGTCATGCGGCCGACGCCGCGGTCCCTGCCGGATGCGGCGGCGCGCGCCTTGGCCGCCGTGCTGGCCCGACGCCGGCAACTCGTCGAGATGCTGACCGCCGAGAAGAATCGGCTGCTCACCGCGCCGCTGGCAACCCGCAAAAGTCTGCGGACTCATATCGCCTGGCTCGAACGGGAGCGGGGACATATTGAAACGGACTTGGCTGCGACCATTCGCCGGAGTCCCGTCTGGCGCGAAAAAGAGGAGCTGCTGCGCAGCGTCCCCGGCGTCGGTCCCGTGCTCACCTCCACGTTGCTCGCCAATCTGCCGGAACTGGGGACCTTGACTCATAAGCAGATCGCCGCGCTGGTTGGCGTGGCCCCGCTCAACCGGGATAGTGGGACATTGCGCGGGCGGAGGACGGTGTGGGGCGGGCGCGCCCAAGTCCGGGCCGTGCTGTACATGAATGCGATTGTTGCCGCCCGCTTCAACCCGGTAATCCGCACCTTCTATGAGCGGCTCTGCGGCGCGGGCAAACCCAAGAAGGTCGCCCTCACCGCGTGTATGCACAAACTGCTCACAATGCTCAATGCGATGCTCAAACATCACTCACCCTGGCGTCAGGAGGCAGCGCAACATGCATGATCAGCAAGACAGTTGCTGACACCTTATTCCGATCCCTGCCGTACACAGATAGTCGTGTAGTGACTTTCGCACCGTGCGTCATGTGTGAAAGCGCTCCTTAAGTCACATCCATCAGTAACTCGCCACATGATTTTACTCGAATGTCACAAGCAATCAGTCTGGTATTGGTATTGCTACATACAGCGTCAGCTGCTGGGCAACCGATATTACGATGCCGCAAGTAGTTCACGTTCTGGAAGAGACGCACAGCGTGGCTTATGCCTAGTGAAGTCGAGACGGCCATACTTCGGCATTTGGACGAAAAAGAATCCTGCACGATTGAGGAGTTGTTCCGCGCCCTCTCTCACTTCACGTTTAACCAGATATTCTCCGCCATAGACCAACTCAGTCGTGACGGGAGAGTCAGCCTGCGACGTCCGACTCAGTTTGGCTATTCTGTCACGAGAGCAGGTGCTGGCACTCAAAAATCAGATCAGCCCCTCAGCCGATCGGTCGGGACGCGGTCGCGTGAGAGGGTCCATCGCTAAACCGGGAGTATGAAGACCTTCCGTTCACGAAACAGGAAAGAGTAAGGAGGGCGTAAACATGTCTACCCAACAACAATCAGGAAAGGAAAACTTGATGACACGAAAAGGCTTGTGGCGACTAGCGGCGCTTACAATGTGGCTCATCGCAACGGTACCAGTTGCTGAGGCCGCTTCTGAAGTAGCGGGGACTGATCCGCAGCTTCTTTCCGGGGACCGGGTACTGCTTGGCACGGTAGAGGAAATCAGAAGCGACCAGGCCAAAATCACGATGAGTGAGGGCCAGCCTCGGTTCCTCCCCATGCACGTGCGAAAAGATAAGGGATTGCCGGAACTCCAAAAGGGAGATCTGGTCGAGATCACCGTCAATGATCAAAATCTGCTGGTCGATGTGCATAAAGCCGGTGAAGCCAGCCACCATCGTGTGGTTCGAGGACAACTCGCCGAACCGATGCCCACCGGCCACGATCAGGCGGTGATTCGCACGACGGATGGGAAAGAAGAGTCGCACCTCATCCGACCGGTCGCGAAAAGCAAGGTGGCGTCCATTCCCGTCGGGGCGGATGCCATCTTTCTCATCGACGAGTTGGATAAGATCGTCGACGTGACGATGGGGAGCGTGGAATCCGTGCATCGGGCGGCCGACCTCGGGCAACAGAAATCGCCGCTCAAGGGCAACCTCGGCCAGGTCACGGGGGTGATCCAGAGGCCCTTGAAGGACAATACGATTGTCATTCGCACCGAGGACGGCAAGGAGCACTCGTACCAGGTGCGGCCGCTCATTCAGCCGAGGCTGGCGACGTTATCCAAGGGCGCTGCCGCCGTGCTCTTGGTGGACGAAGAAAACAAAGTGACGGACGTCGCTTTTCAGCCGAAAAAGTAAACGGACAGAAGTGTGAGAATCAGGAAATGGATTCACGTCTCGCGTCGCGGTGGGAGACCAATCGGGCCACTCTGCGAGTGGAAGGAACATTGATAGAGATGATGGTCGTTGGGGTCCCGACCCCGCCTATTTGCTCACGGACGGAGTAAGTCGCGCTGCAGCTGTTCCAACTGTTTGCCCAGTCGTTCCAGTTCGCCGCGTGTGCGATCGAGAAGGTCCTCTCCCTCCGGCGCAGGCAATTCTCCCTGTTCGAGATGCCCGACTTTTTCTTGTAATCGCCGGCTCTCGGTCGCCAGCACGTTAGTCACCTGTCGTTTGAACAGATCGCTGACCTCCGGCAAATGCCGTTCTGCCCCGCTCCCCTGCTCCCCCACCGCCCGGAGGGCACTGACTGCGCGACCGAGATCCTGCGTCCGTTCCACGAGTTCCCTTCGCAAATGTTCGGCGAGGCGGGACAGGCGCAACGCGAGAAGCTTGTAAGCGACAATCAAGGACCCAAGCGCCCAGAACGTGACGGCGCCAAACACCCGATTGGTCAGACCGACATATTCCGGAACCAACGGAGGGGAGAGGTCATATCCGACGAATATCAGAATTGTCGAGGCGGCGGCCACGAAGAAGGGAGCATAGAGGTGAGAGGCCCAATAAGTGAGGCCAAGCGGAATCACATACAAGAGCCAGGGCGTGAACCCTAACGCCATACGGGTGTCAACGAGGAAAATCGCTCCGAGCAGCACGCCGATACCAAGATTGAGCCACGCCTCCTGTGCGTTCATTTACAGCATCTCAGAAAGAGACCGCCTCTCGAGGATCTCTCGCAAGAGGGCCTGTTGCGTAATCGCGATGCCACAGGTCGCGCAGGTCAAGAACCCTCCGTTGGATTCCAAGCCCGTCTCCTTGCACTGGGGACAGGCCGG
>Ga0209048_10004133_pt1 | contig 13938 bp, 17 predicted proteins | sample FrelakmetCRP12CR_FD_187146 | JGI IMG/M metagenome (GOLD analysis project Ga0209048, IMG submission 187146) | Freshwater lake sediment microbial communities from the University of Notre Dame, USA, for methane emissions studies - CRP12 CR (SPAdes)... | ecosystem: Environmental > Aquatic >... | reverse complement strand
CGGACTATTTACCTATGCCATATTAATCACCATAATAGCAGTAATTGCAACCATATTAATCGGTAGAGTCATAAAGACAAGTGAAGTTCAAGACGTTAGAATCGTAGAATAAGGTATTATTGATTAAAAATCAATATACCTTATTTATCCTTTTTTCTTAACGAATTTAAACTAGCCGTCTTTTTCTGATCTTACTTTAATAATACTTCTGTACCCGCAAGTTTGTCAAGGTAAAGCTGTCGACTACCTCTACTACTAACTGAGAATCCTATGATAACATCTAAAATCAGTGGTACCCACAAAAATTTTGATAGGTTCCTTAAAAATGCCTTACTGTAGTTTAAGTTACCTTCTCTGGCCTCTACCCTCAATTTCAATGCGCCTTTACCCAATGTAGTGGCCCATTTCCCCTCTAGGAGCGTGAAGTATAAAAGAATTATTAATCCTAGTAGGATTGGCCAAAAATTGAGAATATAATAAGTGTTAGTCCAAGCTATAATCAGATAAACAACCGCAGTGAAGACCCATAATAAAAGAGTAATAAATAGGGCGTCTATCAACAAAGCCACAATTCTTCTACCCCATAATCCTGTCATTTTTTCACCAATTAATATTTTACTTTTGATTAGTTTTTCAGCATACTCTGGGAACGGGGTCTGCAATGGGAGCTTCCAAGATCCGCTTCCCACCCAAGATGGTCTCCATAATCACATGTTTATCCTGAACTACTTTGCCAATTATCTGGGCTTCTTTACCGTACTTGGTCTTTTTGATGGATGAGAGAATTTCATCGGCCTTTTCAGGATCTACACCCATAATAACCTTACCCTCATTGGCCACCTCGTAGGGATCAATTCCCAGCATTTCCGAGGCGGCGTGAACTTCTCTTTTAACCGGAATCCTCTCTTCGTCAATTAGCATACCAACCCCTGACTTGGAGGCCAATTCATTGAGAGCGTTGGCTATTCCACCCCGAGTAGGGTCTTTCATGGCATTTACTCCTCCTATCTCTAAAGCAGCTTTTACCATGCCCCAAACTGGGGCTACATCAGATTGAAGGTCAGTTTCGAAGCTAAAGCCCTCCCGGTAAGACATGAGGGATACACCATGGTCCCCCACGCTACCGGAGAGAATGACCTTATTACCTACTTTTAATCCTGAATCTTGTTTGATTTCCCCTCGATGAGCTACACCAATTCCGGTGGTGCATATAATCATCTTATCCAGCTTATCTTTTTCCATTACTTTGGTGTCTCCGGTTACAATGGCCACATCAGTTTCTTGACTGACCTCATCCATGGATTTGATTATGCGTTCAAGTTCCTCACTTTTGAAACCCTCACTAATTACCATTGCACTGGCCATGGCCAATGGACGTGCACCCATCACCGAAACATCGTTAATGGTGCCTGCCATGGATATTCTGCCGATATCACCTCCTGGAAAAAATAGGGGATCCACTGTATGGCTGTCGGTACTGATTACAATCTCGTATTCGCCCAAGGGAATAGTGGCCCCGTCATCTAAATCTTCCAGCCCCACTCCGCCATCTACTTTCGTGTTTTTAATGTTACCCAGGATCATATCTGAGATGAGGCCCTGCATTATCTCTCCACCAGCCCCATGTGACATTCCGATTTTCATTGATTCACCAGTTTTATTTCTTAAATACTTTATATAAAATGTTTAAAGCCATTTTTCGTCTATTTGTCATTTCAGGCCATATAGGTTGAGAATAGAAACTAATTTCGTCCCTGTTGAGTGTTGGAATTTAAAATATTTAAATATATTCACCTTATTGATTCACTAGATTCATCCCTGATAATGATAACTCCTAAAATAATTATCTGCCAAAAAAGGGAAAAGATTAATATATCTACCTATAAAAATGGTAAGTTGTGGAGTAGAATACTCTTTTACGCTAAAATGAATTTTTTGATAATATATTTGAGAGTCTGATTTGTTGAAATTAAGTTGATAGAGGTGAATTATTATGGCAATCTGGCAAGGGAAATCTGTGAGAAAACTAACTGGTGCACGAGCCAAAAGCAATAGAAACAAGAGAAAAATGGAGTTTGGTAGAGAACCTGCAGAAACTAAAATTGGAGACCGTAAAATCAAAAAAATCCGGACTAAAGGCGGTCAAGAGAAGATCAGACTTACCAATGACCAAAAAATCAACGTGGTAGACCCCAAAAATAATAAGGTGCAGGTGGCAGATATACTGAGCGTGGTGGAAAACCAAGCAAATACCCACTTTGTAAGGCGTAATATTATCACTAAAGGCGCAGTGGTGGATACCAGTCTTGGTAAAGTTAAGGTAACCTCCCGACCTGGTCAACATGGTATCATTAATGGAATAATCATCTCTGGCGAATAATGGGAAACCCATTTCGGCTAATGCCTTAATAAATTTTCAATCTGGACCTGAACCTATACGTTAGGGAATGTGTATTTCATTGCAAGAAGAAATTAAACAAAAAGTTAACGATTTTTTATTAACCGTTAATCAGGAACTTCCTACTGGAATGGAACTAGAATTTGAAGGTTTTTATGAGAGAGGTTTCTTCGTCACCAAGAAGAGATATGCTCTAATCCAGCAGGATAAGATTGTAGTAAAAGGTTTAGAACTTGTTCGTAGAGACTGGGCTCCAATAGCCAAAAAAACCCAGAAGAGGGTGATGATGGCAATATTGAAGGATGGTTCGCCTGAAAAGGCGGCATATATCCTTAAAGAGGTTATTGATAAGATTAAAGAAGGAGAAATACCTCTCAAAGATCTGGTAATCCATACTCAACTAACAAGAAACCCAGATAAATACAAGCAGATGGCCCCCCATGTTCTAGCGGCTAAAAAAGCTATAAAAAGAGGTCGAAGTGTAGTTAGTGGTTCAATCATCCGTTACGTAGTAGTGATGGGTAAAGGTCCAATTAGCCAGAGGGCAGAGCCTCTTGAAGATGCGGATGTGGCTAATTATGATCCCACATATTATATTGAAAATCAGGTTTTACCAGCGGTATCTCGGATAATAGACTCTTTGGGCTATTCTCATGATGAAATAGTTCATGGAGAAAGACAGAGCAGTTTGGATGCTTTTTTCAGCTAATGATTTTTTTTCGTCAATAATCAAAAGAATAAAATGAAATATCTAAGGACTCAGATGTTAGATCATATTAATTTAAAAAATTATGCTGGTGTAAGATGATCAAGGCCGTTTATTTCGATATCGATGATACACTTTACGACACATCTGGTTTTGCTGAACTAGCCCGTAAGGCTGCTTTAAATGTCATGATCGATGCTGGTCTACCACTAACCTCGCAGGAAGCATATATCCTCCTGCGTGAGATCATCAAGGAGAAAGGATCAAATTACGATAAACACTTCAACGTGTTGACCAAACGGGTTTTCGGGAAAGAAAAACCTCTTTTAATTGCTTTAGGTATGATCACTTACCACAACGTTAAATTCGCCCTCTTAAGACTTTTTCCAGACACCATTCCGCTCCTTATCTACCTTAAAAATAAGGGTTACCGTCTAGGAGTTATCTCTAATGGTTTAACTATTAAACAGTGGGAAAAACTAATCAGATTAGGTCTATACCACTTCTTCGATGAAGTTGTGACATCAGAGGAAGCAAAAGTCGAGAAACCTAATCAAGAAATTTTTAACTTAGCTTTGAACCGCATGGACTGCGAACCCCACATGTCTGTGATGGTTGGAAACAAGTTCAGAGAAGACATAATGGGGGCAATAAATGTTGGAATGACTGCAATTCTGGTGAAATCACGACTAACCGAAGCTGAGAAAGAACTTATAAAAAAAGAAGGATTATATGTGGAAGTGGTGTCAGACATAGGTGAAATTAAGAAGATACTTTAAATCTTAAAACCAGTTTATATAAAGTAAAATCATGAATATTAATAGCCATTTCTTAATATATTTAAAACATGGGTGGTTTGATGAACTACTATCATGATACAAAGATGGAAAAAATCTTCAAAGCTCTTCAACAGCCTAAAAACATTGAGGATTTAGAACTTTCTGATACCTTTGTTAACGGACTGATCCTCAAGATTATAGCCAATTACGGCACGGTGCAGACCAGCATTATTAATGAAATCACCGGCCTTCATTGGGATATTTTAGAGGAAAATATAACCCAACTGGAAAAAACAGGTTTTTGTGCCCCAGTTAGTGGTAGCTTTCTATTTTCCAGTGTTCAATTCTCAATAACCAAAAAAGGACGGGAGAAAGTCAAGGGAATTGCTGAAGATAATCCATATATTGGTGTCGCGCCTGTTTCATATAGCGATTACTATCAGATCATGAAGATGCAAATGAATCATCGCTTTCCAATTGATATACCCCCAGAAGTGGTTGAGGAAACATTCAAAGATGTTGTTGGGGTTGGTTATGCCAAGGAAGCCCTGATTGAATCATGTATAATTGGTAAAGGGATCTTTGTTTATGGCGCACCTGGGACGGGTAAAACTTTCGTAATAAGTAAAATGCCTGAACTTTTACCTCCATTGATAATTCCAAAGTTCATAGAATTCGGAGGAAAGATTATACAATTTTATGATCCTGATTTCCACAAAAAATGTGATGAACAACCCCAAGACCCAAGATGGGTGAAAATTTATGCACCTTTTGTTCTCACTGGTGCTGAACTCAGTTTAAATAAGTTAGAAACTAACTACAATCCAAACAAGGGAGTTTATGAAACTTCACCGCTAATCAAGGCTAACGGTGGCATTCTCCTTATTGACGACTTGGGAAGACAACGTGATGACCACGAACTGATCCTCAACCGACTTATTGTACCAATGGAAAACAAAAAGGATGTTATCTACGTGCGTGGTATCCCCGTTATCGTTCACAGCCACTTCATTCCTGCCTTCTCCACTAATTTAGACATCAGCATTATGGATGAAGCCCATTTACGTCGAGCCCCCCTACATATCTTCCTAAAAACCCCAGAAGTAGAGGAAGTTGCTGAGGTTTTCCGAAGAAACCTAGAAGAGCTCCAAGAAAGTTATGACCCAGAAGTCTTAGATAGATTCATGAATGTCTATCAATCCAAAAATCTTGGGGGAGAAGAATTACAACCCACCTTTGCTCATGCCAGGGATGTGGCCCAGATTTGCCAGTCAGTGCGCATAAACCTAGGTAAAAATACCATAGACATTAAAGTACTGGAAGAAGCCTTGGGAAAGCATGTTCTTATCGTGCTGCAGAGGTTGAAAATCGACATAGCCCAAATAGCCAACAAAACTCGTTCTTTCCGGGTGAGGGCAGATAACCTTGAAAAAGTTGGGCAGGGATTATCAGATTACGGAGCGAGACTCATAGCCTACGAAAACAGCTCAATAATTGTTGATCTTGATGAAAACATTACACCTGTAGAATTAGCTGATTATCTGTCCAGTAAAGATATCCAAATTGATAATATCGAAATAATTGCTGAATCACATAAAGAATTGCGAAGAACAATTTTAGGATGGTAATTACCTTATAAACATTTTAAAACGGGAAAATTTAATAATTGATTTATAATATTAACTAATTTAAACTTCTAAAAAAAGAAAGGGAGAATTTCAATTTGAATAAAATAGTTTATCCAATCTTAATGATTATTGTGCTGTTATTAGCCATTGGTTTGGTCCTTACACAAGGATATGGTTCCAATATTGAAACCAAACATTTTGAAAGTAATGAAATTTCTTTCGACTACCCTGCCAGCTGGCAACAGGTCCCAGTACATGGATCCCAGTTGTTTGCATTTCAAGATCCGAAATCCGGTCTAAAGATGACTATCAGCAGGAAAATAGGCCCGAATGGTTATAAACCACCCCAAAATTTCGTTCCAGAGTTAGTAAACAATTTAAATACATCTTCAGGCAGTTTGAAACTTATTTCGCAACAGATCACAGATCTTAATGGTACGAAAGCTTATGATAACCTCTATAAATTACAGGTGAACGATTCCACACTTGAACAGAGAGAATTGTGGATAGAGACTAATGGTGCCTTTTACAGCGCCATCTTCACTTATTCACAGGATTCTAATCAAACTGCAGCCAATAATAATACCTTATTAGACGTTATTGGACAAGGAAGTTCTCATGAAAAAACTTCTCAAAACATTGAACAAATGGATATTATCACCAAAAGTCTGAAAATTAGTGCCACAAATCTCACTGCAAGACCTATATTTGGAACCCTGGCCATACCCTCCCTAGGTGTGGAATGGGATATGCGATCTGACACATTAAACGTCTATAAAGGAGTCTATCATGATTCCAAAAGTTTTTATCCTGGTTTAAATGGTACCATTGGGATCTTAGGACATCACACCTTTTATTCCGCTCCTTTCGCAAATATTAATCTCCTTAAAATAGGATCTGTAATAATTATTAATGATTATCTCACCCAAAAAAAATACACTTACTTGGTAGATTCTAATGGTGATACTAGATGGGATTACCATGTTAATCCAATTCAATTTCCACAGGGAACAAACGAACTTTTATTAATAACATGCTGGCCGCCAGGATTCAAGCAAGCTGCCTGGATAGTGCACTGCAAGCCAGTTTCTATAGAGCCACTAACTTAACCAAAATTTAAATTTTCAAGTCCCCTAATAAAAAATTTAAATACTGATCTGGAGATTTGTATAATATGGCCGATTCATCAGCTTTAATTTTCTCTCATATAATCCCACCTATACTTGCCTTTATAGGGGTAGTTTTAATTATTACCGGTGTAATGGATCGAAAAACCATTTACACCCTAGCAGGAATTGTATTATTTTTAGCTGCAGGTTTACTGCCCTTCTTAATATTACCTATTGTTTTAGGATCTTGATGAGCTAAGTATTAAAATAGAAAATCTTTATTTGATTTTTTCAATCAATTTTTTATATTCATTGATTCTTTGATCTAACTGGATCTGGTTACCTCTGAATGCCCCTTTTTTCTCCAGTTTCATGGATGATATGATGGACGCAAAAATTCCACACTTAAAAGTATCTTTAGATTCTTGTCTTTTTATTGCATAAGCAGCAAGGTAAGTGTCACCTAACCCAGTGGGATCTATCTTTTGAAGAGAGGGAAAAGCAGGGATCCGGTAGATAGTGTTTGTATTTCCAGAATATAAGATAGATCCCCTATCTCCTAGAGTGATGATCACCTCCTCCGGTCCAAGAAGTGATATTTTCTTAGCAATTTCTTCTAAAGAGAGGTGTTTTTTGTCTATTAAAACCCTCGCTTCCACCTCATCAAGGAAAAGATAATCTATAAATCTTAAAAATAATTTATAATCATTCCATGGCTTCAAAACTACCATGTCCCCCTCTAAATGTCTAAGATAACCCTGAACACCAAGATAAATAGGCAAATCGAATTGGGAAAGGTACTCCATAGTCCTGAAGGGGAGATCGTATGGTGATAAGGGTGATGCTATAATAGCACTAAAGTCTTCTAAGTTAATGTTAGAAAAATGAGAAATTTTGAGGGAATTTCTAGGTATAGAGGCTCTCTGCACGCGGTGATTGGGATCATTATCTGGATAGAGATTCTCAAAATGCATGGTCTTCTCCCCCCAAACTGTTAAAACCTGGACTCCAGCAGGAAAATATTCCAATAAATCTTTATCTTCCTTCGCAAGTGTTACTAAGACTGTTGTCTTTTGCTCTAGTCCACCTAAAACAGCTGCCTGATAGTATATGGGCCCTCCAACACCCTGACACGTGAATCCTTTATTGATGATGGTGTCCCTAGTAATTGGCCCTAAAATTAGAAATTTTTCCATGGAGTATCTTGTATAAAATGGATAATAAGATTAAAGATTTCCAAAAGAGCGATCAAAAACTTGGAATCATCTTTCCGCTATAAAGGGCAGTACTCACCAATACCCTTTCTATACCTCTTTCCCTCAAATGCACAAGATCTTCTTGAGTTATGCCCCCCCCATAGATAATAGAGGCTTTTGTTGAGGCAAATTTATCTATTAATGTTTTATTTATCCCTTTCTCGGTTCCAATTCTTGAGATATCTAAAAGAATAACCTCAGAAGGTCTCAGTACTTCCAAATGCTTTATTAAAATCTTAAAATCAAGTTCCAGCTGTTTGCTGAGAATTTTGTCATCTAGAACATCAATACTTAGGACTATGCGCTCTGGGTTAACCCTGCAAAAGATTTCGTATAATTCATCAATATTTCTTAAGGTTTCTGTAGCCACTATAACTTTATTAGCGACTATAGTGGCATTATAAAAGCTATTCATGTCATAGGCACCGCAGTCTAGCATCACAGGAATTATGAGGTTCATTTTCCCCACCAGCTCCAGATTAGAACCTTTTCCCGCAATGGAATCCAAGTCGGCAACGTATATTTCTGATGCACCTGCCTTCTTCAGGGCTTCTGCAATCTTCAGCGGGCTTGGTGAATTGTGAAAAACATTTTTTAAAGGTTTATAAGCCTTTCTGTTTCCTGCTTTGCCTGAAACTGCTATTCCACCTTTGATGTCCAAAACGGGTATTATCATTGAGTCACCATAAAATTTAAGATCAGTGAATATCTTTAATAAACTCTATAAATTATTTTATAGTTTATATGTCTACAAATAACTTAAAAACTTTAAAAAAATGGATATATAAGAGGGATCTATTTTTTTAACAAATTTAAATTATTTAGTACACGTTTGAAATTTGATTATTAACTTTAATGCGATGATTTAATATAGAATAAAAAGTTAATGAGATTGATTTAGAAATTAATTTATTTTATAGTTAAGATCTAAACTATTTAGAATTGCTTAATACGAAAATTTCTTGATATTAACTTAAACTCCACATAAAAAACTAATCCATAGTAAAAGAATTATCAGATTATGAATCTTAATGCTTATTTTGGGTGTTATCATGTTTAAAAAGATGTTGATCGCCATTTTTATGGTCGTGACAATCCTGCTGGCTTACATGTTAATCGAGCCATACTTATTGGAAACTAAGAAAGTGGTGATTGAATCAAACCAGATTCCTGCTGAATTTAATGGTAAAAAAATTGTTTTTCTATCAGATATCCATTATGGTCCTTTTTTTGACATAACAAGAGTTAATAATCTAGTGGATCAGGTTAATAATTTACATCCTGATCTTATTTTACTAGGTGGTGATTACGTTGATGGAGGATCAGAATATATTAATCCAGTATTTAAATCTTTATCTAGATTAAAGGCTCCTCTAGGTGTTTACGCTGTTTTAGGGAATAGTGACCCTCAATATTTAACGTTGAAAGCCATTAAAACTTCAGGAATTACTTACATTGGTAATAAAGGTGTCTGGATTGAAGAAAATGGTTCTAAAATTCGTGTTGGAGGAGTTGGAGATTTTAACAACGGTAATCAGATCCAAAGAGCAACCACTGCTGCCGTAGACCCAAAAGATTTTGTAATACTCCTCACTCATAATCCTGATTATTTTCCAGAAGTAGATAAAACAATGGTTGATGTGGTTCTATCAGGTCACACCCATGGAGGACAAATTACCTTTTTCGGACTCGGGGCACCATTTGTTCCTTCCATCTATGGACAGAAGTACAGAACAGGAATAATCAAGGAAGGTAATACTACCTTGATTGTTAGTAATGGAATTGGTACCTCGGTGTTGCCTGTGAGGTTTTTCGCACGACCTCAGATAATAGTGTTGGAATTGAAAAAAAACATTTAGTTAGATTTAACAGCTGAAAATTATCATACGAAAATAATGGTTTAAATTACTCCAATGTCAGGAAAGGCTTTATAATCTCATCGATTTCTAAGATGGCTGCTTCGGCTGCTTCGTCAGCCAATGTTTCCCTAGCTTTTGAAAGTTCATCTAAAAATAGAATAACTTCCACATTCATATTCAGGTCATCTTCCTGGAGAAATTTCAAGTTTATCTCCATGTCGATAACTTCTTTTTTGGAGATCTGAGAAAAAATGAAGTTTTCAGCGGCTGTTGCCGCTGCTTCGGAGATTTTCTCAAGTTCCTGGTCAGTTAGTTTCTTCAAGTTCCTAATCATGGCTGCAATCCAGCTCCCTGCATGGCTTCCTGGAGAGATGCTTGCATTTCCTGCAAGCGTTTCATAACCCGTTCTTCCTGCCTTTTAACCGTTTTTTCACGGAGTTGGAGTGTTTCGAGTTTTTCCTCCAGTTCTACAGTTAGCTCTTTCTTTTCCATCTTAATTAGCAGGTTTCCGGCACTTTTGTATACATCAGCATCTTCTTCAACTTTCTCAAGTTCCTCCAGAGCCTTTTTTGTTTCTCGTATCTGCAGGTCTACATTCTGCTTCTGCATGGAGATAGCCTGTGCTTGCTGTTGCATCTGCTGGAACTGTGTAATCTGATGTTGTATATTTTGGGGAATTTCCATATTATTCACCTCGTTAATCAATAAGATCTTTTAATTAATGATTCCCTAAATAATTCTTTTTATGTTTGACTAATCAATTTTTAGTTCTAATATCTGTATAGAAAGTATTATCCACCTAAGATAAGAATTTAAGGATGCGCGAAGAGAATGAGTATCCTGGGCCGTTGTTAGTATCTTCAAAAGGTTTTCCTGTCTTTTTATTTTGGTGTTGGTTCGTTCGGATGGAGAATATTTTATTTCCGGTTTTGTTGCATTAAAAATGATTTCTGCTTCTCTTGAAGTGGGCAGTACTATCTCCACTGTTGTATTTATTTTTTTGAGAGCCTTCATTCCTTATCCGTCCAAATCATTACATGATGATTCTAATCTTGAAGAAAAATTCGAGGGCCGTTTAGAATACCTTTGCTATCGTAGAACTCTACAATTCCTTGGTATTGTTTCTGGCTACCCTTGATCCATATTAAATTATCTTCAGTTTTCTCATGTGGGTTTTCTAAAGGCACAGCAAAGATAGAAACTGCTCGATTCTTAAAATCTTCTAAGTCACATCTAAGGACAGTTTGATCCTTTTTCATCCTACCCCTAGGAGCTGAAAGATCTACGGTTATTTTTATGGAGATGATTAGTTCATCTTCCAGGTAGATGTCCAAACCACTGGGATTGCCGTCTTTTTCTGATATAATCGCTACCCGGCCAAATTCCATTATTTTTGACTTTAAAAAGACTTCATGAATGTTCATTTTGCCACGATTGATGCAACGGGCCTTTATTACCCGTTCCAATCCACGGCAGAATGTTCTAGTTCTCTGAGATGGTTTCCGGGATGTAGTGATTAACATTTTCTTTAATAGAGTTATTAGAACATTCTCTTGGAGTATCAATTATCGGGCTTTTACAGCCCTCTTAACAGGGGGTATCTCCTTGAACAGGATCCTGTACCGGCAGCTGGGACATTTAGACTCCGTATATCCTTTGATATCTACCAGTGTACCGCAATTAGTACATTTATACAATCTATAAACCTCCTACAATCCTCTTTATGTTCCGAGCGGCTGTCTTGCCCATTGGAGTGGATGGCACGTATGCTCCGCCAGTAAATACTGCGTCACATTTACGGCACTTCCATATTCCTGATGAAACTCTTCTAACTGCTGGTCGATCACATTTAGGACAGGTGTGATTCTTCTTCATGTTTTCTTCAATTTTTTTGACAGTTCTCTTGGCCTTCCTACCGTATCGGGGCCCAAATCTTCCGGTTATGCCAACCTTTTTGGTTCTTGCGATTTTAATCACCTTGACTTAGTTATTAAATGTTTTAATATGGTTATTCTTATTGAAAGGCGTATTTTTGAGTTATTTTTGTTTAGGTTTTTGGAAGTTGCTCTCTAATTTCCTTGGTCTTTTCTTGAGCCATTTTTACAGCCTTCAAAATTTCTTCCCGGGAGAAAGGTACTGACCCACCTTTTTGCATAGCGCATATACTACCATCTTTCCTTACTCCTACTGATAGGCGGGCATCCAGTATATCTTCTTCCTCACGTGAAGGGTCGGCCACTAATTGCCCTCCGATCTTGGCCAAGGTACACATGAGTGGCTGCTCATTGATGGGCAGATGAATCATCTGTTCATAGTCAATGACGATCTCGTCTCCTTCAATGGTAGTGGTGGGAATTTTAGCATCCATAAGAGCAGCTAAACTTCCCAGGACTGCGGCGTCCATGAGATTGCCATCGTAATCCACGATGTGCATGTCCAAAAAGATCATCCAAACCTTCTGTCCCTCGATGATGGCTAGTTTTTCCAGGTCTATCACTTTTCCTTCCCTTATGCAACGGTCAGTAACCCTAGACAGTTCAACTGAGCTTTCATTAGGAGGTCCTGGTTCAAAGTTGGGGGCTGCCATGGGGAGAAGCTCTGAGTTGGTTATGAGCACACCAACATTTGGCGTATCGGGGAAAGGTTCTCCTATTTGGGGTTTGGCCCCAATCACTATCTGAGTATTTCCGATTTTTACTCGGGCAGAGCCCTCAGCCTTCTTAATTACACCTGTTTCCAGTGTAATCTCCCGGTACTGGTCTAATGCTCTTCCATCGGGTCTCTCTCCGTTCTTGATGAGATTAGTTACACTTTCCCTTATGATTTCTGGAACTATACTCTGTACCATCTTATTCACCGTACCTGTTTTTTATGGCCTTTTTCTGCTCTTCACTGATGATTTGGCATCCTTTTATGGCCATATCCATGGCTTGTTCGAATTCTTCTGAGGTTAGATGGCCATCCATCTGCATCAGGGTTATTTCCCCGGTGCGGGGCATCATTGCTATAGGCAGGTCGGCCTCTCCTTCCTTATCTTCCCATTCTGAGAGGTCCATTATAACTTGATTGTTTGCTTTACCGGCTGCACAGGCAGCTACCATGTCTCGCATAGGTATTCCCGCATCAGCCAGGGCAACAGATGCTGCAGTTATTCCAGCGCATCTGGTACCTCCTTCAGCCTGTAATACCTCAATAAAAACATCGATAGTGGATCTAGGGAATTTCTCAAGAAAAACAGCGGGCTGGAGTGCCTCAGAAGTAATTTTAGATATTTCAATTGATCGACGGTCAGGACCAGGCCTTTTGCGGTCTTCTACCGAAAAGGGAGCCATGTTGTATCGGCAACGCAGTATAGCCATGTTTGGTTTTAATAAACGTCTCACATGTAATTCTCGGGGGCCATATACTGCCGCTAGGACTTTGTTATCCCCTATTTCCACGTAAGCTGAACCATCAGCCCTTTCTAATACTCCAGCCTCAATTTTCAATGGCCTAAGTTCATCTAAGGCCCTTCCATCCGGCCTTTTTTTAGGTTTTGAATCTGTTAAACTACTGGCTAAGATAATAATCACCTCATTTTATTGAATCAATTCCTCTTGATATTCGTCTTCTTCTTTTTCTTTCTCTTCTTCCTTTTCCTGGCCGAGAAGCTCATTAAGCATGTCTCTTACTCTGTCGGTCAACCCTGAGGTGTGGGCTTGTTCTTCTATGGTTTTTATTACCTTCTGTACCACTCGTTCCATGTCTGGTTTCCCTTTAACCCAGACAACACCATTCTGGCCGACTACTACTTCACATTTGGTATGATCCTTAATCATGTTGATCATGGAGCCCTTCTTGCCTATGAGTCGGGGTACCTTGGTGGGAGTGATATTAATGAGGATTCCTCCCCTGAATTTACCTAGACCTCTGCCTTTGAGACCTAGTTTGACTTTTTTAACCTCATCAACATCCACTACTCTAAGGAAAAGCACATCACCTACATCGAATGCCCGGTTTAGTTCTCTTTTTTCCTTACCAAAGACCTCAGCTGCCGGTAAAATTCCAGAGTATGGTGAGTTAATGTCCAAGTTCCACATGGAAAAGCGTATGTCTGTTATTTCACCTATGACCACATCACCTCTTTTGGGGATGTATTTACTCTGGAGCGGTATTACGCTGATTTTTTTGTCACGAACAGCCACCAGACCTACCAGGGAAGAG
>Ga0209048_10004132_pt1 | contig 13940 bp, 10 predicted proteins | sample FrelakmetCRP12CR_FD_187146 | JGI IMG/M metagenome (GOLD analysis project Ga0209048, IMG submission 187146) | Freshwater lake sediment microbial communities from the University of Notre Dame, USA, for methane emissions studies - CRP12 CR (SPAdes)... | ecosystem: Environmental > Aquatic >... | reverse complement strand
TGATGAAAGCAACCGAGAAAGATAGCTTTCAATAAATCTCTTAGACCAAATAGAATTTCTGAAACAAGCGGATTTTCAAAAGAAAAATGGGGAAACCAAGGTCCGTTCAAGCCTTCTGGTTAGTTCTACTTTCCGAATTGCCAAGGCGAGGGGCGGGTTCAAATCCCGTTTCCCGCTCCAATATTCGGTCTTCCTCTTGAGATGCCTTCCTCTCTCCTTGCATGGTGGTGACCACTACTCCGTTTTCCGGTCTGTGTGATTTCCTCCTCAGGTCGTTCAGACCACAGACATGCTTGACTTAACCTTTGGATGAGTTGAAGAGGAAATTGTACAGGCGATGCAATTCGCCTATGAACGACTCAAGTTTGTGATAGAGCCCTCGAGTGCGGTGGTGTTTGGTTCCGCTGCTCAGGCAAGAGCCTCAACTCATCGGCAAGCGGGTCGGCGTGGTGCTTACTGGGGGCAGTGTGGAGTGGTCGCAGCCCTGGCCCCGTCCGGACAGGACCAAAACATTGCTGCATTACAATAGTGAGCGGGCTGCGTGTGAGAGGGATTGTAGCCGCCCCACCTGTTCAACTGCGCGAGAGATTTCGTCCGGGGTGAGCGGAGTTCGACCAAATCGTCCCTGATGGTAGAGGGAGGTCACCTCAGCCACCATGGGGCTGGCCGCCTTCCATTCCTGTTCAACCAGTCTGGCAAATTCACCGGCGGTAGCGGATGGTGGTTTGCTCACGCCTTGTCTCTCCATCGTGCGAAGCATGCGGATATAGAGCTGCACGATCGCAAGCTGCGGGTGCGATGTTGGAATATGTGTAGTGGCCCAGAGCCCTATCCTATCCCGAAGGATGAGGAGGAGCAAAGCCAGGCCGACCACTATCACTCCTGAAACGAGTTCCAACGTACCAGGCTGTAACGTTCGGGCCACATGTGTCAGCCGGCTGAGGGCCTGGCTGATCGGGCCATTCAGCGACGAGATCCAGCGGCCCGCTCTTTCCCGCATTGCATCACTGCCTTCTCGTACTCCGTGAACGACCGCCAGTTGATCCTTCGCGCTATAACGGACGAACAGGCGATCCCACTTTAATCCAAGGGATTCCCCGAGTCGGCTGAGGGACTCCCAGCGAGAGGTGGCGACTGCTGCGCTGACGGCAGGGGTGGGATCCATGGTGATCCAGCCTGAGCGGGGAAAGTAGACCTCGACCCAGGCATGGGCGTCCCGCTGGCGGACGGTGAAATAGCCTCCGTATTCGTTCCATTCCGTGGCCAGGAATCCTGTCACCAGTCGAGCGGGAATCCCTACAGTCCGCAGCATCACGACCATAGCGGTTGCGTAATGTTCGCAGTACCCGGTTTTGCGCGTGAAAAGAAATTCCTCGAGCGGATGACCGAGCGTCGCCGTGTCGGCTTCAAGGCTGTAGCGATAATTTTCCAAGAGATGTTGCTGGATCGCCAGCGTTTGTCCTAATGGCGTCGTGGCCTGCTGGATGACGCGATGCGCCAAGTCTGCAACCTGTTGTGATTCCCCGGGAACCTGAAGGTATCGGGATCGGACTGAGTCAGGGTAGTCGATGGCGGAGGCGGTCCGTTCGTCTGCGATGAGTTGCGGGACTTGAGAGGTGACGGAGTATCGGATGCGGAAAGAAGGAGGAGCTGGCAAGTGGAGCCCACTCATGACATCGACTTGTACGGCGAGAAACTCGCCGCTAACGAACTCCGCGAATGGGGCGGCAAACAGGACTGCGGTATCGAGCGCTTCCAGCAGGATATCTTGGCGGATCGGCATGGACAGGCTGCCTGGAGGACGGCTGCCGGCTGGGCGCGCAAGGAATGTTCCATCCGCCAGGAGACTCAAGGAGCGCCGGCGGTTGCCGCTGTGGCTCCATGATCGTCCACTGTACTGATCGTAGGCGAGGCCTCTTAGGTAGAGGCGATCCTTCCCCACAGTGGGTTGGTCCGATAATTCTACCCGCATGACGATCTGAGGATCTTGTTTGACTGATCCAATCGTTCCCAGGTCGACCTGATCGGAAAACCCGGTCGTCCGGAGTGCCTCCCCGCTCGTCCTCTGCAGCACGCCTGCACCGATCCGAGGGATGAGAAAGAAAATGACGAGCGTCAGGAGGATCGTCAGGACGGCAGTTCCGTTCGTCAACCAAAAGAAGCGGTGAGTGATGCGGATCGCGAATGTCGTGTGACAGGCTGACGTGCCCGTGGGTGCGACTGCAGGCGTTTCGCGCATTTCTCGGTTCAAGTGATACAGCAAGAGTGTCCAGACAGCCGCGAGCAGATACAGCAGAAAAATGGGGACATACCACGCATCGGTTGTAAGTGCCGCGGATGCCAAGATTGCCATGAGACTGATGGCGTAGAGGTGTCGATAATCACGCCTCTGTTGAAGGGTAAGCAACTTGATACCCAGCAGCATGACCAAAAAGTGGATACCAGCCGGTAGGAGGTTCCCTGATATCAGGGTGAGATCAATCAGAAATGTGACAAAGACGCCGATCAAAAGGACATTCCATAGTGTTGGCGAGACGGTAACCTTTGCCATAGCCCGTCGAACGAAAGGGATCCCTCCTGCGTGAACCAGCGAGATGACGAGAATGATCGATGTGGGGAGGGCGAGCCAGAGCGGGACGCTCTGCGCAAGCACGAGTCCGCTGAAGGCTGTGGTGGCGAGGAGGATGGAGCTGAAGGCAAAGGCCTGATCAATAGGCATGTGTCAATTCTTCGAGTTGCGTGGCATAGAGCACTCGATCGGCTTGCACCGTATTTGTGAGTCCCGTCTTGTCCGACCAAGGTACGACCGCCACCGTGTAGCCCCGCTCGCCTTCGTGGATGAGCGGGGGGTGCTTGCCCTGATGCCCGAGCTCACGGAAGTCAGGTGGCTGCCGTTTGCATAACGCCAACAGGCGCAGCATCGCCAAGAGATGAGCGGATCCCGAGCCGAGTCCTGAGTCTTCTGTCCCTACGATGAGTCGCACAGGGTAGGCCCGCTCTGTCAGTTGCCAGAGGAGGGATGCCACGAACGTCACGCTTCTTTCGAATAGGGACTCGCGTTCTTCGGGGGCTATGATTGAAAGGACGACCGTGATGCGTCGCTGATCCTCCGCTTCGGTTTCCCGCACGATCAACTGGGACGTGCGGGCGGTCGTCATCCAATGGATGGCTCGCGAGTCATCGCCTGGTTGATACAGGCGGAGGTTGTAAAGTTGGGTCCCATGTCCGCGTCGTGGGAGGGACTGTCCTTGCCCTTCGCTGACCAATTCATCCACGAATCGCAAGGTGAGTGGCTTGATGGGAGGACTGACGAGCAGATGCGCTTCGGCAGAGTAGAGCCCTTTCTTCAGAAACAGTCCGAAGGGGAAGAGCGTTTGAGCCCGAATGCCTTCGAGCCGGATCCAACCCCGTTTTGTGGCAAGCAGTGGGTAGGACAGCAGTACAGAACTCTGCGGGGGGAGGAGGTGAATAGAGAGACCTCTGTCCACATCTTGGCCTTCGACGACATCGAGTAGACGGAGGGAAAAGCTGGGTAGGCACCGATTTCGGTTGGCGACCGAGAGTGTGAAAATGGTCGGCTCGTTGGCCATGATGAGGTCGGGCACATGCCGACGAAATTCCAATCGCCGAAGACAGTGCTCCGAGAGCAATCCGGAAATCACGATGAGGCTGAGCATCATCGCGAGGAGTAAGTAAAACAGATTGTTGCCGGTGTTAACGGCGGCGAGCCCGATCCCGAAAGTGAAGAGAAGAAACTTGGTCCCTTCAGACGTGAGACGAATCGACCGTCTCCTGGACATGCCCCGGGCGAAGGAGAAGGCTGGGGAGGCACGGAGGTTGAGGGGTGGGTGCTTCACGCGCGTAGCTCATCCTAGTTGCCCGAGGTTCCCATCCGCGACAGGCTAGACAGGGACGGGAACGGTATCGACAATGTCGAGCACCATACGTTCCGCCTGTTCGAAGCTCTGTGTCCGCATGCCATGGGTCCGGTTCAGCATGACGCGGTGGGATAGCACGATCGGCGCCAGTTCCTTGATGTCGTCGGGGAGACAATAGTCGCGTCCGCGGACGACCGCCAATGCCTTGGCAGCTTTGCTCAGCGCCAGCGCTCCGCGTGTGCTGACCCCCAAGGATAAGAGCTCGCTCTGACGAGTCGCTTGCACGATCGCGAGCAAGTAGTCCGTCAAGCTCTCTTCCATGTGGACCTGATCCACGCGGGTCTGGAGTGCCAATACTTCGTGGGCCGACAGCACAGCTTCCAATGTTTCAGCAGGATGCAACGAATGCGGACGGCCAAGCACCTTCCTCTCTTCCTCGAGCGCGGGATATCCAATACAGAGGCGCATCAGAAACCGGTCGAGTTGGGATTCTGGAAGGGGGAACGTGCCGTGATATTCGGCAGGGTTCTGCGTGGCGATGACCATAAAGGGCTGCTCAAGCGGATGCGTCTGATTATCAACGGAAATCTGTGCTTCACTCATTGCTTCCAGGAGACTGCTCTGGGTCTTCGGCGAGGTGCGATTGATCTCGTCGGCCAGCACGACATTGGCGAAGATCGGGCCCGGTATGAACTCAAACTCCTGTTTTTGCCGATTAAACATGGAGACGCCGACGATGTCGGAAGGCAAGAGATCGCTGGTGAATTGAATGCGCTTGAACGAACAGTTCAGCGATCGGGCCAAGCTGTGTGCCAGAGTGGTTTTGCCGACGCCGGGAACATCTTCGAGCAGAAGATGGCCACGGGCTAGAAGGCAGACTACCGCCATCTCAATGACGTGGGATTTCCCCTTGATAACCAGCGCAATATTGTCCTGAATCGCCCGGATGGTGTGAGCTGAACTCATGTTGGGATTAGTAGTCCTGGTAGTTCAAGACTGGATGGTGATCGGACACGATCGAAGTCTAACAAAGGGTCTGGAGACGGTCAATTTTCACGTGAGTTCTTGCATCACCAAGTCTGGAGAGGTCAACTCGCAGGGGTTTGCGCCGGTGGGGCTGTTCTAGTTCTGGTCTATTCTGGCACGAGGATCAACATCCAAGGAGGGACTTCTTCGACCATGTCAGAAAACCGTCGGGCGGTACTGCTGGCGGGAATTCCTGGAAAGAGGGCTCCACGGCGAATCTGAACGGAGCGAAAACGATAGAAGGGATCCTGCGTTGGGAAAAGGGGGAGGACTCGTGGGATCAGTCTGCGTAACGGGGAGCAGTCTGCCAGGTTCAGGGTCTCGCCGAGCGCAAGGCGCGAGAGCCGCTCGAAGGTCTCGCCGAAGATCGTCGGGAGATTGTCTGATGTGAACGGCTGATTGTCCGGTCGATAGCGGGCGTCGTCGAGGAGTTGTCCCAGAATTTCCCAGAATACCTGGGTATCGACGGCTCCCAGGACACAGAGGAGGCCTCGGCGCGCCAGCAGGTCGAGCAGGGCCAGGGGGCCTCGAATCTCGAACTTCCATGGCGGAAACAGGAGTGCGCGTTCTCCCTGTTGAACCTCCAGGGCTGGTTCGCCAGAAAAGTGGGTTTGCCGGAACGTGCCTTTGGTTCGATGGAGCTCTTGAGTGATGATCTGATCGGACAATCGGGTCGGTTCATAGGCAAACGTAGGTGTCGCGGGAGCCCAGCAGGTTGCGATCGTATAGCGTGGTGCGAGCTTCCCCGCCTTGTCGAGATTGCCCAGATCGAACATGTCCTGGTTTCCGTAGAATTGAAACGAGAGACCGGTCCGAGACCGCAGGCCGTTGAGTCTCTCCCGTTCCGGATGGAGTGGCCCACCCAGCTTCGAACCTGGCTGAAGCCGATCAAGGCTATGAAGAATCAATTCGCGCTGTCGCTGTTGAAGGGGGGCTACATATAGCTCAACAAGCTCCGTGGCAAACGAGAGGTCGCCGGCGCCCAGATCGAGCAGGGAGGCCACGTCCGCATCGAGCAGCAGGTCAAAGGGATTAAAGTGGGAATGGGCGAACGTCTCAATCTCTTCGCTCCGGAGGGAGGTCACCGGCCACTGGGACGCCGGGCCCTCAACGATGCCGAACCAGACACAGAGGGCCCGCACGGCTTTTGTCGGGGGGAGCCCTGTGAGTTCTTTGAGTCGGGGGCCGGGGAGATCCTGAATTCGTGCTGCTTGTGCGCTTCCCAAGGCCAGGGTGATCGCATCACGGATGATGACGGGAAGATCGACGCGGTGAGCTTCTTCGATCAACCTTTTCAACGTCGCGGTGAGCTGTCTCGCTTCAACAAGTTTGCGTGAGGCCTCCCACTCCTTGTCGCGCTCCTGCAAGAGCTGGGTGACCTGTGAACGAAAGTCTGCAAGGACCTGTGCGGTGGAATTCATGAGTCGGTTGGTGTATGGCGCGTGATGGTAGAGATCTGTCGATGTCAGTTGGTGAATATGGGGCAGCATAGCGACCTGGTCTATGAGCGTCAAGGTTACCGTCTTGCCGCCCCGAGAGACCTGTGTTAGGTAGAGGCTATGTGCAAGACACCAATGCTGTTCGTTACACGAGCGATCCTAATCACATACAAGGCGCTATTGGTCGTCGGGGTATTGTGGATCGCCGTGGCCTGCACGAGTGGAGAGGGCGCTAGATCTTCTGCCGCCATACAGGACGGGCGTCATGTGCCGTTCAAGGAATGGCAGGTCATTGATACGGCAACGGGTAAACCGGTCTCTTTCGATCAGTGGATGGCGTTGTTGCTCCAGCAGGACATCATCTATCTGGGCGAGGAACATCATAATCGATTTCATATCGATGCGGCAATGACGGTACTGGGGAGGCTGAAGGAGGAGGAGCGTATACCGGTCTTGGCCATGGAAATGTTCAGTTGGGATGGCCAGGAGGCACTGAATCAATACCTTTCCGGTTCAGAAATGACGCGCCAGGAATTCCTAGAGGCCGTCGGGTGGCAACAGAACTGGGGTGGTCCATACGAGGATTATGAACCGTTGATTCGCTTGGCAAAAGAACAACGTTGGGCTGTCGATGCCATGAATCCTCCGAAGGCGTTGGTGAGGATCGTTGCCAAGAACGGTTTGGCTCAGGCGGAGTCTGACCCAATGATGGCGCAGTGGGGTATGAAGGACGAAGCCATTGTCAATGACCCGACCTATCGAACGCGTATTCTACAGCAACTCCAGGCCTGCCATGGTGGGGGGGCTGACAGCCTCTATCAGACGATGTTCGAGGCCTCCATGGTTCGCGATGAAGGGATGGCTAAGACGTTGGTCCATCGTCTCGGCCGGATTCGCTCGGGGACCGACACGATGGCTGGGCCGCTGGTGAGCTATACAGGGGGCGGACATATTCAGTATAACCTTCCGGTTCCGAAGCGAGTGGCCCGCCGCCTGAGTGGTCAGGTCCGCCAGGTCAGCGTGTATATGACGTCCTTCGAGGTGGGGCGCATCGAGGAATTACAAGACATGATCCGTGAGAAGATTGCGGATTATCTATGGCTGACGCCGGTCAGTACGCAGGGACCACCTCGCCGATGCTGACAGTCTGACGAAAGGGTGATAGGCAAGAGGCTGAATTCGGTTGGCGATTGACTGATTTCTCTGGCCCCCCCCACTTTATTGATTCACATTTGGTTGATAGCCACTTAGGAAGAGTTCATGTCAGAGAAACCGGTGATTGCTCAAAGAACCCCTTGTGTGAAGGAAGTCGGTCCAGGAACAGTCTATTGCTGTCAATCCGGTCGATCGAACGCAACCGTTTTGTGATGGATCCCATACGGGGCGGAGTTTTTGCCGATGGAGGTTCATGTTGAAGATAAGAAACGGGTGGCATTCTGTGGCAGTAGGGAGACGAAGAAGCCTCCCTTCCGCGATGGGTCTCACTCGCAGATTTAATCATGTGGTGCTGGCAGCGAATCCGCAGACGAGTGAGAACGACTCGGTGGCTGTGCTGGAGGCCGGTGCGTATCCAAGATGGACTTGAACTGGCGCCGTGCAATCAAAGGGTGTCCGCTGCTTGATGTCGATGGAAGAGGCCAGAGGTGATGTGACCGGTTGTTGAAAACCGATGAACCCTTGACAGTTTCCCCGGTCCGTTTCAGACTACGCCGCAACACAGTTGGAGCTGTTTTCGATTGGGAACGCAGCGCATGCGAAACAAGATCCCCTGTTCCGCTGAGCGATTAAGCCTTCTGGATCCTCCGATGATCCAGGCGGTCGTTGATCGCAATGCCTTTCATATCGGTAATCAGTACCTCTCCGAAAATCGCGTTCGGATCGTCGAGGCGGATGACGCCCAGATTTCGTCTGCCGTCATCGGGAATTCCGGCCTCTATGAACAGACGATCCGCCTCAAGGAGGGGCATCTCATCTCAAAGTGCAGCTGCGCTCTGCCGGAAGAGCCGATGTGTCGTCATTGTATTGCGGTCCTGTTGGAATATCATCGCTGGGCACAGCCAAGGAGCGGTCAGCCGAAGAAGACGAAGCCGTCCGCAGCTCCAGAGCCGGCACAGGCTTCTTCGAATGGCAGTGGCGCGTCTGCGCCAAGTCTCGCTTCGACGACCGACCTGAAGCTGGGCGAGGTGATGGCGTTCGTCGAATGGCTGCAACCTGCGATAAAGGCATTAGAGCGCAGGCAATCGTTGCCTGATTCGCCAAAGCTCGGCGGGGATCTCGCTTCCTGGATTCAGGCCATTCGCAATTTGGAGGAGCGGGGCCGCGAAAGCGAAGAAGTACGGATCAACCTGGAATCCGACATGCGGGACCGAGAGGCCTATGTCGGTCGATTGACGCAACAGCTTCAAGCTTCCATGGAGGAGATTAAGGCCACCCAAGCCAGTTCTCTGCAACTGCAGCAGGAACTGACCGCTTGTAAATATATTCTCGCGAAGGTCTCCGAGCTTGCCTCCGAGGTCGGAGGCTATGACAGTCAACTCAAGTCTATCGCAGGCGAGATGCTGTCTAAGGGGGCGCAACTCGACAAGCTCGCTCATTCCTTCAGGGAAGTCTCGACGGCATTGAAAGCGCTTACCAAGACCTCAGCCATTTCCTAGCCTATCCCATGCAGTTTCCCCTCCCCGTCTCCTTTCTCATCGTAAGGGCCGTTGCGTCTGATCTGGTAATTTCAGTATAATGCGGCCCTCGTTTTGTCCAATTGACCAGAGGGAGGATTGATTCATGAGAAAGCTGTGTGCAGGGGTTGTTTCTTTGGCTGGTACGATTCTGCTGAGTGGCGTGTCCTATGTTCTGGCGAATGAGCCGAAGGGCGAGGGCCCGCCTGATTATAGCGGGGTGACTGGTATATATTACACGTTGATCGGGTTGATTCTGGCCTACGGCGTCTACGATTCCTTCCTCAAGAAGTCCTAAGCCACGCATTTAAAAGTTGGACTCGGCCCCTGCCCGATGCCCATCTCTATGGGCAGGGTCCGTGCGGGTCCTGTTCCCCTCTCCAAGGACCGCTTTCACCGGTTTCGCTCCAGCAGTGGCTCAAGCGCGGGGAAGATCTTTTCGACAATCAGTCGATAGCCCTCTCCAGTCGGATGAATGCCGTCGGCCTGATTGAGCGAGGACGAGCCAGCCACACCATCCAGAAAAAATGGAATCAGCGTAAGGTGATACTGCTTCGCTAAGGCTTGGTAGAGCGCCTCAAACCCAGAGGTATATTCCTTTCCATAATTAGGGGGGAGTTTCATGCCAGCTAACACGACGGTGACTGATGCGTTGTGGAGTTGTTGAATGATCCGTTCGAGGTTGCTTTTCGTCTCTTGAAGGCTGAGGCCGCGGAGCCCGTCGTTGCCGCCCAGTTCCAAAATAACGATCGAGGGCTTGCTGTTTAGGACCCAGGAGACCCTCCGTATTCCTCCGGCTGTCGTATCACCGCTTACTCCCGCGTTTACGACCCGATAGGGATAGCCAGCCGCGTCCAGTTTCCGCTGCAGTTGAGCGGGATACGATTCATCCAGTGCCACACCTAAGCCGGCCGTCAGACTGTTGCCGAAGGCGACGATGCGTGGGCGTTCGGCGGAGACTTGAGTCTTCGGTCGGCCCGGTTGCGATGTGACATCGATTCCCAGGCTTTGTCCAATGCCATCCCGAGGGGGACTCGAAGACGGAGGCGGAGAGGAGGGAGCACTGCTGCGGTCACAACCAGAGAGAGCAATCATGGATAGGCAAAGGCAGGATAATAATTTTGGGATAATCAATGAGCGGCGCATCATCGTTCAGTATAATATAGGCTTCACGTGGACGATATAGTGGGAGTCTGAAGAACAATATGATCACCCTCTCTCACCTGACGATGCGCTTGGCCGGCGGAGGCCATCAGATCACGATCCTCGATGACGTCACACTCGAGATCCCTGATAAGCAACGCGTGGCCATCGTCGGCCCGTCCGGGAGCGGTAAGTCTACCTTGCTTGGCCTCATGGCGGGGCTAGATCGGCCGACATCCGGCTCCATCAAGTTGAACGGCGTGGAGATCTCCACGATGCGCGAGAATGCCTTGGCACGGTATCGTCGCGATCACATTGGTTACATCTTCCAATCCTTTCATCTCATTCCCACCCTCACCGCCCTGGAAAACGTACTGGTGCCGTTGGAGTTGGCAGGGATACGCACGGCGCAGGATCGTGCGACGGATCTCTTGAGGGCCGTCGGCCTGGGAGATCGATTGCATCATTATCCCGTTGAACTGTCGGGAGGCGAGCAGCAGCGGGTGGCTGTGGCCAGAGCGTTCGCCTGTCACCCACCGATCCTGTTGGCCGACGAGCCCACCGGCAACTTGGATTCGGTCACGGGACAGCAAGTGATGAATCTGCTCCTTTCTCTCCATCGCGATTATGGCACCACCCTAGTCCTCGTCACGCATGATCGAGCGACGGCTTCCTCGATGGAGCGGGTGATTGCGTTGCGCGACGGCCGCATCGAATCCGATACCCTCACCGACTTAGGTAATCGGGTCGCAGAGTCATTCCAGTGAACTGCTTTATCTTGAGAATGGCCTGGCGTGAAACCAGGGGTGCCTGGCGGCACTTTCTCTATTTCTTCGCCTGTATCGCGATCGGCGTCGGGGCCTTGGTCGGGGTGTCGCTGTTTGGCACGAATGTGGCTCGCGCTGTCACGAAAGAAGCGCGCGGGTTGTTAGGCGGCGATCTCGAGATTCGTCTGACTCATACCTTGAGTCTCGCGGGACAGGCGGTGCTGCAGTCAATGGGCGAACGAGGCATGGCCTTCACCCATGTGAGCGAGCTCGTAGCCATGGCTGCGCGCACGACACAGGGGTCGGCTGTGACCCAATCGACCCAGATCATCGAACTCAAAGCGGTCGAACCAACGTATCCCTTGTACGGGGCGATCCGACTCGACCCAGCGCAATCGCCTGATGTCCTGCTCCACCCGGATGAGCGCCGCTGTGGCGGGCATTCTTGTTTTGGAGCGCTGGTGCAGGAGTCGCTGCTGATCCGGATGGGCCTCTCGGTCGGGGACCAATTGAAGATCGGTCAGGCGATGTTTCTGATCACCGCCATCGTGAGGACCGAGCCGGATCGAATGGCCAATGCCTTCAGCTTGGGCCCACGGGTGATGATTGCGCAGGAGGGGTTGCAGGCGGCGGAGTTGATCAAGCCCGGAAGCCGGGTGCGAGAACGGTATTTGGTGAAGATTCCGTCTGGTATGCCGGTGGAGCCGCTCCTTTCTGATCTGCGCGGTCGGTTGGCGGCGGATTCCGCGCGCATATCCAGCTATCGCGCGGCCCAACCACAGTTGAGGCAATTTCTCGACCAACTCTCCCGCTATCTCGGGCTGATCGGTCTCACCGCGCTGTTCATCGGAGGGATGGGGGTCGGGACCTCGATTCATGCCTTCTTGCGGGACAAGCTGCGGACGATCGCGATCTTAAAATCGGTCGGCGCGGATTCGGCCACGGTGGTTTCGACCTATGTCGTGCAAGCGATCTTCCTGGGATGTATTGGGAGCCTCGCCGGGATCCTGTTGGGGATTGCGCTCCAACGAGGGCTGCCTCCCCTCATGGCTGATCTCTTTGTGTCAGACCTCCTCGAGCAATTAGGCGTCTCCTCAGAATTATCGTGGTCCTCGATCTGGCCCATTACTAAAGGGGCGATGCTGGGACTGTTATCGACGCTGCTGTTTACCCTGTGGCCCCTGTTGAAGATTCGAGACATTCATCCAGGTGTGATCTTTCGGCGCGATGCAGAACAGACGACGGTCGAGCCTGAGACTCCTCCGTTACAATGGTGGGTGAAATGGGGACTAGCTGATCGAGTGAATGTCGGTACGGCTGGAGGGATCATCCTCGGCCTATGCGCACTCTCTGTGTGGCAAGCAGGTTCGTGGTCGATCGGCTTTCTGTTTCTTGGTGCATTGTCTCTCGCTATCGCAGTCCTCTTTGTCTGTGCGCAGGTATTCGTGCGCGGGCTGGCCTGGGTACCAATGCCTCGCGTCTTGAGCCTTCGCTATGCCGTGGGCAATGTCGTGCGGCCGGGAGGGCAGGCGGCGGGCATCATGGTCGCCATCGGCATCGGCGTGATGGTGATTGTCACGGTGTCGCTGGTGGAACAGGCGTTGCTCCACCAAGTACAGGAGAACCGGCCGACGGATGCCCCGACCTTTTTCTTTATCGACATTCAGCCTGATCAAGCGAAGGAGTTCGTATCGTTGGTGGAACGACAAACTGGTCGAGCGCGTCCGGAGCTTACGCCGCTCGTGCGCTCGCGACTCCATGCGATCGATGGACATGTCGTCACGGCAGAAGAGGGAATGGAGAAGGACGACAAGCGCACGGAAGGCAAAGAGGAGCGGGGGAAACAGTGGTACTTCACGCGGGAGTATGTGCTGACCTTTCTCGAACAGCTACCGAAAGACAATCGGCTGGTCCAAGGGGCATGGTGGAAGCCTGGACAGGTTTTATCGACCCCGCAGGTTTCGGTCGAAGAAGAGGCTGCCATACATTTAGGTCTCGTGATCGGCTCGATCGTGGAGTTCGATATTCAGGGGGCCACGGTGTCGGCGGAGGTAAGCAGTATTCGCAAAGTCGAGTGGGGAAATTTCTCGACGAACTTCTACATGATCTTGTCCCCAGGAGCGCTTGAAGGGGCGCCGTTTACCTATGTGGGGACGGTGCGGGTCTCGCCACAGGAAGAGGTGCCGTTGCAGCAGGCGGTAGTCGCCTCCTTCCCGAACGTCACCGCGATCCATATCGGCGACGTGCTCGACAGTTTCGCACGGGTTCTCGATCGTCTCTCGCTGGCGATTAGAGCGCTGGCGCTGTTCTGCCTCCTGGCCGGCGGGGTGGTCATGGCGGCGGCGCTCGCCGCGACACGCTACAGACGGCTCTACGAATCGGTCATTTTAAAGGCGCTCGGCGCCACCCGCGGCCTGATTGCACGTGCCTTTGCTATTGAGTATGTCCTCTTGGGTGCGGTCGCCGGGTTGATCGGACTGGCGCTCGGAAGTGTCTTGTCTTGGGCAGTGTTACAGTATGTTTTCGATCTTCCCTGGAGCATTCACCCACGGGTGCTTGGCATCGGCCTCCTCCTGACGATGCTGCTGACGCTGATAGTGGGTTTTGCGAGCACCTACCGGATTCTCGGCCAACGGCCGTTGGCCGTGCTTAGGCACGAATAGGAACAACTTCGTTCTGCTCCTCAGCAATCGAGTGCGGAAAACAGGCGGGTAGTCTAAGGAACGATCCGATAGACCCCACCCAGATTGGTCACAACGTAGAGCTCGCCCTGGGCATCTTCCCCAAAACTCGTGATATTGCCGGCGGGCTGGAGCAACGGCCAGTTTGCTTGGTTTGTGGCTTGGCCGCTTTGATACTGGAAGCTCTTGACTAACTGCAGGCAGAAGTCGGCATAGAAATAGGTGGCTTGAAGTCCGGAGATGGCCGAGCCTCGGTTGACCCAAAACCCGAAAAGTAGGCCAGGGGGAACTTGAGGAAACGGCCCGTGACGTGGTCTTCTTTACCCTGAAGGAG
>Ga0209048_10004131_pt1 | contig 13941 bp, 14 predicted proteins | sample FrelakmetCRP12CR_FD_187146 | JGI IMG/M metagenome (GOLD analysis project Ga0209048, IMG submission 187146) | Freshwater lake sediment microbial communities from the University of Notre Dame, USA, for methane emissions studies - CRP12 CR (SPAdes)... | ecosystem: Environmental > Aquatic >... | reverse complement strand
TGTTGTTTCGAGGGTGAACAGGAGCGCACCCTTTTCGACAGCCTGTCCATCTTTGGCGTGGATTCCAACCAACCGAGCTTCCGGTTCATTGGCATTGAGCAGCGGGACGAGTATTTCAGATTTGATCATGGGCCATACCGTTATCTTTCTGACAGTTCCAGGGCTGCCTTCACGATATCCTCAACCGAGGGCAAGATTGCATCCTCAAGCGGTTTGGCCGTTGCAACCGGCAGATCCAGGGCTGCCACTCGCCTGCTCCTCAAGCCAGGGATTTCATACTCAGCGGCCCTGGCCGTAATCTCCGCGCCCCAGCCTAGGGTTACCCCGCCCTCTTCAACAGTTATAAGTTTGTGTGTCCGGGTAAGGGATGCGTACAGCGGGGTCATATCGAAAGGGCTGAGTTGTGAATAGACAATCATGTCGACAAAGATCTCATGACCATAAAGCAGATCGATGGCAGCTTTGCGGACAAGTTCAAAACTGTATCCATAACAGGCAATGGTTATTTTTGCCTGGCCTGGAGGGCGCAATGAGGAAATCGGGATGTCAGCCTCGCTTTGCTCCATTTGAAAGTCGATCAGGTCACTTTTGCCGGGTTGCAGGAGCGAACAGGGATACAGAAGTTTGTGCTCCACGAAAAGTACCGGATCATCGTCAGCAATGGCAGCGGCGAGTAAAATCGCCGGGTCAGATAATGTATTGGGAGCCAGCACTTTTAGTCCCGGAACTCCCAGAAATAATTTTTCAATAGCCTGCGAATGGGTTGGTCCATACCCTCGACGCCCTCCCATCGGAGTGCGCACCACCATCGGCACGCGTACCTGGTCATTGTACATCCAGCGGAATTTTGATGCATGATTGATGAGCTGGTCTGCTGTCAGGGTGATAAAATCTCCGAACATGATCTCAACCACCGGCCGCAAGCCCCGCAAAGCCATGCCGGCGGCAATGCCGGTGATCGCAGCTTCTGAGATCGGAGTTGTCAGGACGCGATCGGGGTATTTTGTGGATATTCCCTGCATCACCTTAAATGCACCCCCATATGGATCAAGGATATCTTCACCCAGCACGTAGACGCGATCATCCTTTTCAATCGCCTGGCACAGAGCGAGATTGAGACGTTCAAGGACCGTCGCCATCAAGCGCCCGCTCCTAAAGTCGGCAACGGGTCAGCCTCGGCCCGCTTGAAGGCGTCCTCTATGATGTCGGCAGCTTCTCCTTCAGCCTTGGCGCATTCATCGGCGGTCAAACGTTTCCGGTGGATAGTGAGCGGGTCAAATTGGCGGATCCGGGCAAGCTCCTCTGGGGATCGTGGATCGTCGCCTTTACTATGTGCGGAGAAGCGGTGGGTATGCAGGATCAGACCTGCAGGTTCGTTCCCGGCGCGGACGACGGCGATAGCTTCTCGGGTCGCAGAACGTACTTCCAGCACGTCCGTTGTGTCACGTTCCCAGGTCTTGATCCCGAATGCCGCGAACCTCCCAGCCATGGTTCCAGCCACACCTTTTTCAACAGGCGTGGTCTGGGCGAAGTGGTTGTCTTCCAGTACGAACAGGATGGGAAGTTTCCACAGCGCTGACAAATTCAGGCTTTCATAAAGGATGCCTTCCCCCAGGGTGCCGTCACCAATAAATACAACGGCGATATTTCCGGTTGTTTTGATTTTTTCCGCCAGTGCCATCCCTGTCGCGACTGGCACAATACCGCCCTGGATGCCATTGGAATAGAAATTGCGCCAGTGGATATGCTGGCTGCCCCCCCGACCTCCAACCAGACCGGTTGATTTTCCCATCAGCTCGGCAGCCAGCCGGTATGGGTCGCCTCCGTAGGCAAGGAAATGTCCATGGCAGCGGTGATTGCTGAAGATCACATCCTCCGGTTTGGTAGCTGAAAAAATGCCAACTGCATCAGCTTCCTGCCCGATGTAGGTATGCGTTGTGCCGAGCAGTTTGCCGGTGGAAAATTCCGCCAGCAGACGCTCCTCAAAACAACGGATGAGCAGCATGCTGCGGTAAAGTGTCAAGTTCTCTTCCATGACCGGAATATTATAACCCACACGAACGGAACGCGGATCAAAGGCCGTTCTATCTACGCGCAATCTATAGTATTTTTATATTTTTTGGAAATTGGCATTATTCCTCTCCATCCGGACCGAATCCTTTTCATTATTGCCTTTCCTTCGTCATGGTATAATCCCCCATCTATGAGCCCTGAAATAACCCCGACAAAACTGTGTCCGACATGCGGTACGCGTTTGGCTGAAAATGCCACCCGCTGCGTTGTCTGCGGCAGTGAATTTAGCGCAAAACCCAAGCCAAGATCAAAATCAGATAAAAGCATCCAGGGAGCCCGGATGCCGCAACTTACTTTCAGTTTACCCGCCGCTCTGGGCCTGCTGGCTCTTTTCATCCTGATCGGTGCTATTTCATTATTCGTGGCCCTGAAAGGCACAGGGAGACTACCCAATGCAACATCCATACCGACGGTAACCCAAACGGTGACCGTTACACCCACCCCCACCGATACTCTGATTCCCACCGATACTGCCACGCTGACTCCTGAACCGCCGGACATTTACACGGTCCAGACCGGGGATTCGTGCATATCCATCGCCAGCCTGTATGGCACTTCCGTAACGGCAATCGTCAATCTGAACAGCTTGAACAGCAACTGCACCAACCTGCAGGTTGGCCAGAAGATCAAGGTCCCGCATCCAACTCCGACACCACTGCCGGTTCCGACCGCCACGCTCCTACCCGCCGATGCCACACGGGCCGCCTGCCAGACCTCGAAGTATACGGTCCAGGCCAATGATACATTGAGCACCATCGCAGCCAATTACGCGGTCTCCATAACGGCCATAAAGGAGTGGAATGGTCTGAGCACGGATAATGTCATGGTCGACCAGGTATTAATCATCCCGCTGTGCATGCGTGCTGCCACCCCAGGACCTACACCTACACCAACCACACCTCCGCCTTATCCTGCTCCCAATTTACTCCTGCCAGCTCTAGGTGATACCTTCAACCTGGCAACAGACTCAATTACCCTGCAATGGTCCTCAGTGGGTGAATTGCGCGCTAACGAACGTTACCAGGTGACAGTGCTGGATCTTACCGGCGACACGGGGCATAAACTGGTCGATTATGTCACCGATACCAAGTACGTTGTTCCCGTAACCTTCCGGCCCCAGGATAACAACACCCATATCATGAGCTGGTGGGCGGTTACAGTCCGCCAGTCCGGTACCGATGACCAGGGCAATCCGATATGGTCCACGGCCGGGGCCGCTTCATTGATTCGCGTTTTTGGATGGAGCGGGGCAGGACCGGCCCCAACGCCCACGAAATAAAAAGGGACGATCTAATTTCTCCACCCCGGGGGTTCACTTCATAGCCTCCCGGGGTGTTTTTTTTACCGGTGTATAATCGTCCCAGAGGAAAATCATGCCCATACCCGATCCAGCCCTCAATGTGCGTCTGTATAACCGTTATGCCTGGGACCGGCAGGTGGACCTTCACAATAAATTCACCCTCCCGGTGGACCGCGAAACCATATATCTCGCCCGTCAGGGGAAATATTCGGTCTTTTTGACCGAGACCAGGCCCGTTCCCGCAGAATGGTTCCCCTCCTTTCGGGGATTAAACCTGCTTGGTCTGGCTTGCGGTGGAGGTCAACAGGGGCCGGTTTTCGCTGCGCTTGGTGCCAATGTCACGATCTTCGATAATTCCCCGGCTCAGCTGGACCGCGATCGACAGGTAGCCGTTCGCGAAGGCTTGACGATCCGTACCGTTGAGGGTGACATGCGTGATCTCTCAGTATTTCCACAGGCCTCCTTTGACCTGGTCTTCCATCCGGTCTCCAATGTCTTTTGCCCGGAAGTACGACCGGTCTGGCGGGAAGCCTTTCGCGTCCTCAGGCCTGGGGGTCATCTTCTATCTGGATTTGCCAATCCCATTTACTACATGTTTGGCACCCATGCCGATGAGCAAGGCTCGCTCCAGATAAAATATGCCATTCCCTATTCAGACCTGAAGGATATGGACCCGGCCGAGTTGGAAGTCTGCATCGAAGAAGGAATCCCTCTCGAATACGGTCACAGTCTCACGGACCTGATCGCCGGTCAGACGGATGCCGGGTTCGTCATCAACGGATTCTATGAAGATATCTGTCCTGATTCAGCCATCAGCAAATACCACCCCGTTTACCTCGCCACCCGCGCCTGGAAAAATTAGGAGTTTGGGATGAAGACCATTTTGGTTCATAAACATATCGCCCTGGTGGCTCATGACAATAAGAAATCCGATCTGCTAGAATGGGCTCGCTTCAACCACGACACGCTCGCACGCAATTCACTTTTCGCAACCGGCACGACCGGCGAGCTCCTTTCGAAGGAACTGGGTCTAAAAATCACCCGTTTTAAATCCGGCCCTCTTGGCGGAGACATGCAAATCGGAGCCGCTATCGCTGCGGGGAGGATCGACTTCCTCATCTTTTTTTGGGACCCTCTTGAACCTCAGCCGCACGATCCAGATATCAAGGCCCTGCTGCGCCTTGCCGTTCTGTGGAACATCCCTACTGCCTGCAATCTGGCCACGGCTGATTTCATCATCTCCTCCCCTCTGATGGAGGGTGAATACGATCATCCCACGCCCGATCTGGAAAGATACGCTACCCGGCACAGACTGGATTAGCCTGTTATCGGACGAATAAAGACTTCCGCTGGAATTCCAGCGGAAGTCTTTATTCTTTTATACGACCGGGCATAACCTACTTTTTGGACATTTCTTCCAGCATCATTGTCGTCAGTGACTTGGGCCGTTCGATGGGTTGGCCGAGGGCTCTGGCCCACACCAGGTTGGGCATCACGCCCAAGGCCCGGCCAACTCCAAATAAAACGGTATAGAAATCAAACTCACGAACACCATAATAGTATTGCAGGGTTCCCGAAATGGCATCCACATTGGGAGCAGGGTTCTTAGCCTTGCCCTGCTCTTTGAGAACCGCTGGGACCACGTCATAGACCAGCTCAGCCAGCCGGATGAGGGTGTCTTCCGGGAAACGCTTCTTGGCAAATTCCAGTTGTGCGGTGAAACGCGGGTCAGTCACGCGCAGGACGGCATGACCGTAGCCGGGGATCACCTTGCCGCCGTTAAGTGTATCCCAGGCGAACTTGTACAGGTTCTCTCGGCTGGGGACTCCTCCGAACTGGTCACGCACACTGATCAGCCATCCCAAGCATTCCTGGTTGGCGAGACCATGCAGGGGTCCCGCCAGGCCGTTCAGACCGGCTGAAAATGCATAATACGCGTCCGACAGCGCCGAGCCGACCAGATGGGTAGTATGGGCGCTGACATTGCCTGACTCGTGATCCGAGTGCAGGATGAAATAAAGGCGGGAGAGTTCGGCATAACCTTTCTCGTCCTTCACTCCGAGCATATGGGCAAAATTCGCCCCATAATCCATTTCTGGGTTGTACTTTGGCTCTGTTCCATCCCCGTATTTCAAGCGGTAAATGGAGGCCGCTATGACAGGCAGCTTGGCGGTCAGATCCATGGCATCTTCCAGGGTCGATTCCCAGTAAGAATCCTTTTTGGCACCGTCGTGGTAGGCCCTGGCGTACTTTGACCCGCTCTCCAGCGCCAGCACCGCCTGGGACAGCAGCACCATCGGGTGTGTTTCCCTTGGCATCGTGCGCAGCATGGCATGGACATGCCCCGGGACGGCAGACCTTTTGGCCCATTCGGCTTCGATTTCCAGCGCCTCAGCCTGGGTCGGAACCTCGCCGGTCATCAACAGATGAAACAACCCGCCAACGTAAGGAATCTCGGCACCCTGCGGTTTGGGTAGTGTCTCCAATACTTCCGGGATCGAAAGGCCTCGCAGCTTGATGCCCGTAGCCGGATCGACATAAGAAATGTCGCTCACCATGCTCTTGATATCCCGCATCCCGCCGTAGACCTGGCCTATGTTGACCTGATCGATCACCTTGTCTCCATTTTCCTTGACCAGATTCTTGACGCGTTCCCGCCAGACAGGGAGTTGAGTTGATATTTTATCGTGCAGGGTCATTTTTCCTCCAACACTATGATAGTGGAGCATAGAGATGCTTCACTGCTATCAGGATCTAGATCTTCACCAGCGAGTTTAATACCGTGATGCTTTCCTTGACTGCTGCCGCGGACTTCTCCAGGGCTGTCATTTCGTCCGCATCCAGCCTGTATTCCACGATCTTTTCCATTCCATTGCGACCCAGCTGCACAGGTACACCGAAGAACAGGTCCTTCAAGCCGTACTCGCCCATTAAAAAGGCGGAGGCGGGGACGATCAGGTGCTTGTCCTTCAGTATGGCTTCCGCCATCTGCGCTACTGCCACGGCCGGGGCATAGTAAGCCGAACCGGTTTTTAACAGGCTTACGATTTCCCCACCACCCTTGCGTGTGCGTGTCACGATCGCCTCCAGTTTATCAGGGGGCAGGTACTCGCGCAACGGGATCCCGGCAATGTTCGACCGACCTGTAAGGGGTACCATTTCATCGCCATGGCCGCCGAGGACATAGCAGGCAATGTTCTCCACACTGACACCTGTCTCTAGGGCGACAAATGCCCGCATTCGGGCCGAGTCCAGGATGCCCGCTTGCCCAACGATCCGTTCACGCGGCAGTTTGCCGGTCTTCATCGCCAGGTATGCCATCGTATCCAGGGGGTTGGTCAAAATAATAAAGAGTGCATCTGGTGAATACTTCAGCGCGCTGGTGGTCGCTTCCCCAACGATCTTGGCATTGGTCGTCAGCAGGTCTTCGCGGCTCATCCCAGGCTTACGCGGGATCCCGGCCGTGATGATGACAATCTCCGATCCCTTGGTCGCCGAAAAATCATTGCTCCCAACGACCGCCACGTCCCTGCCAATCACAGGCAGGGCTTCCAGCAGGTCGAGCGCTTTCCCCTGGGGCATGCCCTCGACAATATCCACCAGCACCAGGTCGGCGATCTCGCGTTCCGCCAGCCAGTGCGCGGTGGTGGAACCGGTCATACCAGCCCCGACGATTGAAATTTTAGCAGTCATGTGCCCTCCGATTGTAGAATGTATTGGATTTATACTACAAACATTGTCAGAATGGCAGAGCTTTCAACCCTCTGTTTATCCAAGGTTAAGACAAACTTGCCCATTTCGGCGGTTGCCTTCAATCGGACTGCAACCTTAGTTCGATGCCTGTTCTAGGAAGTGGGTTGCCTCGATTGCAGCTGCGGCTCCCATCCCAGCGGATATGATCACCTGCTTGAAATGAGGATCCGCCACTTCACCGGCAGCAAACACTCCGGGAATACTCGTATGGAAGTGCTCATCCACCCGTATATATCCTCTTTCCATTTCCAGTTGTCCGGCAAACATCTGGGTATTGGGTGTATGACCGATAAAAATGAACAATCCATCCGTCTCCAAGGTGCTTTGCTCTCCGTTCTGAAGGTTGGTGATCCGGAGGGCTTGCACTTTTTCATCTCCGACAATACTCGCGACGGTAGTATTCCAAATGAATTTCACCTTGGAATTTTCTGCGGCACGCTTCTGGAGAAGTGTTCCGGCCCGCAGGCTGTCACGCCGGTGGATGATCGTTACGCTAGAGGCAAAGCGGGTCAGGAATAGACCTTCCTCCAGAGCTGAATCTCCACCCCCCACGACCGCCACTTTCTTGCCTTTAAAAAACCAGCCATCACAAGTACCACAGTATGAAACACCCCTCCCAGCTAGCTCGTTCTCGCGTGGGAGGTTCAGGTGGTTCGGGTTGGCTCCGGTTGCGATGATGACTGAATCTGCGGCGTAATCCCGGTTGTCGGCTGAAACCTTAAACGGCCTGCTCGAGAAATCCACGCTGTGGGCTGAGTCGACCTCGATCTCGGCTCCGAATCGTTCAGCCTGCTTCTGAAAAAGGTCGCCCAGTTCTGAGCCTCCCACCCCTTTTGGGAATCCAGGATAGTTCTCGATTGTGTTTGTGATTGCTACCTGGCCGCCAATCTGCAGCCCGGTCAAAACCACGGGGTTAAATTCCGCCCGCGCCGAATAGAGCGCTGCTGAAAGACCTGCCGGACCCGCGCCAAGAATCAGCACCTTTACATGCCTGGGTCCTGCCCTGTCAGTTGAAAGACCACTTAGCTTCAACATAAAAACCTCGCATTATTGACAATGTCCGTATTGTATCAGATGCGCGGGTCGGTTCAAAGTTGCATGCTTCATATCGAAAAGAACCGCCTCGCCGATTTTCATGCTATTATATCTGGTTACAGGAAGGAGCCCGGCGGCATAAGAACATCCCCTGTCCCGAGGAAACCAGGCAGCCCGGCACAAAATCAGGATAGCCCAGGATGGCCAACCTGTTGATTGTAAAACTCGGAAATGTGCAAAAGACCCTGTTCTTGCCCCTCTGGGGCCGGTCGGTTGGATCAAAGAAACAAATCCATTATTATTTGATGAAACTGTGGTCAAGAGTATCGAACAGGTGGATCATGACCTTTCGCAAATGGAACAGAATCTCGACCAATTAACCATGGTCGCCTGGATCGTGCGAAGACTGATTAGCGATCGGGTGGTTAAAAGCTTCGCGAATGAATATCCTGAAGGGACCATTGTCACTATCGGCTGTGGCCTGGATACTACCTTCGAACGGGTGGATAATGGAAAATAGAGGTGGAATGATCTGGATCTACCGGACGTTATTTACTCAGGATCGAATTTATCCCACACAAATAGAGGTGGAAAATCAGCGCAGCTCCATCTCTGAAAAAGGAATGGTTGGATAAATCCTAATAAAAGAGAATGCAGTGTTTATCGCTGCAGGCGTCATCTATCACTTCACAGAGCGGGAAATACGGGCATTCATTCTTGAATTACTGGGCGAATTTCCGGGCAGTGAATTGTTGATTGATGTTTGTTTCCCCACCAGGAAGAGAATAGCAATTAAAAAGGTATGGTAAGTTCCGGATCGTATAAAAAGTCGATCTTGACCTGGAGGGTAAAGAATAAAAAGGACCTCGTTTGGCGCCTTGGAATAGGGATCAGGAATCCCCTGATCAGCATCCTGGCGGATTATCTTAGAATCCAATACATGCTTGACCTCGGACCGGGAACCAGGAGGTAAACCGGCTTCTAGCGAGACTTTCCGATTGCCGCTCGATCATTTCTCTTCATGAAGAAGGCGGAGCCCGGCCCACTAATCATGTCCGACGGTCGCCTTATCCGTTATCTCCAGAGCCTTATCCAGGACATCGAACCCGTCCTTTAACTGGTCCTCGCTGATTATGAGCGGTGGGATGATCAGAGCGGTATGCCAGTGCGTGTAAATAAAAAGCCCGTGGTCCGTGCAGTACCTTCGAAAGGCTGTCATTTCCGGGCTGGTACTGTTCCAGGCTGCCATTGGCTCTTTTGTCCTTCGGTCCCTTACCAGTTCAATGGCACCAAACAGCCCGATATTACGGGTCTCCCCCACGGAGGGGTGCGCTTCACCCAGGTCCTTCAGCATTCGGTTCAACACCGGCCCCATTTCCGCAGCATGCTCAACAATTCCATCTTCCTTCATCACCCGGATGTTCGCTACCGCGGCTGCCAGCGAAACTGGATGGGAAGTGTAAGTTAGTCCGCCTTCAAATGCCTGCTCATCAAACGCAGCTGCAATCTCCGGCTTCATCGCCACGCATCCAAGCGGAGCATATGCCGAGGTCAACCCTTTTGCCATGCTGATGATGTCCGGAACGACACCCCAATGGTCCACGGCAAACCACTTCCCGGTCCGCCCAAATCCGCTCATCACTTCATCGGCGATCATGACAATCCTATACATATCACACAAGGCCCGCACACCTTGCAGGTATCCATCGGGAGGAATAATGATCCCGTTCGTTCCGGTGACAGACTCGATGAGGATCGCGGCGATCGTTGCAGGGCCTTCATACTGGATCACCTCTTCAAGGTGGTTAAGGTAATCCTGGCAGAATTCCGCCTCTGGGATATCCGGATTCGTGCGGTGAAAGGTGGACCGGTAGCGGTACGGGTCAAGGAAGTGAACGACCCCAGGCATCAACCCTGGTTCCCAGGCAACGCGCCTTGGATCGCCTGTCAGAGCCATCGCCCCGGCGGTCGCCCCGTGGTAAGACCGGTAGCGAGTCAGCACTTTGAATTTTCCGCTGTACCCGCGGGCCAGCTTGATGGCGTTCTCATTGGCATCCGCTCCACCCAGGGTAAAAAGTACCTTGCTCAACTTCCCCTGGGGTGTGACCTCGGCGACCATCCTGCTTGCCAGCACCCTTACTTTGGTAACCATGCCCGGTGCCGCATATGGCAGTTCACGCGTCTGGCTGACCATCGCTTCGATCACACGTTCGTTGCCATGGCCGATATTGACACACATTGTCATTGAATTGAAATCGAGGTAGCGCTTGCCTTCCATATCCCAGAAGTAAACCCCTTTGGCTTTCTTAACCGGGATCGGGTTTACTTTCGCCTGGGCTGACCAGGTCCAGAAAACATGCTTTTTGGAAAGGGGGAGAATTTCATCGTCAGGCAGATCAAACATGGTGTCCTCTCTTTGTTCTATACCTTTGCCCGATAATTATATCAGCCCCCCATTCACAAACCTTGATGACCGGTCCAATTCTTGAGATAGTTGAACCTACCGACCGGTAAGTAAGTCGGCACCACTTCGCCGAAAGGAATATCGACCCCACATGGACGAAAAGACTCGCGATCGCGTACTCCTGGTCCTCTTCCTGGGCCTGCTGATGGGCGCACTTGACATCGCCATCGTCTCGCCCGCCCTGACCCCCATCCAGAGTTATTTCGGCGTTGGGGAACGCGCCAAGTCCTGGATCTTCACCAGTTACTTTCCGCTCGGTTTGATCGGCACGCCCCTGATGGCCAAGCTATCCGATGTGGTCGGGCGCCGCCTGATCTACATCTTGAACATTTCCATCTTCGCCATCGGCTTGCTGATCGTGGCGCTCTCGCCCCACAACCTGTTCGCCGTCCTGTTGATCGGACGTGCCCTGCAGGGCTTCGGCACGGGTGGCGTCTTCCCGGTGGCCAGCGCGGTCATCGGTGATTCCTTCCCGCCCGAAAAAAGAGGCAGTGCTCTCGGCTTGATCGGGGCCGTCTTCGGACTGGCCTTCCTGGTAGGTCCGATCCTGGGCGGCATCATCATGACCTTCACCGCCTGGCAGTGGCTGTTCGTCATCGACCTGCCCATCGCAGGCGCTGTCATCGTCCTTGGGCTGCGCCTCCTGCCCGCCACCCACCCCGAGACCCGCCGGTCCTTCGACTGGGCCGGGAGCTGGTGCTGGGCATCCTGCTGACCGCCCTGGCCTACGGCCTGAACATGATCGATACCAAGAGTTTCTTCTCCAGCCTGCTCTCGCTTAACGTCTGGCCCTTCCTGCTCTTGGCGCTCGTGCTGCTGTTCGTCTTCCCGATGATCGAACGCAAGGCCGAGGACCCAGTCCTGCGCCTGCGCATCCTGGGCACGCGCCAGGCAGCCCTGGCGTCCGCGTTGGCGGCAGGGGCCAGCCTGGGCGAGGTCGGGATGGTCTTCATCCCCTCCCTGGCCGTCGCCGCCATGCCGACCATCATCAACAAGCACACCGCCAGTTACCTGCTGCTGCCGGTTGTCCTGGCGATGGCCGTCGGCTCGCCGCTGGCCGGGCGCTTTCTGGACAAGCTCGGCTCGAAGGCGGTTGTGCTGGTTGGAAGCTGCCTGGTGGCAATCGGCATGATCATGCTGGGCATCCCCGCCATCACCTCCGCGTTAGCGCTGTTCATTGTAGCCGGGATCATCATCGGTCTGGGCCTCTCCGCCCTGCTGGGTGCGCCTGTCCGCTACATTATGCTGAACGAATCCCCCGCATCCGACCGGAACGCGGCGCAGGGCGCCATCACCCTGTTCACCTCCATCGACCAGTTACTGAGCAGCGCCCTGGTCGGCGCAGTGGCCGACTCGCAGGGCGGTGGCGTCCACGGCAACGGCTCTGCCTACAAGGTCATGGGTGGGATCGCCGTGGTGCTGATCATCCTGACCTTCTGGCTGAAGAACCGCAAGGAAGAGCAGGTGACTGTCCACACCCCGGAGCACGCGTAATCGTCCGACCAGGCCGCCCCGCCCTCGTCTCGAGGAGAAGGGCGGGGATATAATTCCCTCTTGGATATTGTAGGTCCGGCTTTCAGGCGGATAAATTAAATGGAATTAGGCATCCACGAAATCGCACGTAGGGGCACGAAACAGTAAAGAAATAACCTCCCTACCAAAAGAAGCCCCATCCCTTTCATGTTCTATCATGTTCTTTCGTGTATCTTCGTGGGCAACATGTTTTTTTTAACCAGCAAGCAAAGGCAACCGATTATGACCTTTTCCGAGCCCAGCATGCACGACCAGATCCTATCCACCGCCAAGAGCCTGTTCATCCAGCAAGGCTATCACGGCCTGGCGATGCGGCAGATCGCCGAAACCCTTGGCGTGACCAAGGCTGCGCTGTACTATCATTTCAAGAACAAGGAAGAACTTTTCATGGTCATCCTGGAAAGTTACCTCGACGAAATGGAAACGGGCCTGGACCGCATCCTTGCCGTCCAGGGGACCTGCCGCGACCAGATTCGAAAGTTCGTCGAGTGCATCCTGTCACAGCCGGCAGAAGAACGTGCCATCATCCGGCTGGCCAGCCAGGAGATCGGACAGGTCAGCCCGGTGGTGCGCAAGGCCTTTGCCCGGGTCTATCACGAAAAGTTCATTGGTAAAGTTGAGTCAATCCTGCAAACGGGTATCGATCGCGGCGAGTTCCGACCGGCCCAGGCCGAGATCGCCACTCATGCCCTGCTCGGGATCATGTAGCCATACCTCTACCCATCCCGTTCGGGAGAGAAGGGGTTATCCCCCAAAACCGTCGAGCAGATCGTCACCATTTATCTAGATGGGGTTTGCAAATAATTCCAACCTGTTATTGCGAGGAGCCACGGAGGGGCGACGAAGCAATCTCATGGACCTCCAGATGAAATATTGAAGGTTTTATAAGATTGCTTCGGGCCGGAAAAGCGCCGGCCCTTACAATGACGCAAATCTGGGGTATAAGGGAGGTTCCATGGACATTGACCTCCCCTTTCCCCATAAACGCATTGTCGTTGTCGGCGCGACCGGCTGCGGCAAGTCCACCATGGCCAAAAGGCTGGGACTGGAATACATCGAACTGGATGCCCTCTACTGGAAGCCGAACTGGGTAATTCCCAACGATGAAGAATTCCGAACGAAGGTGGAAGCGGCCACGCAAGCGCCTGACTGGGTCTTGGCCGGGAACTACGGTGTCACCCGCGACATCGTCTGGTCAAGGGCGGAAGCGGTTATCTGGCTGGATTACCCCTTCTTCCTCGTTCTCGGCAGGCTGCTGCGACGCACCTGGGTGCGCTGGCAGACGAAAGAGTTGCTGTGGGGAACGAACACCGAACCCCTCTGGGTACATTTCAAACTCTGGTCGAAAGACTCGCTCATCAATTGGCTGTTCCAAACCTACTGGCGGCGTAAGCGGACCTATCTGAAGTTCTTTGCCCGGCCGGAATATGCACACCTGAAAGTGTTCCGCTTCAAGACCCCGTGGCAGATGGAAGCATGGTTCGAAGCCCTGAAGGCATGATCAAAATAATGAGCGGACCCGCCAGGATCCGCTCATTATTTCATCGTAAACCATCTTTCCAGTTAGTCTTCTTCGCCGGACTTGATCAGCCACCTTACCAACCGGCTGATCCCCCAGACCACAAACAGCAAAATGACCACGATCCATTCAAAGGAAATCTTTGTTCGCAAGGTCAGGGCAGCGTAGGCAAGAAAGCCGCCCATGGCGATCAGCACCAGGAGCCGCAGCAGATGGCCGCCTTCCAACGCGGAAGTATTATCCTCCCAGGCGGCCAGGCGCAGG
>Ga0209048_10004130_pt1 | contig 13941 bp, 15 predicted proteins | sample FrelakmetCRP12CR_FD_187146 | JGI IMG/M metagenome (GOLD analysis project Ga0209048, IMG submission 187146) | Freshwater lake sediment microbial communities from the University of Notre Dame, USA, for methane emissions studies - CRP12 CR (SPAdes)... | ecosystem: Environmental > Aquatic >... | reverse complement strand
GTCGCTGAACGTCGCGACGACCCGCCTCATCCTGTCTCAGGGAGCCGAAGGGCCGACGGCTGCCGGCCACGTCATCGCCGGCTTCGCCCAGTTCGTCATCAGCGGTAACTTCGTTATCGGCATCATTGTTTTCATCATCCTGATTACCGTCAATTTCGTCGTCATCACCAAAGGCGCGACGCGTATCGCTGAGGTCGGCGCCCGCTTCACGCTCGATTCGATGCCCGGCAAGCAGATGGCGGTCGACGCCGACCTCTCTTCGGGCGCGATCGACGAGAAGGAAGCCATTCGTCGGCGCAGGGAACTCGAGGAGGAAAGCCAGTTCTTCGGCGCCATGGACGGCGCCTCCAAATTCGTGCGTGGCGATGCGATCGCCGGCATCATCATCACGGCCGTCAACATCTTCGGCGGCATCATCATAGGCGTCACTCAGCACGACCTCGCCTTGGACCGTGCCGTCGACACGTTCGTCAAGCTCTCCGTCGGCGACGGCCTTGTCACCCAGATGCCGGCGCTCATCGTGGCTCTAGCGGCCGGTCTTCTTGTCTCGAAGGGTGGCACGCAAGGGTCGACCGAAGGCGTCATCATCAGCCAGTTCGGCAACTATCCCCGCGCGCTCCTCCTCTCTGGCGGAGTGATGGCTGTCCTCGCAACCGCACCCGGCTTGCCTTTGCTGCCGTTCGCGGCGATCGGCGGCCTGCTGATGTTCGTTAGCGTCGGCCTCACGCGCCAGAGAGCTGCAGCCGATCTGGCGGTCCGGACCGCGAAGACCGCCAGCCAGACCATGTCGACGGAAGAACAGTCGCGGCAGGCCATACGCGAGCAATTGAAGACGACGGAAATCGAGATCTGCTTCGGCAAGCAGATCTCGACGGTTCTGATGCGCCCTTCGAGCGATCTACCGCAGCGCGTGGCCAAGATGCGGCGCAAGTTCGCCAAGCAGTACGGCTTCGTGGTCCCGGAAATAAAGCTCGCAGAGGATTTGTCGGTCGCGCCCAAGAGTTACCAGATCAAAGTGCACGGAACGATCGTCGCGAGCGCCGAACTCAGGCTCGGCGACGTTCTCGTCGTCGTCGGAGATGGGCCCAAGCCCGATACGCCTGGTGATGAAACGCGCGAGCCTGCCTTCGGCATGAAGGCACTTTGGGTACCCGACATCTTCACGAACGCCTTGAAGCGCGAAGGCTTTGTGCCCGTCGAGAATACGTCGGTATTGCTGACGCATGTGGCCGAAGTCATCCGCAACAGCCTGGCGCAGCTTTTGTCTTATCGCGATTTGCGCGCCCTCCTCGATCGTCTCGATCCCGAGTACCGTAAGCTGCTCGACGAAATCTGTCCGTCACAAATCTCCTATTCGGGCCTGCAGGGCGTATTGAAGATGCTGCTCGCCGAGCGCATTTCCATCCGCAACCTGCATCTCATCCTGGAAGCGGTCGCGGAAATCGCGCCATTCTCGCGCAAAGCCGAGCAGATTGCCGAACACGTGCGCGTGCGACTCTCCTCTCAGATCTGCGGCGATTTGAGCGAAGGCAATTATCTCAAGATCGTGCGGCTCGGAAATCGCTGGGAACTCGCGTTCCACCAGGCACTGAAGCGCGACCAGAAGGGCGACGTCGTCGAATTCGATATCGATCCGCGTCTCATCGAGCAGTTCGGCGCCGACTTGAGCCGCGTCGTGCAGCCGCTCATGGACGCGGGACATCAGTTCGTTCTGGTGACGGCTGCCGAAACGCGGCCTTACGTTCACACGGTAACAGAACGGCTCTATGGCACGCTGCCCGTGCTTTCTCATCTCGAGATCAGCCGCGGCGTCCAGATTCAGTCGCTCGGGTCTGTTTCATGACCGAGTTCACGCACGAAAGCATCTTGATTCCACTGATCGTCTTTTGTCGCGTCGGCGCCTGCTTCATGGTGCTGCCCGGCATTTCGAGCCCGAGGGTTCCAGTTCAGCTCCGGCTTTTCATTGCGGTTGCCGTGGCGCTAGCCTTGACGCCGTTCGTCCATGAGGAACTTCGCCCCGCCGCGGCAGCGCCAGCGAGCGACCTTCTGGCTATGCTCGTCACCGAAACGTTGGCGGGATTGCTTCTCGGCTTTCTGGTCAGGATCTTCTTTCTGGCGCTCGAGTTTGCGGCGACCAGCATGGCCAACTTTGCCGGCTACGGATCGGTCTTCTCGCATGCGGTCGAAGACAACGACCCCTCGACACCATTTTCGTCCTTCGTGACATTGCCGGCCGTAGCCTTGTTCTTCATTACCGATCAGCACATCAACGTCATTCGAATGCTGCAAAACTCCTACACGGTCTTCAAGGTCGGGCTGGCGTTCGCGGCACCTCCGGATCTTTCGACGATCGTTACGGCATTCGGCACCGCTTTCAAGCTGACGCTGCAGCTCAGCGCCGCGCTCGTGGTCTATTCGCTGACTGTGAACCTCGCCTTCGGCTTCCTGAATAAAATGGTTCCGCAGATACCGTCCTACTTCGTCTCGACACCGTTTGTCGTGTTGGGCGGGCTCATTATCCTGTTGCAGATCGACAAGACGACGCTCGAGATCTTTTCTTCCCTCGTGACACAGACAATCGCGAATCTGGGCCAAAATGGCTAGAACCACGAAGAAGCTGCGCCGACTTGCCGATGTCTTCCACGATCTTGAGACCGTGGAGCGGGCAAAGGTCGGAGAGCTGACGCGCGAATTGGATGCGCTGCGCACAGCTCAAGAAGAAATCCTCGAAAGCCTTGCAAATCCCACAGCGTTGCATGGGCCGTTCGCCGCACTTCTGTCGAGCCGCGTCGGCAGCCTCGAGCGGCGCATGCAGAGGCTGCTGGCCGAGCGAGAGGTCGCGCTACGACGATATACGGAGGCTGCAGCCCGCGAGCGCAGCGCAGCCGAATTATTGGCCAAAGCACAAGGCGAGGAAGCCCGCAAGCTCGAGCAGAGGGAGCTCGAAGCCCTGATGGAATTCCAGGAAGCCGCCGCAGCGCAAGGCCGGTGTAAGTCTCGGCGTTCAACCTGAGGCGGTCCATTTCTTAACGAAGCTGTCCCTATGCCCCCGCTTCTTGCAGCTCCTGGAATCGATCCGGCAACCTGGTCCGCCGGACAATCCGTGCTGCCCACGGCGACGAGCGACGTGGCAAATACTGCGACCGTCGCCAACCATTCCAATGCCGGTGCGCAAGCAGCCAGGAAAGCAAAGGACGCCGGTCAGCAATTCGAAGCGATGTACCTGCGCCAGATGCTGGACGAGGTCATGCCAAAGGATTCCGAGGCGCTATTCGGCAAGGGAACGGCCGGAATGGTGTGGCGATCTATGCTCACAGACGCGCTCGCGACGACGTTGTCCAAGACCGGAACGATCGGGATCGCCCAGATGATCATCAAACCCAAAACGACCGCACCCGAGGTAAAATAGAATGAGCACCGTCGCATATGCGCCTAAGGCCACGCTCCCACTCAAGCCGTCAGCAACTGCCGCTCCGGTAGCCGCAGTCGTGCCCGCAATCGCCAAGCGCACCGCGCCGCCCTCCCGCCCGGCTGCGTCCGATCCCGATACCGCCCGGGCGCTAGTCATCTCAGTTGTCAGGCGACTCGAAGGCTACCTCGACGAAGAAACTGCCGCGCTCGAGAAATCCCTCGATTTCGACTTCAAGACATCGAACGATCGCAAGAGCCAGGGTCTCTTCGACTTCAACCAGGCACTCCGCCGGCTGCAACCCGCCGACGTCAATGCAGATCTCAAGGTGCGGCTGGCGACCTTCCGGCAAAAGCTTGCGGCCAATCTCAGAACGATCCGGCTGCATTTGGATGCCGTGAAGGAAATCGCATCGATTCTTTCGGAAGCCATTCAGAACGCTGAATCCGACGGCACGTACACCCGCAACATCGGACCTTACCGAGGTGCCTTTTGATCCGGATGATCATTCTCAGCATCGCGGCCTGCCTTTCGACCGTCGGCGGCGTTTATGGCGCCGTCGCTTGGAAGAAGAGCGCGAGCGAGAATGCGAACAAGCCGGCGGAGCCGAAAGTTCAAGTTTTGAAAACGCATATGGTCAGCGTGCCGATCCTGACGGACGGGCAAGTTCTTGGATACGTCGTTACGCGTATGCAATTCACGGCGGACGTCGATCAACTGAAGGCCAGCACCGTGCAGCCGGAAGCCTTCGTTGCCGACGAGGCTTTCAAGATCATCTACGACACAACACCCAGCGACATTAAGACCGGCCGCAAGCAGGCGCTCAGGGATCTGACGTCGAGCATCGTGAGCGGCGTCAACAAGCGGCTCGGGCGCGACGTGGTCAAGGACGTCTTTATCGACAGCTGGGCCTATCTTTCCAAGCAGGACATGATGAGCAGCCATGACCACGCTCGATAGCGACATCGCCTTCGGCAAGATCCTACGCCGGGCAACGGCTGCAGCCGGGTTCGGCCTGCGCGACAATGATGATGCCTATGGCCGCAACATCGGACGGCGGATATCGCGCGGCGGCGTTGCCGCATTCTCGATTTTCGCCGGACTCGGCATCATGTCGGCCGTGATATTCATTACCGGCTATTCTGCACTCTTGTCCGACGCGCCTGCCATCTGGATTCACCGGCTTATGGCGCTGACCGTAGCACAGAGCATTCTCATAGGCGGCGTCGCAATGAAGCTGCTGCCGTTCATCGAGCGCGGCCATCTTTCAGTGCGCATTTTAACCGACGCGCGGTCAGAGCGTCTGGCCTTGCTCGATCAGACGGCGCAGAGGCAAGAACCTGCTGCAGTTGCTCAACCGGAGACCCCGCGCAAGCCGGTGATCGGCGGCAAGTTGGCTGGACGTGAATACCTCTTGCACGCAGACGGTTCGCTCGAGATCGATACGCTCGTGGGCCGCAGACGTTTTGTGTCTCTCGAAGCGGCAAGAGAATTTGTCGGCGCTTAAAGTCCAGCTCAGCCGGTCATCGACCAGGCTTCGAAATCTTCGAAGTCACCGGCGTTGCTTTGCGGCGACTCTTCGCCTTCGTTCTTGATGCCATTCAAACGCTCGCTGACTTCAGCGAGCTTGACGCCTCGCGAGGCCTCCGCAACATCGATCTTCCATTCGCCCGATGACAACTTCGAGATGCCACCCAAGTAGTCGGAAATTGCATCGAGGCTTTGCGAGATCCGATCAAGACACTGCAATTCGTAAAGCGAGGGCGAACCGTCAAAAGCTCCGGCAACCACGAGATTACCGATCAGGTCTTGAAGATCGTTGACGCTGTCGGAAAGCACACGAACTTCGTGGCTCAACGTCGTCAGGACCTCGGGAACGGGAACGAGCGCGCGTGCACTGCCGTTCGCATCATCTACACTACCACTCATCACCCTACTGGCCCCACTTTGCATGAAACGCTTCTAGAACAACTCGAGCTCGCCGGCATGATTGTTACCGGCGAGTTTGCGTTTCCGGCTGCGGACTTTCGCGAGATAGCGAAACTCGCCAAAGACGAGTCTGGAATTGACTTGCCCGAATCGAAGGCAACGCTTGTCTACTCGCGCCTTGCGAAGCGGCTGAGAGCGCTCGGCCTTCCGACGTTTGCCGCCTATTGCGACACCGTCCGCGACAACGAAGATAAACGCGGCAGCATGATAGCGGCGCTGACGACCAACGTGACGCGCTTCCTCAGAGAGCAGCATCACTTCGAGCATCTCCGGAAAGTCGTTCTCGAGCCGCTCGCCGCTTCGGCCCGGCGCGGAAATCGCATCAGGCTCTGGTCAGCGGCGTGCTCCACCGGACAAGAGCCGTACTCGATGGCATTGACCGTACTCTCGGTCATTCCACAGGCGGCCGACCTTGACGTGCGCATTGAACGCCTGGCCGAACCGCTGACGCACATGATCCGCAATGCCGTCGACCACGGCATCGAATCGCCGGAAGCACAGTTGAACCAGCGAAGGGATGAGGAAAATCGCCGATATAAGCACAAGCCGGCGGGGCATTGACCACCTGCTGTTGATGTATCCGATGACCATGGCTTGACCTGTTCTTGATGTTTGTAGATGCGGTCCGTTCAGGCGGACCATGCGGGAAGCGGATTTCATGACGGCGCGCGATCTTAAAAGTCGCTCGATTTATCGAGCGCCAGTTGGAGATCGTTCGGAAAGAAGGTCGTTGGTGGGAATGTCGCCGCGTTTGCCGCCGACGGGTGGGAAGCCGTCAGCGCGAATGATCGCGGCAATCACATAGTTCGGCTCAACCGATCCGAAAATCGGCTGCAATAGGACATCCGCCACAAGCATGTTCCCGCTTTCGAAAAGCCCGGAACTTGTCGGGTTGTACCGACACAGCTGCGCGGCGTCATGCCTATGATGCAAGTATCAAGCGACCGTTTGTTACAAACAACCATCAAAACTATCGAATTCGTTTACAACGTTGGACGCTTGCTTTTATTTGATAAGTATTTTCTCATAATTGAAATTAATACGGCGTACATAATCGCAAATAAGGCGCTTGCATTCTACTGATTCTCACTATGGTCCACCGTCAGGTCCGATACCTGGCACTTTAGATATTGCGTCTCCATTTACTCACACTGTTCTTCCCGTGATTCTCCGCCAGGCAGCGGCTAAATTTGTCGAATTTCGGCTATTCATATATGGTGTATTTGCTACGCGATAATTCTAATTTTCCGCCGTTCTGTTTAGCCACGACAATCGCCTCGGCGACCCTATGAACTTGACGCCGACGGATGTTTGCTGAACGTGCAACCTACGGCATTTAACGACGAAATCGTCTGCCAGGATCTCCAAATAGAATTCCTTTTCGACGGCTTCGGGCTTTGCAGACTTGATTCGCGCGCCGGCTTCGGAGATATCGAGCACGGTTGCCGCCAAGCGTTGGGCGCCACCTTGAGCAATAGTCGCTGCCCTAAATGCGGTTCGCCGGCCGAAATGGCGCCCGTTTTGAGATTTTTCTACCACAAAATGGCTCACTTCCCGAGTTACGAATTAGGGGAAGATGGTCGATCCGGCTTGCGTCGCGCTGGCGATGGTCGCCGCAAATTTGCAGCGATAGCCAATCTGGGCCTGCCCGAATGGTGGCGCGACGCGCGACTAAGCCAACTTTAAGACATTTAAGTCTAATTGTTTGCATCGGCAGGCTGCAATCCTTCGCGGGTCGTGCAGAGGCATGAAGCCGTCCTGTCGCGCCAACTTCTGAGTGGCATGCGCAAGCAAGGAACTAGAAGCCGCTCGGGACCGGTCCGTGCCTGATCTCGTCCGCCTTCCGACCGGTATTTGATCGGGCAAGGACCCGAAGCGCGGCAAGCATGTGGTGTCAATGGCGCTAAATCTCGACGGACTTTCTTCCAGCGCTTCGGCTTCCAGGGTCGCACAGCGCAAGGGCCTGACGCTCCCCTATCTCGACACGTCGTGGGGCGCACAAGGATTTGCGTCGGCGCTCGATCAGCTGGGCATCGTTTCCGTGACGGACGCGAAGGGCTCAATCCTTCATGTCAACGACGAGTTCGTCCGGCTTAGCAAGTACTCGCGCGAGGAGCTCCTCGGACAAACGCACGCGATATTGAGCTCGGGGCACCACTCGAATGAGTTCTGGGCGACGGCGTACCAAACGCTTGCCAAAGGGCGGCCGTGGCGATCGCCGGTAAAGAATCGCGCCAAAGACGGCAGCTTCTACTGGGTGGACGCCCTCATCGTGCCCCTCAAAGGCAAGAATCGCCGAACGAAGGGATACCTGTCGATCCAGATCGACATCACGAATGCGGTCACGCTGCATATCGAATTGCAGGAGCGCACCGCTCTTTTGCAGGGCATCGTCGAAAGCTTTCCGGGCGGGATCGCTGTGTTCGACAAGGATCAGCGCCTCATCCTGTGCAACAAGAAGCAAAAGCAGCTGATGGATTATCCAGACGAGCTGTTTGCGAACGGTCCGCTGACGCGTGAACAGCTCTATCGCTTCAATGCCAATCGCGGCGAGTATGGACCTGGAGATGTCGAAGAGCAGGTCCGTACGAGGCTCGAACGAGCCCTGAAGGGTGAGCCGCACACATATGAAAGACAACGGCCCAACGGTACTTACGTCGAGGTTCGCGGCACGCCACTTGGCGACGGCGGGTTCGTCACCACCTATCTGGATATCACCGATCGCAAACGCGATCAGGAAACCATCGGGCGACTCGCGCACCACGACGTTCTGACAGGCCTTCCTAACCGTGCGCTCTTCCAAGAGCGCATCCGGCTTGCCCTAGCGCGCGTGAAGCGCGGCGACACGTTTGCACTACATTGCCTGGATCTCGATCGTTTCAAGTCCGTCAACGACACATTGGGCCACCCGGCCGGAGATGCGCTGTTGAAGGTCGTGGCGCAACGATTGAAAAACACCGTCAGGGACACCGATACCGTGGCCCGGCTCGGCGGCGACGAGTTTGCCGTAATCCAGGTTGCCCCTAAGACGATTGAAGAGGTCGAGCAGGTTGCCAGGCGCATTATCGCGGAGCTGTCGGAGCCATTCGTTCTCGGCGAGAATACAGTTTCTATCGGCGCGAGCATAGGTATAGCAATTGCGCCGTCCGACGGCAGCGACGCCGAGCAACTGATGATGAATGCGGATATGGCGCTCTACCGCACCAAGTCTGCCGGCCGCGGCACATTCGGCTTCTTCGAACAGACGATGCACGAGCGCCTTCAGACCCGACACCAGATCGCGATGGGCCTGCGCGAAGCCATCGCCAACAGCAAATTTGAGCTACATTACCAGCCGATCGTGAACGTCAAATCCCGCAAGATCGTGGGTTGCGAAGCTCTGATCCGGTGGTCGCATCCAGAGCGCGGGCTCATTCCTGCGTCGGAATTCATCCCGATAGCCGAGGAGTGCGGCCTTATCGGGCAGATCGGCGACTGGGTCCTCAAAACAGCCTGCGCCGAGGCCAAGCAATGGCCGGACGACATTTGGGTCGCGGTCAACGTCTCGGCGGCGCAATTCCGCGGCCAGGATCTGACCGACAAGGTCACCGATGTCGCGAACGGATTTCCGCTTTCGCGCCTCATTCTCGAAATCACCGAGACGTTGCTGATGAAGGACCGCGAGGTCGCGACCGTCACGCTCGATCGGCTGCGGAAGATGGGCGTCCGATTCGCTATCGATGACTTTGGCACGGGCTTTTCGTCTTTGAGCTACCTGCAGAGCTTTCCGTTCGACAAGATCAAGATCGACCGATCGTTCGTGTCGGCGATCGCCAATCACAAGCGCTCGACCACGCTGCGCCGCTCTATCATTCAGCTCGGCTACAATCTCGGCATGACGAGCGTCGCTGAAGGTGTCGAGACCGAGCAACAGCTCGAGCTGCTTCGCGCAGAAGGATGTGTGGAAGCGCAGGGCTTTCTCTTCTCGCGTGCTGTGCCGGCGGCGAAACTTCGAACGCTCTTTGCAAATCCCCTGTGACGGGTTGGCCCTGGATGTCGGGAAGAACGAGAATATCAAGATTGAAAAGGCAGTAGGATCATGCTGAGCGCACTTCGTAAATTCTCCGAACCTGCGAGAGCGATACGGCAGTCGACCGCTCCGGCAAAGGGGCCCATCGAAGGCAACGCTCTCTTCGAAGCGCTGGTCTGCGAATTCCATTGGACCGCTTTGCAGATCGGCGCCATCGCCTGCTGCATGAATGCGAGCCTCTTTTCAGGCCGCACGTGGATGCTCAGAGCGTGCAGCAACCTCGTCCCCGTGGAATCTCCGATCGTAAAAGTGGCGTTGCGCTCCTGGCGGGACATCGGTCTGCCGCGCGAACTCGCGGCCGGTATCGCCAGAATTTACTTTGATCTTGCCGATGCCAAGAAACTTGCCCTTCCCTTGATCAACAACGCGGGTGTGTTCGTCGGACCTCGCATTCCGTTGGCCAAGCTCGAGCAGATAACGGCCATCTGGCGCAGACTGGCGGAAGATTGCAATGAGGCCGTACAGGATCTCGAGCCCGAGACTCGCTGGCGCCTCAACGGACTTTATACCGGGAACACCCTCGTTCTCGGCAGGTTCATGAAGGAGGCCAAGGCCGGCAATTACGCGTGCGTCAATCAGTACGGCGAAGTGGCGCTCCCACTCCTTCCGCAGCGCCGCAGAACGCCGCGCTTCACGCTGCTGCAGCCTTGCAAGGTGTTGTGCCAGGGAGGCACCTCAATCGCGTTCGCGCGCGATATTTCGAAAACCGGCATCGGCCTCAATTGCGAACGCAACTTCAAATTGAAGGAGGCCGCTTTGATCGAGTTGAGAAGCGGCCGCAAGATGAATGGCATCGTCGTCTGGAGCAAAGACGGCAAGGTCGGCGTCCAGTTCGACAACACTCTACCCGACGACGACCCGCTGATTTCAGCCTGACGGACGTGGATCGCCTACACCGATCGCGGGATCAGAACCTCGAAGCGAGACCGGTCCTTTTTTCGTTGTCCATGATTCCGGCTTAAGCCATTATTCGTCGGACACGATGCGGTTGCGGCCTGCTGCCTTCGCCTCGTAAAGTTTCTCATCCGCCCGCTCGAGGAGCGCATCGGACTTCTCGCCGCTCCGCAATTGCGCGATACCGAACGACGCGGTGACTTTGCCGATCGGCTGTCCGGTCTTGTGGTGCATCCACTTCTTGCTTTCCAGCTCAGAGCGAATTTGCTCACTAAGATTGTGGGCTCCCTGCTTCGGAGTATGTGGAAGCACGACGACAAATTCTTCGCCGCCGTAGCGCACGGCAGTGTCGCGACCCTTGATATTCTTCGATAGCAGTTCGGCGAAGCGCCGCAAGATTTCGTCACCGACGGCGTGGCCGAACGAATCATTGATCCGCTTGAAATGGTCGACGTCCGCCATAATGAGGCTGAGCGGCTCCTTGGATTCCGAAGCAGCCTCGACCTCCTTTGGTAAGTTGGCCTGCAGCCAATGGCGATTCTTCAAATACGTCACCGCGTCGAGCATTCCGAGCCTTTGGCTCTCGCTAAGGTTGGCTCTGAGCTTCTCGATCTGGGTCTGCGATTGGTGAAGGCGCGCATTGAGGGCGTTGACTTCGCTTTGCACTTTCGCATTTTCATTGATCAGCAATTGGACCACGGCGCGAATCTGCTCGGGCGACGTCAATGTCAGAAGATGCTTGTTGACTTTCGTCAGTGCATCGGTGTGGGAACCGCTGAAATCGAGATGCTGCTTCAGCAACCTCATGACAGCGATGACCTCGCCGTCCAGTTCCTGGCCGACTTTTTCAATTCGCTCGGACAGCGCGTCGTTGTCCTCCTTGCGCGCGACGCCGTCGCCCGCGAAAAGCCGCCAGGCCGCGAGAGCAAAGATCGTAGAGCAGACAACGACGAGCCCGAAGAGTGTCGCAAGCGCAAACGGATGCGAGCCCAGCCGCACCAAACGCCCGCGCGAGTCGACCTGTGCAATCTGCCACGAGACGTCTGACCAACTGGTCAGCGAAGTAAGATCGTCGCCGGTTCGAAACCACATGCTCCAAGTGAAGAATGTTACGCAGATAGCGATTACGCTCCCAAGCATAACCACGGCCGAAAACGGCAATTGCCGCAATCCAAATGCACTCGCGAACCACTGCTCGGCTTGCGACGACGAGGTCGATGACATGTCGAGACCTTTCAATCCGTGTGCGTCGCACACCGCGCCAAGCGTCCACTCACTCGTCAAGACTTTTTATTGATTGAAGCTCAGGATCGCGAATCGCGACGGCGTCGCAATCCTCATTTAGTTGATATCGAGCAGTCAAGCCGGCCCGGCGCCTTATTCAGTTCTCAAAATTGAGACGCCGAACTTTATGACAAATGCTGCAAAGCAACTTTGCTATTTAAAGCCGATGGCAATCCGCAGGAACAATTGCTCCGTGAACACCTTGAGAAGGTTGCCGCTGTAACTCCCCGTCAGCAAGATGATGACAAAACCGGCGATGATTTTCGGCACGAACGTCAGCGTCATCTCCTGCACCTGTGTCAACGCTTGAAAAAAAGCGATGCCGACGCCGACAACCATCGCCGATCCAACAACCGGGCCGGCCAAAAGTATCGTGAGCCAAATGGCCTGTTGAATGAGGCCTAGTGCATCGCCTTCCGTCATTGGTTGCTCACGGTAACACCAGCGCCGACCGGCACTTCGGAACCGTCGGCGAGCACGGCGGTGGCGCCGGAGGAGTCAATGCGGACGGATTTGACGACCCCGGTTGTCGCCCCATCGGCCGAGGTTATCGTGAGCCCGACCATCGTACTTGCCTGCGAAATGTTTGAATCGACAAGCAACTGGTCGAGCTTGGAATTCATATTAATTCCCTGCTCGACGTTGGAGAACGACGCAAGCTGGGAGACGTACTGGGTCGAGTCGGTGGGATTCAGCGGATCCTGATTCTGCATCTGCGCCAGCAGGAGCTGCAGAAAGTCATTGTAGCCAAGCGTCGGTGTATGCGTCGAACTCGAGCTCGTTGTCGAGGACGTCGTCGAGGCAGTTGAACTGCCGGTTGCCGGAATCGTCGTCATGCGACCTCCTTGCTGAGTTCTCGTGCCTGTACTGCGGGTACCGCTTCCAACGGAAGCAGTGTTCGGACTTTCTTCAGAGCCTCAAACGGACGATCGGCGTCGAGTAACGCGCTCAGCTCAATCAGTCCGTTGATAATCGGTCGGTCGCCGAGGCTAGCAAGAAGGTTCGAGACGGACTCCTTGGCCATCGTCCGCGCCTTCATGTGCAATGCCGGATCCATCAGCATCATCTGAATCATGAAATACAATTGCCTGAGCGGCGTGGTTGTATCCTCGGGCTTCATGACATGCTGCTCGAGCAGAAAGATGACGTCGTTCATCAGCTCGATGCTGACTTTCCTGTCGACCTTCAAAACGCCGCCGTTGATAAAAATGCGCTCACCGGCGCGCAATGTTATCTTGAGCCCGTTGTTCATCACAGACCTTCCGCGATGACGTTTGAGACTTCGATCAGCCCCGCGAAATTTCGCGATTTTCCATTACTGATGGCCTCTGCCTCGCGCAGCATCCAGATGCCGATGGAAATAAGATTAGCGCGAATCTCATCGGGGAGCGCATTGCCTGGCTTCGCCAGATCATCGAGCAAGTAACTCCAGAGACGATTGATGAAGAAGATGGCGTCGATCGCTTCGCGCGAATTTGGGCCTGCCTTTTCGGCCGACTTGAGGAGTTCGACCGATTGCTGGAGCACTTGCCGCTCATTCTCGCGCTGGCGGCCGCCCGACTCGCTAAGCACCTCTTCATATGAGAACTTGTACATCTCCCGCCTTCCCGTAGTCCGGTGTTGGAGTCGCCCCGTCATTGAGCCGTGAGGTAAGTCATAATGCTAAGGTTGCTGAGTTTATTTGTAACGGAATATGCCGCCTCAAGTTGAGTTGTCAGGGTTGATATCTGCGTCGTCACCTGGGCCGGATCGACCGATTCCAGGTTGTCGATCGACTTGGTGAGAAAGTTCACCTGCGTATCGATCTGATCATTGGAATCCGTGACGCGTTGCTGTGTGACGCCGAGAAGCGATTGGACCTGCGTGAGCTGCCCGACGGCATCGCCCGTAAGCCCCGTGGCCTGCTTCACGATCACCTGCTGAGCAGCGGCATTGAGGTTCGTAAATCCGAGACCCACCACCATTGTGTAGGCCTCGGCCAGTTTGCGGAAGGCGCTGTTGTTCGCCGTGGTCGAGGTGTCGGCAACCTCGGTCCGGGAGATCCTGCTGCTGACGGCTTTGTCAGAGGCAGCAGACCAGTTGCTGGCCCAGTTCGCATCGGAGAACTGGGCCGAAAATTCATTGTCGAGAAAACTCTGCATGTCGGATGCAGAAATCGAGGAAACGGCCGGATCAGTCGGACTGATCCCGAATTTTGCGACGAAAGCGGCGGTGATCGACTGCTGGCTTGCCGGCGGCGGTGTGGCGAAGAAGTCGTCGAGCGGTTTGACGTCCGAATTGATGCCCGAAAAGAGAT
>Ga0209048_10004128_pt1 | contig 13946 bp, 11 predicted proteins | sample FrelakmetCRP12CR_FD_187146 | JGI IMG/M metagenome (GOLD analysis project Ga0209048, IMG submission 187146) | Freshwater lake sediment microbial communities from the University of Notre Dame, USA, for methane emissions studies - CRP12 CR (SPAdes)... | ecosystem: Environmental > Aquatic >... | reverse complement strand
AAGCTCGAGACGCTCAAACGGTTCCCCATCGTGGGCGATGTGCGAGGGGCCGGTTTGATCCTGGGAGTGGAGTTCGTCGCCGACCAGGCCACCAAGCGACCCTTTCCGCCTTCGGCGGGCGTGACGCGAAAGATCGTCGAGGCCGCCCTGGCGGCGGGCGTGATGGTGGTGCCCGGCATGGGCGGCATGATCGACGGGGTGGCGGGAGACCATATCCAGATCAGCCCGCCGTACATCTTCAACGAGGCCAACGTGGAGCAGCTCGTCGCGGCGCTCGAGGCCGCCATACAGACGGTCATGCGAGAGGTTCCCGTTCGTTAGGAGCCGTTACGAAATTCTTTGACAACGGCTTAACCAAGGAGGAGCAGGCCATGAACGCTCAGAGTGACGCGCGATTCGCCGGCGAGGAATACCTTCGCCATATCATGCTGGACTACCGCCAGATGGCGGAGTTCGTGAAGGAGCCGTTCCTGGTGGCCCGGGCCGACGGGATTCGCTTCTGGGACGTCTACGGCAAGGAGTACCTGGACGGCCTGGCGGGGATTTTCACGGTCAACGTGGGCTATAACAACCCGCGCATGCTGGCGGCCCTGCGCCACCAACTGGAGACGCTTCCGTTCAACCCGCCCATGCACGGGACGAATCCGCGGGCCGTGGAGCTGGCCAATCTCCTGGCGGAGATCATGCCGGGCGACCTCAAGACCGCCCGGCTGGTGAGCAGCGGTTCGGAGGCGAACGAGGCCGCCTTCAAGATGGCGCGGCAGTATCACCGGCAGACCGGCAATCCGGGCAAGTTCAAGATCCTCTCCCGCTATCTGAGTTACCACGGGGCCACGGGCAGCGCCATGAGCGCCGGGGGCGTCGGCTACCGCAAGACCCTGTACGAGCCGGCCGCCGTGGGCTTCCTCCATACCTACCCGCCGTACTGCTACCGCTGCCCCTACGAGAAGACCTATCCCGCCTGCGACGTGTTCTGCGCCCGCACCGTGCGCACCTTGATCGAGTGGGAGGATCCGCGCTCCATCGCCGCCCTCATCGTCGAGCCGATCAGCAACACCGGCGGGATCATCACGCCGCCGCCGGAATATCTCAAGACGCTCCGGCGCCTCTGCGACGAGCACAACATCCTGCTGATCTTCGACGAGGTCATCACGGGGTTCGGGCGGACCGGCAACCTCTTTGCGGCCAACACCTTCGACGTGGTGCCCGACATTCTGTGCTGCGGGAAGGGCATGAGCAGCGGGTACGCCCCGCTGGCCGCGGCCATGGTCTCGGACCGCGTGGCCGCCACCTTCTGGGGGGCGCCCGGATCGGAGTTCGCCCACGGCCACACCTACGCGGGAAACCCCGTCGCGTGCGCCGCCGGCCTGGCCAGCATCCGGGAGATCCTGGAGCGCCAACTCGCCGACAACGCGCGGCGGGTGGGGGCGCACCTCGCCCAGCGACTGGAGGGGTTGCGGTCGTTCGGGATCGTCGGTGAGATCCGGGGCAAGGGGTTGATGATCGGCATGGAACTGGTGCAGGATCCGGCAACCAAGAAGCCCTTCCCTCCCGAGACGAAGATCGGCGTCCGCATCGGCAAGCAGGCCCTGCAAAATGGGCTGCTGCTCCGCTTCGACCCCCACTGGATCGCCTTCGGGCCGCCACTCATCGTGACCGAGGCCGACATCGACCAGATGGTGGGCATTTTGGAGTTGAGTATTCGGGAAGTGTTGCGGGAGATCTGATCTCGACCGGCGGAGAATACGCCCACGGCGCTCTCTGGAGTGTCGCGAACGTCTGGGGGTGTCCTGGATCCGCCACCTGTCGCTGAAGGTGTGAGCGGCGGTCGTTTGCTTTCATGCGCTGAGCATGGACTGAAAAGAATCCGGGGGATTTCGGGAGCATCCTTCCCGATTACCTCATGGTCCTATCGTGTGAGGCCCTCTGGACGCGCCTCGCAGACTCGCGGACGCGCATGAGAAGCTCTAGAAATCGGGATTGGCTCATCGCCCTCTTTCTGATCGTGCCCTTGGCGCTGATCGGATACGGCTTCCTCCTTTGGCCAGGCAAAATCCCGTATACACCTTACTCCGATATCGTCGCGTATCACCTGGCCGCGAAGGAGGTCCTCCACCGCTCAGTGCAGGCCGGTCAGGGGGTTCCGTTTTGGCGAGCCGACCAGGTGGCCGGCGGACCCGCCTTGACGAATCCCAATGCCTTGTATACGTATCCGCTCCATGGGCTGTTCTATGTGCTCTCTCCTGCAGGGGCGATGGGTTGGACAATATGGCTCCATCTGGTGATTGGCGCGTTGGTATATTATGCGTTAGGGCACTCGCTCGGCCTTGGCAGGTGGCCGCGACTGTTGATGGCGGTCGCTGCCCTTTTTAACTTCAAGGTGCTGATGGCCGTGTATGCCGGCTGGTTGAGCGTCCTCGCGAGCATCACTCTTTTCCCGCTTCTCTTTGTCGTGATCTTCCGCGTCGTGAAATCTCCGGGGTCGGGCAATGCACTGGCCATGGCAGTAACCGGAGCCCTCTGCCTACATACCGGTCAATTGCAGCTCATATATTATTCGGGTTTGTTCTTACTCGCATATTTGCTCGTGACTCTCGGGGCATTATGGCGGGCAGGGCGCCGACAAGAAGTGCGGCAAGCCGTCGGCTGGGTTGTCTGTGGCGGCGTTCTGGCGATCGGCATGGCCGCCTACCTCTTGCTGCCCCTGGCCGCCGAGGCCCCGCTCATTTCGCGGGGTCTCGCATCGGTTGAGTTCTTCCGCGCCGGGCATTCCCTCGGCCTGCCGCATTTGCTGACCCTCTTCTCTCCGTGGGCACTCGGAACTCCTCTGGATGGAAGCTATCGCGGAGTGGAATTGTGGGAAGATGTTGCCTATTTCGGCCTGCTCCCGCTCTTGCTCGCGTGCGCGGGGGCGGTCCTGGGCTGGCATCGTCCACCGGCGCGCTTTCTCGTCGTGGGTTTTGCAGTATCCTTGCTTCTGGCTTTGGATACGCCGCTCCTGCATCTTCCGTACGAGTTCCTGCCGGGTTTCCGGTTGTTCCGCCTGCCCGGCCGGATGCTTTTCCTCATGGCGTTCTTCGGGATCGCGCTGGCCGGCATCGGACTCGAAGAACTCTTGGAGCGCCTGCGGAAACGTCGCGCCGGGACCTGGCGGCCAGCGCTGGCCGCAGCCGGCGTGATCCTCGTGATCGCCGGCGAGGGCACGACATACGCATATCAGCACATCGGCATGGTGGAACAGGCGGAGGTGTTGCCAGTCACGGACTACGGCCGATTCCTTGCTGAAGATCGGACGCTCTTTCGCATCGCGCCCGTGGGCCGATACACGGTCAGCTACGCCTGGAGTGCTGCGATGAAGCTGCAGTTGATCTCCGGATATGAGCCCTTCAACCTCCGCCACTACCAGCAGTATTTCAACTTGCTGCAGTTGGGGCAAGCACGGAGAGAGGACGCAACCGTATGGACCGACCTTCTTCAGGTGGCCCGCTGGGATCTGCTGGATGCTCTCAATGTGAAGTATGTGCTGGCGCCGTTTCCTCTCCAACTTCCATCCGATCGATTCGAACCTGTCGGGCAATACCACGACCAGCCCGTATTCGTGTTCTATAAAGGAGTGGAGCGGATCGACGTCTTTGTCTATCGAAACAAGAGCGTCCTGCCACGGGCATTCTGGGCCGAACGGGTCGTGCACGTTGTAGGTGAGGATGACATGCGTACCACGCTTCAACAGAACAATCTCCGACATCTCGCGGTTATTCGGGGGATCGGACCGGGAGACGCCACGCCCGGTTCGCCGAACGACCAAGTCAAGGTTGTGGAGGCTGCCGATGGCTATCTTTCGATGGAAACAGTGAGCGGGACCGACCGGTTCCTTGTAGTCAGTGAGATCTGGCATCCCGGGTGGAGTGGCACCCTAGATGGGCGAACCCTCCCCCTACACCGTGCCGATCTGGCCTTAATGGGGGCGTGGATTCCTGCGGGAAGGCATCGGCTTGTCCTTATGTTCCGACCACTGTATTGGCGTGTCGCCTTCGGCATCAGCCTGTGTTGCGGAGCCGCGTTTCTGATCTGGGTCGCGGTCCATCTCTTCCGATACCGGAGGCCGGCGCCGGAAGCGCAGCCGGGCTAGCGATTGCCCACCAGAGGTGGCTCTTCGGCTGAATTGCCCCCATGCATGAGACGGAGGCATTGACCGCACACCAGGCGGAATGTAAAGTTGGAAGAAAACGCACCCCCGCTGAAAGGGTCAAATCGAGGATGACCACGTCGCGACTTCTCGGCTTTGTCGTTGGCTTTCTGTTGGTCGCTCACTTGACCCTCCTGGGCTTTTTCGAGATCACCTCCCTCGACACGTGGTTCCACCTGAAAGAAGGGGAGCTGTATGTAACTACCCACTCCCTTCCCACACAGGACCCCTTCGCCTTCACCACGCAAGGCCGGGAGTGGATCAAGTACTCCTGGCTGGCCGACGTCATCTTTTACCTCACCTACGCGGTGACCGGCTTCCCGGGCTTGGTCCTCCTCCGCCTGGGTCTCCTTTTTCTGCTCGCCTTCGTCCTCTATCGTCTTCTGCGGGGTTGCGGCCTCCACCCGCTCGCCGCGGTCCTGTTGGTCTTTGTGGCGAGCCTGGCGCTCCGATTCCGCCTTTTCATTCGACCGGAACTCTGGAGCTTTCTCTTGCTTCCGATGACCATGGCGATTCTATTACGCTTGCAGGCTGGTTCCCGCTGGGTCGCCTACGCCCTCGTGCCCTTGCAGATCGTCTGGATCAACGTGCACGCCAGTTACGTCTTCGGGATTTTCCTCCCCGGCCTCGTCTTGCTGGCGAACCTGCTTCCGGGGAATCGCGTAGCGCCGGGATGGGATCGTCTCCGCCTCGACCGGACGCGCATCCGCCACCTAGCCGCTGCGGTTGTCAGCCTGCCGTTCGCCGCCCTGCTCAATCCGCAGGGCTTCTCCATGCTCCTCTTTCCGCTGCGGCAGAATCGCATGATCCGGTTGTCCGACTTCCCGGAGTGGAGGGGAGTGTGGGGCCTGCCCGAGATGGATCCTGTCTGGTGGGAACCGGTCATCATATTTGCGGTCGTCCTCCTCGCCTTCCTGGCCGTCGGGATCCTCCTCTGGGCCTGGGAGAATCGGTTCGACCCGGTGGGCTGGGGCATCGTCCTCTCCATGGGGACCTACGCCCTCATGCGGAACCGGGCCGTGCCCTACTTTGTCCTAGCCGTGCTTCCCCTGCTGGCCCTAGCCATCGTCCGCGTCGCTCGCCATCTGCCCGACGAGGCCGCCGGCCGGCCTCCCCAGTGGCTCCAACGGATTGGGGTGATTGCCTGCCTCCTAGTCCTGACTGCCTCCGTCGTCGATCAGGCCTTCCTCACCCGGCGGTTCCCCATGGGGTTCGGCGTGGCGCCCGCGTTCTTCCCCGAAGAGGCCGCGACCTTCTTGGAGCGCCATCATCTGGAGGGCCGAGTCTTCAACTCCTACAAATTCGGCGCGTACTTGATGTGGCGACGGTGGCCGGCCAATCAGGTGTTCATCGACGGACGATATGACGCCATCCTGTTCGACGAGGCGCTGCTGGAGGAGTACTTCCGGGCGCACCGCGATCCTGCCGCCTTGGACCGCATCGCCGCGAAATACGGAGTAGAATTATTGGTACTGGACGCCGATCCGGAGCGCCGCATCGCTTATCTCGGGCGCCCCTCCTCCTGGGCGCGCGTGTACTGGGATCCCGTGGCCGAGGTGTTCGTCCGGCGAAACGAACGGCACTCGGCCTTCATCGCGGCGCATGAGTATGCCCTGACGCGCTCCGAAGATGATTTGAATTATCTTGCCGCCTACCGTGCCGATTCCGAGACCTGGAACCGCGCGCTGGCGGAGTTGCGGAGGGCGGTCCAGGACAACCCGCGCAACGAGCTGGCTTGGCAGGCGCTGGCGCAGGAATACGGCGCCGCGGGCGCCCCGGCGTCAGAACAGCGGCTGGACGCTCTGAATCACGCGATCGACGTGCTGGTCGACAATCCGGCCACGGGGAAGCTGCACGCTGAGCGGGCGGAGGCCTTGCTTCAACTCGGAAGGGGCGACGAGGCGAAGGCAGCGGCCCAGCGCGCCCTGCACCTCGACGGAGACCTGCTTCTCCCCAGGTGGATCCTCGCCACCGTTGCCGAGCAGCGCGGGGCCTGGGCCGAGGCTCAGGATCAATTCAAGCGGCTTGTCCCACGGCTGGAGCCGAACGATCCGAGGTTACCCGTCGTTCGCGGGCGCTTGGAAGCTATCGAGAGACGTCTGCGAGAAAAAGCCGATCGGTGATCCGACCGATTTGGGTCGAGTCTTCAGGCGAGCGGCCAACCGGGTCGCGACGGGGCGGGCCGAAAATCACCGAAGGAGGCCCAGGTACCACGCCACGGCTCGCTCCCCCCAGAAAAGGGCCACGGTCGCGCCGAAGGCGAGAAACGGTCCGAAGGGAATGTGCTCGCGCCGCCGCAGCCGCCGGAGGCCGATCAGCGCAAGTCCCACCGCCGACCCGATGAGACAGCCGACCAGGATCGTGACCATAACCCCTCGCCAGCCCAGAAAGGCGCCCACCAGGGCGATGAGATTCAGGTCTCCCTCGCCCATCGCCTCCTGCCCGTAGAGCGCGCTGCCGAAAAAGAGCACGAGGTAGAGAAAGCCGGCGCCGGCAAGGGTCCCAATGACCCGATCCAGGATGGGCGGGTCGCCCAGCACTACGCCTACCAGGAGGCCCAGCGGGATCCCCGGCAAGGTGATGACGTTCGGAATGATCTGGTGGTCGAGATCGATAAAGGCGATCACCACCAGGGCGGAGAGAAAAGCCAGCAGAGTGATGGTGAGCCAGGTGACGCCATAGCGCGACACGGTCGCGGCAAACAGGATTGCGGTCAAGCACTCCACCAGGGGATACCGCCAGGCGATGGGGCTTCCGCAGGCACGACAGCGGCCCCGCAAGAGGAGGAAGCTGAGGATCGGAATGTTGTCCCACGGTCGGATGGCCCCCCCGCAAACCGGGCAGTGCGAGCCGGGGAACACGATGCTCTCCTCTTTCGGCAGGCGGTAGATGCACACGTTGAGGAAGCTGCCCACCAAGCTGCCGAAGAGGAAGGCGATAGCGGTCGTCATGAGAGGATCATCCCTGTATAGGGGTCCGGCCCGCTGTGTGATAGTGGGGGAACGCAATTCCCCCTCGTCTCTGCCGCCGGCGGGACAGACGGCAGCACCGTACGGGTTGCGGGTTCCGACGGATGAATGCCATCAGCGCTCTGCTTTCCTGGCCCGGAAAATCATCTCGCAGAATCCCACGTATTGCAGGTCCTGGATGGTGCAGCCCGACTCGGCCAAGCGCCGGGCAAGGTCGGTGCGGGTGTAATGGGTGATATGCTCGTGGGCGTAGGCGCCGGGCAGGACCTTGCCATAGACCCACTCCAGGATCCACCAGAGGCGGCGGCCATAATCGGGGGTCCCGAGGATGAGGGTTCCGCCCGGTCGGAGGACCCGCGTCAACTCGTGGAAAACCTGCGGTGTCGCCGCAATATGCTCCAGCACCTCGGAACAGATCACGATGTCAAACCGCGCGGCGGGGAACGGGAGAGCGAAAACGGTACCCTGCACCAATCGCCGATGGCGGTCGCGCAGGAAGCGCAACTTCGGCAATAGGACATCGAGCCCGATGGCGTCGGGCAGATCTTGGATGATCCGGCTGGACCCACACCCGATGTCCAGGATCCGGGCCGGGCGCGACGGGTTGGCCGCGCGCACGAAGCCCAGGGTGATGCGATGGCGGGCGCGCTGCCAGTAGCGCTGGAGCGGGATCAGACTGTCGAAGGCCCGATGATCGTAGTCGGCGGCCGCCACGGAGTTGCGGAGGCGCCACATCCGGAGGAGCGTGGTGAGGTACGCCCACCCGAAGGCGACGATCCGCGCATGGGACCGGCCGGCACCGCGCGCAGTGTAATGGAACGGGACTTCCCGGATCCGCCATCCTTGGGCATGCACGCGGAGCAGGATCTCTTGCAAGATATCAAAGTCCCGCGCGGTCACGGCCAGGTTGTTCAGGACGGGTCGCCGGTACAGGCGAAACCCGCTGGATAGGTCGCGGAGATCCAGGGAGAGGGCGCGGGCGTAGGTCCGGTTGAGGACGTGACTCAGTAGCCGACGGACGGCCCCCATGTCGGCCTGCCCGCCGGCCACGTAGCGGGAGGCGATCAGCAATTCCGCGGTGTGTCGCTGCCGCCAGAACTCCTCGATAAAGATCGGCCGATGGGAGCAGTCGGCATCCATGGTGATAATCCACGGCGCCGCGGTGGCCGCGAACCCCGCCAGAAGTGCCCCGCCATACCCGCGCGTCTCCTGTTGCATGACGCGCGCTCCGCGACGCGTCGCCGCCTCGGGGGTTCCGTCGGAGGAGCCCCCGTCCACTACGATGATCTCCCACGAAACGCCCAGCCCGTCCAGGGTCTCCCGCAGGGCGGGCAGAAGAAGCTCCAGGTTCTCTCGCTCATTCCAGGTCGGGAGGACGATGGCGATCTGGGGCGAAAGCGTTGGGCCACGGTGAGGGGCGTCAGAAGGACCCAGGCTTACAGTGTGTCGTCCAGGGCCGGGACGGAGCGAAGATAGGCCGCGGCTCTCGAGGCGAGCAGTTGACGGTGGCCCCGATGTGGGCATCATCGGATCCTGCCAGGGCTTGGCTTCTGCTGCATTTGCCCCAAGAGCTTCCGGATCTCGCGCCGGGCAATGTCACGGATGGCCTCGTTCTCAGAATGCTCCAGCATCTGCTGCCACAATTCCATGGCGGTCTCGACATTCCCAAGCCTAGCCTGGAGGCGGATCAGGAAGCGGGGGATATAGTGGGGACGACCAGGAAGGCGGTCGGTGATCTCCCACCAATGCATAGCCTTTTCGTAATCCTGGAGCTCCAGAAAATACAGGCGGCCCAGGTCGTGCGGAAGCTGCCACGCGGATGGGTTGGCCGCGATGCCCTTTTCGTAGATGGCGATGGCGTTGGGGTACTGCCTGGCGATTACGAGGAACAGCCCGCCGTACTGGTAAGCGTCCAAGAAGTGCGGGTCCAGCGACGTGGCTAGGTCCACGAACTGATAGAGCTGAGGGAAACGTTCTTGGCCTTCTATCCGTGAGCCGAAGTACTGGACGGTTCGAATCCAGGTCAGATCGGCCGCCAGGCTGGTGAAGCCCAGGAGCGCGGGCCGCAGGATCTCCGCACGAGGGAAGAAAATCGGCTGGGCCGTCTCGGTCCGCGCCACGGCGCGCGCCTGCAGCCCTCGGGAGGTCACGAGGGCTCCCGCCAGCGCCGCACCAGCGATCGCCAGGGCCACCGCCTGTGTCAGGCGCTGCAGGGAGATTCGTGCCGGCGGAAGCACGGCCAGGCGTCCGGATCCGCTCATCGGAAATCACGCCGCTGAAACACGGCGATGGCGACAGACAGGATGCCTGCCACGTATAGCACTCCGTAGATCGCCGTCAGCGTCAGCACCCAGGGATCCAAGGGCAGGCGGTTGACCACGGCACTGCTCAGATTGAATTGGGCCAGGTTCGGCAGGAGATAGTAGAGCACGTTCACCGTTGCCTTCAGCGATGGACCGCCGAACTGGGAGGCAAACTCCATGAGGTCCGCGCTCAGTCGGCCGATGACGAACACCAGCAGGGTGTAGATCGCGCTCAACGTGGGCGTCGAGAAGGTGGAGAAGAGGATCGCGAATGCTGTCAGGATAAGGAGCTCTAGAAAGGTGAAGCCAATCGCCAGCAAAATCCGGGGCGTCCAGTGATCCTCGAGCGCCCAGGCGAGGACCATGAGGCCGGCCGCCATGATGCCGAGGTTCACCGCCAAGGTGAGGCCCAGCCCCAGGAACTTCCCGACCAGGAATTCGGCTCGGCGCACCGGTTTGGAGAGCAGGGAGAAGATGGTGCGCCGCTCGATCTCGCGCGACACCAGGTTGATCCCGATGAAGACCGCGATGAACAGGCCAAACAACGTGATGCAGGCCAGTCCCAGATTCCTCACGATCCGGCCCTCGCCGCCGACGCTCAAGGTGACGAGGATGGTCGAGCTTCCGATCATGGCGAGGGCAAACACCAGAATGCTGTACAGGATCTTGTCGCGGACGGTCTCGGTGAAGGCCATCTGCGCGATGGTCAAGACGCGCCTCACGCTTGGGCCTCCCGGTTGGCTTCCAGGAAGATCGATTCCAGGCTCCGCCGCTGCGGGACGACGGACAGTATCCGGCTCTTGGCGCCGACCAGTATGAAGAGAGCGATCTCCAGCTCGGCCTCGCCCGGGAGCCGGACCATCACATGATTGCCCTGGACCAACGGAGGCGAAAGCGCCAGTCGCTCCACCGCCGCGAGAGTCTCCGCCGGAATGGAGGTCGCGGTGACCTCGATGGATTCCAATTCTTCTCCCAGCAAGGTGCGCATGGAACCCGAGCGGACCAGCCGCCCCCCGACCAAGATACCCACCCGGTCGCAGATCATCTCGACGTCGGGCAAGATGTGCGTGCTGAAGAAGACCGTTCGCCCCGCCGCCCGCTGCCGGAGGATGAGATCCCTCACCTCCTTACGGCCGATCGGATCCAGGCCGGACGTCGGCTCGTCCAGGATCAGGAGCTTCGGATCGCCGAGCAGCGCCTGGGCGAGTCCCAGCCGCTGGACCATGCCCTTGGAGTACTTCCGAATCTGCTGGCGCGCCGCGCGGTCCAGGCCCACCTCGGCCAACAAGGCCGGGGTCTGCTCGCGAAGTCTCCCCCGCCGCATCCCGAGCAGCCGCCCGCAGTAGGTCAGAAATTCTTCTCCGGTGAGATATTCGTAGAACGAAGGGTTCTCGGGCAGGAAGCCGATGTGCCGGCGGGCGACAGGGTCTCCCAACGAGAATCCCAAGACCTGACCGTCCCCGGCGGTCGGTTGGATCAGACCCAAGAGCAGCTTGATGGTGGTGGACTTTCCGGCCCCGTTGGGTCCCAGGTATCCGAAGGTTTCCCCGGCCTGAACCGCCAGGGTGAGGTCGCGCAGGACCGTGACGCGCCGTCCCCAGAAGCCCACGCGATAATCCTTGCACAAACCTCCAATTTGGATGACCGGCTCCATCCGCCCCTCACGCCACGAGATGCCTCATCTCAGAAGATTCATTCGATCCGCGGCTCGTCAAGAGCTCTTGCCGCAGGCACGTTCCACAACTTACCTGCGAGATTAGCCGACGGCGTGGGCGCGTGTCAAGGCGCGTTCCGCTGGCTTCTCCCGCCATCGAGAGCCTCAAGGAGCGATCGCGCCTCGTCTCCGACACGGCCCTCTGGAGCCAACGACAGGGTCCGCGCCAGGTGGAAGCGTGCCAGATCGAGATCCTCTCGGGTGCCGAGGAGGAGGCGTCCCAGGTGAAGGTGAGCAATCGCGTCGTCCGGGATTAAGACCACGGCCTGTTCCAGGGCGACTCTTGCCTCCGCGGACCGGCCCACCCGGAGGAGGAGGATACCCAAGTCGCGGCGAAGGGGTCCGTTCCGCGGCAAGCCGGCGGCAGCACGCGCTAGGTGGTCCGCTGCCTCGGCATATGCTCCTCGGTTTGCCAGGATATAGCCCAACTCCCCATGATCGGCGGCGAATATGAACGAGCCGCGGCCCGGGAAAATTATCAGGGCCAGAATTACGACCACTGATACGGCGGCCGTTGCCTCGACCCATTGATGGCCCATGGCCCACCGGACGATGGCCAGAAGGCCGGCGGCCGTGAACACCAGGAGGGGGATGATGAGCGGAAGCCTCCAGCGCGCGATGATGAAGAAGGCTACGACGGAAAGGTAATAGACTCCCAGAAAGACGTAGACATGGGTTAAGGCGTGGGCGCGCCGCCGCGTCGCCCACAGACCGACAACGGCGAGGGGGACTGCCAGCCAAAAGGGAAGCCAGGGTAGCCGCAGGACCGGTGACACCTCTCGGGCGAGGTAGTAGCTCACATTCTGGGGCTGTTCAAACCCCCACCAGAACAGGACCGCTTTCCGCGCCTGATGTCGCCAGAAGGCAAGCGAGGAGAACGGCATCCGTGGCTGCTTCGGATACACGAAGTTCAGCGGGGTGGAGTCGTAACTGTTGGCGATGCGAAACGTTTCGGGACCGGCGGCCGAAATCAGGACAGGCTGCCCGCCGACGACCCAGTTACGCGCCGTGACCGGAACGATTACCAACGCCGCGCCAACGGCGAAGAACAGGCTCGCCCGCCTGATGAGCGTCCAATCAGGCCGCCTATCCGGTCGGCGGAGCAGCACGAACAGCAAACCCCAGAGCGCCGCGACCCCGGCCAGGAAATTCGGTCGTGCGAGGCATCCAAGGCCTGCAATGATGCCGGCGCCAAGCCATCGGCGGATCGTCGGCCGCGTGCGGGCCGCCGTCACCGCAAGCAGAATCGCCACAGCCAGGAAGATTTCGAGGGTCGTGCTTAGGAAGATTCCAGTGTAAAAGATGGCCGGTCCATACGCCGCAGCCAGTAGCCCGGCCGTCAGACCGGTGGCCTCATCAAGCAGCCCTCGTCCCAGCAGATAGACACAGGCGCACGTCAGCGCGCCCAGGACCGCCTGCGCCAGCGCCGCACCTAGCAAGTTGCTCGGACCCAAGAGGGAAAGAAGGGCGCCTAGGGTGTATGGAAACAGGGGTGCCCACCAGAAGGGGCCGGTCCCCCAACCAAGCAGGTTCCCCGCCGCGAGTCGCCGAGCCCAGCCGACGAGAAACTCCATGTCGGTACCTGGCACGAGGTTCACATCAAAGAGAGGGTGCGCGGTGAAATCGAGGACAAAAGCCATACGGGGCAGGAGGGCCAAGAGGCCGACCAGGACTGCTCGGCCTAACACCGCCTGGCCCGGTCGTAGCTTCAATGAGACGAACACAGCACGAGGCCCCCACACCTGGTCAGCGTCCGGTGAGTACGGTGGGTAGCACGGAATACACGACGAAGCCGTGCGTGCCGAAGTCGGTGAACGAAAGCGTCGCACGCATTGCCTTGTTGCTGGCAGCTCGACTCCTCAGGGTAAATTCCTCGGTGCTATAGGAATGTGGAACCGGTTTCGGATTCGCGGGCCACCTCCACTTTAGCACGAGTGGCCTCTGGACTGCGCGGAAGCTGCCTGATCGTAGAACGTGCGAAAGGGGGCAGGGCGATCGCTCGTCCTGCCCCCATGGCAACACAACCCGGAAACGACCTGGGACTAGTTAGCCTTGCCCTGCCAGGAGCCGTAGATGCTGGAATACCCGACGCTTCCGTCAACACCCGTATCCGGAGTCGTGACGGGGAAGGCGCAACTTGCCGCCCCAGTGGGACCCTGGCTGCAGACGCCCATCTCACCCGAGACCGCCGGAGAGGCGGTGCTTCCGAAGGCGGTCGAGTAAGTCCAGACCTTAGCCCACGGATCATTATCCGGGATGTTGGCGTAGCTCTGATTGCGCAGCTCCGCCGCCGTTCCGGGGTTCTGGTTCTTGTCGTTCGAGTACACGATGCCCTGGGTCACGGCGGTCTTGGTGTCGGAGGCCGCCCGGGCGTACTTCGACTTCTTCTGCGCCGAGAGCAGGTTCGGGATGGCGATGGCGGCCAGGATGCCGATGATCGCCACGACGATCAAGAGCTCGATGAGGGTGAAGCCTTTGGACTTCTTCCGGATCAGCTTTCGCATGGGACCTCCTCCTTCTGGTGCTGGGTTAAGTTGCGATTCCATCAGGTCACTCTTCGCAATGGACCCTCTGACGGGTTCTCTAGGTTGCAGAAGCGGTGCCACGAGTCCCGGGTTGCTGGTTTCGGTTGATGGTTACCGAGAATCTATTTGGAAACAAGGAGTTGCAGCTCAGGGAATCCGGAGGGAAAGTCGGCTATTCGACGCGTGTGGAAGGTATGGGAGGGGTAATCGGCTGAAACTTTTTTTCCTCGCTGACACGAATTGTCACTC
>Ga0209048_10004127_pt1 | contig 13947 bp, 12 predicted proteins | sample FrelakmetCRP12CR_FD_187146 | JGI IMG/M metagenome (GOLD analysis project Ga0209048, IMG submission 187146) | Freshwater lake sediment microbial communities from the University of Notre Dame, USA, for methane emissions studies - CRP12 CR (SPAdes)... | ecosystem: Environmental > Aquatic >... | reverse complement strand
GCTCTTCTATAAAGGAGAATTTTACATCCTATGCTTCGTACCCGGCAAGGGGATGCGCCACTTCGCATTGGAAGGGGTTAAGAAGGCAGAGAGAATGAAAGAGAGGTTCGAGATCCCGGATGACTTCTCGATATCAGAGTTTCTAAACGTCCCGTTTGGTCTTTTCCATGGGAAGCCGATTTCTGTCAAGGTCGTCTTTGATAAAGAGCTATCGGATTATATCCAGAGTCGAACCTGGCACCCAAGCCAAAAGATCAAGGAATTGCAGGACGGGAGATTGCTCCTCACTATGACAGCGAGCGGGAATGAAGAGATAAAGGCATGGATATTGAGTTTTGGATTAAAGGCCATGGTTCTTTCGCCTAAATATTTCAGGGAAGAAATCAGAGCTGAGATATCTCAAGCCTTAGCCGTGTACCGGTAGGCTTCTTCCCCATGGTCTCCGCTGAGGATTACAAAGAGAGAGGGTCAAAGCGGCAAAAATTTGTTGATTTCTGGATGAAAGAGTGGATGACCCTCTGCGTAAGCTGCTGTGTCAAACCAAGTGACCTGAATGACTGTTCTAGTTCTCATGGTCGGGTTTAGGCAGTGGTTAGGCTCTGACTTCAGTTTTGAGCAGGCTCTCTGCTAGGCTCACAATCAGATCATATTTTAATAGACGGTGTCTCCACTCCTTGGGAATTCCTATCTCTCCATAAAAGGATTATTGTTGCCACATTATCCGTATAAAAAAGCTGTATTCATTGGCGAACCTGGTGTTTCTGGGGAACATCGGTTTATTAATTGTATATTTTCTTCAGTTACCATAGCCATATGAGAGAGTGCATAATGGCTTTTTAAAAGCCATTATGCACTCAACTGTTTCTCGTTTGATCAGAATGCGAACGGAGGACTTGCGACTGCATTGGCGGGAAGGTGCAATATGTCTGGTCCATCCCAAGGGAATTTGACGTCTGGGCGTATGCTACCGCTATAATACGGGTTACTCCCCCCCTGTATAACACCTCCGAACATAGGCAGGAGGACTTGGTGATCAGATTTACGCATTTCCCACCACCCCACAGGGGATTTCCACCGGAATCCCTCAAAGGCATCGATAATTTTCTCAGGATCAAGAGATCCTGCCTTTTCTACCGCGGCGAAGAGAAACTTCCAGCTCAAGACTGCGGCTCCCTGATGCGTCCAAGGCCACCAATTTTCAAAATCCTTGTCATTTTTGTGTTTTTCATGCCACTTTGCAATCATTTGCTGGTTTTCGGGTGTATTTACTCTGAGCATATATGAGTAGACATGGTGGATTCCCACAGCATCGTCCTTCAGCACGTTTAAATCAATGGGATTTACTGAGATCATCGCTATGGGAAATGGTACCTTAAAACCTAAGGCTCGGGCCTGCTTGACCAAGGTTTGGCCGTCTACGCCAAAGTTAGAAGAGTAAATGCAATCTGCCTTTGCTGCAATGATCTTATTTATGTAAGGGCCAAAGTCCTTAATTGCCACAGGATGGAAGTCCTCTCCCACGATCTTAGCATCCGGGAGATAGGTTCTTAGTTGTTCTTTGAAGGCTTCGGCAGAAGCATGACCATAAGCATAGTCTTGGCAGATGATATAGAAGTTCCTATAGGGTTTCTTAGCCATTAATTGGGCTAAAGCTGAGGCGCAATTGTAAGGGTTCAAGTTGGTCCTGAAATAATATCGAGTGAAGTCATCTTTTGGAACAGGGTGACCATATCCATAGTTCATGCCAATCGTCTTGTATTGCGTGGCTACCTTGCTTAAGGCGATGGCGATATGACTGCCAGAAGCGGAAGCTATAAAATTGACTTTTCGGTTAAGAATAAGTTCTTTAGCTTTTCGTACAGCCGTATCAGGCTTGAATTCAGTGTCTTCACTGATAATCTCGATTTTTCTCCCCAATAGGCCCCCTTTTGCATTTTGTTCCTCTACTGCGAAATCGATCGTTAGACGATAAGTCCGACCAATAAATTCGAACGGACCTGAATAGGGATTTAGATCGCCTATTTTAACCGTATCCGCGGCTCTTGCCCAGATGGGTACTATGGCTGGTAAAGCCAAAATCAAGAGAAGGCTAATTAAGACGCTACTAATAATTTTACAAAAAGCTTTTTCCATAACATTTCCTCCTTTCTTTATTAGTTTCGAAAAGTTTGGAAATCTGACCCCTTAAACATTCCTTTCTCCCACCTTCTAATATATGATTTTCATATTGAAAGCATAAAAAGGATTTAGATTTCAATTAGGATTCCCAAATCTTCAGTCTATCAGACCTCAAGGTACTTTTTCTTAATCTCTACGTCAGCATTAAACTCTTCCCTCGTGCCTCTAAAGACGATTTCACCTTTTGACATCACGTATGTCCGGGCCCCCAATCTAAGGGCCACATCTATGGCCTGCTCCACAAGAAGGATGGAAACACCCACTTCGTTGATCTCATGAAGTATCTTAACTACCATCTCTACCAGAGCAGGAGCTAGACCCTCTGTGGGCTCATCCACTAAAAGAAGTTGGGGATTTCCCATAAGTGTCCGACCGATGGTCAGCATCTGCTGTTCCCCCCCTGATAAATGCCTTCCTCTCAGGTGGTCCCTCCTTTCGAGCTGAGGGAAATAACTGTAAATTTTCTCAATGCTCCAGTGATTATCTACCTTTTGATTAGTTTTAATTCCGGTCAGAAGGTTTTGTCGCACTGTCAAATTTGGAAAGATGCGTCGCTCCTCAGGGACATAGCCAATCCCTAGTCGGCAGATCTCATATGGCCTTAAACCTACAATTTTCTTTCCATTAAATCGAATAAAGCCATTCTGTGGAGAGACCAGTCCCATGATAGATTTCAAAGTCGTTGATTTACCAACACCATTTCGTCCCATCAGGGTGACGATCTCCTTTTCTTCCATCTCCAGTGAAACGCCTTGTAAAATGTGGCTTTTGCCTAAAAAAGTGTGAATTTGGTCAACTTCAAGCAGCACTTTTTATTCTCCGCAGGTATGCCTCATTCACCTCTTGGTTCTCTTGTATTTCATTGGGAGTCCCTGTGGCCAAGCTCTTGCCATGGTTAAGCACTGTGATGCGGTCTGCAAGATTGAACACAACCTCCATATCGTGCTCTATGATAATGAGAGTTTTCCCTTCGGTTAGCCGTCTAATCAACTGCATCGCGTTTCGGGTTTCCTCGGTATTTAGACCAGCCGTCGGTTCGTCCAACATAATAAGAACAGGATCTAGAGCTAGGGCCAGAGCCAGCTCCAGTTTCCTTTGCCCCCCATAACTTAAACTAGAGGCTGGAACATTCCTTACGTCATTTAGAGCGAGTAAGTCAATAACTCGATCACTTTCCCTCTTAATTTCGACGTCCCGATTCAATAGTGTAATAAAATTAAAACAGCGATTGAACCTAGAGACAACCGCATTTCGCACATTTTCAAAAACTGTCATTCGTGGAAAGATGTTGACGATTTGGAAAGATCGTGAGAGGCCCAATCGAGTGATCTTATTAATCGGCCATCCAGTGATGTTTTTATCAAGAAAGTATATGTTTCCTTTGCTTGGCTTGTATAACCCTGAAATGATGTTGAAGAGAGTTGATTTGCCAGCGCCATTAGGACCAATAATTGCGTGGCGCTCCCCATCAAATATTTCCATAGTAATTCCAGATAAAACGGTGAGCCCTGAAAAGTCCTTAAAAACATTTTTCAATGTTAATATCTTCTTCACTTATTTCACCCGGCGTCCTACCCAAAACCGAAACCTTTCCATTTGAAAAAGACTAATTAGACCTCCTTCCAAATACAGGATTACGACGATGAAAAGAATCCCCATAATCAGCCACCATTGGTGTGTAATACTTGATATCCAGTTCTGAAAAACAATATAAAAGGTTGCGCCTAATATCGGACCCAAGAAGTTGCTGGTGCCACCTATGATGCTCATTACCAAAACGGTCATAGACATGTTTATGTCAATCGAGCTAGTAACCACAAATTCTTCAAAAAGAACAAAGAGTGCTCCTGCCAACGCAGCCAACAGTGCGGAGACCGAAAAGATAATCAATTTGGTTAGAAAGATGTTGTATCCTAGAAAAGAAGCCCTAAAGTCATTCTCCCTCATACACAAAGCAGAATTTCCTAAAGGAGTTTTTAAAAAGAGATAACAGGTAAAGATCCCCAAGGCGACGACTACCAACGTGAAATAATATAGGTTGGAGATCTCCATCATCGAGATGTTTCCCAAGATTGGTAGATGAAGCTCCGGGCGAAAAATCCCCATCCCATCGTCACCTTTAGTCACAGCCCTCCATTTCCAGGCTAGTGTGAAAAGGAACATCTGGAAGGCAAGGCTGATAAGAGCAAAATAGGCGCCTCTTAATCTAACGCAGAAAATGCCAACAAAGATTCCAGTCAGAAAACCTGATAGTGCAGCCATCAATAAAGTCATCGGCAAAGGGATATCGTGTAGGCGATTGAAGATTATGCCAGCTGTGTAAGCCCCCACACCGAAGAAGGCCGCGTGCCCGAAAGGAAGCAACCCACAATATCCGAACAAAAGATTGAAACTCACTGCAAAGAGGGCAAATATAAAAATTTCGATGAAGAGGTTAATATAAATCGTGGGAAATATCTTTGGAAGTAGGAGGAGCAAAACTACTAAGGTAACTATAAGTACAAGTTGTAAGGTCCGACGGTGACTCATTCTTTTTCTCCAAATAGCCCGGTTGGCCTCACAATTAGTACAATGACCATAAGCAAGTATTGAAAGACCATGGCAAACCGTGGAATCCAGAGGATTCCAAAGGAATGAAGCTCGCCGATCATTAGCGAAGCGACAAAAGCCCCCAATAAGCTTCCTAAACCTCCGATAATGACAATCACAAAGCAATCCATTAGCATTTCAAGCCCCATACTCGGGTAAGCGTTAAGAAATGGTGCTGCAATCACACCCGCAAGGCCCGCAAGGGCTGCTCCTCCTCCAAAGACAACCATAAAAAGGGTCTGGACATTGGTCCCAAGAGCACCTATCATATCGGGATCTGAGACAGCGGCGCGAATTATCATGCCGATGCGGGTTCGGATCAAGATCAAAGCCATTCCGAGGAAAACCAAGAAGGAAAATACTATAATAAAAAGGCGGTATAAAGGATAGGATATTCCAAATAAGGAAATGTTTTCAGCAAGGAGTATGGGGGTAGGTACCGGATGTGGAATACTTCCCCAGTTGATGATAACCAACTGGCAAAGGATGAAGAAGAGTCCGTATGTCAATAGAAACTCTGCAAGATGGCCCAATTTGTGTGCCCTACGAAGAAAGAAACGTTCAATTATAACACCAATGGTCCCCACAGTAAGGGGACCTATTAAAAGACTTAACCAGAAATTATTCAAATGATTGGAGATTGTATAACCAATGTAGGCGCCCAACATGTAGAAGGCAGCGTGTGCGATATTTAATACATTCATCATTCCAAAAACGAGTGTAAAGCCAGAGGCTACTAAAAAAACGAGCATCCCATATACAAGTCCATGCATTCCTTGGAGCATATAGGTTTTAATCAAAGCATCCATCCTTCGAAACCCTATAATAATATCACTCTCATCCAAATTAAGATGAGTAAAAAAAATAATTTTACCACTATAGTGGCAAAATTTTCACATTTTATTCAACAGCCTTTAACAGAATTTTACAAGTGACTGTCGAAAGTGAAAAGTCTCATCTTAAAATTATGACTACCCTAGGTGCCCCATGCTCTCCAACTCATTAGCAATATCATTAAGTCCAAGGGCTTCTAGCTTGTGCTTTGTAGGTAACCCTGTGCTCTTATCCCAACCCCGAGCCTCATAATACTCGTCCAACATCAGAGGGAGAATTGATCCCAGCTGCTCCCCTTTCCTGGGACCAGTCGGTACTGGTTCTTCTAAGAATCTACGGGGCAATGTGTCGTCCTTCCGGGTCAATCCAAGACGGGCATTAAACGCCTTCTCAACGTTGACAATGCGTTCCCCACATTCCATAAGCTTTTGAAGATCATAGGAGATTCCAGTGGCAGATGATAGAGCTGATGCCAAATCCTTAGGATGAATCCAACCTATCAAATATGCCACCTTGCAGATACCTAAAGAATCTTCTATAGCACTATAATTTTCAAACCAGGCTACCAATTTTCCTTTACCTTTGATTTCAGTCAACGATAATATTTCTTCAGGGTCCTGATCCCCGAAAAGATCTTTAAACATTTCAGGATAATAACTTCCAATAACAGGAAAAGCTTTCAAATGGTCTCCTCCCCGAGTTGCTGTTGCAAAGGCCAATCCCCAGGAGGGAATGTTTCGTATTTCAACCAAGCTCATTCCATAGCCCTTAACCTCGATGGCAAGTCTATCTGCGCCCTTCCCAATCCATTCTGCGGTACGTTTCACTCCCAAACCAAGAATCTTCCCAAATCCTTCAAAATTTGCTATCTTTTCAAATACCTTCTCAATCGAATCAAGGTTACCCCATTCCAAAGGAATTCCGTCCGTATCCTTGGTTGTGATTAGCCCTCGCTGGTATGCCTCAAAGGCCAAGGCCATGGTATTTCCGCACTCCATCATATCGATTCCATAACGATTAGACTCATTCTGGAAATGGCAGATCGACCCTAAATCATAATTCCCTAACAATGTTCCGAAAGCCTCCATAGTAACGAGCTCTGGTTTTTCACCCATCTCTCCCGCGTATCGACCCTCTCTTACTTCAAACCAGTGGGAACAGTGGACAGGGCAGTTGAAGCAACCTATATCCCGCACTTTAAATTTATTAACAAAAGTGTCGCCTGAGATGTTTTTATAGAGTTCTTCTGGAACTTCTGCTTCTTGACTATTCTTCACTCGCAATCTTGCTGTCCCTTGATATATATCCCCTATCCCTAGAGTTCCAAACTTAGAATAATAAGAGTATCCTTCCGAATTTTTCATGGAAGTTAAAATCTTTTCGCAAATAGCTTCGAGGGACAAGGGATCTTGAAGAGAAATTCCTTTTCGGCCACGTACAGCTATACCTAAAAAATTTTTTTGGGCTAATACCGTTCCAACACCCATTTTGCCGCAGGCTCTATGTTTATTAAGAACAAGGCAGCCATAGAGTATACCTTTTTGAGCGGCAGGACCCACCAACGCCGTTTTAATTCTCCAATCCGCCAACTCCTTCTTTATAAGATCATCCGTCTCGTAAATTGTCTTACCTATAAGATATCCAGCGTCCCTAAGTTCCACTTTTTCATCATCGATCCAAAGATAGAGGGGGCGCTTGGCTTTACCTGTAATTAAAACCATATCATACCCTGCATATTTTAACTCAGGGGCAAAATCACCTCCGCCATTGCTGTCTGCAAAAGTCCCTGTTACCGGCGATAGTGTTGTTACTGACAATCTACCACTGCATGGCATAATAGTTCCATTTAATGGGCCGGTTCCAATGATTACCCAATTATCAGGAGAATCTGCCTTGATCTGAGGTGGAACTAAATGGTATAGGAAATAAGCTCCCAGTCCTGCACCTCCTAAGTATTTTTCTGCCAGATTTAAGGGTGTGACTTCTTTAACAACTTCCTCCCGATCTAAGTACACTTTTAAAATTTTTCCCCCATACCCTGCCATTTTTTCTCCCTCCTTCCTTTAATATTCTTTTGTTTTGTAAGGGAGGATAAATTCCTCAGCCAATGTATAAATCTTTCGTGCACGCAAATCCTCCATATCCACGTATTGGAGTGCGCCGGTATCACAATATTTAACACAATATGGATCTCCCCCACATAGATCGCATTTAACAACTTTTTTGTTGGGCAAAACTTGAAACCCCGAAAATGGACATGCAATAGTACATACTAAACAGCCAATACACTTTTTTTCTTGAAGAATTAGGGCTCCCGTGTTTACGTCACGCTTAATCGCCTTGACAGGGCAAGCACTCTGACAAAATGCATCCCTGCAGTTTAAGCAAAAGATGGGTACAGATAAACCCATTCGATCAAACTTTACTACCGTTATTCGAGATTTAATAGGATTGCATTCATGGTGATGCTTAAAGGCGCACCGAAGTTCACACGAGCGACATCCTGTACAGAGATCTAAATTCACAGCAAGGATTTTCGATCCCATTTTCTAACCTCCTAATTTTTAATTGCATAATCTCAATTATCTGGATTCGTATTGTCCACAAGGGATCCTTCTTCGAAAGGGAGCGATTGTAAGAATCCTCTTGATTAAATATTTTTGGTATTGTTCTTTTCGCATTCTATCTTTTATTTAACTGAGCTAAGGTATAACTTTCTTTGAAAGTACTACAGGGTCATGGGCACTAAGTACTCTGGTTGTGTCTCTGTCAACTATATTCAGAATTGTTTCTATTGATTTCCAGCCAGCCTCAAAGTCCATATATAGTCCGATCATACGAAAAGGTAAGTAACGTTCCTTCAGCGGTATAAGGTTTTCTTGGCTAAGTACCGCGTCGCCTGCTAGAACGTATGGACCTTTATCTGTTTTCACAACCACTGCCATATGACCTGGGGAATGGCCTGGTGTGGGAATCATATATACATTCTCCGTTAACTTCTGCACAACCATATCAATTTGTATAATCCTAGGTATGGATGGGATGAAGAATGGTATCAACCCTATCTGCCAGTTCTCGTAAGAGAAAAAGAAAGGAGGAAGTGGATTAAGAGCAAAGTTTAACTCGGCCTTGGAAACATAAATTTTTGCGTTGGGATACTTCTCTAAATGGTAGGCATGGTCCCAATGAAGATGGGTAATAAGTATTATGTCGATTTCTTCTGGCTTGACATTCGCCTGTTTCTCTAGTTGAATCATCGACTGTTGGTCTTGTGCAATTTGCGGCTCTACCTCTTTGTGCCATTTGGTAGCATGCTCTGGCGACGCAGGGCCAGTGTCAACCATTATTTTCTTACCGTCGGCCTCGAGGTAATAGCAGCCGAATTTTGAATTAACTTTTGTTCCCATCCCCATCCTGTATGTGTTTATACTCTGGTCGACGACCGTATTCCCCAAATTGAGTGGATAAATTCTGATATCTTTCATCTTCGGACATTCCCCCTTTTTGGTTTTATAGCACAATCAGAATTTGGCGAACCCTAGTCAACAAATATTTTTCCTCCCTTAGTGATTATGCGACTATCAACAGAGATAAGAGGTTCCTTTATTACACCTTCAAGCCTCAGCTTGGACTTACATGTTCCACCGAGAACAATGTTGTCACCGATGCCGATGTGAGTTGCTCCGTAAAGCTTCTTGTCCGTCCGCATGCTCCCCGTTAGTGTGACGTTGGGGTTAAGTCCAATGGCAATTTCCGCTGGGCAATTGTAGCTATTTCGGTCACCATATTTTTCCAGAATTTCTCGCCATTTCCTCGCTTCAAAACCACCCTCTATCTTGATTACCATTCCCTTTTCAACTGTGAGTCGGATTGGCTCCTTCAAGGCACCGACCGAGTGCGCCGTAGTGTCGAAAACGATGACTCCTTCACCGGTGCCTTCAACGGGGCAGACATTTGCCTCGCCGTCAGGAAAAGCACAGCCGCGACCGGAACGCCCGCTTGATGGAGGCATTGTATAGTGCTTTGCTGCCTCAGGCAATCCCCAACGACCCTCAATGCTTACAGTTAGATTGGTACCTAAATCAGACTCCACTCGAACCTGCTTTCCTTCTGTCCATATCTTAGCAACTTTTTCGGCCAGTTCGCCCATCGCCGTGTAATCGGCATATGCAGGCCCACCCTGAAGCAGCATGTCCGGCGTCAACTCCTCCATGAGAATGGCATTCTTGCCCAGCTTAATCAGTTCGGCACTCAGCTCGGAATGTGCCAATGCCGTACTTGTTAGGAAGACACAAATTTTGAGATCAGGGTCGCGTGCTGCATTCATTATCGGCGTCGTTGGGTTATACCCATGAGCGACCCGGGGAGTCATGATCGCCACAGTGGCTTCAACTCCAAGCTCATTGGCAGCTGCCGCCATCGCGCACCATACGTCAGGATCTACCCTAGTATCTGTGATAATTAGTATCTTGTCACCAGGTTTTGTGTTGAGCTCAAGGGGAATCCGAATAGACTTCATAATTTCAATCATTTTTGTATCCATTGACTTATCCTCTATAAAATATCTATTTAATACTATCCAACTTGCTGAGCGGATGAGAACAGACTCGCTAATGGGAACAAGCCCCAACACACTCTCAATATCTATATACACACATTAGTAATGTTGCCAATGTCGCACTCAAAACAGATATTAATTTGCCAAATTCTCCCCTTTGACCTTGTCTTATAGCTTTCAAGAAATGCGATACAAGGATTTGTCCCAATGTAATCCTTATTTTCTGTCCGAAGTTGCTGAAGAGTAGTTCCAACCTATTCAAAGAATAATTAACGGTTTTCCCAAAGTTTCTTGATTAACTGGGCCTTCATCTCAAACCTGGGCAAAGACCCTTCCGGCACGAGATTGACAGCAGCTCTGAAATTAAGCCTCGCATTGAGCAGGGCTTCGATCTCATTCTTCAGTTCTTCAAGATTCGACACCCCTTTGCTGAACTCCACTTCGATATGGACAGGAGGGGCTACCGCCGGACCCGGTTGATCCAAAGCCACTTGAATTTCTCCACTCGTCTTAGGTCTTAATGAACCCACAATGTCGCGAATGGCAGAGGGAAAGACATTGACCCCCAATACGGTCAGCATGTCATCGGTCCGGCCAAAACAGCGCACCCTGAAACTGGTTCGGCCACAGGCACATCGATCCGTCCGCACCTCAACATGATCTCTGGACCGAAACCGTATGAGGGGACAGCACTCCCGATCAATATGGGTGTAAATTAGCTCTCCCTTAACCCCATCCTTCATCTCCAGTACATTCCCTGTATCCGGATCGATCAGTTCGCACAGGATATATTCCTGACCGGAGAAATGCATGCCTGCCTGTTCTAAACACTCCCCAAAAATAATCGGTGCCACATCTGAGTTTCCCATCCCTTCAGTGACAATACAGTCATAATCCTCTTGAATCCTCTTCCTGATGGAAGGGACTCCCCCCCCCATCTCGGCCCCGCAAATAATCTTCCGAATGCCCAGTTCTCTTGGGTCCGTATTCTTCTTTCTCAAGTAATCTGAAAGGTAGATCGCATATGAAGGCGTACAGTGGAGGACGTTTGCTCGGAGAAGTTGCGTTGTAAAAACGACCCTTTCCGAGGCTCCTGTTCCAATGGGGACAAACGTAGCACCCAGATGCTCTATGGCATCTTTTACAGGAAGTCCTCCAACAAAAAGAGTGAGACCAATCGCATGGATAATCACATCCTTGGGACGAATTCCCCAGGTATAAATGGACCGTTCTGTGATTTGAGTCCACACCTTCTGATCATGGTGAGTAATCCCAATAAAGCTCGGATTGCCCGTTGTCCCTGATGAGGAATGGATCCGAATAATCTTCTTCATGTCAACAGCCGCGTGAGATCCCAGGGGCGGATCCTTCTCTTGGCTTTCCCGTAATTCATCTTTAGTGGTGAAGGGGACTTTCTTCAGGTCTTGGATGGATTTGATATCATCGGGGACGAGTCCGACTTCTTTGAACTTTCGTTGATAGAATTTCGATCTTTTATAAACGTATTGGATTTGCATTCTTAATTTCTCCTCTTGCAAGCTCCGTAATTCATCAGGATCCATGGTTTCCATGGTTTCATTATGAAATTTATTCCTCTTCTTCATCATTGGTGTGTTACTCTCTTTATGAAATCCTTTTTATCTTTCAAATCATAGTCATTGACGTTTCCAGATTGGAAACGCTAACTCCCCAAAAAATATTAACGTTTATATGAGTACATGACCGCCAGGATCTTGGCCTTTTTCTTTCCTATGCTTCTGCCGCTATGGGGAATGACGGAATTGAAATAGATACTATCACCCGCATTTAGTATGTATTTTTTGCCATCATATATGAACTCATGTGTTCCTTCAAGGACATACATAAATTCTTCACCTTCATGGGAAAAGACCGCCTTTTCGTCAAAAGCCGGCTCAATAATATATGGCTCCATATTCTTACCAACTTTTTTATAAGCTAACGCTTTATAGCGGTAACCATAAAGCGTCCCTCTTGAAATGACTTCCTTCGCTTCATTTTTCTTTATAATACAAAGGCTTATATCTTCTGGCGCATTCGAATCATCAGACATCAAAAGACCAACATCGGTATTCAGAGCGTTAGCGATCTTAATTAATGTCGAAAAAGGCGGAGCTTTATCGGAATTTTCTATCTTGGAAACATACCCTTTCGTTAGACCGGCAAATTTTGCTAATCGCTCAAGGGAGATCTTCTTGTCCTGGCGAATGCTCTTTATATTTCTAACAATCTGTTTTTCATCCATTCTAATCTGTTCACTTCTCCGGTTTAATAAGTGACTAATGGGCAAAGCTTCTATTTTTCTATGGGGGTTTTCAATTTTCAAAAAAGGTAGTATCATAATAGGAAACCTCTGTCAAGAGAAAATATTAGGTCTGTTCCGAATTTGTTGCTGGATTAGGGGTTAAATAGATTTCATGATGAAATCGGACCAGGATGAGGACTGGAAAGTGCTGGCAATCGTGGCTTACTTGTCACATCAACGTTCAATATACCTCCTTTCACTTCCTTTTCTTATTTTCCACATAAATATTGACAAATCGATTGACGGCCTCTTGGGCAAATTCACGGGTGTTGAGGTGAAGGTCGAGCTCAAGGAGAGAGATCTTTTTGTTAAGATAGATTCTTAATTCATCAAGGGAAGCCTGATCTGCCTCTGGATCATAGAGAGGCATTCCTTCTTGGTCGAGAGAGGACCGTCCCTTTAAAGGAATGAGCACAGCAACAGGCCCTTTTGATTGATTTAACTTTCTGGCCACTTCTCTTGCAATCTCTCTCAATTCTTGAGAAGTCGTTCGAGCTTGGACCCTAAAAGCATCGGGAATGAAAAGTTTCCTCTTCTTTATTCCCTTTTTAACCCAAAGAGAATCTCCTCGATCCCCTCTCTCTAATGGCCCACAGCTAAGCATATCAAATCCACTTGGGGTAATCAGTTGAGGAATGCCCAGCCGGCCAGCATTCTCCAGACGATTCGAACCTGCTGCCCGGTTTCCTCCTAAGAGTTCTTCTCCTACACCTGCGGGCACAATGTCCACCACACCTTGAAAGAGTCCATCTCCGATTAATTCCTCCATAGCCCTATCACCTGTCCCCTGGGCATGGAAAGGGATGGCTTCAAATCCTTTTTCATCTAAAAGATGCCTAATATGCGAACAGCATTCTTCTGAAAACTTGAACTCTGTTAAAGCAATCAAGTTTTTTCTCGAGATGGCCTGGTCAGGGACAGAGGCCCCTCCTTCATCTCCACCATTCCACAGATCGCCCCTGCAGCCCCCTTTAATACATCTTCGACCAGCGGGGTTCAATCCTGCAATGTCCACCACAGAATGGATCATGGCGATATCTTTGGTACCAAAATATCCTCCGGCATAAGCAGTCATGGCAGCTGTGCTGGAAGACATCACTTTGGGAATCCCAAAAGGGAGGGACTTCATGATGGCGGTGGCGATGGTTGTATTGCTGGCCCCCCCAAAAGAGAGGATTCCATCAAGTTCCCCTTTTTCAAAAGACTACTAACCTTTTTGATCGAACCTTCAACCATAACAGAAGAGGTTGTTCCTGTATCTTTCATCTTCCTGATCTTAGATATGAAGGGAGCTTTTAGGCCAGTATTGCAGGAAACTATTACCAAGTGAAATCTTGCATCATGGTCGAAATCTGTCAGCCAATGATTTCCCCTGAAAATTAGTCCGTGCTTTTACTGTCTTTTTTTAGTATGTGGATTAGCCAGTTCAGGAATTAAAAATTTCCCCTGCGTGCTCTACGGCGAC
>Ga0209048_10004126_pt1 | contig 13949 bp, 14 predicted proteins | sample FrelakmetCRP12CR_FD_187146 | JGI IMG/M metagenome (GOLD analysis project Ga0209048, IMG submission 187146) | Freshwater lake sediment microbial communities from the University of Notre Dame, USA, for methane emissions studies - CRP12 CR (SPAdes)... | ecosystem: Environmental > Aquatic >... | reverse complement strand
GGCCACGGCCATGCGCACCAGGTCCTTGGCCTTCTCCGTGGCCTTCTCGGGCTCGTGCATGTGCACCCAGGAGCACTGGTCGCGGATGTTTGCCATCTCGAACAGGTACGGGTTCAGGCCCGCTTCCTTAATAGTGTTCTGGAACAATGACTCGTGCGTCCTTGGGGTGCAAGATGCAACCACGACACGGTTCAGGTTGACTTCCTTGATCCTCTGCTTGATCTTCTCCTGGAAATCGGCCGAGCAACTGTATCTCCCTTCCTCGGCATGAACGACGTTCGGCAGGGTCTTGGCATACTCGACCACATTGGGGCAGTCGACTGTGCTGCGGATGTTAATGCCGCAGTCACAGACGAATACGCCGATCCTCGGCTCCTGTCCAGTCACATCGATCTCCTTAGTTTCAGGTGCGACGTAATGAACCCGGTTATGGTAGATCTGTGCACCGGCCTTGGACGCCGCCCCAGACGCTTCCGCGACCGACTGAGGGATATCCTTAGGGCCGCTGAAGGCTCCGGTGACATAGACGCCGGGTCTGTTGGTCTCCAATGGAGAGAACACCCCGGTCTCAGCGAATCCGTACTTGTTCAACTTGAAGTTGAACGTTTTTGCCAGATCATGCGCCGAGGCAGGGGGCTCGAAGCCGACCGACAGGACGACCAGGTCGAACTCCTCGGTGTTGGTGTCAACCCCGTTCGAGTATCGCACAATCAGGTTCTTGGTCTCGGTGTCCTCATCCACCGATGCCACCCTGGTGCAACGCAACACGCGGATACCGTACTCGTTCTCGGCTCGGGCGCGGTAGTCCTCGAACTCCTTGCCGAACGCCCTTATGTCCATGAAGAATATGGTAGGCTTCAGGCCGGCGGTGTGCTCACCCGCGATGATGCCCTGCTTGAGGGCGTACATGCAGCACACGCTCGAGCAGTAGTTGTTGCCGACCTTCTCGTCCCTCGAACCTACGCACTGCAGGAACGCCACTCTCTTGGGGGTCACGTGGTCGGACGGCCTCACGACATGCCCCTGGGAAGGGCCGGTGGCGGACAGGATCCTTTCGAACTCCAGCGAGGTGACCACGTTCTTGAACTCGCCATAGCCGTACTCCTTCTTCAGCTTGGCGTCGAAGATCTCATAGCCGGGGGCCAGCACGACCGCTCCAACATTGATGGTCTCAATGGTCTCCTTCTGCTCATAGTCCACCGCGTCCGCCGGGCAAACCTTCTTGCAGTTGCCGCAGCGTCCCTTAGTAAGGAACAAGCACTTCTTGGCGTCGATAGAGTACTTCATCGGCACGGCCTGCGCGTAGGGTACATAGATGGCCTTCCTCTGTACCAAACCGAGGTCGAATTCGTTATTGGTCTTGACCGGGCACTTCTCAGCGCACAGCCCGCATCCGACACATCGGTCCTCGCGGACGTAGCGGGGGGTCTTTTTCACGGTGACCGTGAAGTTCGGGGCCTCCCCTTTTACGTCCACGACCTCGGACAGGGTCATCATCGTAATCATCGGGTTCCTCGCAGCCTCGACCAGCTTCGGGGACAAGATGCACATGGAGCAATCGTTCGTCGGGAACGTCTTGTCCAGCTGGGCCATGACTCCTCCGATGCTAGGCTTGCTTTCAACGACATATACTTTAAAACCCGATTCTGCGAGGTCCAATGCGGCTTGTACGCCGGAGATTCCTCCGCCGACCACCATCACCGCACCGGTTTGCTTTTCCATTCTAGCTCCTCCTTCTTTCATCTCAATCCAAGAAACAAGCCATTTGTGTAATCCCCGCTCCGGACGTAGGCACCTTAAGCGTGGGCACTTGGTTGACCTTAGGGCTTACCCTGACGATTTCACTCATGGTCCGCTCAATCCTCCTCCCATAATCCAAGATTCCCCGCAGCTCGCGGCATCCTTCTGCACCACAGGTGACCTTGGTTCTCCGAGCTAATCTTCAAAGCCTGTAGAATGACGCACCCCCTACCACGAAGCCGTCCTTCCCTAGCGGAAAAACCCAGAATATCTGTCGGGTTTTCATATGGATTAGGACAATGATATTTTGACATTTTGTAAGCTCTTTTGCATGCTTCAGATGCAAGCATTTAATCTCTTCTCACCCCTTGCATCCGAGGCTTATAATCTCTTCGATATTTCGTCTCACGCCTCGGAAGGGAATACCATAGAACCTGGATGAACGATCATAAGCGTTAAATCAGGCTCAGAATCTGAGCTCGTTTGCAACATTTCCTTCGGCGAAGAAGACGCCGGGGTTGAGCAGTCCCTGTGGGTCGAATCTCTCCTTGATCGCCTCGAACAGGCCATAGCAGGCGTCTCCCCACTCGCGCCTGATGAACATCGAGCGATTCCTTCCTACGCCATGTTCGCCGGTCATCGTCCCACCGTACGAAGAGACGATCCTAAAGCATTCCTCGGAGAGCCTTCGGATGTCCTGGCGCCAATGCCTTGCTCCAATAAGGGGCCTCATATGGAGATTACCCTCGCCCGCATGGCCGTAGATCACTACCTCCAATCCTTCTGTTCTGAACATCACCTGGATATCCTCTAGGAACTCGGGAAGGCGCTGAGGGGGGACAGACATGTCGTCCGCGAAGGGCAGGAACCTGCGCTCCTCGGTCTCCTTTTGCTTCACAATGGTCGGCAGCATCGACTCTCGTATATTCCATAGGCGATCCTGCTGCCTTGGCTGGACATACGATTCGATGCTGAGGGCTCCCTTAACCGACTTTAAGATGACTTCAAGTTTGATGTCCTCCCGGCCTTTCTCGAATTCGGTATAGAGTACCGCAGTGGCCCTCTGAGGCACCTCCAGCGAGGGATCAGACCTGATGACCTCGACTCCGTATGAGTCCATCGCCTCGATCGCTGATGGGGCTAATTTCAGTATCTCCCCGACCGCGCGGACGGCGAGGGAGAGGCTCTCGAAGTAGATCAGGATTAGGAGCCGGCCCTTGGGAACCGGGACGGTCCTGAGTTCGACCTGGCTTAACAGACCCAGGGTCCCCACGGAGCCCACCAGCAGGTGCGCCATGATCTCCCCCGCCCCATGGTGGTCGAAGAACGCTCTAAGATTGTAGCCGCTGCTGGCCTTCAGCCCTCTCCTGGCCTCTATGGTCCGCCTGATCTCCGGATTGCCCAGCGCCTTCCTCCGCAGCTCGGTAATGTCCCTCTCCAAGGCAGTCGGGAGGTCTTCCGAGGTGTCCACCAGTCCATCCCGTAAATGGATGAACCTGACGGCCTTCACCGCCCGGTCGGTATCGCCGTACCTCAGGCTGTGCAGCCCGCTGGCGTTCGTGCCGACGTTTCCGCCGATAGTGCAGAAGGAACGCGAGCTCGGGTCATAGGGAATCATCCTGCCATCCCTTCTCAGCCTTCCATCCAGGACGTCGAACACTGTTCCGGGCTGGGCAGTAGCCACATCATCAACCTGGATGATGCGGCGCATGTCCCGGAAGACGGTGAGGATGCCCTTCCCGACCGATGAGCCGGACTGGTTGGAGCCCGCTCCCCGCGCGGTGATGGGCATGGAGTTCTGGCTAGCGAAGTCGACGATGCTCAGGAGGTCCTCCTCGTCCACCGGGAACGCGACCAGCCTCGGGCGGACCGAGTAATGGCTCCTGTCCTGTGCATAGGCCTGGGTGACGGTGGTCTCCGTGGAAACGTCGCCTTTGATGCGGGGCAGGCCAATCCTCATCACTGCCTTCCCCCCAATTGACGAGTCATCTCAGGCCCCTTTGGCCTCGCTGCCCCTCGGGTCGGTCGCCCTGATGATGACGCTCACGGAATCCTGGTTGAAACCCTTGAATCCCTGCCCCCTTTGGATGTTCTCCAGGTGGCTGCCGATCGCCCCTTCCTTCAGGAACGCAGCCGCCTGCTCGGAGGTGATTACTCCATTCTCGGCCAGATTGAAGACTCGGCCGTTAAGTGGCTGCCAACGCTCCCCTTTGGTGAACGCCTGCCTTAGGAAAGGGAAGTCGGAGAAGGGTCTCATCATCTCGACCTGAAGGGGCTTGAGATCGTTGGTAAGATCATCGAAGCGGAACCTCGCCGCCAGGTGGTGCATTCCCGCCTCCAGTAAGCTATCCCCGTGCAGCTCCACCCATAGCCCCACGGTGCCGAGCCCCTCCTTGGGGGAGAGACCTTCATGGGCGAAATCCACCCTCCTCTCGTCCTCTCCCAGATCGACGTCTGTGAACACCACCGTCCCCTGCTCGGGCTGTTCCATGACCTGCGCCCCCCATCCAGCGTTGGCACCGGCGTGGTACCTCTCCCGGGGCCTCAGCCCCATGAGCTCCATGATCCCGATCAGCGAGGCGAACGACCCACGGGATGAACGGAAGGTGTGATGGTCATGGTTGGCCCATCCCAGTCCCAACGCGTTCTGGCGGTCAGCCTGGACCCGGGCCGCGGAGCTCCTCCCCTGCCAGAATTCCCTCTCCGCCCTGAAGAAGGCGTCCGCCACCCGGGGGGCCTCGAGGTCGTTCAATGCGGCATCGATAGTCGCCTGGAGAGCATCGAGGCCGGTCATGGGCGTCTCGAAGCGCCTTCTTCTCTCGCTGAATACCTCCAGCGCCTTCCGATAGGCTGGCCTGTCCCCTACTCGTTCGACCTTGAAATTCGAGGAGCCTCGCCGTTCCACGACGGAGAGGATGAGCCCGTTCTCCTCCTTGACGAGCAGACGGCTGTAGCCTTCTCCGGGTGTTCCCTCGACCTCACCGACCAGCCGATTCGATTCTACGAAATTCCTCAGCTCTTCGACCTTGATGACCAGATGGATATCGTGGGTCGAACCGACGATCAACGGGAAGAGAACGCTCCCCTCGACCGCGAGGACCTCGGTGCCATCCTTGCTCCTCCGTGCCTTGAACCCCATCGAGGACAGCAAGGTACCGTCGACCCACTCCTCCGGAAGCGCCATGTGGTCCACCCAATCGACGAAGTATGTGCTGGTGTCGCGCTCTATCCTCGTCGCCAGCTCGGAGGCGTAGGCATGGCGGTGCAGGAAACTCGCGACCAGGCCCTTGAGGTAGCCCTCCGCTTCGCCATGGAGCCCCCAATCGAATTCCGCCATTCATCACCCTCCTGAAGGCTGACCCGCGTGCTTTATTCCAGTGTGTCCAGATATCTCCGAACTGATGGTACAGAGGTCCTCTATGCTCAGGCCATGGACGTCCCGGTTCCCGGTGATCCTGGCGAAGTCCCTGAGCTCCTCTGTGGACGCCCTCAGGAAGTTCTCCAGCATCTTCGCCGAATGATCGATGTTGAAACGGGCCCGGAGCGCTGGATCATGGGTGGTTATCCCCACCGGGCATTTGTCAGTATGGCACACCCGGTATTGCTGGCACCCGATCGCCATCAAGGCGGCTATCCCGATGGCCACCGCGTCCGCGCCCATGGCCAGGGCCTTGGCGAAATCTGACGATACTCTCAGCCCTCCGGTGATGATGAGCGTGACCTCCTTGGCCCCATTGCCATCTAGGAAGGCCCGGGCCCTGTGCAGGGCCAGGATGGTAGGCACGGCCGTGGAGTCCTTGACATATTTCGGGGCGGATCCTGTCGAACCTGGACGACCATCGATGGTGATGAAGTCCGGCCCCGCGTACAATGCTACCTCCAGGTCCGCCTCGATCTTCCCTGCTGCGAGTTTGATCCCGATGGGACGGCCGCTGGACCGCTCCCGGAGCATGTCCACCGCCTGCTTCAGGGTGCCTCGGTCGTATATCTCCGGGAAGCGCGCAGGGCTGATGATCTCCTCTCCTTCGGGCCTCCCTCTGATCCGGGCGATGTCGGAATTCACCTTCTTCCCAGGGAGATGTCCTCCCATCCCGGGCTTCGCGGACTGGCCTATCTTGATCTCAATGGCGCTGACCCGCTTCAGATTTTCATCTGATACACTATATTTATTTGGCACGTACTCGAAGATGAACTTGCTGGCATTCTGCAGCCCCTCCTCCAGGATGCCACCCTCGCCCGAGCCCATGGCCGTCCCCGCGGCCGCACTGCCCTTCGCCAGGGCGATGACAGCCTCCCGGGAAAGGGCCCCGAAGGACATATGTGATATGAGGATGGGCGTGTCGATCACTAATGGCCTCTGGGCCGATGGCCCGATGACCGTCCTGGTAGTCACCTCCTCCTCCTTGTTGAGGGGGAGCCGGGCCAATTGCGCCGCCGTTATCAGGATTTCGTCCCAGCTTATTACCGGCAGCTTGGTCCTCATCGGTTCATTGACCGAGCGGCCGTCCCGGGATAGCCTGTGGATCTCATCCATATGGGGCTCCGTCCCATCAGAGCCCCGCCTCCATTCCCCCAGATAGCTAGTGAGGACCTCCGCATCCGGGCCACCTGGCGGGCTAGGGAGGGCGTTCGCTCGTTGCCCGGCGGGCTCGGCTGCCCTACCGGGTTGCTTGAGGAGCTGCCTCCTGTCCGCCCCGCAGCGGGGGCATCTCCACCCGGCAGGCAGACGGTCCGTCTCCATGCCGGCCGGAATGCCGTTCTCCGGGTCTCCCAGCACATCATCATAACGATACTCCTTGCAAGCCTGACAAAGAAATACTGTCATCCCCAAAGCACCGACCTGACCAACGACAAGGATGATTCCAGCCGGAGCACTAATATACATTTCTGAGTGAGGCACGATGACCATGAGCAACTGACAGGATCGGACAAAAGGGAAGTCTGGCAGGCCTTACGAAGGTATCAGATTCAGTAATCAGCGACCAAACGCTATATGAGGAAACCGAGCTACAAAAGGCATGCTCGCCGAACTGCTCGTAGCGGCCGTGATAGGGGCGCTATGCTTCGCCATCCTGCTGAAGGTGGGGAGGGGGAGAGGCGCCATGGATGGCATGAAGCGGGCCATGGATGGCCGGTCCAACATAAACCGCATCCTGCGCAAGACCTTCTCGAAGGGACCCATAGACCGGCCCAAGGTGGTGGTCACCGGCCCGAAGGTGAAACCGGTGGTCTGCCAGATCTGCCTCGGAAGGGTGAAGGAAGGGACCGAGTACGCCAAGTGCTCCTGCGGCAAGACCTTCCATCCGGTCTGCCTGATACGCACGGGGTTCTGCCCTTATTGCGAGCAGACCTACACCGCCGAGACGCTCAGCGAGGCCTTCATCATAAGGCCCAAGGCGCCCGCAAGGGGGCAGGGCAGGAACCCCGCCGAGATCCGGATGATCTGGCAGTCAGGGATGACGCGCGTCTGCCCGGTGTGCGGCGCAGAGCTGGCGGAAGGAAGTTCGGAGTGCCAGTGCGGGGCCATTGTGGTAGAGGAGGGAGAGACCTTCGACTGCCCTTCGTGCGGCACCGAGGTCCCGCCGAACCTGGCCCATTGCCCCGCCTGTCACGAGCGTTTCGATGTCCTGGAAGGCTCGATCTGCCAGGTCTGCGGCCGGGTCATCGCGGACCAGAAGGGGGTGTGCGACTGTGGCGCGCTCACCGCCGACCTCTGCCCGGAGTGCGGGGCATACCTAGAACCGGACGACGTGTTCTGCGGGAGCTGCGGCACGGCCTTCGAGCTCGTCTGACCCGCGTTCGATATGGATTTATATGTTCAATTGATAATACGGAGGCAAGGATGGGTGCACATGAAATCCATTATCGATAGCGCACTTGCTAGAAACGCGCAGGGCTCGAGCGGCGCCTTGGCCCCTGAGCAGCCTGGGCCGAGCAACAGCCAAGACGACGAGGAATTGCGACAGTTGGTCGAGCAGCTGAAGGTCAAGATCTCGATCATCGGCTGCGGAGGCGGCGGTTCGAACACCATAAGGCGCCTGACGCAGTCAGGGATCACCGGGGTGGACCTGGTGGCATGCAATAGCGATGCCAGGCACCTCCTTTCCATCCAGGCGCCGAACAAGATCCTCCTGGGCAGGACCAAGACCAAGGGTCTGGGCGCCGGGGCCATACCGGAGATCGGGGCGCAGGCGGCCGAGGAGTCACGCAGCGAGATCCAGAAGTTCGTCGATGGCAGGAACATCGTATTCATTACCGCCGGCATGGGAGGAGGCACAGGAACAGGCTCGGCCCCCATTGTGGCGGAGATGGCCAGGCAATACAGCCAGCTGGTCATGGGCGTGGTCACCATGCCGTTCAAGGCCGAGGGCAAGGTCCGGACGGAGAACGCCCTGAAGGGCCTGAACCGCCTGAGGGACCATTGCGACACCACCATAGTCATCCCCAATGATCGTCTGCTCCAGCTCGTGCCCAAGCTCCCGTTGGAGGCGGCCTTCAAGGTGGCCGATGAGGTGCTCATGCAGAGTATTAAGGGCATCACCGAAGCGGTCACCAAGCCCGGGCTGGTCAACGTGGACTTCAACGACATGATGACCATCATGAAGAATGGCGGCGTGGCCATGATCGGCCTGGGGGACGCGGACGACCATGACGGCAGGATGGAGAAGGTGGACTCCGCGGTGGAGATGGCCATGAACTCTCCGCTATTGGGGGACATAGATACCTCCGAGGCGAAGGGCGCCCTGATCCGGGTCACCGGCGGTCCGGACATGACGGTGTCCGAGGCGGAGCGGGTGGCCGAGCTGGTCGGCGGCAAGATCAATCGCCAGGCGAGGATCATCTGGGGTTGCGGGGTCGACCCGACGATGAATGGCCGGCTCAAGGTCATGGTGGTGGTCACCGGTGTGAAGTCGAACAGCTTCCTGAGCCGATATTCCGGCTCGACCTGCTAGGAACATACCAGAAATGGTCGTCAAAGCGAAGCGCGGAAGGAGGAGGTACATCGCTTTCAGCGTGGCCTCCGCCTCCCCGCCGAGCCCAGAGGAGCTCCTGGCTGCCTTTCGGGCCGCCTGCACCTCGCCCTCGGATCGGGTCCCCAAGCTCATACAGTTCGACGGCCGGACCGGGATCGTCAGGTGCCTGGAGACGGAGCGGAAGGCCACCATGGAGCTGCTCCTGAGGGTCGGTGGCCGGGATCGCGCCCTGACCCTAAGGACCATTTCCACCTCCGGCACATTGAAGGCGCTGCGGGAAAGGCTGCCCCGGGATGAGGAAGGAAGACCAAACGACCGGATATGAGGGTCCGGGAGGACCGCACGGGCAACATTCAATTTTCCCGGGTTTCGAAACCCATCCAGATGTCCGCGCGAAACGCGAGCCACCTCCCCCAAACAATAAATATCGGTTGGTAACTCTAGGTGGCGGTTATAGCTAAGAAAAGGTGATTTAATGCAACCCGGACAGATGGCATACGATAGGGCCATAACAGTGTTCTCTCCTGACGGGCGACTGTTCCAAGTGGAATATGCCAGGGAAGCGGTAAAGCGTGGTACGACCACGGTAGGTCTGAAATTCAAGGACGGGGTAGTCCTCATCGTCGACAAGCGGATCGCCAGTCGATTGATGGAACCAAAGTCCATCGAGAAGATCTTCAAGATTGACGGGCACATCGGATGTGCGACCTCCGGTCTGGTGGCCGACGCAAGGATCCTCGTGGACCAGGCCAGGGTCATCGCCCAGATCAACAAGATTACTTACGATGAAGAGATGAGCGTGGAGGAGCTCGTGAAGCGCATCTGCGACTACAAGCAGAATTACACGCAGTACGGCGGCGTGAGGCCGTTCGGCACCGCCCTTCTGGTGGCGGGCGTGGACGAGCACGGCGAGCACCTCTTCGAGACCGACCCCAGCGGTGCCCTGGTCTCCTATAAGGCCGGAAGCATCGGCGCGGGCCGGAACGCGGTCATGGAGGTCTTCGAGGAAGAGTACCAAGAAGGCATGGCCATGGAGGATGCCATCGTGCTCGGGCTCAAGGCATTGAAGAAGGCCACGGAGGAGGAGAAGATCAACCCCAAGGCCGTGGAGATCGGTCTGGTGGTCCGAGGCCAGAGCTTCAGGCGCCTAGAGGAGTCTGAGGTCGAGATCTACATCGAGAAGGTCGACTCTGCCTGAGATGAGGTCTAGATGGTAGACTTAGAAGACGCGATCGTTGCCCGATACGAATCCCACGGCGAGACCTTCGAGGTCCTCATCGACCCGAAGGTCGTGAAGACCCTCAAGGAAGGCAAGGACGTCAACCTCTATGATTACATGGTGATAGACGAGGTCTTCAAGAACGCGCACAAGGGGACCAAGGCCTCGGAGGAGAAGATCAAGGAGGTCTTCGGGACCACGGACACCGTCGAGGTGGCCAAGGTCATCGTGCTCAAGGGAGAGGTGCATCTCACCGCGGAGCAGCGCAAGGAGATGCTGGAGAACAAGCGGGCCAGGATCATTTCCGAGATAGCGCGGAACGCCATCAACCCGCAGACCGGGGGACCACATACGCCAGCGCGCATCGAGATGGCGATGGAGGAGGCCAAGGTGCACATCGACCCGTTCAAGCCGGTGGAGGTGCAGGTCAAGGATGTCATGGACAAGCTGCGACCGATCATCCCCATCCGCTTCGACAAGATGCGCATCGCGGTCAAGCTGACCGGCGACGAGTACGGCAAGTGCTACGAGGACATCGTGCACTTCGGCAAGATCCAGAAGGAGGAGTGGCAGAAGGATGGCTCCTGGATCGGGGTGGTGGAGATTCCGGCGGGCATGCGGGACGATTTCTACGCTAAGCTCAACGAGAAGACCAAGGGCAATGCCCAAGCGAAGCAGTTGAAGTGAGTATGTTCACAGATTTGGAAGTTGGAAGGTTATGTGTAAGGTTTGTGTGATGCATCATGAATAAGGAAGGCAGTTCATCGCGGGAGATCGTGATTCCCGGGGACCTCCTGGACTCTGGCAAGCTGAAGGCCGGGGCGGGTACCTATACGCAGGACGGGAAGGTCTACGCGGCCCAGCTCGGGATATTGAGCATAAAATCGAACTTTGTGAATGTCATACCTTTGGGAGGCCGGTACATCCCGGCCCCGGGCGACAGCGTGATCGGGAAGGTGATCGACATCGGGCCATCCAATTGGCTCATCGACATCAACTCCCCGTACCCCGCGCCGCTGCACGTGAACGAGGTGCCATGGAGAGTGGACTTCGGCGACACGGCAAGGTTCATGAACGTGGGCGACACCTTGCTGGCCAAGGTGCTGATCGTCGACGAGACGAAGCGGGTGCAGGTGACCATGAAGGAGCAGGGCCTGCGCAAGCTGCAGGGCGGCCAGGTCATGGAGATCTCGTACTCCAAGGTGCCCCGGGTCATCGGCAAGGGCGGTTCCATGGTGCAGATGATCAAGAACATGACCAACACCCGGATCTTCGTTGGTCAGAACGGGCGCATCTGGCTGGATGGAGAGATCGAGAACATCGTCTTCGCCATCAGGGCGATAAAGATGATCGAGGAGAACGCGCACACCTCTCGGCTGACAGAGAGGGTGAAGGATTACCTGGAGTCGGTGGCCAAGCCGGCACAGGCAGAGACATCAGGCTGATCAAGGTGATTACATGGGTGGAAACAGCAACGTCAAGCTGATCGACGATAACGGCATAAGGATAGACGGAAGGAGAGTGGACGAGCTCCGCAACCTCAAGATCGAGGCGGGCGTCCTGAAGCGAGCGGACGGCTCCGCATACGTGGAGCTGGGCAAGAACAAGGTGTTGGCGGCGGTATACGGTCCGAGGGAGTGCCATCCCCGGCACATGCAGAACCCGGCCAAGGCCATCATCCAGTGCAAGTACAACATGATCGCCTTCTCGGTGGGCGACAGGAAGCGTCCCGGCCCCGACCGGCGCTCGGTGGAGATCTCCAAGATCATCTCCGAGGCCTTCGAGTACGTGGTGTTCACGGAGAACTATCCCAGGACATCCATTGATATATACATCGAGGTCCTGCAGGCCAACGCCGGCACGCGGTGCGCCGGGCTGACGGCGGCCAGCGTGGCGCTGGCCGACGCGGGCATCCCCATGAAGGACCTGGTGCCCTCGGTCGCCGTGGGCAAGGTCAACGACCAGGTGGTCCTCGACCTGCAGAAGGAGGAGGACAACTTCGGGCAGGCAGACGTCCCGATGGCCATGATCCCCCGGACCGGGGAGGTCTTGCTGCTGCAGATGGACGGACACCTGACCCGGGTGCAGTTCGACCGCGCCATGGAGCTGGCGGTCCCTGCCCTGCACCAGATCTATGCGGCGCAGAAGGACGCGCTGGCCCGCCGCTACGCGGTGGAACAGAGCGACGAGCCCGAGGACCCGGCCACCTCCGAACCACAGGAGGGCTGAACATGGCCCGATCCATCATGTCCGAGATCAAGAAGGACCACATCCACAAGCTGCTGGCCAAGGGCAGGCGGGTGGACGGCCGGGCCTGGGACGAGTTCCGCCCGATCTCCATCCAGACCAACTTCAGCGAGACCGCCGAGGGGTCCGCCCGGGTCAAGCTGGGCAACACGGACGTCCTGGTGGGCGTCAAAATGGACACCGGCACGCCCTTCGACGACACCCCCAACAAGGGAGTGTTGGCCACCAACGCCGAGCTCATCCCAATGGCCTCCCCGACCTTCGAGGCCGGCCCGCCGGACGAGAACTCCATAGAGCTGGCCAGGGTCGTGGACCGCGGCATACGCGAGTCGCAGATGATCGACCTGGAGGCGCTGTGCATCGAGCCCATGAAGGAGGTCTGGATGGTCTTCACCGACATCTACGTCCTGGACTACGACGGCAACCTGTTCGACGCCGCTTTCCTGGGTGCGATGGCCGCGTTGAAGAGCACCATCGTGCCCGCCAAGTCGCACGACAAGGGCGATGACTATGCGCTGCCGATTAGGCACTTCCCCATCTCCGTGACGGCCGTGCAAATAGAAAACTCTATATTGGTCGACCCGACTCTCGACGAAGAAAAGGTCGCGGCAGCCCGCCTGACGGTGACCACCGACGAGAACGGTGACCTCCGCGCCATGCAGAAGGGCGGACAGGGTGCGCTGACCATGGACCAGATCTACAAGGTCATCGAGACCTCGCAGAGGCTCGGGGCCGACCTAAGGAAGATCGTCGGGTGAAGATAAATGACGAAGGGAACTGAGAAGGCCGGCACCGCGGGCCGGTACGGCGCAAGGTATGGTGTGGTGGTCAGGAAGCTCACCAAGGACATCGAGAAGATCGAGAGGTCCAGGTCTGAATGCCCGACCTGTCACCACGTGTCCGTCAAGCGCGTGGCCTCCGGTATCTGGGAGTGCAGGCACTGCGACGCCAAGTTCGCGGCCGGAGCATACTCCCCGATCACCAAGAAGATACAGATCAAGGAAGAGAAGGCCGAAGTGGAGGCAAAGTAAGATGTACAAGTGCGGAAGCTGCAACAAGCCCATTCGCTCCAACGTCAACCAGGTCGGCATGCAGTGCGAGAACTGCGGCTCCAAGATATTCTACAAGGAGCGGCCGAACGTCAAGAAGACGATCAAAGCGAAGTGAGCTCCATGCTCAGCGCTACCCTGACCATCTCCGGGGAGAGGGCTGGCACCATCTACGGTGCCATATCCCCCGAGGCGGGCAGGGAGATCCCGCGCACCAAGGTGGCCGCCAGCCTGGCGGACGGCCGGGTGCGGCTGCGGATCGAGGCCACGGACCTGTCGGCGCTGAGGGCAGCTTTGAACTCCTACCTTCGATGGATCAAGATAGCAGAGGACATGACCCAGGTGGTCGGTGATTAAGATGAACGAGAACATCAGCCCCAAGCTCCAGAACCAGATCGCGCAGTTCCAGCAGCTGCAGCAGCAGCTCCAGTCCGTCCTGAGCCAGAAGTTCAGGATGGAGGCCCAGCTGCGCGAGGTCCAGATGACGATAGATGAGCTGAACAAGTCAGCCGACGATGTGACGATCTACAAGAACGTGGGATCCCTCCTGATCAAGGCCAGCGACAAGGAATCGGTCGTGAAGGAGGCCGAGGACGACAAGGAGACCCTGGAGATCCGCATCAAGACCCTGGACCGCCAGGAGAAGGCCCTGCGCGACAAGTACCAGACGATGCAGGAGCAGATCTCCAAGGCCTTGGGCGGAGCGCAGTCCCCGTCCGA
>Ga0209048_10004125_pt1 | contig 13951 bp, 9 predicted proteins | sample FrelakmetCRP12CR_FD_187146 | JGI IMG/M metagenome (GOLD analysis project Ga0209048, IMG submission 187146) | Freshwater lake sediment microbial communities from the University of Notre Dame, USA, for methane emissions studies - CRP12 CR (SPAdes)... | ecosystem: Environmental > Aquatic >... | reverse complement strand
CTTCGAGTCTCGGAGTCTATTGTTTATCAAATGATTCGCCGTAACGAGATTCCGTATGTAAAAATTGAGGGTCAGTATAAATTCTATATGGCGAAGGTGCGGGAATGGCTAAGCAGTAAAAGTGTTCAACCTAAGTCTGAAGCCGAGACAACAAACCAAATAAAACAAACAGCAAAAGGAATATTAGATGATATTACGGAGTAATTAATATGGCAGTACTTAGAAAAAGAATAACGGATACTGGTTTTGTGTGGGATGTGGATTTTACCATTAATGGTAAACGTTACATCCGCTCAACCAAAACAAGTGATCATAAAATTGCTAGGCAAGTACTTGGAGAAATCCAAGGGCAGATTGCGAGAGGGAGATTTAATCTAACAAATACGAATAAAAAGAACACCCTCCTCTCAAAATTTATCCATAAATATCTTAACGAAGGAACAACACACAAGGCTGATGCCACGGTGGCTCAGGAGAAACATTATCTCAAGAAACTTTTGCGGCTTGTTGGGGATAGAGTTCTGCGGACTATCACAAACGTAGTGTTAAACAAGTGGAAAAACGCGTTGCTCGAGTCCGTCAATGAAACAACATTTAACACAGAAAGGCGGGAATTGCATGCCATATTTAATGTTGCAAAAAAGTGGGGCTACATTGATGAAAATCCATTTGCTTCAATAGAGAAGGCAAAACCGCAGGAACGGCGCTTGTTTATGAATGATCAGGAGATACGTCGTCTTTTCAAAGCTCTGAACGAAAACATCGCAAAAGCTAAAAATAAAAAGCGTCGTCATATTCATGAACTGTTTAAAATGTTCGTTGAATTTCTGCTCTGTACGGGGCTGCGCCGTGGGGAAGCACTGGGTTTAGCACCAGATGATATTAATTGGGAAAAAGGTGTTATTTATCTGAATAAAACAAAAGACCGCGAGATGCGCATTATTCCTCTGAATAAAAAAGCTAAAGAAGTGCTCGTAGCGCTGGGTAATAATATGTTCAAAGATTTGAACGCTTCACGCGTCACGCATAAATTTATAGATGTTGCAGAACAGGCTGGCCTTGGTGAGTTTAAGCTGCACTCTTTGAGGCATACGTTCGCGTGCAGGTTGATTGCTTCAGGTGTCGATATCTATACCGTAAGCAAATTGCTTGGGCACTCTGATCTGAAGACTACCATGATATATGCGAAAGTGGAGTTGGGCACGCTCCAAAATGCTGTAGACAAACTCCAGGGATTAGACGAGACCGATTTTCCTGCGACCTCAGATGTAAAAGTATTACCCGCCTGAAATAGTATAAAAAACAAAGCCCACGTGCCGTTATATTGGTCGTGGGCTTTTTAATTCTACGGTAAGATTTTGGTAAGATTTTCAGGCGTGTGATTTACGTCAAACCAAAACTGCACAAAACGAGTGCCCGGAGCAGGAGTTGAACCTGTACGCCGTTGCCGGCACTAGACCCTGAATCTAGCGCGTCTGCCAATTCCGCCATCCGGGCGTCGAATTTACTTCGTTTTGACCGCTTTCCTCCTCCGAGAATCTTCCGAAATGCTCTCTTTTGACTCTCGATGGTTACAAAATGTCTACAGCGGTATAGGATGGTATATAATGATTACAATTGTGGTTACAGAAAGGTAACAAAAAATCCGGATTTTTCCAATTGGATCATTTGGGCCGGGAGAGGGAAGTTTTCCGTTTTGTTACACCTGTAGGATGCACTGATGGATGGAAAAATGAATTTCGGACGGAATCTTAAATGTCGTTAATCAGTAACTGCTAACTTTGATACAGCTTGCTGCCTTGTCAAATATCCCGGCATGTAGTTCGATATATAAGAGTTTTCAGCAGGTTCCAACAGTCTCTTCCAATTCCATTGCATTCCAACTTGATTATATTCGCAAATTGTGATATTATTCTACACGATTGTATACAAGCTCGTTATACTGTTCTGCTGATAAAAAGAGCACCTCTCGGGTCCAAAGAGAATGAATTTCTGATAACTTTTATCGGAAATGATAAAAAGATTTTTACGCTGCTTTAGGCGAGAGGGTTTTGGGGCACACCTCATAACGCTCGTATTGCGATACATCGACTCGTTCAGAAAAGTTGGCTCACGCAAATTGAACAAGGTAAATATCTGATCGTGCCATTCGAAGCAGGGAAGGAACGACAGTGGAACATGAAATTGCTGAGCGAAAAGCTGCCGCTCGATATCTTGATACACTTGAGAAAATCCGTGTAATGACATCTCAACAGATCTGGAAGAAAAAGATTTTTGTGAACGTAAAATTGTACCAATTGCTAGCAGGCAAACAAAATGCATGAAAGACACGCCGCAAATCTCATGTACCAGCATGGTCCATGAGTGGATCGTCATGTCCCGAAAAATGTAATATTGGTACATGATGTTAAAGTCGTGTCCCTGTCGTGGACATGAAAAATATTGAAGCTCCCGAAAGAAAGCTCCGGCAAGCATACAACATAAACGCTTTTATATCGAAAGAAGTTGAACAATCTCTGTCGGCCCGATGCAGTGAAAAACGTCTGTCTACCAAAAATGACTTCACCAAACGAAGATCAATCTTCATGCGGGATAAATCACACTATGAATGTCTAGTAAGTCTTCTCGGAGAAATGAATATCGGCAAATCACCTAACCATTCCATGGAGCTGATTGAACAGGATTATGAAAGCATGAGCGATATCCTGCCAAAAGATTATGTAACATTTGGGGACGATCGGTAATGATGTGTTGGTTTCTAAACATGAAATTCCCGGAATCTTTATCGGGAGGTGTCTTTTTTACGAATCTTTTCGAAGTACAAGAGAAATATGCAATAGCCTAACCTGCCTTATTGAATCAAAAGCGCGCACATGTTGGTGCAATCTATGGATCAAATATTTGTAGGAGAGTTCACATGAAACGAATACAAATTCTAGGTGTCCCTACCCTGCTCATATGTATTTTTTGGGCTGCTCAGGCCTCACCGATCAGAAACCTTCCGCAAACGCTGGTGCAGCCGGATGGTTCTGTTGTCCATTGTTTTACAAGCGGGGATGAGTTCAACCACTGGCTTCATGATAAAGACAATTACACGATTGTACAAGATCCAGCCACGGGCTATTTTGTGTATGCGTTATTGGAAAACGGTAAGCTGACCCCTTCCAGGTATGTTTTCGGTAAGGTCGATCCTTCAAGCGTCGGGCTATCAAGGGGGGTGCGCATTTCTCCTGAGGAGATGACGAGGAGGAAGAATCAGGCCATGAACGGTATATCTGGAGTTCATGTTAAAGCTCCCACGTCTGGAATCCTGAACAATATTGCCATTTTCATCCGCTTTGCCAACGAAAGCAAATCTGTCTTTTCCGATTCTATCGTGTGGTTTGATAGGATGTTCAATTCATCTGTTGCCGGCGCAAACTCTATGTATAATTACTACACCGAGGCATCTTACGGTCAAATCTCAATATTGACAACGTTCTACCCCTCAGCCCATGGCGACAGCGTTCTCTCCTATCAGGACACACACGTGCGGAACTACTATAAAAAATACAGTGTGACCAATCCGATCGGTTATGAGACTGACAGCGCGTATAATTTCAGGGAACAGACGCTTCTGAAGAATGCAGTTGACGCTGTTTCCTCTCAGATACCTCAGCAACTTAATATTGACGCAAATGGGGATGGATATGTCGATAACATCTGCTTTATCGTCTCCGGAAATGTTGAAGCCTGGGCTGATCTATTGTGGCCGCATATGAGTTGGCTCTGGTCGCAAACCGCCGTGATCAACGGGAAGACCGTGGGGGCATATAATTTCCAGCTTCATGATTACCTGCAGACGTATGCGGTGGGTGTTCTCTGCCATGAAATGTTCCACTCGCTCGGGGCGCCCGATCTTTATCACTATTCCTCTGATGGCCTGGAACCCGTGTCGAGCTGGGATATCATGGAAAGTGACCCCAACCCGCCACCCCACATGTGCGCCTACATGAAATACAAATATGGCGGTTGGATCAATTCGATACCGACCGCTCCGGCAATGGGGACGTACACGCTGTCACCACTCCTTTCTGCGGCTAACAACGGTTACAAGATCCCTTCACCTTATTCGACAGCGGAGTATTTTGTTGTGGAGTACAGAAGGAGGAGGGGGACATTCGAAAGCTCGCTGCCAGGGGAAGGGTTGCTCGTGTATAGAATCAACACGAATTACACGGGCAATGCGGGTGGGCCGCCGGATGAGGTTTATGTCTATCGGCCGGGTGGCACAAAAACGACGAACGGAAATCCAGCCCAGGCTCCATACAGCAGCAACTCCGGGAGAGTACTGCTCACAGATGTCACAAGCCCGTCCAGCTTCCTGACGGACGGAAGCCCCGGGGGTATGACCCTCACCAATGTGGGATTTCTGGGCGACAGTATCAACTTTACACTGTCAAGAATGAAGATAATACTGAGTACATCATCGATCGACTTTGGAAATGTCGCCATCAATACAAACTACACAGCCCCGATTAGAATAGATAACATAAGTTCAAGTGACTTGAGACTTTATTCAGTCAACAATAAAAGCGTCCCGTATACGCTCCTTGACGCCCCATCATTCCCGGCATTCATCGCACCGGGCAACATGCTAGAGTTGAACGTTTCATTTCACCCTACGATATCCGGCGTTGCAATCGATACAATTTTTATTTGGAGTGATGATACCCTAAATTCATTAATCAAAATCGCTCTGAGCGGCAGTGGCATCTCGACCATAGCACCTGCTCAAGCGGGGGTCATGTACGCGACAACCGATACCCAGCCCGGGGGTGAGTTATACAGGATCAATCCCCTCACAGGAGATGCACTACCGGGCGGTCCGATGGGTGTTCCTGAAATCCGGAGCTTGACGATACGGCCCTCGACCCGGGACCTTTATGGCATCACAACGACATCCGCAAGTACTTCCCTTTATCGAATCGGTACAGATTCCGGTACAGCAGTACATGCCGGTACTATCAAGCTTGGCAACATTGGCGCAATCGCCTTCAGTTCCGGAGACACTCTCTTCGCCGGAACCACATCCGGGCAGTTGTACAGGGTCAATCTTGCCACGGGCGTTGCTACCTTCGTCGGCGGCGTTCTTTCAGGTTTAAGCTACAACGGACTATCATTCAGCCCAACATCTGGAAAGCTTTGGGCTTGCATTAGCGATCGCAGGACCGTATATAAAGTCAATCCTACAAACGGTGTTGTATCATATGTTGGCAGCACGGGATTGCCTGGCTTGAATTTATCACTCTCATTTAATCATAGCGGCATTCTGTATGCTCTCATAGGTAATGTATCAACCGGTGTGCAATACTTGGCAATTCTTGATACGGTTAACGCGTCCGGAACCCTTCTTAATCCCAACCCCCTGGGTGTAGGTAATCTCCTGTCTATCGCGATGAGGACCGACTCGGCAGGAAATTCCTTAATCGAGAAAAGATTTGAGATATCGAATGGCTGGAACATGCTCTCGATTCCGACCAATTTGAGGTTTTGTCCGAAGGATCTCCTTTTCCCCACATCGATCTCAGCCGCCTATGCATACGAGGGAATATATGTCGCAAGGGACACACTTGAGCGTGGAAAGGGATACTGGCTGAGGTTCAAATCTGCACAGACATCTTTCATATTCGGAGAGCCAAGAACCGCTGATACCCTGAATCTGGATAGAGACTGGAACATTATCGGGAGTCTCTCTGAGCCGGTCGCAGTCTCAGCAATAACCAGCGATCCACCGGGGTTGGTGACAAGTCGGTTTTACGGGTATAATGGTAGGTTTTTTGATACAGATACCATCTTACCTGGCAAAGCATACTGGGTCAAGTTGCAAGAGGCAGGAGACCTGATCTTATCGTCATCATCGAAATATTTGAGTGCCGCGAAGATATTAATTATCCCAACCAGTGAACAACCGCCTCCTCCCCCAGATGAAGCATCATCCCCCATGATGGCAATTCCCCGAGAGTATTCACTTGGCCAAGCATACCCGTCCCCATTCAATCCGAGGACGACGATATTGTACCAACTGCCAGTAGACAGCAAAGTGTCCCTCAAGATATATAATCTACTGGGACAGGTAGTTGCTGTGCTTTCAGACGAGACACAGCAGGCGGGATTCAGATCTGCGACATGGACAGCTACAGCTGTTGCAAGCGGGATTTACTTCTACAGACTTGAAGCAGTCAGTTTGACAGAGCCCGGTAGGATATTTACGCAGGTGAAGAAAGCTGTACTGGTTAAATAAATTACACGGATAAATAATGCAAAGCGCTCCCTTGTGCAATTCACACCCCGGGGTGTTTGATATCTGAGGTGATTTAATGAGCGATAGCAGTATTTGATTCAGAACGCCGTTGCCAGAGTGCCGAGACAGCTAACGTCTCGGAAATTCACATCTTGGAAACCGTAGAGAGGATTGACATTGCCTCATTCATCAATTTAATGTCCAATTATTGGGAAGGGAGGAAATCCCACGCCTTTAGGCGGGAACTTTAGTATAAAGGCTATGGTGGAATATCGAGACGGTTCACATAACAGATGTGGTTTGAAAATACACTGATTGTGGATAACAAAATATCGAAAGAATTTTTGGGGACAGCATATCTAGGCTAGGGGATATTTTGCAGTGAGCACAGGAACGGTGACAGATGAAGTGGTAAAGCAATACATAGAAAGTCAGAATATAAAAGAGATGAACGATGAGGATTTCAAGATTGGGGAGGAACTTTAGTCATCTTTAGATGATTTCAATTCTATCGGCTTTAGCCGATAGTAGTTTAATTGCATTATTTCTCTTGACAACATCGCGTCCCGAGACAACAGGGTATTATAAAATTCAGTACCGCATTGCAATTATTCGAAGGACAAATGTACAGGCAGTATTAGAACATCTATACGGCATCTGAGGAAAAATGATGAGCACGGACGTCTGACTGGGACCGAAAGCAGCAGGAGATATAGATTACACGGTGAAAATCATGCTTATTTATCGTTCAATACTTGGAATCCTACTTGCTACATCCACACTGTATTCGCAGTGGATAAAACTCGCTGATTTGGGAGGGAGTGCGTACGTCCGGGGAACGCTCTGCTATGATTCCACCAGGATCATTGGATGTCACGACGGGTACTACAGTTCGCAGGATCAGGGGCAACGATGGACACTGCACCCGATAAAGGGACGGTCTAACAATCTGGGTGGGTTTGGGTTCGGGAGAAACAGTCAGTACCTGTTTGCCCTTACGGCGGACGGAGTTTACCGTTCCTCCGATGCCGGGAACCAATGGTGTTCAATCGGACCTTACGGTGACAGCGGAATATCTTTCTACATGTTATCGCTTTTTGTTAGAGAGTCAACCGTCATCGCGGGAATCGCGGGGGGAGGTTTGTTTCGATCTTCCGATAACGGAAAATCCTGGTCGGCCTATTCGGGGCACCGCCCTTACCAATATGCTGTTCATCACGATACAATCTTTACCGGAGCCGCAGACGGTGTCTGGTGCTCTCCCGACGACGGGGTTACCTGGAAATTGATATTCTCACCGTACAGGATATTCCCCTCCATCTGTTCAAATGAGAAGAGCATCTTTGCATCAGCTTACGATTTCCTGTATCGATCGGATGATAACGGAAGCACGTGGGCAAGATCGGATTCCGGCTTGCCGATTGTTAAATATAAGATCTCTTCCGTCTTCTGTCTGAATGAATATATTTTCACACGTCTTACGGATAAGCGGGTATATTTCTCTCATGACAACGGTGCCAGCTTCTCCGATGCCAGCCAGGGACTGGATACAGCAGAATCCTTCGATTATTTCACCGACGGGCAGGAGCTATACGCTTACAGCACACAGTCGGTTTGGGCCTGCGATCTGAAGGATTTAGCTGATGCTGGGGACACTGAGAAAGCCTTCCCGGCACATTTTGCCCTGGATCAGAACTATCCCAATCCCTTTAACCCGTTTACAACGATCCGCTTCGAACTACCAAGAGAGTCGTATGTGTTGCTCAAGCTGTATAATCTCCTCGGTCAGGAAGTAATGTCTATGCTGGATGAAAGGCGGAGTTCTGGTGCTTATACTGTGAAAATGGATGGCTCGGGATTATCCAGCGGGGTTTACTTCTACCGTCTGGAAGCAACGAGTATCCAAGATCCCACCAAGAGTTTTACCCAGGTGCGGAAGGCAATTTTGATCAGATGAACAGATTCTACTTGTTACAGAATATAAGGGATGAATGCCGCCACCTTCTTCTTATAGTCGGTATACTCCCCGCCAAAATATTCACTTAATAGTTTTTCCTCGATTCTAATTCGAATAAAGGTGCCGACAAGGTAAGCCACCACGGCGCCAGCCAGCGCCAGTGGTTTACTATATGCCAAGCCGGTGGCGAGCATCAGTCCAAACATTCCCGAATAAATTGGATGCCTGACAAGATTGTACGGGCAGGCCGTGATAAGCTCATGCCTCTCGATTATGCGTGCTGCAGGAGTCCAATGCTTCCCCAGTGCTTTTATCGCCGAGAGAATTAACCACACAGAGGAAATGGCCAGGGAAATTGCAACGAACGCTATGATAGATTCGAGATATACACCTAGCGGTAGGAAGGAGGCATTAAATTCGCGGTGAACAAACCACACTAAGGCGTAGCCGATTGCCTCCAGGAGCATACCTGTTGTTGCCAGGGTGTTTCTTTTTCGTTCGGTTTGGGCGTGGATTTTCTTGCGGAATAAAAATCCGACAACAAAAAAGATCCAGCACAGTATTACGACATAACGCGTAAATTCTTGAACGGATAAGCTCGTCATTTCAAAAAATGAATAATTTCCAAAACTAAATGTACATCTTTGCAGGGAGATTATCAATGAATCCAAGCGGTTTAGCCATGTTATGCCGGCAGTCGGCTTTTTCATGATGTGTTAGCGGACTTTACCGAGAGGAACAAAAACCGTACATGGATCCAACAAGCGTTATTTGCCGGATATTTGTTATAAACGAGTAAATTTCCAGTTCCACTGTCGATTTGATAATCACGTGAACGTCTCTTAAATTGATTATAATAATTTGGGAAGGGGCGTATCATGAATAAATCGTTAATTCTGCTGCTTACGGCCGTAATCACGGCATATGGACAAATCCCTCAATATGAGGTTACGATGGCCCCGGCAGATTATAGGCTGCTGTTTACCCGGGATATTTTCAGCGATTCATTGATACCTGCAACCTTTGAATCGGGCGGAACATATTGGAACGACGCACAAATCCGGTTCAAAGGGCACTCGACGCGATATTATCCCAAGAAGTCATTCCGTGTCAAATTCTCAAGCTCGCATCCTTTCGGTTGGAGAAGGCAAGTTGATTTTAATTCGATGTATACGGACAAATCTATGATCCGCGAAATGCTCGTTTGGGATCTCTTTACGGATATGAATCAATTAGCCCCGCATGGCTATCATTGCAACTTTACTCTCAACGGAGAGCTAAAGGGACTGTATCTTCTGATAGACAAGGTGGATAAATATTTCCTTCAGAATCGTGGCAGAACCGTTGCCCCGATGTACCAGGCTAACGATACATATACTGCGGCGGATCTCACAGTACAGCCCGACAGCTTGCTGAAGTTGTATTATGACAAAGAGGTCGGAAGCTCCACCGATTATTCCGATCTTGTACGGCTCATTTATGCAATAAATTTCGCGCCGGATAATTCTTTTGCCGATACGGTCAGAAAGTATTTTGATGTCTCGAGCATCCTCAATTGGTTTGCAGGCAATATTGTATCGATGATGGGCGACAGTTATGTGAAGAATTATTTCCTGTACCGCGATACGTCGCGCGCCACGCAGCAATGGACCATCATTCCGTGGGACTATGACCTTTCATTCGGCAGGAGCGGAGATCTTGCCATCCCGTACCCGGCATCCCTTCTGAATGACGGGTTCGCATACACCTTTCCGCCGCTCTCCGGTCCTTCGAACGTCCTGAAAGACCGATTCATGGCCTCCCCCGTACTAATGGAGGAATTACGCCTGTATGTCGGCACAATTCTTCAGACAATTTTTATTGAAGAACGTTTGTACCGCAGCATTGACAGTTTGTCTGCCCTGCTTGAGAACGACGTAGCACGAGACCCGCAGAAATGGGGGACGATAGATGATTTCCATGATCATATAGACGCGTTGAAGTACTATGTTACCGCCCGCCGGAATTATCTTCTGAAAACCTACATAAATCCACCTGGCGGTGAGTACGATATTGTGACACTTCCGGTCTCCGAGATCGGCGTGCCCTACCATTTTGTTTCATATGACGGCCGGCAGATAGCCTCATTATGGTTTAATGCCATGCAGGGTCTGGACAGCATCCGCGTGCGGGCTTATCCTGATTCAACACCCCCAGGCATTCCCGACCCGGGTGATCAGAAATATGTAAGGCGGTGGATCGAGATTATTCCCTACCCTTCAGGTGCTCGGTTTACCGCAAAACTGCAGTGGATGTATAGCGATGTTTCCTCCCTGGACCGCGAGGTGGGTTCAAGTGTACAGGATGAGCGATTGCTGAGATGTTACCTGTCTGATGGAGGGGTCTGGACACAGATCAGCGCGAAGCTGAATCCGTTTGCAAATACTGTTATGGTCGATTCTTTCACACAGGATCAATGCGGGATGCATAAATTCCTCGCTTTGCGTTTGCCGGAATCTTACACGCAGAAATGGTTCCGGCAACCCACAAACTACTGGCAGCGTTGGCATGATGTTAAATTTACCGACAAGCTCAGCGGTTTCATTGCCGGTGAGCATGGAACTGTCTTGCGAACATCCGATGGCGGGATTTCCTGGCAGGATGGCTACCTCGGGGCCTCACTGCCGTTGACGTCTATTTCCATTGATTCGACGAATAATGTATATATAGCTGGCGAAAACGGTCTGCTTTATCGCAGCTCAGATGCCGGAAGCAGCTGGAGGAGGGTTGACCTCGGGGTCACGCAAAATATTCACGGAGTTTTCTTTGAATCGGGACAGATCGGCTGGATTTATGGGGAGAAAGGCTTGCTTTTAAAAACAACAAATGACGGGGCAAGCTGGGTTGACCGTGCTGTCGACAGCTTAAAGAATATCATCGGGATGGTTAACCAGAGTTCTAATATAACCGCCGTTTACCTTGAGGATGGCGGTGATGCAAAAACCACAGATGGGGGAGCCACCTGGCAATGGGGCACTGCCTGGACATCCAGGAAACTTACAGGTGTGAAAATGGCAGGAGGTCAACACTGGATCATTGGGGACAGCGGATTGGTCTTGTCCGCGCCAAGTATTGGCCTGTACCAGAATATCAGTGTGCCGACACCCGCAATGATACATGATCTCTGTGTGATTAACCCGGCAATTCTATATGCCGCATGCGACGGAGGTAAAATTTTCTACACGACCGACAGCGGAACCAGTTGGTATTCCCAATACACGGCTGATTCGCACGATTTGCTAGCCCTTGCTTTCACAGACAGTGCTCATGGCTGCGCTGTCGGCAGCGGCGGAACAATCTTAATCACGACATCCGCCGGTACAGTTACAGGTTTGAAAACGACGGGTTTGGAAATGCCGGGTGAATTCAAGCTTCATCAAAATTATCCAAATCCATTCAATCCCGTTACAACTGTGGCTTATGATTTGCCTAATGACAGCAGGGTTATCCTGAAGGTTTTCAATATCCTAGGCCAGGAACTTAGAACTTTAACAGACGGGACCGAAACGGCTGGATATAAGGCAGTAAGATGGGATGCATGCGGCCTCGCAAGCGGTATCTATTTCTATAGATTAGAAACTGCCGCCCTCATTAATCCCGGAAAGACATTAATCCAGGTAAGGAAAGCCATTTTACTCAGGTGACCTATTTGTGCAAAGAACCAACCGCCGGCCTGAGCTCGCACACCAGGAGATCGATTTATTCAATTTCAGCTGTTTTAAGCGAGCTTGGCGCTCTTATAATTCAGGGAAATAATGACAGATTATCCCATTGATGATCAACCGGTAGAGGTATGGTTGAAGTTGCTCGGATCCGGTGTCGCCTCCAGCACAAAGTATTGCAATGGTGACGCCGCCAGAGGTATGGCTCAATTTGTAAAGCAATTTGCCCGACCTGAAGGGAGAATGGTGGGATCCGAAGGGCATGGTAGGGCAGTCGAGTTTATTAACCGGGTGTTGCAAAAATGCGATGGGTCACACGCAAAAATGGTGCCTTTTAGGGATAATAGTTTCCTGCTGCCCTATTCAAAAGGGGGGATGAGGTTTACCAATATCGTCGGACGACTGCCTTCTTCGGGGATGCAAAATGCCTTCTTGATCGGAGCCCATTACGATACATGCGGGGAAACAGCCGGGGCGGACGATAATGCTGCCGCGATTGCAATCATATTTAATGTGCTGATGAAGCTTGAATCATCTCCCGGGAATCGCGGGAGGGACATTATCATTGCATTCTTTGACGCTGAGGAGCCGCCGCACTATCTGAGCCCTACGATGGGCTCTATCCGTTTCTATGAGGATCAACTGAACGAACTTATCGGTTTTGCGATTATCCTGGATCTTGTAGGGCACGATGTTGCAATAAGGGGATTTGAAAACCTGCTTGCCGTTTCAGGCATCGAAAGCCATCCTCAAGTCGATCGATTGATTAAAACTGTAGGCAGAGAGGTGCAGCTGCGAATCATTCCGACTTTGAACCGATACATAGGTGATCTGAGTGATTACCACATCTTTCGCCTAAACAATGTCCCATATCTGTTTTTCTCATGCGGCAGGTGGGAACATTACCACGCGATATCAGACACTCCTGAGAAATTGAACTACGGGAAGATGGAAGCCATCGCTCAATACCTGACAAAGATAATCGTAGAGGCAGACAGATATGATTTTCCTGTGCCGGCCGAACAGCATGACACGACCAAGACAGAGCTGGAATTTATCTGCGAGTCTCTGGGCGGTTTCTTAGCAGAAAACCAGATCCCGATACCAAAAACACGCTCTGATATCGATAATTTTGTGTCGATGTTATTAAGTCTGGGGTTATGAAAAAGGTCCGGTTGAATGTATATCATGAAATCTCTATCTTGTGTAAAGTTATGCTTAACTGCAGGAAAGCGTTAAGAAAACATGCAAACAACTGAAATCAACAAGCCCCTTCATCCGGCCGGTATCGGTCAGGAGTATATCGCTTATTGCCGCCGCAGGCTGCTTAAGGAATATTTGCCTAGAATTGAGATGTGCATGGACGTACTGACGGAAGAAGACATCTGGTGGCGGGCGCACGAGACGAATAATAGCATCGGCAACCTCATTCTGCACCTTGCCGGCAATATCACGCAGTGGATCGGGACCGGTCTCGGCGGTGAAAAGGATGTCCGCAACAGGTCCCTGGAGTTTACAGAGCGGGCAATGATACCCAAGAATTTGCTGCTTGCAAGACTGAAAGACTCCCTGCATAAGGCAGACGCTGTGCTTGAAAAATTTGATCCGGCGAAACTGCCTGAGTTGCGCCATATCCAGAAGTATGATGTAACATGTCTTGATGCACTCTCGCACGTTGTCGAGCATTTCGCACAGCATCTCGGTCAGATCATCTATATCACCAAACTCCGCACAGGCAAAGATCTGAGATTTTACGACCTCTGATGTATACTGGTTCCCCGCTGGATAATATTACCCGTATCCTGTTATTTTAGTACGAGTGGATCCCCAAACAGCCGATTGGAAACGGCGGCCCCGGTTAAATTAGGGAGGTTAGATGTCAGACTTTCGGGGTGATATTTACAACACTTATAAACGATTAAACCGCTGAATTAAATTTTCATTGTCCCATGGCCATGAACGAACAGAAAACGACTCTCGTTGTTTCAACACTCGCCTCATTTTTAACCC
>Ga0209048_10004124_pt1 | contig 13953 bp, 12 predicted proteins | sample FrelakmetCRP12CR_FD_187146 | JGI IMG/M metagenome (GOLD analysis project Ga0209048, IMG submission 187146) | Freshwater lake sediment microbial communities from the University of Notre Dame, USA, for methane emissions studies - CRP12 CR (SPAdes)... | ecosystem: Environmental > Aquatic >... | reverse complement strand
CCACTATCCAGATGATCACGGCCAATGACAATTGGAGCTTTCACAATACCCTGAGCTACCAATTCATTAAATGCTAGTCCTGCCTTGTCGCGTTCCCCATAGCCTAACCAACAAATACGAGCAGGCAGACCCTGGAAGTGTATTTTCTGTCTTGCCATGGTGATCCAGCGTTTAAGCCCTGCATTTTTGGGGAAAAGTTCGAGAATCGCCTCATCGGTGCGGTAAATATCCTCAGGGTCTCCTGATAGAGCTACCCAGCGGAATGGTCCTTTGCCCTGGCAAAAAAGCGGACGAATATAAGCAGGGACAAAACCTGGGAAATCTAGCGCATGGGTTTCGCCTGCTGCAAGCGCCTGGCCGCGCAGGTTATTGCCATAATCAAAGACTATAGCTCCCATTTTTTGCAGATCCAGCATTGCACGAACGTGTATCACCATCGATTCCATTGATCGCTGAATATAAGTCTGGGGATCGGCTCGGCGCAGTTCATCGGCTTCTTCCAGAGAGAGACCAGCAGGGATATAGCCGTTGAGCGCATCATGGGCCGAGGTCTGATCTGTGACCATATCAGGAATTATGCCTCTCCTTACCAACTCGGGATATACTTCAGCAGCGTTGCCAATGAGACCGATGGAAAGTGGCTGTCCTTGATTGACGGCCTCTCGTACCTGGTGTAGCGCCTCATCGAGAGTACTGGCCATTTCATCACAATAGCCTGTTTCTAATCGGCGCTGTATATGATGTGGATCAACTTCAACAGCCAGGCAAACTCCCTCGTTCATCGTGATAGCTAAAGGTTGAGCTCCGCCCATTCCACCTAAGCCAGCGGTAAGGATGAACTTGCTTTTGAGTGATCCTCCAAAGTGCCTATGTGCTGCCTCCGCGAAGGTCTCATATGTGCCTTGTACAATGCCTTGTGAGCCAATGTAGATCCATGAACCTGCAGTCATCTGACCATACATGGTTAATCCCAGAGCCTCAAGCCGTCGGAATTCATCCCAATTTGCCCAATGTGGAACCAGGTTTGAGTTGGCAATCAACACTCTTGGCGCATTTGAGTGGGTCCGAAAAATTCCAACAGGTTTACCCGATTGAACAAGTAATGTCTCATCGTTTTCGAGGCTTTGTAGTGAACGTACAATGGCATCGAATGCAGCCCAGGAACGGGCTGCGCGGCCTGATCCACCATAAACTACCAGGTCATTTGGACGTTCAGCTACATCTGGGTCAAGATTATTCATAAGCATTCGCAGTGCTGCTTCTTGTTGCCAGCTCTTACATGAAAGCGTATTTCCTCTTGGCGCATGTACAATACGTGGCCCGGGTTCCGGTGTTGTTCCTGCTGATTCCTTATCTAAGTTGGACATGGCATCATTACTCCTTTTCGTTTGCAACATGTAATAAACCTATATTTGTTTGAGTATATCCCATTGGAAGAGAGAAAAGAAATAAAACATATACAAAAACAATCCTTGACGAATGTTGCTTTCTCCCCTATCCTCTCATACATAGTACATACCAATGGAGGTAATAGTATGGATTTACAAACTCTACTCACAGGCGTAGAGGCATATGCTCGGGAACGCCTTTCGCAATATGTCGAAGAGCTTCGTGAACTCTGCTCGATCGATTCGTACAGCTATCATAAGCCCGGATTAGACGAGATGGCGCTGTTCCTTGCAGCACGTATGCGTGGGCTGGGAATGCATGCAACAATTATTGAACGCGAATCCTGGGGCAATGACCTGCTCGGTACATTACATGGTAATGGAGGGGGCAATGTCTTACTTCTAGGTCACATGGATACAGTTTATCCTGTCGGCATTGCTGCGACTCGCCCTGTACAGATCGAAGGAGATATCATCTATGGTCCAGGTGTGAGTGATATGAAAGGCTGTATTCTCTCTGCTATATATGCGATTGAAGCGTTGCTGGCAATGAACTATCACGAATTTGGCGAGATTCGGTTTCTCTGTGTTTCCGATGAGGAGATCAATACACGTCATTGTCAGGATGTTATGCAAATAGCTTGCGAGGATGCTACGGGAGCGCTTGTTTTGGAGGCAGCACGTTCAAACGGCGATATTGTGAGCGCTCGCAAAGGTCATACCTGGTACAGGCTTATTGCTAACGGCCGGTCTGCTCATGCTGGGGTTGAGCCAGAGAAAGGGCGCAATGCAGTTATTGAAATGGCCCACCAGATCCTGCAATTTCAAAATCTGAATGGTTGGCGAGAAGGTATTACTATCAATGCCGGAGTCATTTCAGGCGGCACCCTACCTAATGTCGTACCTGATTTCGCTCAAGCTCAATTTGATCTACGCTTCTTACATGATGAAGATAGAATTGCCACAGAGCAACGCTTTTACGAGCTATTAGAGCAGAAGCGTATAGCCAGTGTAGAATTGACGTTAGAACGTGCGCCGGATTCGAAAGCACCTATGATGCTGACTCCCGAAAGCCAGAAATTAGCCCATCAAGCCCAGCATATAGCTAACTTGCTCGGCTTTTCAATAAATCATGTATTGACAGGTGGTGCTTCAGATGCAAGTTACGCCACCAAGCATGGTGTTCCTGCGCTTGATGGGCTTGGTCCCATTGGTGGACGCGATCATAGCCCTGATGAATACCTCGTGCTGAGCAGCGTTGCCCCTCGCGTAGCCTTACTGGCCGGGTTAATAACAGCTTTAGGAGACCCACAGAGTAATATCTCATCCGATTAATTCCCTCAGTCATGAGAGAAGACCATAAGTTCATCTTCTCCGAGACGCGTCAAAAGGTGCAATGACGGAATGTTATCAATTGCCTTGTTGGTGAACACTGACTATGCTATAATCTGACAATAGAATGCATCTACAGGTGCATAAATTGATAAATCAACAGAAACGCATCTCCCCCAAAGCATATGCCATTATGCAAGGGAATTATAAGTAATCTGGCTATCATAAAAACTCCCTGCTCCACAATATGAAAACTGGCTTAATGGTACAAGGAAGTGGATGCCCAGGAAAGGATTGCTCTATGATTGATCCCGATAAAGAGTTAGAACCGCGATACGAATCAATTATCACTACTCCTGATTGGTATCAAACGAATATTCCCTGCCAGGTAGGGTGCCCTGCTCATACAGACGTTTCTACCTATATTGGTTTGATCTCTCAAGCACGCTTCGACGAAGCGTATCTATTAAACCGAAAATGCAACGTTGTGCCAGGCGTTCTGGGTCGTACATGCGCCCGTCCCTGCGAACCTGTCTGTCGTCGAAATAAAATTGATGGCAAACCTATCGCTATTTGCTGGTTAAAACGCGCTGCAGCCGATCATCGCGAATTTCGCCATCGGGCAGAACGACCACCTATCACTAAAGAGAAAAAAGTAGCTATCGTGGGTGCTGGTTCGGCAGGTTTAGCCTGCGCGCGCGATCTTCGCGAGTTGGGATATCCGGTTACCATGTATGAAGCCGATCCTGTCGCTGGTGGAGTCATGGTCAATGGAATTCCTGTTTGGCGACTACCTCGCAATGTTACCTATGAAGAGACCACAGAATATATGAATGACCTTGGGGTTGAAGTGCATTACAATACACGTGTTGGTCGTGATGTGATGCTCACCGACCTGCTCAAGAGCTATGATGCTGTCTTCGTTGCCGGAGGTTGCTATATCTCGAATCCTATGACAGGGCCCGATAACAAGATCATCCCTGGTGCCACTCTTAAAGGCGTCGAAGACGGCATAAAATTGTTATCGAAGACCAATTTCGGTGAACCTGCTTTTATTGGCAAGCGGGTCATTGTGTTAGGTGGCGGTTTCACCGCTATGGACTGCTGTCGAACTTCAATACGCTTTGGTGCGGAAAAAGTCTATGTACTTTATCGTCGTTCAAAAGAAGAGATGGGATCTGATGAGTACGAAGTCGATGAGGCAATGATAGAGCATGTCGAATTTCAGTATCTTGTAACTCAGCTTGAAGTTTTGAACAAAGATGGAATACACGTTAGTGGGCTCAAACTCATTCGCAACAAGCTTGGCGATCCCGATGCGAGTGGTCGACGCCGTCCTATACCGATTCCTGGTACTGAGTTTGTAATCGAAGCTGACACTATTATCCCTGCTTTCGGTCAATATAGCGATCCTTCCTGGTTGCAGATTGACGAATTGAATCTCGAAGTCAACAAACGTACAGGCATTCCTTTAAGAGATCGCGAAACCTGGATGACTAGTTACCCGGGGCTTTTTGCTGGTGGGGATTATACTGATGGTTCGCGGAACCTGATCTCAGCCATTGGAGATGGACGTGATGCTGCAATTGCAATCAACCTTTATCTTGGTGGCGAGGATATACCGGCAGAGTCAGCAGAAGAAATAGAACTGCCAGACTATCGGCGTGGTATGGTTGATGATTACGAATCCATCCCATTCGAATTTATTCCTGCCCTACCGCTCCAAGAACGTTATAGCAATACCCGTGAGACCGAAACAGGATATACTCCCGAACAGGCAGTGGAGCAGGCACGACGTTGCCTGCAATGCCAGTTGAATATTATGATTGATCCCTCCATCTGTATTCTTTGCTCGGGTTGCGTAGATATTTGTCCTTATGACTGTATCAGTATGGAGGGTCTTTCACGAGTGGTCAAAGGTGACCCCATGCACCAGGGAACAGAATCTTGGCGAGGTGGTGCTGATATGATTATTGACGAGGAGAAATGTATTCGTTGTGGCCTGTGTATTGTTCGTTGTCCTACGGATGCTATCTCTATGGTACAATTTGAGGTGGCAAGCCCCAACGAACGCTGGACTGTTTCAAAGATTCCTATGCTCAACGTGTAACTAAGAATCCATGCCAATGTAACTCTTAGCATGCGCCTTCAGATATAAAGTGAATAGATCTGGAGGCGCGTGTTACTGTTTGAATGTAGATTCCTGCAAGTAATCCATCGAGGATTGAGAACGGTGATACTCTCCCAACTTTGGTACTACTTTCTTGCGCTGTTATACTATGCCAATCATAATAGTAGCTGCTTTGGTTGAAACATTACATCTTGATAGATTGGTCCGTGAAATGGTTGCATTTTATTTGAAGCATAAAATACTTTGTGGAATGTTAATTTTTCTCTCATGCTTATTGGTTACAGCATGCAGTAACAATACAGTTAGTAGTCCTATCCCAACCCAACCAGTAGTAGTGCAAGGTACTTCAATTGCGAGCACTCCTGGCGTTGGTCCTACTGTCATTCTTACTCCAACGAAAGTTCCAGGCGGTAATGAACAGAGTCAACTTGTTACTTTGCCAGATCGTGTAATCACAATTACCAATATGAGCAAGCAAGCTGGTACAGATAGCAGCTCGATAGCTATTAATCTGACAATCACAATTAAAAATACTGGAGCAAAAACAATCAACAATGATGCCGCATATTTTCAGTTGATCAGCGCGGAGGGAGACGCATTTGGGCTACAATCCAATGTAGCCTCCAATTTCTTTGGTTCGATTTCTTCTCAAAGCTCACGTAGCGGCACTGTCATATTCCAGGTACCGTCAGGTGCAATCAATGGAATTCGCCTGATGTATAGGCCTGATGTATCAACCGATACTATATTCGTGACTTTGAACCTGGCGTAAAGATAGGGTGTATCACTTTCGTAAATTTTGGCGCATGAATTCTAGCACAATGCGATCAATACGCGCATCTTCAAACCAGCGCTCTTCCAAGTTTTCACGTCCGCTAAATTTACGAAATGCGTTGCGAGTACTCTCGTCATATGTGCCAGTAATATTTCCTTGATAATCGCCACTTATAGACAATCGTTCCTGTAATTCTTTCGCTAGATTCTGGTCAATAATGAGGATGTCAGAGGGATCTGTCTTAAATAAGTAAAGTTTATGCAATTGCAGAATACGTTGTAATTCGTCGATTGGTTGCGTATGATCATCTACTCTTAAATCGATAAACCGATCATTGAATCCTTCGTATCCCCCCTTTTCCTTCACAACGAGCAATGCTGCTGATTGTTGCCCCCGGCTATCTCCTCCTGCTTCCTGACCTGCAGCCAGAGCCGCAATTAAGCGATCGCAAAGAAGTCCAGCCGTCTCTTCGAATGTCCGTGCCATTGCAATCACGGTATCCTCACTTACCAGGATGTTGCCCTGGCATGCAAAATGTTCTCCAATAGAACCACCCGCCCAGGGAAAACACTCTTCCCCTGTGTAAGTGGCAGCTGCACCTGCAACACCGATAACACCCATCTGGCGCTTAGCTCTATTTTCATCATTACGTGTTAGTTCAGCAATTACCTCGCTGGCTGATAAGCCGTTTTTCAGAAGATCCAATCCATGTGGACCATAAGAGGTGTTAGCCCAGGATTGTGTAGCAATCGCTCCTACTCCGGCTTTTGCCCAGGGAACGACAGCTCCAACCCCTAGAAATTTGGACTGAACCGCAATACCTAACTCACCTTTTTCGGGATCGCGAGCTACGATAGAGAATGTCATACTATTGCCTCCCATTTGAGATAATGTTCTAAAGCCATTATAGCATGCTGCCGTTTACACAAGCAGGGGAACTCTTTTATTCTCCTTCTCCCTCACTTTTTAGCTTAACAGATTGTATTGTAAGAATATTGTAATGTTTTTGTAATAGCTCTTCAAATGTATACAAAAGAACTTGACTTTTAACGTTATTTGAAGCAAAATTGTAGAGTCCTTCGTTCACATTTTATTCTCACTTATTAACGCTATCAAAATTTGAGAGATTGCAGCCCTAATTTGCGTATATCTTTCAGGACGAAGGCGAGTGCACCACCGGTCCGGTATATCTCTATACTGCGGTTCTACATGTCAATACAGCATTCTTAAATGATACTGTACGCTGGAGGGTGGCCGGCGATGAAATTCGGTAGAGAGATGTACCCAGATCTGAAGGAGCAATCATGGTGCGACAAAACTGGTCAGATGAAGACCTGGCACAAAGGTTGCAAAAGCGTGATCCAGAGGCTTTAGAAACACTCATCTCACGGTATTCACGAGAAGTGTATTACTTTATTCGGTTGGTTTTGGATGGGATTGGTGTTTCTCAAGATGCCGAAGAGTGTGTCAATGATCTCTTCATTGCAGTGTGGCAGGAGATCGATACCTTTGATCCTCTACGGGGAACGCTACGCACTTGGCTTACGATGCGTGCGAAGTATATCGCACTTGATCGCAGGCGCCAATTATGCCGACGTCAAACTCATAACTTGCAATCGGCGGATGAAATTCGCCAATGGAATACTTCAGATGGAAGTAGCAATGGAAGAGCTTCTGGATGGGGAGGTCATGATTATGAAAATCGTGTTACGCTTCCTCCACACCCTGAATCTAGCATGGAAACTTTGTTGGAACAGAGTGAAAGGCGCGAAGAATTGCGCCTGGCCCTGGCGACGTTGCCTGAGCTTGATCGCTATTTAATTTACCAGCGATACTTCAAGTTTGCCAGTACCGAAGAGTTGGCAACGAAGACAGGATTAACTCGTCACGCTGTCGATACACGGCTCTGGCGAGCGCGGAAAAGCTTACGCGAGGCGCTCAAGGAGCATGCACATGAGTATGAACGAATTTGACCAAGAACTGAATAATGAGAGTAATGAAAATCTCTCACTCGCTGCACTTGAGCACGAAATCCCTCCTGATTTTGGTGAGGATGACGTGGTCTTTGCGCATGAGTTAAATTCGATCTTCTCACCTGAGCAAGAGGAATTGCCTCCATACTTTGTACAAACTCTACTTGCATCGGAAGATCAGCTATTCCGACCTGTTGAACCGGGATTTGAACATAAGACTCGTGCGCGGGTCTTTCGACGCCTCAAGTTGCACCGTAGACTATTTCGTACCCCACGCTCGATTTTTGATGCATTCATTACTGGCTTGAGTAATATCTACGCTCGCGGTTCGTTGCTTGCCTCGGCTATTGCATTTATGCTCATTATGCTTGTAACTGTTGCTTTTACGGCACCTTCATTTGCATCAGGAATGGCAATCTTGCTGCAGGGTGCGCATAGCGGCGTGTATCAAGTGAATACCTATCCAAAGAGTGTGCATATCCTTACACGTAAGCATAGATTAGCTCCAAATAATGTTAATGACGAGCCCAGGCAAATCACATTGTTAGAAGCTCAACAACAACTACATTTTAAAATCTACATGCCGACTTCTCTACCCGCTAACTACGCTTTAGACTCTATTTATATCTATCAGAAAGCAGAAGAATCATGGACAGATGGCCCCTTTATTAAGTTAGTCTATAGCCTTAATGGAGTTAAATCAAAAGGAACGGGTCAGATTGTAATACGTGAATTTCTGCCGAATGAAGATGTACTTCAAGTGGTCCAGGACAAAGCTGTCCATCCCATACAGGTTGATAAGCACCGGCAACCGGCAGCGATCTATATCAATGGACAGTGGCAGACGATTGGCAAGTTTGCACATAAATGGGTTTATGGTGAACGAAGCGAACTGATTTACCAGCAGAATGGTATACTTTTCTGGATTGCAGGTGATCAATATGATCGTATCGGTGAGAAGGAACTTTGGAATCTTACTCAATCTTTTCGGGCGATCTCTTTCAATCACAATATTCTCATGAGAAGTGAAATGCCAGCTGTTACCCACGTCTACCTTGGCGGCGTGCTTGATCCTTTCTATCAGGAACTTGTGATAGTTTACCCCGATGATAATCCTGGCAGCGCGTATTATCTTAGTGTCAGCTCTGATCAGCCAACAACTCCTATGCCTTCTCAGATCGTAGGGCATAGTCATTAACTCCTGGACACTCGATCATTAATCTGGTATGCTAAGTAAGAGGCCAATACGCTTAAGGCTGCTATAAGCATTCTTTATTTTCTACGCCATTACCAGCAACGTCGCTGGGCAAGCTAATCAAGAAGCCTCAAAGGAGAGGTAGCTATGAAACAACACGCTCCAAAAGAGAAAACAGTAAAACCCCACGGCCTTCCACACTTGCGCATTCTTCGACAACGTAAAGGTCTGAGTATTGGGCAACTTGCTTCAATGACAGGCATCCGCCGCGATACTATCTCACATCTCGAGAGTGGTCGTCAAGATCCACAACCCTATCAATTACGATTATTAGCACGCATATTAGAAGTTCCTCAGTATGCATTAGTTTCATAGTAGGCGATGCCTCGTGTGCAACTCCTCCTATGGCTTAAAAGTACATTTGATGTAGAAGATCTTCAAGGGAGTGCTACAACAATGAGCCACGAAGAAATGCAATTTGCCGATCCTGAATGGCAACCTCCAGGGCAACTTAGTAACACTCTGGAGCAGGAATCTTTTCATCCCCAGCCAGTAGACGCTCCTCATGAGGAAAACTCTTCAAGGGTTAGCTCGCAACAGGGAGAATCAGATAGCGAATCTGATTATTTTGCTGGATACCGGGCACGTCAACAAAAACAGTATACAGTATCTCCAGGGCAAAAAAAGCATGTACGTACCAGTCGGTGGTTTTGGATCATCCTGGTTCTGTTAATACTAACATTCTTTGCTGGTCGTCCTTTTTTTATTGAAGGCGGTTACTTAGTTGAAGGTTTCATGTTGGAGAATGTCGTTTTTGGATTGGGTATTATTGGCATACTCATTGTAGTTATTGCTGTGTTTCGAAACCATCGTAAGCTCACTTTCAAGAGCAGAAGTGCAATAGAGATGCGTGACTTCTTAGTCGGCAACCGCCCAACTATCATTGTTAACAATGGCATTGGCACAATCCGTGTTCTTTCCAGTGCTCAAAGCAACCAGGTGCGTATTCGAGCGAATAAGCAAAACAAGGGTTGGTTGCATGCTAGCAATGATTTGCCAATTCGTTATGACCAGCGCACTGAGGATAACACAATCATTGTTGATTCCCTGCATCGATGGAGCTTCTTCGGTAAAAATAGTATTGATTATGATCTTACAGTGCCACTTACTGCCGATCTGGAACTAAAGACTGGTGTCGGGAAGATTGATGTCAGTAATGTCATTGGGCAAATGAAGCTAACCAGTGACGCAGGTTCCATTCACGCTACTCATATCTCCTTACAGGGACAATCTGAATTGAAGTCCGACGTTGGTTCACTCAATTTCTCCGGTTCAATCGACCCACAAGGAACATACAAATTTTTGTCAGATACAGGCAGTATCAATGTAACTTTGCCTGAAGATGCCTCCTTTCAAGTTGATGCCAGCACAGATGTAGGCTCAATTCGTTGCAAATTCCCGTTAAAGAGCCAGTCCAAAATTTCTCATACAAAGCTGAATGGGAAAGCGGGTAATCCTCCTTATGCAGCCCTGACTCTGAAAACCGATGTAGGTTCGATTACTCTGAAACCAATATAGTTTGCTTTTGCAAAAGTTTCTCTCGCGATTGTTCCTATTCTTGACTCTCTGCATCTCTCTTGTTACAATAATAATTAATCGGTCAGTCAATTAAATTTTTGAACGAAACGAATGAAATATCTGGAAATGGACCTGCAGGCATGGCCCGAACACCCAAAGTTGTCGAAGATCGACGTGACCAGATCATCGATGCTGCAATGCAAGTGTTTTCCCAAAAGGGCTTTATCAGAGCAACAAATAAAGATATCGCTCGCGAGGCAGGTATCACCCCTGGATTGATTTACTATTATTTTGATAGTAAAGAGGACTTGCTTAAGACGATTATCGAGACACGTTCACCTGCGCAATTGATGTCTACATTACCTCCGCGGGTATTTGAATTGCCGCCGGAGATCTTCATGCACATGTTCATACTGCGTGCATTGAGTATCATCGAGACTGATCAGTTCATTCAATTAATACGCATGTTACTGCCCGAAGTAGTTCATAACACTGAGTTGGCACCAATCATCTCCCCCATAATTCAACATATATTGGGATTTTTAGGAAACTATTTTGAAGCACAGGTCGAAAAAGGTGCATTACGGCGTGTTGACGGTGTACTTACTGCTCAGATTATGGTAGGCTCCGTCCTCATTTTTGTTCTCCGTCGTCAAATTTTACAAGATCCAATCGCATTGGAGTATTCCCATGAACAGATTGCTGAAATTGTCAGCGATACAGTCCTTCAGGGCATCTTACCAAGATAAGGCATTTGTGGATATCTCATTTGAATTGGTTGGTTTGTTAAGTTCAAGGAGCGCTCTATGACCAAAACTATTCCTGGAACACCTAAAAGGCGAGAATTGCAGAAGCCCGCAAATGGCGAACCGATGGTGGTTGTCAATCAACTCGTGAAGCAGTTTGGCAAACTGCGGGCTATTGATAATCTTACTTTGAACATTAATGCTGGGGAGACATTTGGCTTGATTGGCCCCAATGGTTCTGGCAAGACAACGCTCATTCGTATGCTAGTGGGACTTATTCTTCCTACAAGTGGCACGATTCATGTCATGAATGAGCGCATGCCCAGCCACAAAGTTGCGTCGTATATAGGGTATATGACGCAGTTGAGCGCTCTATACCTTGATTTGACGGCCCGAGAAAATATGCAGTTTTTCTGCAATGTTTATGGGCTGCGTGGTAAGGAACAAAATAAACGCATCATGGAGATGCTAGAACGGGTTGATCTGGCCGACCGCGTAAATGATGTTGTAGGGAAATTTAGCGGTGGTATGAAGCAGCGCCTCTCACTTGCCTGTGCTCTCGTACATCATCCAAGCATCGCATTATTGGATGAACCAACTGTAGGCGTTGATCCTGAATTGCGCCGCACATTTTGGGACTATTTCGCTCAATTGAACAAAGATGGCGTCACCATTATAGTCTCTACACACCAACTTGATGAAGCATCACGCTGCTCGCGTCTTGGTCTCATGCGTAATGGGGAGTTGCTGGCTCAGGATAGCCCATTGGAATTGCTGCGCCAGTCTGGTCAAAATGATATGGAAGAAGCATTTCTGTACTATGCCAGTCGCGAGGAGGTGCAAAAATGAACTTCTCGCGTATGACTGCCCTCTCGAGTCGCATTATCCGGCAAATATTTCGTGATAAACGTACGCTCGTGCTCATATTTATCGTGCCTGTGGTGATAATGACTCTGCTCTACCTGGTACTTACCAATACTAACAGCACGCATACGTTAGCAATTGTCCCACCCTCAGGAAGAGGAAGCGATCGGATCAATTCACTGATTACGAACCTGCTTCCTGGAAAAGACAAATTAAACGTCTTATACATCAACGCTGACCAGGTAAATGATACCCTTACCAAGGGAAATGCCGATGCTGCGATTATTTTCCCCCCAGATTTCACTCAACAAGTGTTTTCGGGACAAAATCCCTCGGTGCAGATTGTACTCGAAGGTTCTGACCCAAACGTGGCAAACGCTATGCATGATCTAACTGAATCGTTTACTCATCAGTTGGGGGTAGCGCTCTCGGCATTGAAAGCGCAGCAAGCTCAAGCAGGGCAGGGACAGGCTCTACCTCCTGTTTTAGGCGGGCCTTTACCATTTACCGTGAGTGATCCACAGTACCTACATGGCGGACCTCAGTACACATTTAATGATTCCATTGCGCCTGTGTTCATCGCTATCTTCTCGTTCTTCTTCGTATTCATTCTCACCTCAATTGCTTTTCTGCGTGAACGTTCACAGGGGACGATTGAACGTGTAATGGCGTCGCCAATGACTCGTACCGAGCTTGTTATTGGCTATATCTTGGGATTTATGCTCTTTGCGCTTGTGCAGTCAATAATGATATTGCTCTTTGTCATCTATGCTTTAAGAGTCCATTATAGTGGCAATCTGGCGTTGATTTTCCTGATTACAGTCCTGCTGACCATTGGCTGCATCAACCTTGGTATTTTCCTCTCGGCTTTCGCACAAAATGAGTTTCAAATTGTGCAGTTTATTCCTCTGGTCTTTGGAGTACAGATTTTTTTGTCCGGCGTCTTCTGGCCGATAGACCAGCTACCTGCCATATTACGACCCATCTCCTACATTTTGCCTCTGACATACGCAAATGAGGCGTTACGAGCAGTGATGCTTAAAGGAGCTGATCTTGCAGATATAACCAGGGAATTGATCGCTTTATTCATCTTCATGGTGTTGATGATCATATTGAGTGCCCTGACAATGCGCAGGCAAATAGCCTGATGACCAACTGATCTGCGGGTCCTAGAAAACAGATAAGATACTTTTGCACCTAGTGTGGTGTTGTTTCGTCAGGGATAAAAGGGGCGCCATGTCCAGGAACAATCAAACTAGCAACCTGCAAGACACGTATTCTGTTGGCATGTAATGCGGCCAGGTCGTCTGCTAAAGGATCCTCTGCTGGCCCTTCTGCAAACCACCATAGATGGGTAAAGGCGATGGTCCCTTCGTGTGTTCCAACAAGCGTCGTGATATCTTGAGGCGTATGTCCGGGTGTTGCTATCAAGCGGATAGAGGGAGAGAGATGGAATCCTTCAGCCTCACGACTTTCCCAGGTGTCACCTTTATAGATAGCCCAGTAATCATGAAAACGCGCATTTGGGAACAATGCAGCGTTCAGTGTATGATCAGGATGGTGGTGTGAAAACACGACATCAGTTATGTTTGTGGGTACCTCGCCAAGCGCCGCAAGTGGCTCAAGGATCGCTTCGGGATTGGGAACCATGCCAGGATCAATGATAACTCTTGCATCCCCGTCGCGTATAAAACCAACCGTCGATGCAACATAACTTCCTGTTGGTGTGTCACCATCCTTCGCATACCCATTAAAGAGGATATGTACCTCTGCAGATGAGGAATCAGCTCGATCAGTATTTTCTGACATTCTACACTTCTCCTTGAGTTTCAGATAATTTTCGCTCATCATATCACAATGGGTACACTACATACCTCTAATTCGATTGCTCATTTAGTACCTGGAAAGTTTGTGCGCGTACCTTCTCAAGTTTGACACCCAGGCTTTCCAGGACACCTGTGCAATGTCAAC